>OHPE01000007.1_pt1 | contig 317633 bp, 278 predicted proteins | sample 1577691 | NCBI WGS metagenome assembly OHPE01 (sample SAMEA3879501, study PRJEB24766) | human gut metagenome | biome: human-associated habitat; feature: feces | place: USA | collected 1985/1987
GGAATACACTAAAGAGGTCAGTTTTGATTATCTGGAGAATTTGGGGATAAAGAGATGCGTAAGAGCAAGAAGCAGATATAAAAATCTAACCGATATCCTAGCTAAAATAAAGATATTTGTAACGATAAAATAGGAAGGTTGCTAAGTTTGTCACTTATTTGTATTGTAACCTGATATAAACAATGAATGGGCTACTTACTTTTTTTCGATGGGCTAGTTAAATTATATAAGGAGTAAAAAAAAGTAAGTAGATGGTTGATAAATAGAAATGGTAGATAAGAATAAATAACAATTGTAAGTTACCCGCTTTTTTTCGATGGACTAGTTAAATTATATAAGGATCAAAAAAAAGTAAGTAGATAGTTGATAAATAGAATTGGTAGATAAGAATAAATAACATTATAAGTTACCCCCTATTTTTCGATAAACTAGTTAAATTATATAAGAAGTAAAAAAAAGGGGGTAGATAAATAATAATAGAAATGGTAGATAGAAACAATAAATATGATAAATCATAGATATACAAGTTTTACAGATTAAATAAGAAAGACCGCTACGCTGTCTCTCAAAGTGATACAGAAAAAACTTTAAACATTTTATCTCTCCTTCTCTTATCACTAAGGAAAGAGCACGAAGTGGTCTCTCTCTTGTTTATTCGATTATTTATCTACATTACTTTTATTCCACTCTATTACCATAAATACTGAACATAGCACCTCCAATGAAAAAGAGTGGTTATGTATAGAGAGAATGACAATAATAAAAATCCAAAATATGATGATTAACAAAACAGTCAGTTACTACAACAATGCGGATGATTCAAAAAGTAGAATCCGTTATAACCTTGATTATGTCCTGGGGATGATCAGGGGGAATCAAGAACTATTCCAGCAAACGGCAAGAATCAGATCTATGCCGACAGAAGAAGAATACAAGCAGGCGAAGAAGTTGTTACCAATGATTGCTCCATCGGGCGTATTTGATTACCGGAATGATGATCCGGAAAATCTCAGGGAGTATTCCAATGTGTTGGTTCTGGATTTTGACCATTTCCAAAGCCACCTCGATGCTAGGGAATTCAAGAGAAACCTGATCGCTAATGCAGACCGTCTTTATATCTATGCACTTTGGTTTTCACCGAGTGGATTAGGAGTAAAAGTGGCAATGCTTCATGATAACACAAACCCGATGTATCATAATGAGCTCTTCAGATGTATTAGAGAACAGCTCTATGCTGGAATACCAGAGTTTGATGATAAATGCGGTAATCTTAGCCGTACATTTTTCTTAAGTTCAGATCCGGAGATTTATATCAATCCGCAACGGGATTATCTTACCCCTTATCATTTTGAGCATTCCCCGTCTATCAGAGCAACTCCTATGAAAAGCTATAATCAGGGTTACATAAGCAATTGTTTCACACATACCACGGCAGAAATAATCCAGAATAATTGTTTTCAGGCACGATGGAAAGACAAGACACTGATCAATTACATAGATAAGAAGTGGCGCCTGGAATATCCTGAATCTTATGAGGACGGTCACAGGCATCAGTCAATCCTGTCAAGAGCTAAATGGTTATGCAGGTATGGTGTGCTCTATGAAAATGCATTGGCATATCTCACCGGGACATTTGGATTGCATGGGATTGATAAAGCTGATATAAAAGGAATGGTTATCAATAATTATAATGCCAACAGGGGAGACTTCGGAAAGGACAGAATGAGGTTATACCTGAAAAAAGAATCCGGTAGGAATTATAGGAATCAAAAGCTGAAAGGAAACGGATAACAGCAAAAAAGAAACTAAGAAAAGAAGTAAACTACAACTGGGCTCTCAATACGCTATCGCGGAAGCGTATACCTGCAGACCTATTCCCTTTAAATTATCAATGCTCCATATACCTTCATATGTGTCAACTCTTCAACGTAAACTCAGATAATTTTATAGCATACCCCAAAGAATCCCACTCAACATATATCTCAGAATCATCTTTATGTTCAGTGATCATAATACTATAAGATGGATTGATATCTGATAAAAAAGAATAGGTGCTAATAGGCAATTGATATGTTTTATCCACTCCAGCCTCTGTTAGAATAAGCAGGAAATCTGACCTGGTTATAATAACATCTTTTATTGTATATTCATTATTACGATTACTAATACCTAAAAAATTCTCTAAAGCATTTTTATAAATGGTTTCCCCTATACCTTTGTCAAACTTAGTAAATATACGACTCCAGATTTTTTCGTTTATTCCCTTAGGCTCGGACAAGTTTACTTGATACATTGATAATGGAAGTTTATGAAGATTTCCTGTATCCGGATTGGGAGTAATTTTTAATATTCGGTCATCAGAGTCGTAGTCATAAAGATAATGGCAAAATTCCTTTTTTTTATTAACCATTTTGCTAGTCTGTAAAATTGGGTAATCTTCCTCTGTATCTATTGTCCAAAACTGAAAGACACACATATCTTGGGCTTTAAACGTGTTTGTATCTTTTCCTGCTTCAAGTTGAAGTAATATGTAATATCCATTGGTAGCAGTATTAAAGTTGTTTTCAACCAGCAACCATGCCTGGACTCCTTCTTGATAGCTTGTCTTAGGGATTATCCAGTAGCTTCTGGCAGGCCAATTTAAAAGTTGAAAGCATTTTATGGCAGTATTGATAAATTTTGGATCTGTATAATAACGCAATATCAAGGTCCCATTATATAACAACCACCATATGTTTTTATTATCTTTATTTCGCTCCGCTAATGATTTTAGATTACAAACTGCTTGATGTGCCATATTATTCTCAGGATATAGCGTATACAAGAAACTGTCCAAACGATCCAAAAACTTATATAGTATTTGTTCCGTAGCCCTCCCATATGGATCATAGCCCTTCGCTTTTATATAAAACAATACTGCCATCCCCCAATAAACATCCGGTTCGTCCCTTCTCAAATCTTTAAGTATTGGCACAAATTCCTTGTTAAACTTATCGGAATTATAGACATATATATCATCTATCAAAGATATAAGCACATTTTCTATCCACTCCGGATGTTTGGTATTCATTTCGGGGAGGATGGCATTATGGAAAAGTTTAGTGATATAGCAAACCCGTCCAATAAAATAAGGTATATCATCTGTGATATGGAACTCTTTTAACAGTTTTCTCCAGACATCATGTACCACCCTAAAAGAAACCTTTCCTTCCATGACACGATAAATGGTCATTTTCCCTTTGTATGCAAGTCTTTTTGCCAGAGCAGAAGGAGACGGAGCAAATATTCTATTCTCTATCAAACATTGTAGTATTTCAAGTTCGTCATTCATAAAACAGTATCATTTTAGGGTGATTTTGAGACTTTCTTATCTTCTCCATAAAAAACGTTCTCAAAATCCTTTTATAAGAAAACATATAACTTTATGTTTGCATCAAACAATTGGTAAAGGTAAAAAAATACTCAAATAAGAGCGTCATGTTCAAAACAAAAATGTATATTTGCAACATCTGGTTAGAGAAATGACCAGTGTAGTGAAAGCGTTTTTGCCACACATCCTGAAAAACGAAATCGCCAATTTCAAAATCAGAAGGATTACGGACATGACGCTCATCTGTTTTGTATATGTTGTTTAGCTTGTGCTATATCTTCATACCAGAACGGCGTGAGAGTATTGTTTTTATTCATTTCTGATTAGGCGTTTGGCGATGCCTGTTTTTCGATGAATAGCAGACAAGTCCTCACGCCTTTGCTTTTATACGAATCTAATGCTGAATTCCGGGGACTTATAAGCGTATAATAGTTGATATATTATGGCTTTACAATCACTTACCTCTATCTTTAAAAGCAATCAGTCGGTGTTAGGAACAAAGTTACAAGGATTAAAATTACCTTCTGATTCTTCACGCATTCAGGGTATTATCAATGATTATCTGAATGAAATGTTTAACAATGAGGGAGATTTTAGACAGGGGCTTACACAGTCAGAAGATTATATACTACAAGCTGCCCTTTCTTTGTTAAATGCTCAGCAGTCTATTACAAAAGAAATAACTCCGGATATTATTCTTCAAGAACCTAAGCCTAAAACACAATCACCAATAATTCAAACAGGCTTGAAGAAAGAACAATATCCCGTGACCTTGACTGGTACTGCCATAGGTGGCGGAATTGGCGGTATATTACTGGGTACATGGGGAGCAGTATTCGGAGCAATAGCAGGTACGGCGATTGTATTATATTATGCCTCTTCTGGATCGCAATCTATTTCTAAGATGCTTCCTGAGACCCTTGAAAAAACTAAAGTAGTAGAGTCTCAACTGAATGTTGACTTGTTTCTCTCCATTATAAAAAGCATTTGTGAGAGCGTTGACTCTTTGATTGATACATTCAGAGCACAAATTAATAAAGTGGTATATAAATATGAAAACCAGGAGAAACCGACATTGGAAAAAGAATACCGTTTTTTACTGGAAAGCGTGCAATCCTTGATCGGGTATAAACGTGCCCATAACGAAGATGAAAAATTCTTGCGAAAAATTCAAGAACGCATTGAAGATATAGCGGAGGTACTGGATAATTATAATTTGACTGTTGAGGACTATACAGAAGAACATAAAAACTGGTTTGATCTAATAGAAAATCCTAATACAACAAAACTTACCCAAATATTGCCTGCTATTGTAAAAGAGAATAATGTTGTATTGAAAGGAAGAATTTTTATACCGGAAATTTTAAAATAAATATGGAAACTTATGTACAATGCCCTTATTTAATGACAATTGTGGACTACTACTTGATGTTAATCAGAACGATATCTGTATCGGAGATTTATTAATAAAGTCAAATAAAAAAGATCAGGAGATATAATAATGAATACTTCAAATCAAAATATAAGAACGCACATCCTGCAAATGATAAAACAATGTTCTTCTTTTTCAAATTTAGAAGAAAGTAATAGTGTGGGATATGCTGGATTGAATCAGGATGAACTCAAAGAATTATTATACGAGACTTTTCATTCCCACTGCGGATTGGATAAAGTGGAATTTTTATCTTCAACCCCTATTAGCCAAGTAATAAATATAATAATTAGGAAAATGCCTGTTGGCATAATTAATGATAGAACATATCAAATTTCTGATGAAACCAGTTGTTCTTATTCACAATCATGTGATTTTTCTGAACCAGCCAGTCCTTTTTCCACTTCCACTACGGACAACAACATAAATATGGATAAAAGACAAATTGAATATATAGTCGGTATTGACTTGGGACATGGTGAAACTTCTGCAGCTATTTGCCCATTACAATGGGATACACCTGTTGAACAATTAGATCCAGCCAAAGACCTTGAGATGGGTGGAAATAAAAAAGTAATACCTTCTGCCATTACGGTTTTGGATAGCGGAGCAGCCTATATCGGAGACTCGGCTTTTAATCCCGAAATTCTAAAACAGGCAAATGTCAATGTTTGCTTTAAAAAGGCTCCCAAGGATATAAATGGAAAAGCAGAAAAGTTGATGATACGCTATATGCAAGAAGTATATCGTCGTATTCGTGAAAACAATTCCGCCATGTTGACTGACAATAATCATCTGATCTATATTGCAACTCCTTCCGGCTGGGATAAAACCACACAGGATTTATACCTGCAAATGGCCAAACGGGCAGGATTACCTATTGATGGACTGACTAAAGAATCCAGGGCCGCATTTGTCCGGGCCCATCATGATGTAACATCCGGAATAGGAAAAAGTATAGAAAAAGGAGCGGTTGTATTTGATATGGGATCAAGTACCTTAGATTTTACCTATATGGGGTCGGACGGGAACATAATAGACCATGGCTATGATTGCGGAGCATCATTCATCGAAAAAACGATTTTTAAGGAATGCGAAGATAAATATCCTGTTATCCACCGCTTCGAAGACAGTTACCCCCGTTTAGTACCATTTCTTCTCTTCGAGGCGCGAAAGGTTAAGGAGCAGGTCTATTTTGACCCGTCTTTAAAAGTTAAAAAGACGATAAATTTTGAGGATTTCATTGATGACGAAACCTTTGAAGACGACCGTTTCAAGATCATGTTTCAACCGGGAGAACTCAATTCCCTCCTGGAACAAACAGGCTATATAAAAGATATAGAGAACGCAGCTTATGATTTTGTTACTAACCATATCAATAACGCTCCCATTCATGGCGTTTTTTTAACCGGAGGAGCATCACGAATGGACTTTATCAAACCGCTTGTGAGCAGGTGTTGGAACATACCGGAATCGCAAATATATAAAGATCAGGATCCCTCTTTGACAATTTCCCAGGGGGTAGCCGAAGTTGCCCGTATGGATTTACGGACAGAAGGAATAGACGATGGGTTGGAAGAAACGATAGACAGACTTCAAAACAGTGATATTATTTATGATTCTTTCATAGAAAAATTTGCTTATGCCCTTTGGGACCGTATAACAGATGAAATAGGTGCTACAGCTACCGCATTTAAAGACTCGGAAGAAGACTATTCACTTTATGATTTACAAACTTCTATAACTGGCAACGTTCAACAGGGAATAAAAGAAGTAATTCCTAATATCATTTCGTTTATGCAAGAAACAATATTGGAAAATACAGGCGAGATACAACGAAAAGTGGAAAATATCATTGCTCATTACTCGAATCAGGGAATAAATATTCCCAAACCAAATCTGAATATCAGAACATTTGATGCTGGTAATATTAACTTAAATGATATTTTAAATTCTATTTCAGAAAAAATTGCTTCTGAAAGTGCCAATTGGGCGGGTGCTATTACCGGAGCAGCTATTGGTGGAGCCATTGCTATCTTGTTGGGCGGACCTCTGGCATGGCTTGTAGGCGGAGCGGCATTCCTCGGAGAGATATTTTTTGGCAAATCCGACGAAGAGAAAAAACAGGCAGCTATGCAAAAGAAGCTGGGACAGAAAGATAGGCTTAATGTTTACAATTCAATTAGTGAAGAATGGGAGAATATTCAAGAAAATATCCGCCAGTCAATTTATAAATCCATTTCACGAAATAAAGCAATAAGGCAATCTGTCAGTCAGACTACTTTTCAACTATTACAGGGCTATAAAGAGAGTTTAAAAAAGGCACGAATTTTAATTGATTAGGAATATGGAAAATCAAATGCAAACATTAGAACCGGCTGCTAAAGTATTAGCTGCCACAGCATTGTCCCAATCACTGTCTTTTTGTACAGAGCGTAAATATTTGGAGAAGATTGGAGATAAAAGTTTGAATGATATCTTTTCATTGGAAGCGATTCCTGGTACATTGAGGGAAGAAGCAGCTTGGATTGAAATCAGACAAATAGGCAAACCATTGGAAGAGTCGGCTGAAAGTTGTTTTACTGCCATACAAAAGATTCTGTACTCATGCTTTTTACCCAAAGAGACACAATTATTGTTTTTGATTGTGGGCAATGGAGTCGAAACTAAATTATATCTGGGATTACGTGCCACAGGAGAGAATATACATTCCAAAAGCATAGTCAAATACTTAAATGAGTTTATAAAAGGTACATGGCCGGGATTGCAGACTTTAATTATATCAGAAACAGATGCAAACTTGGCAAGGTTTAAGCAAGATGTATCAAATGATATTTTCGAAAATATTTATGCCTTGACCGGAATTCCATCTATGGAAGGTCAATATAAAAACCTGTACCCGGCTACGATAGACAAACTCATGGCTGGAATGAGTAAAAGTAAACACTATGCGTATCTGGTTGTTGCAGACCCTATTGAGTCAAACGATGCCGATTTCATGCTTTATCAATGCAGAGAGATGAATGGTCAAGCGGAATCATTAAAATCCATGAATGTGACAGAAAGTTTATCCAGAGGGACATCCGATTCCCATTCGACTTCCAACAGTTATACACATGGAACAAGCGAAAGTGTTCAGAAGCGGGATTTCTCAAAACTTGGAAAACTGGCATTGAAAGCTACAGGATTAGGCCTGGCCGCATCCGTGTTTCCGGCAGCAGGATCTTTACTCGACGGATTGTCCGATGCAACCGGAGCATTGTTACCTACAGCTGCAAATATGTTGGGAGCAACTGTAGGTCTGGCAGGAATAGGCAACATATTAACAGGAACAGCACCAACTAAAACGGCGGGCACATCAGAATCCACTACAAAAGGGACTACAGATACTTACGGCACCAATAAGAGTCAATCCCAAAGTCTGAGTCGAAATATAGTAAATAAGCATATTGAAGCTGTATCAGAACATTTATTCTATCATTCCAAACGATTGGAAACGGGAAAAGCCATCGGTTTATGGAAAGTTGGAACGTATCTGATGGCAGAAAAAAAATCTGATATACAAGGTGCTGCTTTGCAGTTACGTTCTATATTGAGCGGGCAAGAATCCATTTTTGAACCAATCAGGATTCACGATATATCAAATATATTGGACGAGGAAGATGACATCAGCGACAAGACCTTGAGAGAAATGAGCTTGGGGCATTTAAGCGCACCAACTTTAATGATAAACACCCGAAATGGAAAGCGTTTTGATCATCCGTTGGGAGAACACTATAAAGAGTTAAAAACTGTCCTTACAACGAAAGAATTATCTTATCTTATTAATTTCCCGCTTCGTTCTGTACCCGGAATCAGTGTGATTGACAGTTCACCGGAGTTTAGTCTGAATCAACTTGAAACAATACCAGAAGAAAATAGCATTGATTTTGGAAAGTTATTGTATGGAGGTTCTGAAACAGAAATTACTTATAAACTCCCGGTAAATTTACTGTCTAAGCATACTTTACTATCGGGAATTAATGGAACAGGTAAAACAAATACAGTACAGGCCATCTTAAACAAACTTTCCGAGAAAGTTCCTTTTTTGGTTATTGAACCTGCAAAGACAGAATATATAGATTGGGCTATTGAATATAACAAGCGTCATCCGGATAATGTTATATCCATATTCATTCCCGGATGTAAATCTTATAAGGATAAAACGAATAGGCAAGATATAAAAATAGCTCCATTGAAACTTAATCCTTTCGATATTGTTTGGCTGGAAAAAGAACAGGAATCTAACGTATTGACCCATATAGATCGACTGAAATCAACTTTTGCCGCAGCATTTCCCATGTACGACATTTTACCCGTACTTATGGAAGATCTGATCTATACAGTATATCAGAACAATACAACGGACTGGTTGACTAAAGAACCTGTATTTGGCAGAACACTTCCTCCGACATTAAACAGTATGAGTCTTGCCGTGAATGAGGTTATTGCTAACCGACAGTACGAGGAACGGGTGGAACGCAATATGAAAGCTTGCCTTAACACGCGTATTGACAGTTTGAAACGTGGTTGGAAGGGGGAGATGCTGAATACCATATATTCTACTCCTTGGAGTGAACTGTTTGAAAAGCCATGTGTCATAAACCTTTCGTATGTGGGAGATGATACAGATAAGTCATTCTTTATGGCGTTGATTCTGCAATTCCTGTATGAATATTGTACAGCCAAAGCTGAATTGGGATTAATAGACTTCAATGACAATGGCTGTAAGCATCTGACTGTGGTCGAAGAAGCCCATCGCGTTATGATGAAATGCGATAATCCGGAGCTACCTCAATATAAATCAGCCATGATGTTCAGCAACATGCTTTCAGAAATACGTGCTTATGGTGAAGGAATGTTACTTGTCGACCAAGTTCCGACCCGTCTGATTCCCGATGCTATAAAGAATACCAATATCAAGATTACTCACCGCCTTGTTGCAGAAGATGACTGCAAGGCTATAGGTGAAGCAATGGGAATAAATAAGGAGCAACGTAAAATTATTCCTAAGCTTTTAGTGGGACAGTGTATCATTTCAACTGCTCTGTCAACAGACGAACATTGGATTAAAGTTAAAAAAGTCAAGTAATTGAATATGATAGAAGAATATGATGAGATAAGAGAGGTTACCAATCCGGCTAAAAAGGAGGACTTGTCTGAATTGACTAAACTACAAACCGAATATCTGAAAGAGCTAAATATTCCTTCAGATGTTTGGGAAGGTATGTCTAAAGAAGCACAATCCCAACAATTAGGCTTTATATTGGAACGTTTCAATGAAATTGATATTTTTCAACAGATTGATAGAGAAGCCATTTTTTCAGAAATATATTCCTCAAAAATAGTAGAGGCATATAAACTGTTGGAAGCACCACAGGATTATATCCAAATAGAACAGATTGCTGATATGTTTTCTGAATGCGAGGAGCTCAGATATGAGAACTGGCGAAACCTAGATTTGTCAGAGAAAGTAAATATATTGAATAATTTAGAGATAGAGATCGCAGGGATAGAACATAGGCAACCATGTCCAATTAGAGCTTTGAAAATGCCTTCGCACCAATTCGGTGGATACAGTCCCGATTCCAAAAGTATTGATATAAATGCATCTTACATAGAACAATCGGGATATGATCACAATATGTTCATGGAAGTTTTGGACACATTGGTTCATGAAGGAAGACATGCTTATCAAGATTATAATGTGAATGTCTATGAAATACATCCGCGTCATAGTGAAGTTGCAAGTTGGGCAGAGACAATGGAGGGTGGTAAATGGGGGTATCATGGTGATACAAGTACTGTACTCGGACAACGTTTGTATGAACAGCAATCTATTGAAATAGATGCACGTAACTTCGCTATGGACATATTGGACAAGTTTGAACAAAAACAAATAGCATGATGGAAAAGGATTATATATATAATGTATTGCTGGAAAGAGGATATAATACTTATACAGCCCGTTTGGTTACCGAAGAATTATTAAAATTACACAAACCTCTTAGTGAGTATCTGACATACTGGCTTGGCAATGAATCACATAGAAAAGATTTTATAATCAATGGCTATTCTATTTTTCAATTACAAATGGAACGTCAAATGACTTATCCAGCGGCCTTATTGACAATGGAATGGCTGATTAATGAACCGAAAATAGCTCTCAAAAGTCTAAAACGTAAAATCAGATAATTAACAATAAAATTGAAGTAACTATGGCGACTTTTGTTTTAACAGCCCGACATGATATTGACAGATTGGGAGGGTTACATATTGACAGGGGACAACAATACACGATCAACATTAATATGATGGGAATAACTCCTTATAATTTATTCAACAATAGCAGATGTAGGGACGCCCTCATACAACAATTCCGTATGAATGGGATAGACGTACCAAGTAGTGACACCGGAATATATAGCAAAGGAACTTGGGATATCAAAATGCTATGACACCCCTGTTCATTGAGAATAAACTACCAAAGTAATCACTCCAGTTTCTGCGAATATCATGTTCAGAGGAAAAACATTTTTTAGGTGTACCCAATGTGGTAAAATTTTCGTAGCAACAGATATTGAGTATGGTGCTACTATCTATTCTTGTCCTCAACCTTGTAAACGTTGTGGTGGTATAAGAACTTTGCCGGTTTTGCATACCATATTCATTTCTGTTTATGAAAAGCTTTGGGAAAACATGAAAAAAAAGAATTAGATACGCATTCTTGAGATATTCATAAGCCGTAAACAAAAAAGAAACAATGGTCAGAAAAAAAACGATTTATAAGGTAATTAAATATGGCATGATTATTATTGCATGCATTATTGCGTTTAAAACAATATTTCATGATTTTAAACTGGAATATCTTATATCCTGGAATGCTTTCAGCAACTGGTGGATAGACACGTATGTCGGTCTTTTTAAAATGATACTCTCTATTATTTTAGGTATAACTCTCATTTGGGGTATTGGATGGCTTTTTGGAAATGGTTGCATGCATTTTTCATTTTTATTTTCAGACATAATCCAGAATCATAGATACTTTCATGAACTATGGAGGAGCGAGAATACAATTACTCAATTTGAAGAAGTGTGAATTGAAGAATATCGTTAAGAGTGTGCTGGAAACATGATTGGTAAAAAACTGGATTATTATAACCGGAAGTTTAATAAAAAACAATTATGAAAATAGACAAGGATGATCTTTATATATATGGTTTGATAAGTGGTTTGATAATATGCAGTCCATTTTTGGGTGTTTATTATGGTGCCAAATGGATTTATAGTCATACTCCTCAAAAAGTTAAAGAAAAGAAAGAACGAGATCTAAAAATTCATGAACTGGAAGAAAAATTAGGTCTTATAGGAAGAGACAATAAGGCTCTTTATTATGATCCTCATTATTATAGAAATCGGAACGAGAATAGAAATGATTATTTAGTAGATTTGAAGAGGAAAGTGGATTGTAATTATAATAGTCCTGATATAATAACTGTTATAGTAGAGAGTACATTTGGCTATTCTAGTTTTGATGAGGATTCTGAATGTAGCACCTTAATCATGGTACATGAAGATTATTATAATGTACCCCAAAAGAAAAATTGGAGAGCCGACATTTATTTTAGCTTTAATGTTTTGAGTAGTATATTCAATATATTAAGCACATTATCCGAATGTGGCAAATACAGTAACTACTATGTTATTTCTGTTCCTGGTAAATATCAACGTAAAGAAGTTATATGCGGGACTGGTAAATTTGCAAAAGTCATAAATGATTTCAAAAAGGTCAATAAAAAATAGAACAAAGAATTAAATCAAAATACCATTTCATGTCTGATATATGAATTGCGTTATTCATCAGGATAATATCATATTTTACTTTATAACGTATTAAGAGATAAAAAATCTTGGTGCGTTTTTCTTTTTCTTCCCACTCAAAAAATGACAAAACGCTCTTAGTATCCCGCCAATTCCTAACTAATGATGAAAAACAGCATATTTGATATGTGGAGTATTATGAATTTATTCTTTGGTGGTCTTTTAGTTTTGCACCAGAAAAGGATAACGTTGTAGATGTATATAAAAGTTAAGAGAACAAGTAAGCGTTCCAGTGCAGTAGTTCTATTTACCGATTAGGTCTTAGCTTATACATCCCACCACCTTTCCTTTATATGTAAAACTAAAGGAATATAGATATGAACTATAAAGTATGTTGTTTAGGAGTGGATGTTTCCAAAGCTACATTAGATATAGCTTGTTGTGTTGACATCAGTAAGAGCAGGTTTGAACACATCAAGGTGGATAATAGCGCGAGTGGTTTCAAGGAACTTTGCAAGTGGATGAAGAAGCAAACAAGCGACTTGAAACTTGTTCGTCTGTGTATGGAGTACACAGGCTTATATGCACATGAACTCAGACTGTGGCTAGAAGCAGAAGGAATCATGTACTTTATGGTTAACCCCATCAAGATGCATAAGTATGAGCCACCAGAGAATGTGAAGGGACTGAATAAGATTAAGAGTGATGAAGTTGACTCATACAGAATCTCTCTCTTCTGCATACAAAACCACAATGTACTGACACCTTCCAAACTGCCTTCTGAAGCATACTTCAAGTTGAAGCGATTGCTGGCGGAGCGGATACAGTACGTCAAACAATCTGTTCTTTACAAACAACAGCTACATGACATCTCGCGGTTTGATACAGAAGCATCCCAATTGCGTAAGGAAGCAGCTTTGCTTTCCATTACTAACAACATTAAGCAGACAGATAAAGAGATTGATGGGATTATCAGGAGTGATCCACAGATACTGCAGAATTATGAACTATTGTTGTCAATTATCGGTATTGGCCGAGTCAATGCTTTGACCACCATTATACTCACGGAAAACTTTCAAGCGTTTACGGACCCCAGACGCTATGCTAATTACATAGGGGTAGCCCCATTCATACATGAGTCTGGAACAAGCGTAAAGAAAGCCACACGAGTATCAAAGGCTGGGTTTAGTAAAGCCAAAGCTGATTTATCTATAGCAGTGTGTTCTGCAATACAGAACGACCCTCAAATCAAAGCATATTGGTTACGGAAGAAAGCCGAAGGGAAACCATCGGGCGTAGTGCTTAATGCTATTAAGTTCAAGATTGTATTGAGAATGTTTGCTGTCATCAAAAGACAAAAAACATACGTAAAAATGGATGCTTATAAACAATGAATTGGAGAACTAATTTGGTGGTGTTAATGTAAGTTAAATCGAGGGGTTTAGTCTGATTCATTTACATGTTCACTATCTTTGCCCCACATTTCTAGACAAAGAAGAAATGCAGGGGAGAAGGTAGTGAACTTTGCATCATCTAGCTGAATCACTTAAGATCGATGTAGTCTCCTTCTCCTGACTGTTGGACAATGCATTCTTAGAATTATAGGCCTTATATGCCTTTTAAAAGATTTACGCTTCATCCACAGTTCCTGCAGTTTCTTCGTCTTAAAAGAGTGTGCCAAAGGTATGCAAAATCTTTTTTATGTTGGCATTGATGTGAGTAAAAAAACGCTCGATGCATCTCTTTTTGTGGAAGGTGTTGGGCTTAAGGAGTTCCCACACATAGTAGTAGATAACAATAAGGAAGGCTTTAAGGAAATGTTCCGGTGGCTGAGAAAACAGGGTTGCAAGGACAACCGGACAAGCTTCCTGATGGAATATACAGGCTTCTACTCCAATGCTATCCGTGAGTTTTTCGATAAGAAGCGGTTCAAATATCGCATGGAAAATCCTTTGGAGTTGAAGCTGCGTTTTGGCATTGTCAAGGAAAAGAACGACAAGATAGACTCTGCTCGAATCGCAGACTTCTTGGCACGTCATAGCGACCAGCTAAAGCCCAGCCATATGCCCTGCAAGGAGCTTCAGCAGCTTGAAGCGTTGAACAACGAGCGCAAATACTATGTGCAGCAACGAGCTGCGTTAGCATGCAGAATCCAAGTCGTATCATCATCTGAAGAACGAGCACGTCACCAACATCATATCGACCTTTATACTAAAGACATTGGAAAGGTTGAGGAAAAGATGCAGCTCATTATCTCCCAAAACGAGTACATAAAAAAGAATTACAACTATCTATTGACAATACCTGGTATCGGTCCGACGAATGCTATCAACGCCATCGTCATCACCGAGAACTTCACTGCTTTTAAAACTGCTCGCCAGTATGCATCGTACATTGGTGTGGCTCCGCACTCCAAGACCTCAGGCAAGTGTGTGCGTTGGAAACCGAAGCCATCCAACTGTAGTGACCTCCAAGCGAAAGCCGACCTCACTCAGGGTGCGCAAAGCGCTGTTGAGTATGACCCGGAAATGAGAACTTATTTTGAACGTAGAACCAAAGACCATAAAGACACAGACACTATCAGAAAAGTATATAACCACATTAAGTTCAGGCTCATCCTGCGCATGTTTGCAGTTGTCAAACAGCAGCATTCGTATGTGCCACTAGATAAGGTTAAACCTATATCGTTGACCAAGCAGTGAACTACGCTATAGACTTGTCTTCTCATAGCCTATCCAGTCTGTTTGACCAACTCTTTGCGGGCGTACTAATTAGAAATCTTGCCTTAGGATAAGGTCAATAAAAGAAATAGAGAACCGCAATATTTTTTTTCGTAACGGAAAAAACGCTTCTTCCGCTACAGGATTTATATGCTCCAAAGTACTCTAAATGGCGATTTACACTATTTAACGATAAGTTCTCACCGAAATATTTGGTAGAGTCTTAGAAATCCCCCGGAGGAATCACCGGAGCGTCAGGTTGGAGAAAAAGCTTCTGGTCCTGATGTAAACGAAAAAACAAGAAGCAAGTATAACGAGAAGTACGAACAGGATATTACAGCACTCAAGAAGAAGTTCGGAAACTCTTTTATAACCGGACTCTGTATCAAGATTACACTGAAGGAAGCACTGGAGATGATACCACGTAACCGAAAAAGGGTTGACGCATATTATGGGCTGACTAAGTATCTACAAGAAGAGTACGGAATTACACTAACTATTTATTCACAGAAAACTAAACCAAACGGCCATGAAGAAGATAATTTATAAAGGTACAATAGAAGAGAGTGATTATAACCGTGTGAAGGACATAGACAGCGAGAACTATATAACCCCGGACGGGAAAACGGTACTGCCTAAATTAGCGCAGATGCCATTACGGGACCTCGCTATCTTAAGTTTCACCAGTGAGAACGAACTGAAGAAATACTATACCGGCAATGAGGAGTACTTTTCATATTCCGTTGTAGAACTGATGCTCGATACAAGAATACAAACCAGCAATTTGAGCAGGCATAAAGTCAGCAGTTTTGAGGATGCACTGTATCTGCTTTATAACTATTCAGAGGAGATACCACAAGCGGACGATCCCAAATATCTGTCCATTCTTATTGCAGCCGACATATTGAATGTAGAGGAGGAGGATATCATAGAAGAGGCAAGAAGGGATAATAAGTTGTATTCGGATGAAGACAAGAAACTGTTTGTACCGGTCCGGTGGATTGGGGATTGGTATAATGATGCTCTGGCTACTTTGGGGGTATCGAGTGTCATCTATATACAGACCGAAGGAACGGGGAAAGTTAAAATATTAATTGAAAGAGATCTGGAGTAACATGAAAAAGAAAATATTTACAATGGGCAAAGTGTATGATTTGGGTACACTGGGAGTCTATGAAGTTGAAAATACTGTTCAAGCGGATCTGGATAAGGTCTTTAATGCCGGTGGAGTCAGATTACAAATGAAAGAAGTATCAGGGAAAACATTGGAACTAACATTTTTCCGTAAGTACAAGGCTGGTGAAATAGACTGGCTAAATTATGATCCAAAGATGATCTATAATATTGATGCCAATATAATCACCGGGCATAGTTTTAACAGTTTCAGAGTTCCGGATTACTGGGGAGGCGTTCCATTCGGGTACACGTTTTTCATGCCGAAGAAAGAATTTATAAAGTGCTATAAAAATTCGGCTGTAATGCTTGGGGCGGATCAAGTAAAGAGAGTTAAGATTACAGCACAACCGGAAAAAGTAGTTATGAAGTTGATGTTTTAAGAGTAAGAGAGAAGATCGTTAGAGGCTGTCTTCTCTATATTTTTGTTTTATAGAGGTACTAAGAAACATAAAATCATTAACAAATATACCGTGGTAAATAGCAAACGCTTAAAAGTCATAGTGGCAGCTTTCATAACAGTTTATGACTAGAAATAAATTAAATCAACCTTAAATTCTCTTTATTGCAAATGAAATATTGCAAAATAGAAATCTAAACAATAAACTAGTAGAAATGAGTATTACAAACTTTTCTTAACTTCAATATATTTACTAACTTTGTATAGACTGTGAATATTATGTATACTGGTATATAGTGTTATGGAAAAATGCACAATAACAGGATACATCGTTTTTATGAATTTTATCCATGTAGGTATAACTTTGCAACATAATAAGGAACGTGAATATGACAGAAAAAAGAACTATTGGAAAACTTATCGAAAAAGAGGTTCGCAAGCAACAACTTTCAATTGTTGAATTTGCAGATAGAATTTGCTGTAAAAGGAATAACGTGTATAATTTGTTCACTCGTAATAATATGGATATTCAACAACTTGCATTAATATCCAAAGTATTAGGACGTAATTTTTTCAAAGAATTAGCTGAAGACTTAGAGCTTGCCAATGAGACGGATGAGTCAGAAGAAGATATTCAAAGCAGAAAAGCCGTCTCTCAGTTTATGGAAGTAGCCCCAAGAGTATTACGAAAATTGAATGCCTCCCCCATCATTGTATTTAGTGTCAGTGAGAATGGAAAATACGAAGGATGTCCCGTCCCAGACTTTATGCTTCCCGATTATGCTATCTCTTTTACAATTGGAGAGACCTTTCAAGAACGTGCAAAAGATTTCTATCATCCAAGACTTATCTCTATTGAAAGTCTCCAAAATAAGGAAGGCATTGCAATTGAGATCTCGACAAATCATCTGCATGACTCCCGTATCATAAACATAAAGTTAGACTATAAATCAAAAGATGAATGGTATGATACTTTAAAATTTGCTCTTGAAGTCTATAATTCATTTAGAAAATAAAGTTAGAACTGTTATGAAAGTAGATATTGATATATACACAGAGGTCAAAGATTGTACCTATAAAGATGAGCACTATTCTGTTCGTGATAATGGAGCAGTCTTTCGTCACGCCAAAGATGGACACAAGCCAAGGAAACTGGATGAACAATGGCTCTTTGGTACTAAGAATGAAAAAACAGGATATATGACTATAGGAGGGCATCGAGTCCACATAATTGTTGCAACAGCGTTCCATGGTAGTCATGATTCAAAAAGAGACATAGTAGACCATATTGATACTAACAGATGTAACAACCGACCAGAAAATTTGAGATGGCTCACAAGGTTAGAGAATGCATTGAACAACCCCGCTACACGAAAAAAAATAGAATACCTATGTGGCGGTGATATTCAAAAATTCATCGATAATCCAAGTTGCTTGAGAGATCTTACAGGTACAAATCAAGATGTAATGTGGATGAGAACGGTTACACAGGAAGAGGCCAAAACAGCTTATGAACGGGTTATGAAATGGGCTGAAAAACCGAGCAAGCCGTATTCCAGTGCAGGTAATATGGGAGAATGGATATTTGCCCAACCTGATTCTCCGATAATTCAAGATACATATAGGCAAGTTCTGTTCCCCGCTCTTTCACCTGATACAGCCTTGCAACGTGAATGGAAAACACCCACTGAATTCCCACTTTGCCCTATCCAAATCAGTGAGACTCCACTTACTTCATATATTGATAACCTTTGTGTTGGGAAAGTTATAACGAGAAATCAATATACTACTCAAATTATAGATGATTTTGCTCTATGTAATGAAAATCTAATAATGGTAATATGTCATAGCCTGTCAGAGGATATAAAGAAATACACCTCTGTTTCTATAACTTTTGAGGATGGTAAATATATCCATGAAGGGCGTACATATTTTGAAGAACGTGGAGCACAAAAGGCTCTCACAATAGCCAAAGGCTTGGAGTGGGATGGACCGGACGGAATTGACGATTATTGCTAATATTTATTGTATACATTATGATTGTACCATCAATGACGGAGCAAGAAATCCGTGAAGAACTATTGAAAGATTTAGCAGACTTAGATAAACCAATGGAACGATTTCGTAAGAATTTCAGATCTAAAGTTTTGAAGTCTTATAAGTTTCCAGTAAAAACTTCGTATGACTGTAAGAGTGTCAAAAGAAAAAATCTTTTTGTCGTAACTTTTACCGCTGATAAAAGAGGACAGCATGATAATCCCAACATAAGTATGTACTGTATATATGAACGTAAGGAAGGGAAATACGCAGCTGTTTATCAACCTATGACACATAAAATAACAATATATGCCCCCCATTTCTTCAGGAGATACCAAGAGCGTATCCTTAAAGATTATAATTTACCAATGCTTGAAATTATCAAAGAATACTTCAGAAACTGTTGGGGATTAACCAGTGTTGAGATTGATGAGAATTTGGAAGCAACCTACCAATGTTTTGAAGGACATTACAATGATGAAGTGATTGATTTTGTATCAGTAACGGCAGGAGGTTACTGTTTTGGAGAGAAGCATGGAAATGTCTCTATTATAAAGACTATTATTTCGGAAGAGATGCTATCTGAAAAACAAAAGACATTCTTCTATGATTTAAAAAAAATATGTGATAATATTCAGATAGATTACAGTAGCAAAGGGATAAGACTGATTGAGACAGAAAATCGTATAAGAGACAACCTATGATACAGATCACTCAAGCCAAAGGGATAGCTATATACAGTTTCAGACATGAACCAAATAAGTTATGTACAACTGTAGAAAATGGTATTAGGTTGTTTTCGACATTAATTATACATATATAGGACAAATCTCTGACGCTAATTTTCTATCTTTATCGAAAACATATAACAATATAAAATAGACTAGTATGAAAAATTTTCAGGAAAAACTACATACATGGGCTTTAAATACAGTAGAAGTCTATAAAACAATAGCTGAGGAAGAAGAGAATACCGACTTTACTTCACATACAGCTTTTTATACACAATCAGACTTGGCTAGACTTGTATCCAGTCCGAAAATAGTAGTAATGGCTATTAATCCGGGAAGTAATGGGAGTTATCGGGAACAAAAAATAAATATAAATTGGAATCTTGATCCGAAAAGGGGAATGACAGCAGATAAATTCTTGCAGGGCAATCCTTTTTTCATTTCAGAGAAAAACAAGTGGCATCTGTGGCGTAGGTTAAACTTTATATTACAATACGGTAATCTTGGTCATATATTAGGAGACCCTCAAAACTATGCATACACAAATCTTGTTTTCTTTAACACTTCCAAAGTACGTCAACTCCCTCAAAGAATTATAGACAGATGTGCTTCCTGTACAATTATATTATCTCCAAAATTTATTTTATGCCTGGGTGAATTGACAATGGATGTATTCTGCAAATTATCAGGTTCTATTAAAGAAACTCTTGTCAAAGGGGAACTGTCAAGAACCATTAAAATTAATACAAGACAACTTAAAATCAAATAACTTATAAAACAAATCATATATATGCAAATATCAGCCCCTAAATCAACAGAAAAAGCTTTAGAGAAATTGCTTGATAAAATGTATATCAGCAATGTAAGTAAACGTTTAAGAGAACTCAATCAACCCAATGATATTGATAGGAAAAGATGGATTTGGGAGTTACTGCAAAATGCAAAAGATACAATAACAAACAACCCGAATAGAGATAGCATTAAGGCTCGAATTCTTATTGAGGGCGACTTGGTTAAGTTTCAGCATGATGGCGACCCATTTACTGCTGATGCAAGATTGGGGTTGCTATATAAATACAGTGAAGACAAAGAAAATGCTGAGAGTACAGGACGTTTCGGAACAGGTTTCCTAACCACGCACTGCCTTTCCAAAGTTGTAACAATTGAAAGTAATATGTATGGCGATGAAAATGCAATCATCGGCTTTTCCGTAACAATGTATAGAGATGGTTTTACTGAGCAAGAACTTCTCGAAGGTCTTGACAAGATGAGAACATCTGAATTGTATTATAGCGAACCATACGCCTGGACCACATATACCTATCATGTCAATTCAGAATCGGGTCGTCGTGCGGTACAATTAGGCAAGGAGAACTTCAAAGAAAACATTGCACAAACTCTATTATTCTGCAAAGAATTGTCTTCTGTTGAGTTAATAGACAATGGCAAAAGAACATCAATTGAACGTATAACAGATACTCCAATTACAGACAAACTTCATCAAACTCAGTTTAGAATTATTGCTGGCGCTACTGAACCTGTGATCCGAACTTTTATATATTGTTCAATAAAAGAATCGGACGAAGAACTTTCAGCAAAATACAAAGCGGAACGTTCCATAAGATTACAAGTAGCTTGTGAAGTTGACAGCAAAAAGAATATAGTAAGTACAGGCGACAAAACGTCATTGTTCTGTGTGTTCCCATTGGTCGGCATAGAAGGGCAAATCCAGATGCCGATATTCGTAAATAGTCCAGATTTTGAGCCGGATAGCGAGCGACAGAGCTTGATTCTCAATGGAATCACAAGAGACGAAGAGAAAAATGTAATTACAGAAGTTGGCATTAATCAGAAGATTCTTTGCAAACTGCCTGATATGTTCAAGATTATTGTTGAATATCTTTCTGAAAAATCATTCAACTGTTTCTTCAACCTTTGCAATGGATTGAAGTCGTTAAAAGACCACGAGAAATTAGATAAGGATTGGTACAAGAAATCTATTATCTTAGTACTGCGAGAGATACTGACAAGTTATCCAATAGTAACTCCTTACTCTACATCCGGAACACTTCTTAGGTTGTCAGATTGCATTATTGCTAAAGAAAACAATCAAGAATCGGAGGACATCTTGCTTAGTTTGCTCACTTCACTATACCCTGAAAAATTGGTTGCAGACAACAGTAAATGGGCGCACATACTTTGGAAAGATGATGAAATGAAGTTGTGGGCGACCGATGATGTTTGTGCGGACATTGAAACCAAAAGTTCTATGGACTCTCTTGATGTTGTTTCAGGCAGTGACAAATTTGCATGGTACAACAAATTCTTGGCTTTTGTGTTGTCACTGGATGAGCTACTGTTCAAAAAACACGCTCTTTTGCCAAACATGAACGGCATGTTCTTAAAGAAAGACACAGAAGGTTTCAAACAAGGCGAGGGTGTTACAAGCGTAGTCCTTGACGTTTTAGCGAAACTCGGTGGAGACATGAGGCCACTGCTCCTTCATGAATCAATAACAACCGTTTCGTTGGATAGCAAATTCAATTCTACGAGCTATTCAGCCAAAGTGAATAGTTTGGCAAAAAGCATTATTGATACTCCGGCTTATACTGATTCAGATGCAATCAAACTCGCTAAATTGCAGCCAATCATTTCTATTGCTGTATCAGATAGCAATAAATATGAACAGGAGTTTGTAACGAAACGTTCACGCATATTCACAATTACAAAAGAAATTTTCCAATGGCAGGGCGTACAAACTGTTACTGACAACTCACTGAACAAAGTAGCTTGGGAGGAAACGGACAAGTGGCTTATCAATTATATAATTTCCACTATTGAATCAAAGAAATCTTTGGAAAATCTTCCTGTTGGATTAGGTGCAAAATGGTTGAATGATACTATTCTTAGTTTAGGTATTACCTTAGCAACAATGAATAATAAGGCGATTGTTCCTAATCAAAATGGAATATTCTGCCTTTCCAAGAACCTGTTCATAGATAATGGCATTCCCGAAGTCTTGAAGAACGAGGTATTTGGGGAAATAGGTCTGTCGTATAAAGACATACTACTGGACAATGCTATTGATCTAAAGTCATTAGGTAAGACAAGTGCAAAAGGTATCTCTGACTTTGCCGTAGATTTGTCAAACGCAACATCTGGTTATCAGATTTGGAATAATGCAGCCACTTACAATAGTTATGGTCTATATAGAAAATACAGCGAGGAAACGTTGCGCCAAGTAGCACTACATTTGATACAGATTCTTCCAATAACAAGTCCTGAAAATGAGAATATCTTAACTACTCAAAGAGCATTAAGGGAAATAGCACGTTATTTCCTGCCAGGGAAGTGCGAAGGGATAGAAGAATCCATCGAAGTGGTTGATAGCAAGTTATGGCTTCGAATCAATGAGTTTATTTGCTACGATATAATTTCTGTAATTGAAAAGAAAGCAAACACAGCAACCATCTTAGCTGAACTTTCAACTACCGATGATAAACTTTTTGAGAATCTAAATGTGCTATATAAATATATTGAAAATCGCAACCTCCAATTTTCAAGTAAGGCAATATATCCAAATCAGGCAGGAAGTTTCGCTGCTAAAGACAAACTTCATAAAGAAACAGAAATCATAGACAAGACACTGAAAGATATTATTGCGCTGATTTCAGACGAAGCGAACAACTACTATAATATCCTTATAGACCCACGTTGCGTGGCGACAATATCCAAGCAGAAAAATACTGCAGATGCTTATGCTTGTATTGATGGTAAAATTAAGGAACTATATAGCAACAACGCAAATTGGGAAGATGAGAATTTCAGAAATGCGACACGTTTGCTGATTGACGAATGGGGAGAATCAAACAAGAATCTGTTTGACGAGAACCATTACCCAAAAGTTTATCCTATCAAGGATTCTATCAGTATGAATGTCGTATGGACTAAGAACGAAAGACAGCAACTGCAAACATTGAAAAACAGTTTGAACGAGGAAGACTTAACAGAGCTTGTGACTCACATTGCAGATTTCAAAGATTTGAGCACTCGCAACAAAAAACTGGAAGACGAAAACGTTCGTTTGAAACAGATTATAGAGAATCTAACATCTGGAAAAATTGTAGAGGTTAACCAAGAAGAATGCGAGATATCTAACCAGAAAATGTACGCAGCACAGCTTGAGGCTCAACGGAAACTAATTGAGAGTCGCCCTGACTGGAAATTCCCAGAGCATTACGGAGAATGTGATGATACTGGCAAACCTTATTGTTTCTCTACTGTTAATGTTAAGGATAAAAATGGGGTTGATCTACCTATCGTTCTTAAAAGCTACAAATCTCAACAAGCGAAATTTAAGATTAATCCAGAGGAATGGGAATGGGTAGTACAGAATGATGCAAAGCTGTTAGTATATACTACTGTAAATGGAGAGTTGGATATTGTGGAAGTTCCGCAGAGCGATTTAGTAATGAACCAGACTAACATCTCTATTACATTCAGTTCGGAAAATCTTGACAAGGAGCAATTCTCAGACAGAGTGTCTAATTTTGCCGAAACATTGCATTACTTTACAGATCTGCATTTTAACTTTGAGCGTTTCCATATTGCAACTAATGCTACACGAGTCCGTGACATTTATGCAAAGCAGCAAGGTACGCAAGCGCAAACCACTGATAATGACATTTGATTATGAAGTTCAAACGAGAAGATTATATCGCATTTCTTGAAACTGAGTATGATACTCAGATGAAAGAGTATAGCCGCCTGATTGCAACCAAAGCAACTGTTCTTAAAGAACGTGGCGAAGTGTTTATTGGCAAGTTTGTGGGCTTTAGAGGAGATTTCTCCATCTTCAAAGTACGTATCTCAGACAATATGCCTCGCAAGAATTCTTTCTGGACGGCATCCTGCTTTATTAGAGAGATGGCAAGTTACAAAAATTGGGGGGATTTGGCTTGGGCTGACCTTCGAGAACAATATCAATGCGATTACTCTGATGCGCATTGCGTCTGGATTTCAAAATCAGAAGACCCTGCATTTTGTTTGATTGGGGCAAAAAATATTACCGTGGATTTTGCAGATTTGCTTGAATCCCAGAATCCAATCATTGCCTTTGGACCTAACGACCCTCCATTGAAATATCTACTTAACTTGAAAGATATTGTCCAAAACTCTAAATGTGAAGCGACAAAAGAAATTTTGGATTATTATAGAAAAGAAAGCACATGGAATCCACAAAAGGTTGCTGCGGCAGAAGACCTGAACATCCACATTCTGCGCAGTTTGGAGTCTCATAATACTGTTGCCATTCAAGGTCCTCCTGGAACAGGCAAAACATATAGGATGACAAGGTTGATTGCACAACTTTTGTCCGAAGGAAAGAGCGTGTTAGTAACAGCACTGACCAATGAAGCATTGAAAGTCGTTGCTTCCAAAGAGGATTTGAAACCGTATCTTGAAAGCGGCAAAATATCGAAGACAAGCTTGACGATAGACGAACGACACGAACTGCCTAAATTGGTGGCAAATGAAGGAAACGTTTGCAACGCCACGCCCGGTCATCTCTCGCTTGCCACGTTCTACATTTCAAGTGGGTGGGCGAAAGACATGCATGAAACTACTCCTTTTGATTATGTCGTAGTGGACGAAGCAAGTCAGGCGTTGCTACCAATGATTGCTGCATCGAAGAAGTTGGGAAGCAAAGTTGTATGGATAGGAGACCAGAAGCAGCTTGCTCCTATTGTTAAAACCAGTGAAGACAAAATCAACACGTGCGGTTGGGGCCCTATTGTGAAAGGTTTTGACACTATTTGCAATAATATCCTTATGCCGACATTTATGTTAAGCGATACTTTCCGTTTGACAAAACGAAGTGCTATTTTCACTGGTATCTTCTACAATAACGAGCTAAATTCTGTCGCAAAGATTGACGAGGTAAAGACTTCTTTGCCGGAGCTGAACAAGTTGGGCGGTCCGTCTTTGCTGGATTTGGAACTTAAAATTGGTGACAAGAAACCTGAAAACGCATTAAATGCTGTTTATGATTTAACGGAACGAATATTGAAGGAAGGTTCTGATGCGAAAATAGCAATTCTTTCCAAGTTCAAAGAAACGGTGAAGGAATTACAAAAGACATTTATCACAAAACTCCACAGCGAAGAAATTCCCGACAATCTGAAAATAGAGACAGTTGACAGAATACAAGGATTGACAGTTGATTATGCCATCTTCCTCATCCCCAATGCTTCTGTGAGTTATTCTCTTGACAGCGAACTTTTCAATGTGGCAACATCTCGCGCAAGCGGTTGCACAATAATCGTTGCAGACAGGATGATTCTTAAAAACTTTATGTCAGATGAAGTCCGACGCTTTTTACTAAAAATTAACGAGAACAAAGTCGTAGCATTAAAACCGACCACGACTCAAACCATAACTTCTGGTGAATTGAAGGTAACTGTTTTTGGGAAAATCAATCTGCCTGAAAAACATTTGAAGGAGATTGTGGCAGACAAGGAGAACATTTTCATTATTGACACGAATGTGTTTGTGAAATGCCCAACCATTATCTCAAAAGTAGGAAAGTACAAAGTTGTGATTCCCACGACAGTATTGGAAGAGCTCGACCGCTTGAAATTGAAACAAAGCATTGACAATAAAGCACTCAACGATGCGGTTAAGAACATCAACAAGGCTTTTCTTAATAATTATTCCAGTATGGAAGAAGGCGACTCGTCATTACTTCCCAACGGTTTCGATGCACAAAAAGCCGATTGTCTTATTCTTTCCGTTGCACTGAGATATAAAACAGAGGATAAGAACCCGATATTGTTGACCTCCGACAATCTTCTGCAATCCAAAGCACTCGGCTTAGGCATTACAACAATTTCATTGAAAGATTTTCTTTCTGAAAGAAGATGATTGTAAGTTTACAAATGAATAGGATAAAAGAAATACGATACTTGGTGAAGATTTATGTAGAGAAATTGCTGTGTGACCCAAAAGACAAGAAATATCGAACAATATCAAATAAAATATAGTATCTTTGCGATGGCTTATACAATGAGCCAAAATAAAAGTGGAATATCGGCAACAAATAGCACCGAGAAAAGACGAAAACGTTCATCTTGACATCTTGAAAGGGTTAAAAATCAATAAATGTATTAAATATTCACTCTTTAGAATGTACCCTTAAAGGTTGCGACCATATTTCAAACTTATTACTTACAAACTATTGAGTAATAACTGTTTGTGAATACTGGTTGTGTGTTTGCCAGTTTCGGATCTATTCTGGATTTAGGAATCTGTACTTTGAAGGGGGCGATGAGAAACCTCCTGAAATATCCGTTAGACCTGTTATTCGTCTTTGGAAGTTCATTCAGGCAGAAAATCATCCTAGTATAATTGGTAATAGTGATGATATCCCTATACAGAATCTTTGCACTTATCAGTTCCCCACTGTCTATACGCTTAAAGATATCACCGGAAAAGGTATTGGGAGCAACATCCGAACATGTATTAAGAAGTTTACCGACCAAATTCGCCCCTGCTATTACCACCAAAATCATCACGCATATTAAACAAAGATTCATAAGGAACATTCTCTTTCCACAGTAGAGTTTCGACAATATTAACGAAAACCGATCAGCCATCGCAACCCGAACATACCACATTCTACTTCGTTCCATACCTTCGCTTCCGCCCAGTCCTGATTATTTTCCATTCAAATTCTTCGGTTATATCAAAGGACTAGGATAACTGATATCCATATCCTCCCTTTTCTCCTTATCCGGATAATCCTGATACCCGGGCTTCTTATTACCTTTCACTGTATATATCAAGCGCTATTACTTGACCGGGACATAGAGGAATTATCAAAAAACCGGATAAAAAGAAAAGATACAGCCTATAATCCGTACTGTACCTTTTCTCCTCATATCATGCCTTTACTTGGATAACGGTTTTACAAACTTCCTCATCTTACCAGAAAGGAGCTTCTTTATACTGGGCACATCATTATCCTGTACCAATATGGAAGATAGCTTGTCACATCCCCCAAAGGCATACTTCCCAATCCTGACCAGCGATGAGGGAAGTAAAACGGAAGTCAGCTCATTACAGAACTGAAAAGCCATGTTCCTGAAACTTATATTCTTGGAGGGAAAAAAGCGTAAACCATTCTTCCAGGCCAATCCCCCACGGAAAATTCATATCTTTTCTTCTCGTGTTTCTGTAGTCAAAGACGGATATTTTACAACAGCTCAAACAAATGGAAATGATATCGCTTATGCTTGGTTTGTTTGGAAAAAAGGTAATAAGGGAGATGCTGTAGTAGATTGGATAAATTAAACGGACAAATAATTAGAGATGGTGGATTTTACCTTATAATTACCATATTTAGTAAAAGTTGTTATACTGAAAAATGTAGCGTTTTTTTTCTTAACCAGAATGTATGAATCTACTCATGAATAGTATCGCAACCTTTAATCAGATCTAAATAATACAAGTTATTATTGTATTTTACCGCTTTTATTTTGATTTCATAAACCTTTATCATATATTTGCCACGTAAAAACTAAATTTAATGGTTGAACATTTAGAAATAAGGAATTTTACACCAATATCATTTGAGGATAGGACTATTACATTCAAAACTTCTTTAGACATTATACAAGAGGTGATGAATGTGCCGATGTGTGCATTAACCTCTCTGCTAAGGGCTAATGGATACGATGATATTGATGATACAACAAGTCTTTGTATAGATGAAAAAGGGCTTGAGATTTTTGCGGAAGCCTATATTCGTAAGATCCGGAGTTACTTTTTTAGTTCTCTTCGCAATATTAGCAGATTGACTCAAAATGAACTAAGCAATTTTAATCAGTTTGTTGAATCCTTTAAAAAAATAGATTTACAGGGAGAATCTTTAAAATGGTCTGATATAGATATAGAGCATTTACGAGAGACTTTCATTGACAAAGTAAAAAGAAAAACATCACCCCAATCGACTTGTTCATCTTATCTTGATTTGCTTGCTCATGTTGTAGTGAGAAAGCAAAAAAAAGACAATTACTCTTCTTATATAGATTATTCAACATCATGCCTCACTGTTTCTTATGAATCTATCATCCAAGAACTGAGTATACAAAGAACAGATGAACTTTTAGACAATATTGTACATAGTTATTATTATGTAGCAAAGTCCACATATAGTAAACGCCAATGGCATATAGATTTCCAAATAAGGAATATTTATATCTCAGCAAGATACCATATCTATTCTACAGGATCAGATGAAGATTCCAATAGTGCTGTAATTAAGAGTGATTATCCTTTTATTTATCAACCGAATGCTATTGGAATCAGTTCATATCCACTACCAATAGCAGGATAAAACTGTAGAAAATGAATAAAGAAAATATAATTTTTGAAATACAAAATAGTAATCTATCAGAAGAATGTAAAGAGGAAGCAATTCAAATCATCAAACAATACGGTACAATTGATGTAAATACCATTTTACTGATAGTATATAAACTGATAGAAATAAGCCCTGAAATATTGGACTATTTCTCGTTGAAATAATTTTTATACTTATACTTAGAATTATGAACATAGGAAATGCTGTAAAAATACTTAGGAAAAATAAGCGAATTTCCCAAAAGGAGCTGGCAAAATTATGTGATATATCAGCAAATGCTTTATGTAGTATAGAACAAGGAGAATCATTTCCTGAAAAGAATACAATTATCAGAATATGTAAAGCTTTGGAAATTCCAGAATCCTATCTGTTATTGTTCAGTATTTCAGCAGAAGATATTCCTGAAAATAAGCGGATTCTTTACAATGCATTGTGTGAATCTATTAAGGAAGATTTAATTCATGATTTGTAATAAAAAGAGTAAAGGAGGCTGAGCAATTAAGTTCAGTCTCTCCTTTTTGTGAAGTGTGGATGTAACGTAATGAGTTGTCTGTCCTCAAACAGAGATTAAACAAGCTCTATGATTATTCTGGATCTATGTTATTGATAAATCTAGCAGCCATAGATGAAAACTGTCAACTTCTGCATATTGCCCCACTATATCTATGTAGTTGATAGCATAAGATAAATCAACTTCATATCCATAAAAATCTATTAAATCTTGTATTAGTTCTTCTGGTGTTATCATAAAATAGATATTCACTTAATTTATTGGTCAATACATTATGGAGGTTTCAGTTTTGTAAGGGTTGAAATAAGTATTACAGGTTAGAAAGTTGATTATAAATTTCATCAATTACACTACTTTCTGCTCCACTGATACTTTTCCCTTTTTGTTCGACATATTGTTTTTTCAGGCATTGTTTGTCTACAACCATCAATTTTTTTACTTCTTTTATGGCTTGAGCATGGTGCTGCTCAATGAAGATTTCAATTCGTTCAATGGCATTGTAGCGTACTCTTGACTTTAAATTTCGACTGTCATACTCTGCTATAATTGTTTTTTTCAATTCTTTCCAAGTCATATCTCTTGTTTTTTAGAAAATAAACTGGTTACAAGATGTGTTACTAACTCTATAAAATGATTAGATTACGTATAAATTAACTGCTAAGACTGGTTCTATTTCGCAATCTTTTCAATAGTGCTCTATATTCTTTATTAATTAGATTATTGTTTCCTAATATATTTAATGGTGGATTATAGTCGTTGATAAGTTTCTTTTCAAGATTTTCGATTTGTTCTTGTTCTCTGTTTTCTACACTATAAAATAATAATAGATTTTCTCTCATCCATTGTGACAATCTTTCTTCATCGTTTTCATTGAATTTAGTTTTCCCATTATCAGGATTGTTCTTATCTCTTGGAATTTTAGGAAATCCCATTAAACTGCCAAGAGATTTACGAAGAGTGGATTTTCCGGCATTATTGCCTATGAAATGCTGCTGATAGTCACGTTTTCTAATACTTACAGTGCTAATTCCAGTGTATATTATTGGGTAATGGTTGTTATTATAATCTATATAGTGGAATTCGGGAGCCACCTCTATTTGAGGAAGTAGCGAAGAAGTCCGTAGAACAACCAAATAATTTCCAGGAATATCAGGAAGAATAGAGCTGTAATCTCTCATAGGATCAAAAAGTTTGAATGAATTTTTCATGGTTTTGATGTTTGTTTAAATAGTTTCTTTTAGTATTTCTAATTCTTTTAAAATTAAAATGTCATTTTCATAATATGGATTCTTGATATTTTTCCCAAGAGGAGTGGGCGTGTTGTATATCAATCGTTTAGGTAGTCGGTCAATGTACTCGGAGGATATCAAAAAATATTCAGTAGAATCAACATTGGTACCTACAACTTGGTTTCCTTTTAAACCTAATGATAAATGTTCTGAGATATATTCTGTGGAATATAATTTTACAAATACATCATTATTATATAATGAGAGAGTTGCAATGTATGTTTCTTCACTAATAACATATATATCTTTTAAGCAGTCTTGTGAATAGCATCCATTGAGGTATTTTCTTTCCCTCTTTTTTTCTTGCAATATTCTGATAGGCACTTTATTGACACTTCCATGTGCATAGCATTGTAGTATGAATTTGTCTATATTGGGATTTATGGAAATACTTTTAATAATATTGTTTTCAAAAAGTTGTTTGTTTGTAATAATATACATGCCATCTTTATATAAGTTTAGAAAGAAAATATTTTCGTTTGATCTTGTTCTGATTTTATTGGAAATAGATTCGGATGAATAGATATTCTTTTCCGTCTCTTCTTCTATATCTTCAATTTCAAAATATTCATCTTCAACTCTACCCTTTTCATATTTTTCCGAAAAATAAAACATTTTATTGATGTCACTTAGCAATCTTTTGGGGTCTTCCTTTTTCTCAAGTAGTCTGTAGCCATAAATGATGCAAGCAATCGCACTTAATGTTTGCGGTTGCATATCAATGTATGAATGTATGTTTTTACTATTTATGCATTCAGGATTCTTTAGTAAAGAATATAGAAGACTAAAGATATTGCTGCTTGTTGTTTCTTCTGTTCCAAGCGAAAGATCATATATCTGTATGATTTTGTTTGCAATTTGTTTTCGTTCTGTTTTTATTCTGTAAGCTAATATCCCTTGAAATGCTTTTAGACACTTTTCTTTTTTATCTTGAAGTGCTTCAATTGACGAACTGATTGTTAAAATATTATCATACAGCATTTTACAGACTTCTCTATAGAAAGAGAAGTTTTCGCTAAAAAAGCAAGGATCAATTTCAAATAAGCTAAATAAGGTTGACATTTCAGAAATAATATTTTCAGTGCAAATAAGGGTCTCTTTATAGTTACCCAGTGAATTTGTCTGAAGAATTTTAATTGCTTTTTGTAACCCTTCGTATTTTTTTAATTGGGGAATTTTTTTTATCTTACTGATTTTAAATGTACGTGTCCAGTTGATTAAACAAATCATTAGATCTGCAAATTCTGCTAATTCATATAAATTCCCTTTCTGAATTAATATGTATTTGTGTGTTTTATCAAAATAATTAATATAGTGCACAATCCATTTGTTGTTTTTACTTTGGTATAAGTTTATTACATTTTTTAAATGTATGTCCTCGGAAAGGTGGATTATATCGTAGAAATAATTGTCTATAAGTTCTTCCTTATTGATAGACTTAAATAAAGTTGTTTCGTCTATCCATGCAATAGTTGTTACATCATTAGTATTTTGAATATTAGTTTCCACACAGTTACCATTGATATTTTCTATTACTTGTAATATAAGTACCTTTTGTGTTTTGTCAATAGAATTTACCTTACATCTTATTGGAGTTTCTTTATTTTTCTGATTAGATGAAAGTTTTTCATATAGACGATGAACTAGTCCATACTTATCTTTTAATACAGAAAAATGAGTTCCTTCCATATCTATACCTTCCTTTACATAGTTAAAATCATATTCTTCTTTTTCCTTGTACAATTCATACAAAATAGAAAGCTTGTCTTCTATAAATATATGAGAACCATATGAATCAACACCTCTATACTCACATCTTATGATATTTTTCTTCGTGTTTTGATATATTTCAAAAGGGAGCATTTTTATCCAACATTCTTTATTATCAATTACTATTACATAGTAGTAATTACCTTTTGCTTCGGCAATTCTTTCTACCATGAAGTTGTAACTTAATCCTTTTTCAAATATTGCCATAATGGTTTGGGTATTCCGGTTTAATAATTATAAAAGAAAGTGTGGAGTTTATTATCTATCTTGCTAAAGGCGTCTGGTAAAGCCTGAATACGGATAAACAATATCCCCACACTTGTGATGTATATAACTCAAATAAGCATATACAAACAAGTGATGAGTGTGATTGCCATCCTTCGTACTCTTTAAAGTTTACCAGACTTTTTAGCAAAGGATAAAAGCTACACTTTCATCAATAAACTATGTATGTCCTAACTAGTCATGTCAGGACTTTGCAAAGCTATAAAAAAGTTTATTGATTATCAAACTCAAAGGGGATATTGTTATTCACTTCTGGCAAAACTATGGTATATATACAATGTCAAAATGCCGTTCTATGAAAGTAGCCCAACAAATGAACAATAGAATGCCAATCAGGAAAAATGGATAATACCAATTGCTACGTCTTTGCAGTAGCCATAAGAGAAGAATCCCCAATATAGGACAAATAACAGTAAATGAGGTAAGAATGGTCGCATCTTTAAATAAAAATGCTTCTTTTGTACGGGATGTTCTGAAATGATTCATATTATTATATTTTGTATTAATTAATTTATTCTGTCATCAACTCTTCTGTATCGTCTATCAGTGCATTATAGATTTCAGGAGGATAAGTGACTTCATCTTCCGGGGCTTCAAAATATTCATCCAGATGTTCGTTGAAGGTGTCGTAATCGTTTAAGTCCCTAGATTCTGCATTCTGAGTTTTTCCAGCCACATCCTTGTAACCCGTATTTCCATGTATAGTACGTCGTAATTGAGAAGATTTATGGCTAAAGTCACGTTGTAGTGGGGCAGCGTTTTCGTTCAGGCTTCTTTCCAGCATGTTTCTGTTCATGACGTCTTGATAAGCGTAATATCCAAAGATGATAAGGACACAAAGAGTCCCTGTGCCTTTCAGAAGATTACTTCTGCTCCAGTAAGAATTGTTGTTCATATTCTTTGGTTTTTAGAGGGTTATGTTCAGGAAACGACTTTTGTCATCTGTTTCTTTTCAGTGCCTCTTCATAGACAGCCTTCACCTGCTCCCTCAGATGTAGAGGTTTGATGACTGTCAGCGAACGGCTTCTTGAAAGCAGGGCCATCACAAAATCATTGGTAATACGGAGATGCAGCCTAATTCGGAATTCTTTCTCATCATCTACAATGATCTCTTGGGAATGATGCAATGGAACAGACTTCAGGAAACTGCCATCCAAAGGACTATAACTCAATTCGATCTCTTCTATAGGAATATTCGTCTGGTTCCAAATGCCATAACAATCTTTAAAAAGGCTGTTTATGTCTATGTCCATATTGCGCTTGAATGTTTTTCCATACAATATCTGAGGGGCAATAATACAGTCCACACTGAAAGTTTTCAATACGTTTTCTTCATAAGCAAGAAGATACCATCGGTATTGGTCTTCTTTCAAATAGTGTGGCAGTACTTCTTTTTCACGCACCTTTCCATTCTCCCGGACATACATATATTTAAAGGTTATGGGATGTGAGAATTTAATAGCCTTGATTAGAAGTGGCAGATATTCATTATTTACCGGACGATGATGTTCTGCAATTACATAAGTATGAAGGCCTGAAGAGGTATCCAAAGCATTCAGTATATCAAAATTGAGAAGGAGCCTTTCATATTGTTCTTTTTTCGTGCCATCCTCTTCATTGATATAATATCCGTTTCGTTTCTTGTCAAAACAGATGCGAATGCCGAACATCTCTTCTATTGCATTAAAGTCCCGTTGCAATGTTCTGAGGTCTACAGGCATTCCACCACGTTCTTCCATGCGGTGTGTCACATAATTTTCCAGTTCTTCACGGGGTACATACCGTTGAAGCCCTTTCAATTTATTGATGATAACCAGCATACGCTGTAATCTTTCCAGCTTTTTCCCCATATGATTATGAATTTGATTTTATTATGGGCAAAGATATTGAAGGTAAGCGACAAAACGTGTCGTTGAACAAATTTTATTCCGGACATTTTCTCTTTAATAAACTCTCGGTATCTTTGCAGCCCTAAAAATAGATAAAATAACGACTAAGGCAGAAATTGTGAATGAGATCTCCCTGAAAACGGGAGCAGACAGAAAAGAAACACTCCAGATAGTGGAAGGATTCATGAACAGTGTTAAAAAAACATTGACTAACGGTGAGATGTGTACCTGAGAGAATTCGACAGTTTCGTAGTAAAACACCGTGCTGAAAAGGTGGCCCGTAATATTGGGAAGAATATGAGTATAATTATTCCGGCCCATGATATTCTTCACTTCAAACCATCTAAAAACTTTGGATTGGATTGAAAAAAAATCGAAGGAGGCCGAGCTATTAAGTTCAGTCTCCTTTTTTCTTTTAGAACTTGAAATCTTCAGGCAGAATGAGTTCTATTTTCTTCCGTACTCCACTACCATACCGATATTCCTCCAATTGTTTCTGGCATAGGAAAGATTCAGTAAAGCCCGATTGAGTGATTAACCGTTTCCTTCCTTCAAGCACCCAGTTCATAATTCCGGGTAACTCTGTAGAAACAATCTTCTCGGCCAGTTTCGAATCCACTTCCGACTTGGGTATCTGGACTTTGAAGGGAACAATCTGAAATCTCCTGAAATATCCGTTAGATTTGTCGTTGGTCCTTGGAAGCTCGTTCAGGCAGAAAAGCATCTTGGCATAATCAGTCAGTGTCGCCACATCCTTGTACAGCTGTCTTGTGCTGATGGGTTCTCCACTGGCGATACGTTTAAAATATCTCCAGAAAAAGCATTCGGAGCAACATCAGAGCAGGTATTCAGTAATTTTCCTGATAAGTTAGCCCTGCTTCTGTCCCCATTCTCACCACACATGTCCGACAAGGATTCATGGGAAATATTCTCCTTGCCAAGAAGAGCCTCGACAATATCCACGAACACCGATTTCCCATTTTTCCCGGAGCCATAGAGGAACAGACACTTCTCCAGTTTCAATGGAGTAAAGATCCAACCTATGTATTCAGCCAACACCTTCTGAGCGTCCTCGTCCAGTAATACTCTGTCCAGATACTTCATGAACATCGGGCACGTCACATTTGGATCGTAGGGATAAGGAAGAACATACCTGAAATAATCCAGAGAAGAATGTTGCCCCAGACTTCCGTTTTTAAGATCAAGCGTACCGTTCAGAAAGTTAATTTTCTCCTTGTTCTGTTCACCGTCAATCCCATAACCGTGTATGGAAACTGCTTGAACACCCCTTCCACCACTTCCCTTTGCGATACCTCCACCATATTATTTGTCATCATTCCCAAAGCTTCCCTGAGAAATATTTTCAAATCAAAGTCATCAATACTAACCCAATGATTTCCGGTGTAACAATAAATACACTGGTCCCTAAAAATTTAGAAAGGATGACTGATACTGACTGCTGTCAGCTGTATCTTGTAACAGATTTCAGCATTCGTCCCCTTCTTATTGGTTGGAGTAATTGATTGGGGAATGGCATTGAGTATATCCCCCAATAGTTTCCTGTAGTCCATAATCTTAAAGTTTTCTATATTTACTACCGATTTTACCTCTGTCATCAATCCACTTATAGGCTTTCCTTATCTCACGCCTAAGTTCAAGTTCAGGGAAATCTGGAGCTATATATTTTGAGAGGTTCGCATAAGCTACTCTTTCAGGAACTCCCCATTCAGCCAATTCTCTGGCCCTTTTAATTAAATATGGCACATCGAAAATAAAACGATAAAACAAGGATCATAATTTAAATAAAAATTTTCTATATTTGCAGATACACAAAATAAGTAGTATAAATTTTTCCGACATGAAAAAAAGCAAAACTTTTTTGATTGCAACAATACTTGGCTGCAGCCTATTATTTAACTCCTGTATAGGTTCATTCGGCTTATTTAATCGTTTAAACACATGGAACCAGTCTATTGGAAACAAATTCGTAAATGAACTTGTGCTTTTAGCTTTTAACATTGTTCCGGTTTATGGGGTAGCTTACCTTGCCGACGTTTTAGTAATCAACTCTATTGAATTCTGGAGTGGTTCCAATCCCATGGCTAATGTAGGAGATATAAAGAAAGTAAAAGGAGAAAACGGTAACTATATGGTAAAAACACTGGAGAACGGCTACTCTATCACTAAAGAAGGAGAAACTGCTTCTATGGATTTGATTTACGATAAAGAAGCTAATACATGGAATGTCGTTGCAAATGGTGAAAGTGCTGAACTCATAAAGATGAACAACAACGGTACTGCTGATTTATTCCTGCCGAACGGTGAAAAAATGAATGTAACCCTGGACGCTCAAGGTATGATGGCGGCTCGTCAAGCTACTACCTGTAACCTTATGTTTGCTGCCCGTTAACACCCCCAAATATACATAAAGGAAATGAGACCCGACTTTGTCCTATCTCCTTTTGTCATCATCATTGCCAACTATGATATCCATTTCTAGCTGTATAAATTTAATGCGATGAGTAAATTGCCCATATAGATACTGTCTATATTTTTATTCACCTGTTTATCTTGCCAGTAACAAACACTTCACGTTAAGTATATAATTTACAACTAACGAATAAAATATTTTAATGCATTTTTTTTCATAAAATCAGCAATATTACTTAAATAGGATATGTTTTAGAGTAAAAAAAATGTTGCATTCTGTTGACTGGTTAAAGGGTAGTTTGAATGCAGAGAAATATTGCAGAGTCCGGTTGCTCATAAAACAAAAGGGAGTAGATGAAAATGAAACCTCAGTGAGTATCAGGGGGGAAATTAGTTTCGATAGTTATCTTAGGTGTTTTCAAGCAGACGATGCCGGGCAAATAAGATCAGGTACTTATGAAATCGAAAAAATAATATATAGCTTCTTTCGATAACCTACACCTTGATCTGTCATCCATTCATATGTGAAATATATGTGAGGAATTATAGTTACATATAGATTTTAATGTATATTCCATTTACCACTACCAAATTTATTTAAACTGTTATTTACACGTTTATGTTGTATATAGGGGGTGTCACACGTTTACACCCCTCCTGATAATACAGCCACACTTGACATAACTCGCTAAAAAACAAGGGGTGTAACTGTAATATAAGAAAATTCCCAAAATAGAAATTCACACTGAAGACACCGCCGTTCATAAAATATACACCCCTTGTTCATGTACTTTACACCCTACATTCATACACTATTACACCCCATAAAAATACGGAGGTACAAATAGGGACATCCACCCGTTTGTCATAATTGATTATTTTCATATTTCCTAAAGAGGTAACTAAGCTTATCTTTTGAAATTCCAAGTTTTTTAGCTATGGTTCCTAATCCAATTACTTTTCCTTTTTCATCTTTTGTACCTCTGCGACTATGCCACCATTCAATCTCTTCCTTTGTCGGTTCTCGTCTTGCCGGTACAGGTGACTGGCGACCGACAGCAACATCGGTTATTGCCTGTAGTACGTTACTATCTGATTTAGAAAACTTTGTAATATATCTCTCCATACAGTAATTGGCAATATAGACAGACAAATTCTCTACTGCTTTGCGTTTTCTTCTCTGGTCAGCATCAGGATTACCGGCCAGCATGTGAAGGACAATTGCACAATGGAAAGCAATACAGGCAATTCCATTCCTCATGCCGTTACGTTCTGCTATGTGATCCTCCAGATATTGCTCATACTGCTGATCGGTCCATTTCTTCAAGGCTCTATTTACATAATCGAGATTGACCGCATACTCGCCACAAGGAATATCACCATTAACCGGATCGTGGTAGAAACTGTACGTACGCCGCCATTCATCAATCTGATCTCTGATATTCTCCAATGCAGCACCTTTAGGCAAGTCTAAAGTGGGAGAGTCGGCAGACAGTTCAGGAATCACGGAGAAACAAAAACGACGGGCAGTTCCACCTTCCACCTCTTTCTCGTTTATGAGTGAATCGACAGCATTGGGTGTACCTGTAAACGTACAATTAAAATATACAGGAAAGGATCCCCTGGTAGAACTTCTACCGTTATTGTTCTGATATACCTCATCATTATCAAACGCATTGCGAAGATATGAAAATTCAAGTCCACCCTTTCTAGAAAATGCCTCGTACACTTTGACTAATTCTGTTTCCATCGCATATATGTGAACACCTTGATTAAAAGCAAGGATATCCATAAATTTGGATGCGGAGACATTGATGCCTGCTGTCTGGATGATTTGTTTACAACCCTCAAGTTTCAGTTTATTGCGGTCCGATTCGAGGATGCGATGAAACAATACCTTATAGACAGTATTGAAATTACCCTTACCCGAGCCGCTGGCACCCTCTATAATCGTAAGCAGACTGGGAGAGTGAAACTTCTTGTCTAAAAACTCCGCACGTACCTTTGAAAAGCATATGCCACCGAATGCCGAAAGCAAATGAAGCATCATCGCGTCCTGATAGCCGTCGGGAGAGGCAGCCAAAACATCCGCCAGAATGGGAATTGTAGAATAATCGGGCATAACGTACTCCGAATGAAACTTTTCAATCCACGAATGCAGCGATAGCTGGGACACACCGCTTTCTGTCTGACAATTAGAGGAGTACTCCCTAGTCTGTCTAAGAAGCACATCTTTCTTAATCTCACCCCTAGTATTTTTCTTCTGTCTGTTGTTTTCCGTATGGACGTTATCAAAATCAATCTTGTTTTGGGTTACTGCCTTGTCCTTACGAATCTCCTCATCTATATCAATTTTCTTTTTATACTTGTAAAGACTAATGCCAGCAACACCCAAAATTAAGCATGCGCTACCCAATTTTAGCATACTAAGAAAAGGGGTTCTACCTTTGTATCTAATTCCGGTACCAAAAGGTCCCTTCAGATATATAGTTTCATTTGACATATGTTTAAAATATAATGAAGTGTGCTATCACTCCGAATTATTAATATTCTTTTTATTAAGCCTCCTTATCAGCTTTTGGAGACTCTACCAGGGCATTATTCTCACTACGAGAAGCTGTGCCGTTTTTTTAGATTGTCAGGATATTGCATACTGGTCTTTCCATAACACCCCATGATAACGTCACCCTGCCCCACATCAAACACAAATACCCCCTGCTGAATCTGCTCATGCATATACAATACGCAATGAGAATGCTTTACAGACCCTACATAAGATGTATCACCGGATCTGACTTTAATCCAACCAAAACGATTACTATTTCCCATATTTTTATTTTGTGATAACCGGGGACATTATCCCCCGGTCATCTGATTTATAACTGCTATTTACTAATGAATTCACGCAGACTCTCCTTCCAATACACAGAAGTATGACCCAAGGACTGGACTTTTGCCACAAAGTCACGTATCTGCTGGGGAGTATAGTCTTTCTTACCACTAAGAATACCGATCTTGTAATGGTCACAGAAACCAAGCGTTTCCACAATCATGGCAAACGAGAGGACAGGATCAATAACAGGCTCAATACTCGCCCATGTGCTTATACCGGCATTGTGCAATTCAGCCATGGCATGAACGCGCTCCATATTGCTACTTGCACCGGGTTCGAGATCATCACGGCCTGTTAACGTAAAACCTACAGAGATTAGTCCTTTATGGGATAAGGCATTCTGGACAACAGGATGATGGAGCCAGTCCGCACGCTTGGTAAGAACTTTACAGAAGACACCCTGTGACTGTGCCTCATCCATACATCTGAAATTGAGTTCAATGGTTTCAGGCAGACAGGGATCGGACACAAAGTTGAAATGAAGGCCGCCATCCTTAATGATGGTTTCCCTATGCCTGGTCAGTTCAGATACGAAAATTTTAAAAGCGGTCTCGGTATCAACGAGTGATTTTTTCAAAGACACAATGTTGCCTCCAAGCGTACCCGCCATAATGTTATGGTCATTAAAACAGTAGGTACAACTATGAGGACAGCCATTATATAAGTTGCAGGCCCAATTACTGTATTCAGCAGCCTTTCCGCTTGGTTCATAAATAGCCTTACCATGAAAATCGTTTTTTTTCATTGTCGTAAAATATTGAGTTTATTAATAGGTCGTTTGATACATCTCACTTCAAAATGAGTCATAAGTAACTGTGGAATAGATTCTTTCTCTTCTTTGACAGTTTTATTCATGACCTTCTTACTCAGATGCTGTTCCATACCTCTCAGTGATACACCATACTCGGCGGCAATCTGTTTATGGGACATTCCCTTTTTCGCCATCATATTCCATTTCCTGATCATACCGGACGTAATCCTGGCTCTCGTACGTTTTTGAGAAATAGGCGTTTGTAACAGTATAGCTGTTTCCATATCATTCACCACATCATCAAATACGATAGACATCTTTTTTGTCTGCTTACGTCTCTTGACAAATCGGTCACAGACCCATACACTAATAAAACCTGCGGCTGTTATGCCAAGTACTGATGCGATTGTTGTTGTATAGTTCATAACTGATTCCTTTTAAAAGTATTTCTAATCTTATTAATTCGGTTGTCTGTTACGATCACAACCCGGACCTTCTTCGGTAAGTGGAAACCTCCGGTCGTTAGTTGAAAGATTCTCCAAGAATATCTTAAATCTGTTACTACCTCTAGGCTTCCCCTATTCCGTTTTATACAGTTATCGCTCTTTATATTCTGCCAGTTTGTACCTGTTGACATCCGCTTACGCTCTTCCTGCATACGATGAATGTGAAATTGTTCGTTCTCCTGCATTTTACATAAAGAAGCAATTTCAATCTCCCTCTGCTTGTTTGCGAATACATCATTCTGCTCCTTTATCCTACCGTGGGATTTAATCGCCGTTATAAGATAACAAACAGAACCTAAAGCAACCAATGCGAAACCTGTCCCTATAAAAAAGTATTCGGTTGTCTTCTTAACTCCCAGTATCCCAGTGATTCGAACAATGTTGTTTGAATTAGGTATTAATTCCATTTTTGTAATTTACTTTTATTTATTAGACTATTTATATGAACATTATTAAGTTTCAATCTGCTTTGAAGTGCCGCATTGTTCGCGCGAACCTCCTCATCTAGTTCAACTTTCTTTTTATACCTATGATAAAGGCAGTAAAAACCAAAGTTTGCAACACTTAGAATTAAGCATGCACCACCCAATTTTAGGATACTAGGGAGCGCGGATAAACCTTTGCATTTGCCTCCAGTATCATAGAGTTTCTTGATGTCTATATTGTTTAACATATAATTTAATCTTATGGAGTGCTTTCATATACTACCAGCAATCACTCCGGGTTAATTATAATATTTTTCTGTTCAGCCTCCTTATCAGCTTTGAGAGACTCTACTAAGGCATTATTCTCATTACGAGAAGCTATGCCCGATTCATTCAAGTGTGTCAGCCCTGGTCCAAAACCAGTAGAGGGGATTTGACCTGTACCCTCTATTCTTTCGTAATCTTCTGACATTTTAGTCTGGTTTTAAATTATAATAATATGCAACACTTCATCAGGTCGTTGCTTACCCCCGTAACCAACCTTCATTTTTAATATCAGACAGAAGGGCAATTACTTTTTATTATATAAAGAACGTTCTTTCTCTGTTATAATCCGAAGTTCACCGGCCAACTTCCTCACTAGATCCATACGGTCCAATGTGATGGCAACTTTTATTCCGAGAAGGAGTTTCTGTTTCTTCTCCAATAACTGCAGCATTTCTACGTTATCTATACTTTGTTTCATACTTCATTGTTATTTGAACGCTGCAAAGATATGTGAATTTCACATAAATCACTATTAATCAGATTGTTATAACAATTACAAGAAGTGTTATAACGGTTATAGCAGAATGCTTGGAGTCAATTGATTGGAAATCAGACAGGGTGGATGGAAAATGAAAATCTTGTGGAAATGGTTATAGCAAAAAGATGTAATCGGATTGGGCCGGGGCGGAATAGTATATGGCTCTTTTTCCCTTTTACATGAAAAAACGTTTTAGCATTGTATCATGTTACTAAAACGCTCTCTTGCTGATGTGGTATGTGATGTCGGAAGTATACTCGTTGGGAGTAATTTTGTGATATTCCTAATTGCCTTTGGAATATTGGTTTTGATGGCTGCTTTTTGAATTATCTTTTAATCCTGCTTAAAACAAGTTGCCGGAAGAAGAAAGTACTAATATCGATTATTGCTCTCTGTGCTCATATGCAAATTAAGTGGGCTTTCTTCTCCTTTGGCAATCTGAACTTTAAACTAACGATTCAAAAAAATAATTATTTTATTTTTCTATATCTGGATATAACTCTCTAATTTTTAGTAAAAAAGTATCTTTAGTCGTTTTCTCTCCTCTTTTTGCATGGGAAGAGAAACGTGCCACGTTTTTAAACAGGTCGTCCTTACAGGAAAAGAACTTCTCCAGTTTCTCTCTTTTGCTATCTTCTTTCTTATGGAAATTTTTTATTATATAAAATAAATATGTCGCTTTTTCTTTCCATTCAACCTTTTCCACAATTTTTTTGGGAGGACAGATTCCTGTTAGTCGAAATGCAAAAGTGGCTTTCGTTTCAGAAGTATTCTCAATATAACCTTCTTTAGCCAGCCAGTTGATGAACTCTATGAATTTTGTTCCTCCTTCATCGCTAACACATTTTTTCAGTTTACAAAAATATCTATTTTTATCAGAATCAGGTTGTTGTTTGAAGTAATCCTCACCTATAAAAAAGTTTTCATTATTATTGTTGGAGTCAGTCTTTGTAACTCCCTTAGAGTTAACCCTTGAGGAATTATCAGCCACAATCTCCGAAAGCTCATTAGAAATTACTTCAAGAATATTTGAAGCATCAGCAACATTAAAACGTTTTTTTGCATCTTTTCTAATATATATAGAGTAAACCTTATCATATACCGCTCTATAGTATGGGTCACGTTTGATTTTCCCAATAACTTTATCAAGATTTTCTCTTTCAAACGAAGTATACTCTTCCATAAGTATAAAATAAACAAACAGATTATTTTTAGTAACAAGATAGAGATACCTTTTAGATATTTTTTCTGAAAATATATCGGTCTTTCTTACCTGCTTATATAAATTGTAATATTCGCTATAAAACTCATTCCCTTCAAATTTGTTTATTATGCTTTCAGACTCAAGATGAACTATTTCCCAATCTACCTTTTTGCCAGACATTTGGTCTAATATTTTTACTCTTTTCTGTTCAAAACCATAAACATCACAGTCTCCTTTTATATCTTGCAAATTATATTTTCCGCTTAATAATGTTTCTATAAAATGTTCTTTGTCTTTATTGAATAAAAAATATGCAAGACGTTCACTGGCTAGTAAATCTGGTGATATCTTTCTGAGTAGTTTCAATGCATCTGACTTCGGGATTCTTCCGAGCATATTGTATATATCTTCCACAGTGGAGTCACATTTTAGCCTATCTGGTAAGATGATTTTGAGGCCATTAATGCATATATCCAAGTTTCTATACTCAATGATGGTTGAGAGTTTATATCCTAGTGGACACATTATATTTATCATGAAATCTACACACTTTATATTATATTTTATTATATCATACTTCTCTTTCCCCTTCATCCTACTCCAAAACAATGCAAAATAGCAATAAAACTTATATACCACATAAAAACTTTTCTTCATAAAATGTGTTCTTTTAAGTTTTCTGTGATAAATCTCAACATTAGAATCTGTTAAATTATTTCCTACAACAGCCTTCTTTTTACCATTTTCCATAGTATCATTATTTGAAAATTTATTCAATCCACCTTTATTTACCTCTCTTTCGCTCCAGTCGTTGTATGTAAACCATAGGCACGCAATTCTGCATATCTTTATCCCAGTAGGCCTTCTTATGGTAAGTGTCGACATAAAAAACGTTGGTGATTGTAATGGCCACATCGCTCAAACCCTGTTCACGAAGGCACTTTATCTCGGCCTGTTTCTCCGCATCATGAGGGGTATGAATTATAACCTTTTTCCAAAAAACAGTCCTCCTGCCTTCCACTGGCTCTACATTTATTTCTGTAATATAACGATGGATTATTTTTCTCATGGTTTCGGGGGTAGTACCGTTTTTCAAGTGCTCATAAGAATTGCCAAGGGCATCCAGCATATCATCAAAAGTTATATCAGCCTGAATCTGTTGCTGTAAACTATTGATAGCAGTCTCAAATTTCCTGATATTGCTTTGTTCTGTCTTTATGATGTCATTCTGTTTTTGAGTCAACTCTTCATATTTCTCTTTTGTGAAACGACCATGAACAAAATAGTTTTCATCCAGATCAGAGCGACGTTTCATAGTTGATTCCAGCAACTCACGTGAATGAGCTATTTTCTGATTATAAACTTTAATCTCTTCCTCATATGTTTTTTTAGCATCACTACGCTTACAGACCATATCTTCATGCAATTCCTGAAGGGCAACGTACCACGCTAAAGATTCAATCATATTCACATTCACATCTGGAGAATGAGTCAACCCTTTTTCTACTGCATTATGTTTCACTCTACAGGAATAGGTTCCATCCATAAGATTAACAGAATAAGAAGCATTACAAATACAGCGAATTAAAGGTGTCAATAAGTGGGGAGTCTTTGTTTTCGATCGAGTCCTGTTTTCCTTTCTTTTCTTACAACATTGTTCCCATGTGTCATCATCTATAATCTGAGGATAGATATTGTTACTTGTCCTTATACCTCGATAAATAGGATTTTTCAACAAATGAGACATTTCTACTTTTATACTGGTAACAGATAGGTTTTTGAAATATCCTCTAGATTTTAATTCTTTTCCCAATCCGGTCAAGCTATATTCCCCGGAAATATACATATCAAATATAAGACGCACCAATTTGGATCCCTCTTCATCAATTTCCCAATAGCCATCTTCCGAAACCTTGTATCCAAGTGTTATTTTCCCACCCATATACTTGCCTTTATTGAAACCTTCTTTTTTGGCTCTAGCAAAACGAGCAATTTTATTTCTCATTTCAGATTCAGCAAGTTGAGCATAAAGGGTAAAGATGGTTTCAGCACCTTCATCAATCGTCTTGTCATCTTTAAGTAGACGAATTCTTGGCTCTTTGATGATTAACTGAATTCCTTTACTGGTCAAATATTCCAAAATACTGAACAGAATCTTTTTTCTTCTGGCGATACGTGAGATTTCCCAAGCGAACACGCAATCATATTCACCTGTTTCCAATAGCTCTTTCATACGATTAAGGCCAAATCTTTCCTCTTCATCCAACTTTATCGCACTTTCTTTGGTAGCTATCGAGGAAATATCCTTATCTTTATACCCGTAAAAATGAGCCAGATCATACAGTTCTTTCTCCTGTTCATCATAGGATTGAGCTTCTGTTGATACACGGACTAGAAGTATACATTTCATTGATAAAAAAGATATTAGTAATTTATATGGACGCAAAGGTAGAAAAAATATTTTATCCACCAAATAGTAAACTAATATCACTTGCGATATCGTATGATGGGGATCACGGAATGGCCGTTGGGAAATCAGTGAAGAGCCCCGGTTTAGTTTTCCTGCAACGGAATGTATTTTGGTCGTTTCCAGGCTTTCACCCAGGGAGAGGGGAGGAAGGATGGAAGGTAACCGTTTAGCCATCATTGATTTACCACTGCCGGGAGCGCCGATCATGATGAGATTATGTCCTCCGGCGGCAGCAACTTCCAACGCCCTTTTCACATTCTCCTGTCCTTTTACGTCTGCAAAGTCCAGGTCAAAGGCTGTTTGCTGTTGATAAAACTCTTCCCGCGTGTTGACAACGGTCTGTTCCAGCTCCCGCTCACCATTGAAGAACTGGATAACTTCTTTGATATTACTGACGCCATATACCTTCAGTTGATTGACAACTGCTGCTTCCCGCGCATTCTGTTGAGGAATAATGAGTCCCTCAAAGTTTTCTTCACGGGCTTTGATAGCAATAGGCAGTGCTCCTTTGATAGGCTGAATGCTCCCGTCAAGACTAAGTTCTCCCATCATCAGATAGCGGGATAACTTTTCGGAAGATATGGTTTCGCTGGCACCCAGCAAGCCGATGGCAAGAGGCAAATCATAAGCCGAGCCTTCTTTGCGGATATCGGCCGGTGCCATATTTACAACCAGGTTACTGGTCGGCATTTTATAGCCATTGACTTGCAGTGCGGAGATAATACGTTGGTGACTTTCCTTCACTGCGGAATCCGGAAGACCGACGAGATAGAACATACAGCCACGTGAGCTGTTGACTTCGATTGTGATGAGTGTTGCATCAATCCCTTGAACAGCCGCTCCGAAAACTTTAATTAGCACGTTTGATTACCGTTTATTTCTTCTGTTTGTTTTTCTTTTCTTTTTCTGTCGCTTCCTCAACGATGTTTTCTATTTTCTTTTTCAGCTCTTCTCCCCGAAGGTTCTTAGCTAAAATCTTTCCGTCCGACGAGAGAAGTATGTTGGCAGGTATTTTATAGATAGAATATTGCTTGGCTACTTCAGAATTGAGTCCGCCGAAATCGCATACCTGTTCCCAGTCCAGCGTATCGCGTTTGATGGCGTCTTTCCATTGCTGCTTGTCTACATCCAGTGAGATGCCGAGCATTCCTATATATTTGTTCTTCTTATACTTTTTGTAGATTTCTCTTAGCTCGCTGTTGCTCTGCTTCTGAGAGATGCTGTCGTTCCAGGAAGCCCAAAAGTTGATCAGCAGGCTTTTCTGCTTGAAGGCGTCTGATGAACGGGTAATCTTTTCTCCTTTCGCATTGGGCAGGCTGAAGAAAGGTGCATATTTGCCAATCTCCGATTTTTCTGCCTGAGTGATTGTTTCATTCAAACGTTCGATATACGGTTTGTCCTGTAATACACCTGTCATTACTTCAACTAGCTTTTTAATTTTACTGAAGTCAGGCGTTTCTTTCTGAACGAAGTATTTGTCTAATAAGTAAAGGCTTACATAGGAGGAGTGATGTTGCAGTATGAACTCTTCCGCCATTTCTTCGGCAGTGTTTGCTTTCTCTACAGTTGTTCTTTTATCCACTGTTTCTTCGCCGGCTTTTTCTGAAGGATCAGCCGGATCTTCCAGTGCTTTTTGGAAGTCTGTAAACTCCTCATTGTATATATTTCCACTGATAGTCAGGAAATTCAGGTTGATCGTATCTCCTTTTATTTTGATCTTGTTACCTTTATCAAGAAAGACAGGATATTCAATCCGGTTCTTGAGTAACAGATAGGCAGAAGTGATCGTATCTACGCTGGTAGTGTAGGAGAACTTATCGTTTTCTACATAAATGGTGTCTATCCGGTCGTACAGTTCGTCCATGCCGTACAAATAAAGTGTATCTGTTCCGAGTCCTTTGATCTCTCCGGTGATGGTTGTCTCATTGGAGCCCTTCTTGCATCCGACCAGACAGATAATGATGAGGATTAAAATACTACTCTTTTTCATTGCTTTGATTTCTTTTCTGCGAAAGTACGGTTTTTTACAGATAAAAAAAAGAATTGCCCGTCATTTGTAATGACGAGCAATTCTCAATATCTAAAATAGAGTGGTAATTCTCTTATTTGATGATGCTCATGAAGTCTGCATTTGTGAAGAACTTAGAGAATTCCAAGTCTGTTGCAGCTTTCTTAGCCAACGCAGGTTCTTTAGCAACAGCGCTCTTCAAGCTGCTGGTTACCATAGAAGAATTGTTAGTTCTAGCACCTAGAACTGCCATCAGGTAGTCTGTGTAAGCATCTGGTTTTTCTACGCCTGCCAGTGTGTTTTTAGCTTTGTTGTAGTCCTTAGCAAGGATCTGAGCCAAAGCAGCACTGTTAGTCTTAGCGTCACCGAATGAGTTAACTGCTCTTTCGTACTGGCCTTGAGCGATGTACAGGTTACCCATAGATTCGCCAAGTTCTTTTGTACCTGCAGCTTTACCGAAGTAAGCTTCAGCAGCAGCTTTGTCACCCTTGATCAAAGAGATCAAACCTAAGTTCATGTTTACTTCAGGAGCAGCGTTTACGCTGGCAGCTTTCTTCAGGTAAGATTCAGCTTTGTCAACATTTCCAGCTTGATAAGCAAGCTTACCAAGGTTGTTGTATGCGCGGTAATCGTTAGGGAACTGTTTTGTTGCCTGAGTATAGATAGCTTCCTGTTTTGCAGGATCGTTAGTCAGTGTAGCAGCATACAGCAATTCTTCGATGTTCAGTTCAGAAGGATTAGAAGAAGCAAGCTTAGTGATTTCTTCGTCAGACTTACCGATGATCTCGTAGTTCAAAGTCAAACGAGAACGACGCAGTTGAGGAAGGATATCGTCAGCCAGGTTCTTGTATACAGAAGAGATGTTCTTGATTTCTTGTTCTCTCTGTGCAGGATCCTGATACATAGATAATACGCGAAGGATCAGTTCTTTATCCTGGATGTTAGATTTAGAAACCAGTTCCTGGAAACCTTCCCAGTCCTGTGCAGTATATTTAGCGTCAACCGGAGCGTCGATCTTAGCTTTCTTCAAGTCTTTGTTCAACATCTTGGTAGTGTTGCTTTCGCGGTTTTCTGCCAGAGTTGTATTCAGGCTTACACCACCATCAGGAGAAGCATAAGCAGAAACTTCGATGTTGCTGATCTTCTTGTTGGCAGCTTCGTTTATGTTAGCAACTTCCTTGTTGAATTCTTTAGCAGTTTTCAACTCGCTTGAACGGATGTTAGCCTGTTGGATCAAGAACATGATGTTAGCATCGTGTTTTTCCTTGATGATACGTTGGAAAGCATCTTCGCCCAGAGCCGGGTTAGCGCTGCCCAATGTGTTATTTACCAATTCAGAAGTAGAGATTACACCATCAGCTACTTTCACAGCGGGGATAACGACTTCCTTTTTACCAACTTTAGCTTTGAATTCAAGCCACAGTTCAGATTTTGCCATTTCAGGAACATAGTCGAAAGATGTTTTCATCGTATAGCTACCACCTACTTTGTAAGAGATAGTCTGATCGTTTCCTTCTACTTTTTCTCCTTGGAACACAGCACTTTGTCCTTTAGCTTCACCGCCATTCCATTTCAAAACCGGAGTAACTTCTACTACAGCTTTTTTCTTGAAATACTTTTCAGGGAATTTACCATTAATGGTAGCAGGAACTTTACCACCTACTGCTTCCAACACTTGTGGAGTAACAGTGAAGTAGTCCGCTGACAGGGGACCCATTTTCTTGCACGAAGAGAAAAGTGCAACAACAATTGCCATGAGTAAAGGCAAGTACAACTTCTTTGTCATTTTAGGTATAAATTAAATGTTTGTAATTGAAATATCGTCATATTTATAACCCCTTTTCAATCCTAATAAAGGAAAAACATCGCAAAGATATTAATTCTTAATATAATTATGTAGTTAGCAGGAGGTTTTTATCATAATTTAATGAAAACCCGACTCTTTTTCTCGCCGATACTTGATATTTCGGGGATGATGCTCGATAATCTCGCTGCGAAGCATGTTTCGGTCGATATGGGTATAAATTTCGGTCGTCGCAATCGATTCGTGTCCGAGCATGCATTGGATGGCCCGTAAATTGGCGCCACCTTCCAGTAAATGAGTGGCAAAGGAGTGTCGGAAAGTGTGCGGACTGATGTTTTTGGTGATACCCGCATTTTGTGCTAATTCTTTTATCATATGAAAGATCATAATCCGGGAAAGTGATTTGCCTCTCCGCTGGCTGACAAACACAAAATCTTCATAGTCTTTTTTAACTTCTATCCGGTTGCGGTCCAAGAAATAAAGTTTGATCTCGTTAATGGCACGGGGGGAAATGGGAACAAGACGTTGCTTGCTTCCTTTGCCTTCTACTTTGATGAAGCCTTCATCAAAATAGAGATCGGATAATTTGAGGCTGACAAGTTCGGATACACGGAGTCCGCAGCTGTATAATGTTTCCAGAATAGCTCTGTTGCGCTGTCCTTCGGCTTTGCTGCGGTCTACGGAGGAGATGATGTTGTCGATCTCTTCTACGGTCAGCACTTCGGGGAGTTTTAATCCTATCTTGGGACCTTCCAGCAGTTCGCTGGGATCAGCCTCCAGATAATCCGCCATAATAAGGAAACGGAAGAAGGACTTGATGCCGGATAAAATGCGTGCCTGAGAACGAGGATGAATGCCGATGTCATGCAATCCCGCAGCGAAACGCTGGAGATCGGACAGGCATACTTCAAGAACATCTATCCCTTCCAGAGTCAGAAAACTCATCAGTTTATCCAGATCGGTCAGATAAGCGTCCAATGTATTGGGGGATAAAGACTTTTCCAGCTTGAGGTACTGCTGGTACTTTCTGATTATCAGTGCTTGTTGCTCCTTCTTCTTGTTTTTTTCGTTGATTTCCATTTCTTTTTTCTACCTTTGTAGCCTGAAATATTGTTCTTTGGATACAAAGGTATTAAAAAAGCAGGACTACGGCGATGAGAATACAAATTATTAATGGCCCGAACATCAATCTGTTGGGCAAACGTGAACCTTCCATATACGGAAGTGTTACATTTGAAGACTATCTGGCTGAGCTTCGTAAAAGATATGCTGATTTGGAGATCGACTATTTTCAATCGAACATTGAGGGAGAAATGATTGACTGCATTCAGCAGGTAGGTTTTGAGGTAGACGGCATCATTCTGAATGCCGGCGCTTATACACATACATCCATCGCTCTGCAGGATGCCATTCGTTCTGTGACTTCTCCGGTGATCGAGGTACATATTTCTAATGTACATAGCCGTGAGTCTTTCCGGCATGTATCTATGATCGCCTGCGCGTGCAAAGGAGTGATCTGTGGCTTCGGGCTGAACTCGTATCGGTTGGCTCTGGAGGCTTTGTTAGATAATAAATAAGGTATTAATATATTAAATAGGTAAAAAGGCTATGTTACTGAAACAGACAAAAATCGTCGCATCCATTTCGGACAGACGTTGCGATGTGGACTTTATAAAACAGCTGTTTGAAGCTGGGATGAATGTGGTACGTATGAATACGGCTCACGCTAGCCGTGAAGGTTTTGAAGCGTTGATTGCCAATGTACGTTCCGTATCCAACCGGATTGCAATCCTCATGGATACCAAAGGACCGGAAGTACGTACAACTGCCAATGCGGAACCGATTCCATATCAGACAGGTGATAAAGTAAAGATTGTCGGCAATCCCGATCAGGAGACGACCCGTGAATGTATCGCTGTTTCGTATCCTAACTTTGTGAACGATTTGAATATCGGAGGTCTGGTTCTGATTGATGATGGTGATCTTGAACTGGAAGTAATCGATAAGACAGCCGATTATCTGCTTTGCGAAGTGAAAAACGATGCAACGCTGGGAAGCCGCAAGAGTGTGAACGTCCCGGGTGTTCGTATCAATCTTCCTTCATTGACAGAGAAAGACCGTAATAATATACTTTACGCGATTGAAAAAGATATCGATTTCATCGCTCACTCTTTCGTGCGCAACCGTCAGGATGTACTCGATATCCGTGAAATACTGGATGCTCACAACAGTGATATCCGGATTATTGCCAAGATTGAGAATCAGGAAGGGGTGGACAACATCGACGAGATTCTTGAAGTGGCGGACGGCGTGATGGTAGCCCGTGGTGACCTGGGTATCGAAGTGCCGCAGGAACGTATTCCGGGTATCCAGCGTGTGCTGATCCGCAAATGTATCCTGGCAAAGAAACCGGTGATCGTTGCGACTCAGATGCTTCATACCATGATCAACAATCCTCGCCCGACCCGCGCGGAGGTGACCGATATCGCGAATGCAATCTACTATCGTACGGATGCTCTGATGTTGAGCGGTGAGACTGCTTATGGCAAATATCCGGTAGATGCAGTCAAGACAATGACCAAGATCGCGGCCCAGGCTGAAAAAGATAAACTGGAAGAGAATGATATCCGTATCCCGTTGAACGAAAACAGTAACGATGTAACGGCCTTCCTTGCTAAACAGGCAGTGAAAGCTACATCGAAACTGAAGATACGTGCCATCATCACAGACAGCTATAGCGGACGGACCGCCCGTAATCTGGCAGCTTTCCGTGGTAAGTTCCCGGTATTGGCTATCTGCTATAAAGAAAAGACCATGCGTCATCTGGCACTTTCTTATGGAGTGGAAGCAATCTATATGCCGGAGCTGGCCAACGGACAGGAATATTATTTTGCCGCTTTGCGCCGCCTGTTGAAGGAAGGACGTTTGCAGCCGACTGATATGGTAGGATATCTGAGTAGCGGTAAGGCAGGTACACAAACTTCATTCCTCGAAATCAATGTCGTGGAAGATGCGTTGAAACATGCGGGAGAAACTGTATTGCCTAACAACAATCGTTATCTCTAACTGTTACATCTAAAATAAGGTTTTTATGCAGGAGACTGAATCTATTGATGAATATATTTTGCAGCATATCGATGCGGAAAGTGACTATCTGAAAGCACTCTACCGGGATACGCATGTGAAACTGCTTCGTCCCCGTATGGCTTCCGGGCATTTACAGGGGCGGATGCTGAAAATGTTTGTGGAGATGATTCGCCCCCGGCATATACTGGAGATCGGAACGTATAGCGGTTATTCTGCCCTTTGTCTGGCGGAAGGCTTGTCGGAGGGCGGAATGTTGCATACGTTTGAAATTAATGATGAACAAGAGGACTTTACCCGTCCCTGGCTGGAGAATTCTCCTTTTGCGGACAAGATTCGCTTTTATATAGGAGATGCCTTGGAGCTTGTTCCTCATTTGGGCGTTACGTTCGATCTGGCCTTCATTGACGGTGATAAACGTAAATATATCGATTATTACGAGATGGTTTTAAAGCATCTTTCCACAGGTGGGTATATCATTGCCGACAATACATTGTGGGATGGTCATGTGTTGGAACAACCTCGTAGTGCGGATACGCAGACCATTGGCATCAAAGCATTCAATGACGCCCTTGTGACGGACGACCGGGTGGAGAAAGTAATCCTGCCTTTGCGTGATGGGTTAACTATAATAAGAAAAAAGTAAGATAAGGAGTAAATTTATGGAAACAACCAGACAGAATAAGATATCCCGCCTGTTACAGAAGGAGCTGAGCGAGATATTCCTGCTTCAGACAAAGGCAATGCCAGGTATATTAATATCGGTCAGCGCAGTTCGTATCAGTCCTGATATGAGTATTGCGCGCGTGTACCTGAGCGTTTTCCCGTCAGAGAAAGCAGAAGAAATGGTGAAGAATATCAATGAGAACATGAAGTCCATTCGCTTTGAACTCGGAACCCGTGTGCGTCATCAATTACGGATTATTCCCGAATTGAAGTTCTTCGTGGACGACTCACTGGATTATATTGAGAAGATTGATTCTTTGCTGAAGTGAATTTTCCCTTCTACATAGCCCGGCGTTATCTTTTCTCGAAAAAGAAGCATAATGCTATCAATATTATTTCCGGCATATCAGTATGCGGGGTGGCACTTGCTACGTTGGCACTGGTCTGCACGCTTTCCGTATTCAACGGATTTCAGGATATGGTAGCCAGCTTTTTCACAGCTTTTGATCCTCAGTTGAAGATTACCATCCGCGAGGGAAAAGTCTTCGACGGACAGGATGAAAGGATTCGTGCGGTCTGTGCGCTTCCGGAGGTCTCGGTATCTACAGAGACGCTGGAAGAGAATGCGATGGTGCAATATAAAGACCGTCAGGCTATGGTTGTGTTGAAAGGCGTGGAAGATAACTTTGAGGATTTAACCGAAATAGATAGCATTCTTTACGGAGCCGGCGAGTTTATTCTTCATGATTCGATAGTGAATTATGGGGTGATGGGCGTGGAACTGGTTTCGACTTTGGGTACCGGACTGGCGTTCGTAGATCCTTTGCAGGTGTATCTTCCCAAGCGTAATGCCAAAGTGAATATGGCGAATCCCGGAGCTTCTTTCAATCGCGACTATCTTTATTCACCGGGTGTTGTGTTCGTGGTCAACCAACAGAAGTATGATGAAAGCTATATTCTCACTTCCCTTGATTTCCTTCGTAACTTATTGGACTATACGACAGAGGTTTCCGGCATTGAGTTGAAACTGAAACCGAATGCCAATATATCATCCGTACAGTCTAAAATAGAAAAAATGCTGGGTGATGACTTTGTGGTACAGAACCGTTATCAGCAGCAAGCAGATGTTTTCCGTATCATGGAAATAGAGAAGCTGATCTCTTATCTGTTTCTTACTTTTATTCTGATGATTGCCTGTTTTAATGTGATCGGTTCTCTTTCTATGTTGATTCTGGATAAGAAAGACGATGTCATAACCTTGCGCAGTCTGGGAGCCAGTGATAAACTGATATTCCGTATCTTTTTATTTGAGGGACGGCTCATCTCTCTCTTTGGTGCTATCTCCGGTATTATACTGGGGTTGATATTATGTTTTATTCAGCAGAAGTTTGGCATCATTACCCTTGGCGGAGGTGGTGGAACTTTTGTGGTGGACGCTTATCCGGTAAGCGTCCATGCATGGGATGTAGTGCTTATTTTTATTACTGTTTTAGCAGTGGGATTCCTGTCAGTATGGTATCCAGTGCGTTACTTAAGCAAGCGGCTTCTGTAATTGGCTGAAGAAGAAAAAGGCTATAACCTTTGAATACAGAAGTGTAGGTGCTTTGTAGAGGAGTTTGCTAAAATGGAATAGAGTGTTTCATGTATTTATGTAGAAACTATATAAACAAAAAGCGCAGGCAGGAGACGAACTCCTTTACCTGCGCTTTTCTATTTTTTCTCAGTAAAATGAATTACTTCACTTCCCAAGTATCGTTTGTCATCAGCAACTCCTGGAAATTATGATATTTCTTCTTGCCTTTGACTTCTTCAATCTGTTCTGCTACAGCGTCATTGTAGGTAGGTGCCTCTACTTCACGAATCACACCGAGTGCAATCGGGAAATCGGGGCCTTCCATCAAAGCCAGCTTCAACTGAAGAGTATTGTCCTGGCAATGAGCATCGTGAATCAGAATATCTTTTTCTGTGATGCCATTCTCGCCAAGTTTTACCACTTTCAGTCCGAAACCTTCTTGCATCAGTCCGAACTCTTTGTTTTCACCGAACAACATCGGTTTGCCGTGCTCTAGATAGATTGCATTCTTTGCGCGTCCTTCCTTTGTTGCAACAGAAGCGTGAGTTCCGTCATTGAAGATTACGCAGTTTTGCAGAACTTCCACAACAGATGCACCCTTGTGGTTGGCTGCTGCTTTCAGAACCTCTACAGAAGCGGCACCGTCTACAGCGATACAACGTGCAAAGAAACGTCCGCGTGCACCGAATGCCAGTTCTGCCGGATGGAAAGGGTCTTCTACCGTTCCGTAAGGAGATGATTTGCTGACGAATCCGCGTTCGGAAGTCGGTGAATACTGTCCTTTGGTCAGTCCATAGATACGGTTGTTCAACAGAATCATGTTCAGGTCGATGTTACGACGAACAGCGTGGATGAAGTGGTTACCACCGATAGCCAGACCGTCACCGTCACCGGAAATCTGCCAGATAGTCAAATCCGGATTAGCCACTTTAGCACCCGTTGCAACGGCAGCGGCACGTCCGTGGATGGTATGGAAACCATACGTATTTACATAATAAGGCAGACGGGAAGAGCAACCGATACCGGAAATTACGGCGATATTGTGTGGAGCTACTCCCAGTTCGGTCATTGCCTTGTGCAGTGAGTTCAGGAAAGCGTGGTCACCGCATCCCGGACACCAGCGAGGCTGACCTGATTTATAATCTTGTACGGTATATACTTTATCGCTCATCTCTTATTCCTCCAATAATTTAGTAAATGCATCTATCAATTCTCTCGTAACGAAAGGCTGTCCTTTCACTTGGTTGAACTGGCTGATATTCAGTCCGGGTACTTTCATACGCAGGTAACCGGCAAATTGTCCCAGATTCTGTTCGGCTACTACGATCTTCTTATATTTACGTAATACGTCGGCTGTATTCTTCGGCAGCGGGTTGATGTACTGGAAGTGTGCGAATGCAACCTTCTTTCCATGTTCGCGCATGAAGTCCATAGCCAGACGGAGATGTCCGTAGGTACCGCCCCAGCCTACAATCAGCAAGTCTGCGTCTTCATCGCCCAGCACTTCAAGTTCGGGGATGTAGTCTGCAATCTTGTCCACTTTTGCCTGACGCAGGTGAACCATCTTGTTGTGGTTTTCGGGTTCGGTAGAGATGGCTCCGGTTTCGTTACTCTTTTCAAGCCCACCGATACGGTGCATGAAACCTTCTGTTCCCGGAGTCGCCCAGTAGCGTACGCCTGTTTCTTCGTTACGTTGGTACGGAGTCCAGTTGCCTGCCATGTCCGGAGTTACATACGGAGGATTGATGGCAGGGTAGTCATTCAGATCAGGAAGTTTCCATGCGGCAGAGCCGTTGGCTACGAAAGCATCTGTTAGTAATACGACCGGAGTCATGTGTTCCAAAGCAATTTTGGCTGCCATGTAGGCGGCATCGAAACAGTTGGTCGGTGAAGTTGCGGCGATAACCGGCATCGGGCTTTCACCGTTACGACCGTAGAGTGCTTGCAGCAAGTCGGTCTGCTCCGATTTGGTAGGCAGACCCGTAGACGGGCCACCACGCTGTACGTTGACAATCACCAACGGAAGTTCGCCGATAACGGCCAAGTTCATCGCCTCACTTTTCAGGCAGATGCCCGGACCGGAAGTTGTCGTTACTGCCAGCGCACCTGCAAAAGCTGCACCAACGGCAGAAGCACAACCGGCGATTTCGTCTTCGCACTGTACGGTTTTTACTCCCAGTGATTTATGTTTGGCCAGTTCATGCAGAATGTCGGTAGCCGGAGTGATCGGGTACGAACCCAGATATAGTTCCAGACCGGCTTTTTCGGCTGCGGCAATCAGTCCGTAAGACGTTGCCTTGTTACCATTAATATCTGTATAAAGCCCTTTTGATTTCGGGGCTTTGCTTTCAATCTTATAAGTAGAGGTAGAAGCGTGTGTGTTGGCGCCGTAGTTGTAGCCATCGTTCAATACCTTGATATTTGCTTCTGCGATTTCCGGTTTCTTGGCGAACTTCTCGCGCAGCATCTTTTCTGCTGCTGCCAGATTGCGGTTGAACAGCCAGCAAACCAGTCCGAGCGCGAACATATTCTTGCAACGGAGAATCGTTTTATTGTCCAGTCCGGAATCTTTCAGACTTTCTTTGCACATAGAAGAGATGGGCACTTCCAGCACTTCTTGTTTAACGCCTAATTCTTCAAAAGGATTGTTGGTCTTAAATTGTGCTTTTTCCAGGTCTCTGGCTTCGAACGAGTCGGAGTCGGTAATGATAAGTCCTTGCGGTTTACAGAATTTGATTTGTGTTTTCAGTGCGGAGGGGTTCATCGCTACTAATACGTGGCAACGGTCTCCTGGAGTGTACACCTGTCCTGCGCCTACGTGGATCTGAAAACCGGAAACACCGGTCAGTGAACCTTGCGGGGCACGGATGTCTGCCGGATAGTCGGGGAATGTACAGATGTCATTTCCTACCGTAGCCGACACGTTCGAGAAGATGTTGCCTGCCAGCTGCATACCATCGCCGGAGTCGCCGGAGAAACGTACTACGACTTCCTCCAATTCTTTAACCATCATTTCGTCTGCCATAACTTTAATTACTATATTTAATTTAAAAACTGATTTTACTTTCAATTTGTGAGCGCAAAGGTCGGAAAGTTAATCGAATTATCAAAATAAATCGAACTTTATTGTCCTATTGACGCCAAATAATTGGAATTACTGAAAGGAACCTGCATTTTTATTCTTGTTAAATCAACAGAAACCGTTATCTTTGCAACCAAAATAAAAGCGGCCTTGTAGTTCAACGGATAGAATAGAAGTTTCCTAAACTTTAGATAGGGGTTCGATTCCCCTCGGGGCTACTAAGAGAAATCTGCGGGAGGCGGTGTTGTTTTGCTTCATACTGTATTGAGTTTTAAGTATTACAATGGCTTCTTTAAAGATTAACGTCTTATAGCTTCTATTTGTTTTAATAATCAATAGAAAAAGCCTCTTCCGAATGTTCGGAAGAGGCTTTTTCTATTTCTGGAATTTATTATTCTTCCGTAGCTGCTACCACTACTTTTTTGTTCTTCATCATGTTGTATGCAATCGGAGATGCAATGAACAAGGAAGATAAAGTACCGATGACAACACCGAGAATCATAGCAAATGCGAAGCTGCGGATGGAATCACCACCGAGGATGAAGATACACAGCAATACGATCAACGTACTCAATGAAGTATTGATGGTACGAGCCAGTGTAGTGTTCAGAGAGTCGTTGAACAACTGACGCTTGTCACGTTTCGGATACAAGCCGAAGAACTCACGTACACGGTCGAAGATTACCACCTTATCATTAATAGAGTAACCGATAGCCGTCAGGATAGCACCGATGAATGTCTGGTCGATTTCCAGTGAGAACGGAACGATACCCCACAACAGTGAGTAAGCACCGATAATCATAATGGTATCACAGCTCAAAGCTACGATAGAACCGATACTGTAAGCGATGTTGCGGAAACGGATCAAGATATACAGACCGATAGCGATCAGAGCCAGAACAACTGACCATACGGCACCTGTCTTGATATCGTCTGCGATACTCGGACCCACTTTCTGTGAACTAACGATACTACCGCCTGTGTGATTGTCACGGTCGATGAAAGTAGCCAGTGTGATGTTCTGTGTCAGCAACGGCTTCAATGTTTCATATAAGTATGATTCGATTTCAGAGTCTACGTTGTTACCTTCGTCTGCGATACGGTAGTTAGTACTGATACGTACTGTCTTCTTATCTGTACCGATAGCGATTACATTCACATTGACGTCTTCACCGAACTTGTCAGCGATCAGCTCACGAACTTGTTCCGGTTCTACCGGATTCTCGAATTGTACCTTGAAGTTACGTCCACCGGTGAAGTCAATACTTTGGCTCAAACCACGCAATGCAAACGAACCGATACAAACAAGGATAATAGCGCTTACGATGATCAGTGATTTCTTATTGGTTCCCATGAAGTCGAAACGGGTATTTACCAGCAAGTTTCTGGAAATCTTGGAAGTAAATGTCAGGTTCAGCCACTTGTCTTTATTCATGAAGTGTTCGTAAACCAGACGAGTCATGAACACAGCAGTGAAGAAGGATACAAGGATACCGATAATCAATGTAGTGGCAAAACCACGGATAGGACCTGTACCGAAGTTGAACAGGATGATACCGGTGATGATAGATGTCAGGTTGGAGTCGAAGATAGCAGAGAAGGCATTAGAATAACCGTCAGCTAATGCTTTCTTCACACCCTTGCCGGCACGAAGCTCTTCTTTTGTACGTTCATAGATAAGTACGTTCGCATCCACCGCCATACCGAGTGACAATACCATACCGGCAATACCGGACATAGTCAGTGCCGCCTGGAAGGATGAAAGGATACCCAGCGTGAAGAAGAAGTTCAGGAACAATGCGCAGTTGGCAACCATACCCGGGATGAAGCCATACATGGAACACATATAGATCATCAACAGGATCAAAGCTACAACGAATGAGAAAATACCTGCGTTAATAGATTCCTGACCCAGAGACGGACCTACGATATCTTCCTGTACGATGTGGGCCGGAGCCGGCATCTTACCTGATTTCAATACGTTAGCTAAGTCCTTTGCCTGTTCCGGAGTGAAGTGACCTGTAATCTGTGAACGTCCGCCTGTGATTTCAGAGTTTACGTTCGGAGCAGAATATACATAGTTATCAAGAACGATAGCGATAGAACGACCGATGTTCTGCTTGGTCAGCTGTGCCCAGCGGCGTGCACCGTCAGAATTCATGGTCATGCTTACAGCCGGTTTGCTGTATTGGTCGAATTCGTCTTTTGCATCTGTTACTACGTCACCTTCCAACGGAGCTTTGCCGTTACGTTCGGTAGACTTGATAGCATACAATTCGAATGTCTGTCCTTTCTTATCAAATTCAGAAGGAGAAACACCCCATTTCAGACGAAGGTCTTTCGGAAGTTCTGACTGGATTTCGGGCATGCTCAGATATCTGTTGATATCGGCAGTATCCTTATAGTTAGCATAGCCGATCACCGGACCCTGACCGCTTGAATTCAACTGAAGAACAGCTAGCAACGGATATTGCTTTTTGATTTCTTCCATATTTGCTCCCGCCTTTTCGTCTTTGGCATCTCCTTTCAGAGTAGCTGCGAGACTGTCGGCAACGCTTACGGCTTTCTTTGCCGGAGTAGCTTCTGCCAGCTTGGCTGCGGGGATTGTGTCTGCAGTTGCGTTAGTGGCTGTAGAATCAGCGGCAGTTTCCTGTGACAGGATAGCACGCAATTTTGAGTCAGCCGACTGCATAGCCGGAAGAATCTCTTTTGCAGTATATGTTTCCCAGAATTCGAGGTTAGCCGAACCTTGAAGAAGTTTTCTCACACGTTCCGGTTCCTTGATACCCGGAAGTTCCACCATGATACGGCCCATCTTATCTTCGAGGCTCTGGATGTTCGGCTGAACAACACCGAAGCGGTCGATACGGGTACGAAGCACGTTGTATGAGTTTTCAACGGCAGCCTTTACTTCTGCTCTCAATACTTTTTCTACTTCGGCATCTGATGATTTCTGGTTAACTTTATCTTTCAACTGTTGTGTTGCGAAGAGTTCGGAAAGTTTTGCGCCCGGAGCAGTTTTCTGGTATTCTCTGACGAACAAGGTAATGATATCGTCCTGGCTGTTGACAGCTTGTTTTGCAGCTTCATTCAGCGCTTTATTGAAGTTTTCATCCGGCTTGTTGTCAGCCAATGCTCTGATAACATCAGGCACAGAAACTTCAAGGATAACATTCATACCACCTTTTAGGTCCAAACCTAAACTGATCTCCATTTCACGACAATCTTTCAGCGTCCAGTTCCACAGCATTACTTTCTCATTGGAGAGAGAGTCAAGGTAGTCTTGTTCTACTTTCGGGTCGCCGTTCGCAATCTCTTTCGCCTTATTAGTGTAATGGCGGGTTACGAAGGAGAAGGAGAGGTAGAACACGCATACCAGCGTGAGTAGTACCGCAAAAACCTTTACAAATCCTTTGTTTTGCATTTTACTTTTAATTTATGATGATTACTTTTTTAATTTAATTTTCAGTTAAATTCTGTCGTATACAAGTCCATTTTGCCGCATACAAGGCTGCAAATATAGTTTTTTTTTCACATTCATATGTAATAAGCCCTCAAATATTTGATGTTTAAGGGCTTTTTTGCCGTTTTATTTCATTCCTCTGTTTTTCAGTAACGGCTCCAAGCTTGGTTCCGCACCGCGGAAATTCTTATAAAGTATCATCGGATCTTCGCTGTCTCCCTTCTCCAATACGTTGTAGCGGAAGAGGTCGGCAGTGTTTTTATCAAAGATTCCATGTTCTTTGAAGGCTTCAAAGGCATCATTGTCAAGTACATTCGCCCAAAGGTAACTGTAGTATCCGGCAGCGTATCCGCCAATGATATGATTGAAGTAAGTGACGCGGTAACGGGGGGCAATTTCGGGGATCAGACCGAGCTTGTCCATGGCTTCTTTTTCGAAAGCAAGCATATCCAGATTCTTTACATCTGTTGTCATGTGAAGGTTCATGTCGAGGATGGCGGCAGCCAGTAACTCGGTGGTCATGAATCCTTGGTTGAACGTTTTCTGTTTCAGAATCTTTTCGATGATTTCATCGGGGATTACTTCTCCCGTCTGATAGTGTTTGGCATACATTTTCAGCACTTCCGGTTCGGTAGCCCAATGTTCGTTGATCTGAGAAGGAAGTTCAACGAAATCGCGTACGACATTGGTGCCGGAGGTCCCTTTGTATTCGCACTTTGTCAGTAAGCCGTGCAGAGCGTGCCCGAATTCGTGGAACAGGGTTTCTACTTCGTCCATAGTCAGCAGGGAAGGGGTGTCTCCGACCGGTTTGGTGAAACTGCACACGTTGCATACCAAGGGGCGGGTTGCTCCCTGCTGTTCGCGGTAATTGCTCATCCATGCGCCACCGCTTTTTCCGGAACGCGGGAAATAGTCTACATAGAATATACCCAGTTGGGAGCCGTCAGCGTCTTTTACTTCGAAGACTTCTACATCCGGATGATAGGTCGGGATACCTTCCAGTTTGCTTAGCGTGATACCATATAGTTTGTTGGCGACTGCGAAAGCTCCTTCGCGTACATTCTCCAGTTTGAAGTAAGGTTTGGTGTCTTCTTCGGAGAGGTTGTATTTCTCTTTGCGGAGTTTTTCTGTGTAGTACCACCAGTCCCATGCTTCCAGTTTCTCGCCTTTACCTTCTTTGTCCATTAACTGTTGAAGTTCTGCGGCTTCGGCTTTCGCTTTCGGGAGGGCATAGCTCCAAAGGTTGTTCAGCAGACTCATTACGTTGCTGTCATTCTTTGCCATTGTCTCATCCAGTACGAAGTTGGCGTAGTTGTTGAAGCCCAATAGGTTTGCTTTTTCCAGACGGAGGGAGACGATCTTGCGGATCGTTTCTTTGTTGTCATTCTTGTCATTGTTATTGCCGCGGTTGATGTATGCTTTGTACATTTTCTCACGGAGAGGGCGGTTCTCAGAGTATTGCAGGAATGGAAGGCGGCTGGCGTTGTGCAGGGTGAACAGCCATTTCCCCGGTTGTCCGGCAGCTTTGGCTTCTTCGGCTGCGCTTTGGCAGAACCATTCGGGCAATCCTGCTAAATCTTCTTTCTTGTCTACGAAAAGCTGGAAAGCATTGTTTTCATTCAGTACATTATTGCTGAATGTGATGCCTAGAGTAGAAAGTTCTTTGTTGATTTCACGCAGACGTGCCTGTTTCTCTGCGTCCAGATTGGCACCCGAACGGACAAATCCTTTGTAAGTTTTGTCCAGCAGGCGTTGCTGTTCCGTGGTCAGATTCATGGAATCTTTTTGTTGATATACAGCGTTTACACGTTTGAAAAGCTCCTGATTCAGGGAGATGTTATCTTCGTGCTCGGAAAGGACCGGTGCCATTTTGATAGAGAGCTCGGTCAGTTTATCGGTTGTTTCCGCATCCGTCATATTGAAGAAAATGGCACTTACACGGTCCAGAATGGGTGCGCTGTTGTCCAAAGCTACAATCGTGTTGTCGAAGGTAGGTACTTCCGGGCTTGCGATAATGGCCTGGATATTCTGATTCTGCTCTTCAATACCTTTCAGAAAGGCGGGTTCGTAATGTTCCAGTTTGATTTTATCGAAGGAAGGAACACCATACTCTGTTTGAAATTCAGTGAAGAAAGGGTTGCTTTCTGTTTTTGTTCCACAGGAGTACATCATACAACTTGCTGCTAAAATGGTTAAAGTTTTTCTAATCATCATGGTATTTATTAAAGTTTTTTCTGTTTTATTGCTTGCCTATATAGCACCAGATCGGGTAATGGTCCGAATCTTTGATCGAACGGTCTACGGTACAGTTATAGGCTTTCTGATTGGGGCTGATCAGAATATTGTCTATCCGGAAATAGAATTTATTCAGATTATAGGAGATGCCCAATCCCCTGCCGGATTGTGTAAAGGCGTCATCCAGTTGTTGAGTCAGGATACGATGGGTATACGAAATGGAAGCGTCGTTGAAATCGCCACAGGTAATAATAGTCGGGTATTTGCTGTTTGCGATGGCGACGGCTACCGAATCCGCTTGCGAAGAACGGATGGCCGACGCTTCTGCCAGTTTCTTTATTAATTGCCGGAGTCCCGTTTTTACCTTCTTCGCGTTCGGGTCTTTAATCATATCTTCATAAATCACCTTGTCCTCTTTTGTCAGTTTATTGGATTCCAGATGGTTGTTTATGAGGGTGATAGTGTCCTCATTTACTTTCAGGGTGTACTGCATCGAACCGTTGTAAGTGCTTTCATACTTGATGGGACGTGCTGAAAGTATGGGGAATTTGGAGAAACAGGCCAACTGGCTGCCTCCTCTTTCCGGATTGTGAATGGAACGGTAGGGATATGCTTTCAATGCTTTTCTGATGTCTTCGTCTGTCAGATATTTCTTGTTTTTGGTTGAATTGTACTCCTGGAGACAGATTATGTCAGCCTCACTGTCAGCCAGATAGGATAATATCGGATTCTTTCCTTCCTTTTTCTCCAGATTGTTAAATCCCATCACATTGTAAGAGAGGAATTTGATGCTGCCATCCGGTATCGTTTCTACTGTAGAATTGATGGGAATATAGGTTCGTATCTGTGGAATACATACCAGAAAACCGATGACCGGTAATAAGGCATAGCGGTAGCTGATGATTACCCAAAAGAGGGTGAAACAGATGTTGACAGCAAGGAAGATGGGGAAGGCAAGCCCCAGGCAAGAAGCTATCGGGTGTATTTTCGGTTGAAGATACGGGCTATAGGCACTCAGAATCAACATCCCTACAAAGAGTGCGTTGACTGCCAATATCAAATACAGGACAAATTTGCCAATGTGTTCCATTCTTTATCTTTTGCTTGCGTCGAACAAGCTCTTTTTCTCTTCCGTCGTCAGGCTTTCATAACCGGATTTTTTCAGCTTTTCCAGAATGCGGTCTACTTCATCCGATTGTGCTTTCTTACGGGCGTTATAATCGTAATCTTTCTCGCGACTTGTATCGCTTCCATAATGTACTTTCATTTTTGGTTTGCGTTTCCATGTCTTTTTCTGAAACAGGGAAGCGAAGCCGTCAAGGAACCAGTTGATCCAGTAAGTCACGTCTTTGCCTTTGCTCAGACTGGCTGCAAACCAGAGCCCGGCAAGTGCGCCGCCTAAGTGGGCGATGTGTCCTCCAGCATTGTTGGATGTAATAAAGAGCAGGTCCGTTCCGATAACGATCAGTGCGAGATATTTCAAACGGACGGCGCCGAAAAGGAAAAGCTGTACCCGATAGTTCGGTTCTCTGTAGGCGGTGGCAGCTACGATGGCCAGCACGGAAGCGGAAGCCCCGACGAGTGTGGAGAACGGCAATGTCTGGCTGAAATAAGGGAAGATGTTATAGGCTATCATGTAGAACAATCCTCCGCAGATACCTCCCAATACATACAATCCCCGTAAATGCTTTCCCGAAAAGAAATAGAGAAACAAACCTCCGAACCAGTACAGCCAGAGCATGTTGAACAGGATATGCAGGAAGCCTGCATGCATGAACATATAGCTGAGCAATGACCATGGCTGAAGAATAAACCGGTGAAGGGAAGCCGGAAGGGCGAATAAATCGAATATTCCCGTTGCACTCAGGTTGAACAGCTGCAATATGACACTGATTAACGTACCGATAACAAAGATGCCTACGTTAATGTAAATCAGTCGGATGAAAGTGTTTCCTCTTCTGAACGTTTCTTTTAAATCAGTTATAATATGTCCCATTGTTTCTACTTTTTTTTCTCCAATACATAATCAGGATAAATCCGAATATCATACCTCCCAAGTGGGCGAAATGCGCGACATTATCTCCAGGATTATTGGCAAAACCGGCATACAGTTCAATCAAAGCATAACCGAAAACAAAGAATTTAGCTTTGATAGGGAAGGGCAACGGAAAGATAAATAGCTGGTTGTTGGGGAACAACATACCGAATGCGAGCAAAATGGCATATACAGCTCCCGAAGCGCCCACGGTGGTCAGCATGTTCAAAAACTCTCCCATAGGAATAATCCCCGTTCCTATATCCACTTGTGAATAGTGGCTGTAGTCTACTATATATTTGATGTATTGCACTCCTTCCTGGATGAGTCCTGCACCGATACCACAGGCGATATAATAAAAAAGGAAACGTTTCGGTCCCCAAGTCCGTTCAAGAACAGTTCCAAACATGAAAACGGCAAACATATTGAAAAAAATGTGGCTGAATCCGCCATGCATGAACATATAAGTGATAAGCTGTGCCGGATTGAAGTCACTGGCGAGGAAAAAATGCAATCCCAGATAATTAGTCAGATCGATACCATATCGTTGGGCGACAAGTGTCCCGAAAAAGACTAGTACATTGATAATTATCAGGTTTTTAGTTACAGTTGGCATAATTTTATATTCTGAATATTTAAGTAATGAACGCAAAAGTACGAATAAATTCTGTTTTAAAGCATGGAAAAGCTTCCCTATTAGCTCTTTTTCAATAATTTGCTGCGTTTTTTTTATGTTTTTATTTGATATGTTGTTTTGTTCATCTATATTTGTAAAGTCGTAATGGGAAATCTTTTGTGTAACATATATATTAATTAATCATTTTACGTATCATGAATAAGTCTGAACTTATTAGTGCAATGGCTGCTGAAGCTCAAATGAGTAAAGCCGATGCGAAGAAAGCTCTTGATGCTTTCATTTCTTCAGTTACTAACGCTATGAAAGCTGGTGACAAGGTAGCTTTGGTTGGTTTTGGAACGTTCTCTGTAAGTGAAAGAGCAGCAAGAACCGGTATTAATCCTTCTACAAAGGCAGCTATTACTATTCCTGCTAAGAAAGTAGCTAAATTTAAAGCTGGTGCTGAATTGTCTGCAGCTGTTGAATAAACATATAGTTGAAAGAAATTAGAAGAGGGAGGCGCGTGCGTCTCCTTTTTTTGTATCTTTGCGCGCAAGAAACAACTTGATTATGAAGATAGAAGATAAACTTGTAGCGTCCGTCATCAACGGACTAAAAGCACTTTACGGTCAGGAAGTCCCTGAGAAGATGGTGCAGTTGCAAAAAACGAAGAAAGAATTTGAAGGACATTTGACGCTGGTGGTGTTCCCTTTTCTGAAAATGTCAAGAAAAGGACCGGAACAGACAGCGCAGGAAATTGGCGAATATCTGAAGGCGAACGAACCAGCTGTAGCTGCTTTCAATGTAATAAAGGGCTTTTTGAATCTGACTATTGCATCGGCTACCTGGATTGAGTTGCTGAATGAGATTCAGTCGGATGAAGAGTACGGTCTGGTGAAAGCTACCGAAACTTCTCCGTTGGTGATGATTGAGTATTCTTCACCGAATACCAACAAGCCGCTTCACTTGGGGCATGTGCGCAACAATCTTTTGGGAAATGCGCTGGCTAACATTGTGGCTGCAAACGGAAATAAAGTAGTAAAGACGAATATAGTAAACGACCGTGGTATCCATATCTGCAAATCCATGCTGGCATGGAAGAAATACGGAAACGGCGAAACTCCTGAAAGCACCGGCAAGAAAGGTGATCATCTGGTAGGCGACTACTATGTGTCTTTCGACAAGCATTATAAAGCGGAACTTGCCGAACTGATGGAAAAAGGCATGACGAAAGAGGAAGCGGAAGCTGCTTCTCCGTTGATGCAGGAAGCCCGCGAAATGCTGGTGAAATGGGAAGCCGGCGATCCGGAAGTACGTGCCCTGTGGGAGATGATGAACAACTGGGTGTATGCCGGATTTGATGAGACTTACCGGAAGATGGGTGTCGGCTTCGATAAGATATATTATGAATCCAATACTTATCTCGAAGGAAAAGAGAAAGTAATGGAGGGACTGGAAAAAGGCTTTTTCTTCAAAAAAGAAGACGGCTCTGTCTGGGCTGACCTGACTGCCGAGGGGCTGGATCATAAGCTGCTTCTTCGTGGCGATGGAACCTCTGTTTATATGACGCAGGATATTGGTACGGCCAAACTTCGTTTCGCTGATTATCCGATTGATAAAATGATTTATGTCGTTGGTAACGAACAGAATTATCACTTCCAGGTACTTTCTATTCTGTTGGATAAACTCGGTTTTGAATGGGGTAAAGGCCTTGTACATTTCTCTTATGGTATGGTAGAATTGCCGGAAGGTAAGATGAAATCTCGTGAAGGAACAGTCGTTGATGCCGATGACCTGATGGAAGAGATGGTATCGACTGCAAAAGAAACTTCGCAGGAACTCGGAAAACTGGATGGTCTGACGCAGGAAGAAGCGGATGATATTGCCCGTATTGTCGGTCTGGGTGCTTTGAAGTACTTTATTCTCAAAGTAGATGCCCGTAAGAATATGACTTTCAATCCGAAAGAGTCTATTGACTTCAATGGTAATACAGGACCGTTCATTCAATATACGTATGCCCGTATTCAGTCTGTGCTTCGTAAAGCGGCTGAGTCTGGAATTGTGATACCTGAACAGATTCCTGCTGGTATCGAGCTGAGCGAGAAGGAAGAAGGACTGATTCAGATGGTTGCTGACTTTGCGGCAGTTGTAAAACAGGCCGGAGAAGACTACAGTCCGTCTATTATCGCGAATTATACCTATGATCTGGTGAAAGAATATAATCAGTTCTACCATGATTTCAGCATTCTGCGTGAAGAGAATGAGGCGGTAAAAGTATTCCGTATTGCTCTGTCTGCCAATGTAGCAAAAGTGGTTCGTTTAGGAATGGGCTTGTTGGGCATTGAGGTACCTTCCAGAATGTAATACTTGCCCTGAACAAAATATATTTATGTGTTCCGGAACGGGACTGGGATGTTGTTGAATAGAAAAAGACTGTCCGAAAAGGAATTGTACACTATCTTTAAGAAAGGCTTTGGGTAAAGTTAATGATAGGGATTACATACTTTTCAGACAGTCTTTGTATTATTGGGTAATTACTTTCGAATTATCAGGATCTTTCCACCAATATGGATTGGAAGCGCCGAAGCTGGATGCCCAGTCACCAAATTTAGGATACGCTTCCAAAATGCTTGTCGTTTCTACTGGTACGAGAAAATCGGCACTTCGTTTGATTCCTACACTGATACCGCTAATCTGTAGTCCCGTCGGCATATTCTCATTATTTACGTAATATAATCCCTCATCAGGCCTGGATACATCACTGCCTGTACCGAAATAAGAGAAATTCATTTTGTTTGTCGGAGGGAATTTCACAATATGTGCTTCTTTATCACGTCCTGTGCTGGTAGAAATGATGATAAAGGGGTTCATATTAAATTTGCTGTATGTCTTTTCCCAATATTCGTTATTAAAGAAAGGGGTGAATGCCGTTTCTGTAAATCTTTCTTGAGCGACATCTATCGTTACTGTAAATGTTTTGTTTATAGCTGCTTTTTGATTGTCAAAAAGGATAATAGTGGGATAATTTTGACCAGGCTCCCGGTCTTGCCCCTCCATGAATTGTGAGACGATTCCGTCGGATTCTACGGTTATTTTCTTTATATCACTATTTGCTATACCTGTGAGCTGGTAACCAAAACCATTCTGCCAGTTTGCACCATCATGTTTAGGCACAAATGTATCTATAACTTTTACGACTTTACTTGTGAGAACGCTCTTATAAATCTCACGCTTATATTCGACAACCATATCATTCATGTCATAATCTCCTTTGGATGGCCAAAAATCTTCAAATGATAATACACCTTTAAAGGAGTTATAAATCTCTTTGTCGTTAATGGATTTGTCAGGGAGTTCTTCTACACCACCAGTCTCAATGGCTGATCCATCTGAGAAATCAAGATAGAATACGGCATCGCCAAAGTTTCCTTTTCTGGTATTATCTCCTGTCGGTTCGAAGTTGGTTGCATCCTCCATACCAAATGCAACGACTTCTCCTGATTTGTTCTTTAGGGCAATGGTACGGTGTTCTTTGCTCTTATTCAGATCACGAATCGAATAGAAAGTACGTTTATTGTTCAGAACCTCCTTTGTGCTTTGGTTGTAGGAGGACTCAATAAGGAACCATGCTATGCTTACTCCCGCAGGGAACTCGTTCACGAACTTTGTGCCATCCCAATATTTCAGTTCTACTCTGTCACCGGTATACATACTACCTGCTGTACTGCTGGAATTACACACGGCAGTCGATATGCGCGGATAGGCAATGATCGGTGTAACTTGACTTATATCAGTCGGCTTTTGATCGGTAGGGTAGGTGAAATAACCGACTGTATTTTGCTTGGTACCTGTACTGCTGAGCATAACCAGTCCGATTTCCGTAGGCTTCTTAATATTGATCTCTATATTTACATTATCATCTATATATTCAGGATAATAATCTTCCATCGCTGCACTTCCACCCGGTTTAATAAAAACTTCGCGGATATTATACATGAGCTGCCCATCTATTTCCGTCGGAGTAGAAGAAAGATAAGTAGGACATCCTATCTCATTCCATTCACCTAAAATCTGAAAACCTTCCGGATATTTGTAGCCGCTATTGGTAACCCCTCTACTCGTACCCTTCGCATTTCTCTTACTTTGTATAAAAGCTTTCTGATCAAAAGATACTTTTCCGTTTGTAATTTGTAGTTGAATCGGGCTGACAGTTCCCAGATAGTCTGAATAAAGGTAAAGTTCTGTAAGATAAGATGGAATGGATATGAAATCATTAAAAATTCCTTTTTTATCCGTAGCCCCGCGATAGACAGGCTCTTCTTTTGTCTTGATAATGTTTCCATCCTCATCTTCCTCAAGCGGATTTTCGGCATATAACTCAAATACAACTTGATAATTTAAACCATAGTTTACATCAACTGTGCAACTGGAGGATGTTGTAAAGCCAAAATATTCATCTGCAGTTTTTTCTTCTGGAGCCTGATATAAGTCCTTTTCCATACAACCGACTAACGAGAGTGCGCATAGTACCCCCATTGAGAGAGATTTGAAATTGTTTGTTTGCATAACTGTGTTCTGATAATTTGATTGTGACCCGCAAATGTATGCATTTAATATATCAAAACAAAGAGTTTGGAAATAAATCGTTTAAAAAGAAATATATAGCATGGTAAATACAACAAAAGTCCGGTAACCAGTTGATATAGGTTACCGGACTTTGATGTCTCATTGGATGCAAATATTATTTCTTTTTTGCAGTTCGTTTACCTTTGGCAGAAGTGCTGGGACCTTTCTCATCTTGTATTTTGATTAGATCCAAGCAACTCTTCAAACTTAGATCTTGAGGAACAATGTCTTTGGGGATCTTGTAATTATTGCCTTTGTATGCAATGTAAGGTCCGTACCGACCATTCAGAATCTCCAGTTCCGGTTCTTCATCAAACTTCTTGATATGGCGTTCTGCTTCTTTCGCCCGTTTTTCCAGAATCAGCTGCTCTGCTTCTTCTAGAGTAACTTTCATCGGATCAAGTGTTTTCGGCAGTGATACATAGACCTTGTTATGCTGGATGTAAGGACCAAAGCGACCTATACCTACAGTGACAGTCTTTCCTTCATATTCCCCTAAAGTACGCGGTAGCTTGAACAGTTCCAGTGCTTCCTCCAGGGTAATGGTCTCCATGGACTGCCCTTTCTTCATCTGGGCAAAGCGAGGCTTCTCTTCATCATCTGCGGCACCGATCTGTACTACAGGGCCGAAACGACCGATTTTCACAGATACAGGCTTGCCTGTTTCCGGTTCTTCTCCCAGCATACGTTCGCCGACTTTATGTTCTGTCTTTATGGATAATGTCTTTTCTACTGCCGGATGGAACTGATCATAGAAAGTCTTCATGATCGAAGTCCATTTTACTTCTCCTTCCGCTATTTCGTCAAATTCCTTTTCTACACTGGCGGTAAAGTTGTAATCCAGAATATCCGGGAAGTATTCGGTAAGGAAGTCATTCACCACAGTTCCTGTATCTGTAGGAAAGAGTTTCGACTTTTCTGCTCCCGTCACTTCATTGTGACTTTCATCTTTAATCTGATTGTCTTTCAGTGTCAGCACATTAAATGTACGTTCTTCACCGTCTTTATTTCCTTTTTCCACATATTCGCGTTGCTGAATAGTAGAAATTGTAGGAGCGTATGTGGACGGACGACCGATGCCCAACTCTTCCAGTTTGCGTACAAGGCTTGCTTCCGTATAGCGTGGCGGGCGTTGAGTGAAACGTTCAGTGGCAACGATAGGTCCATATTCCAGTTTCTGGCCTTTCTTTAAAGGAGGCAACAGACGGCTTTCGTCTTCCTGTTCATTCTCATCGTCATAAGACTCACGGTATACACGCAGGAAACCGTCGAATTTGATAACTTCGCCGATAGCAGTGAATACATCACCGCTTTTGCTTATAGAGATGGTAGCAGTAGTCTTTTCCAGTTCCGCATCCGCCATTTGTGATGCGATGGTGCGCTTCCAGATCAGATCGTACAGTTTCTTTTCCTGTGCCGTGCCCTCCACGGATTGATTTTCCATGTAAGTCGGACGAATGGCTTCGTGCGCTTCCTGTGCTCCTTTCGTCTTTGTTTCAAAGTGGCGCGGATGTATATAGCGTTCCCCCATCATCTGTATGATAGCGTCTTTGCTGCTGGCTGTTGCATATTCCGACAGGTTGACGGAGTCCGTACGCATATAAGTGATAAATCCGGATTCGTACAAACGTTGTGCGATCATCATCGTTTGTGCTACGGTATATCCCAGTTTGCGTGCCGCTTCCTGTTGCAGGGTGGAAGTTGTGAATGGAGCCGGCGGTGTTTTCTTTACCGGACGGGTGGTTATATCTTCAATCGTAAAAGTCGCTCCCTTACATGCGTCAAGGAATGCTTTTGCTTCTTCTTTCGTCTTGATACGGCGTGACAGTTCCGCTTTCATTTCTACCAGCTTGCCGTCTGTATCGGGAACCAGGAATATGGCAATAACCCGGTAAGCGGCTTCTGATTTGAACGCATGAATTTCGCGTTCACGTTCTACAATCAGGCGGACAGCTACCGACTGTACGCGTCCTGCCGACAGAGATGGTTTAACTTTTCTCCAAAGTACAGGAGACAATTCAAAACCTACAATTCTATCCAGGATTCGTCGTGCCTGCTGTGCATTTACGAGGTTGAGGTCGATATTGCGTGGTTGCTCGATTGCTTTTAAAATAGCACCTTTGGTAATTTCGTGAAATACGATTCGCTTTGTGTTTTCCGGTTTTAGTTTTAATACTTCATACAGATGCCAGGCAATAGCTTCTCCCTCGCGGTCCTCATCGGATGCGAGCCATACGGTTTCTGCCTCTTTAGCTTCTGCTTTCAGCGTGCTGACCAAAGCCTTTTTGTCTGCCGGAATTTCATAATCGGGTTTAAAATTCTTATCTACGTCGATACTGAATTCTTTCTTCTTCAGATCACGTATATGTCCGTAACTAGAAAGGACTTTGAAATCTTTCCCGAGAAATTTTTCAATCGTTTTTGCTTTTGCCGGAGACTCGACAATGACAAGGTTTTTTTGCATAATTCTTTCTTTTATAATGGCTTGTACCATAATATTTCGGGGCAAAAGTAAAAAAAAAGATTCGCCCTACCTTATAATATAAGGAGAAACTAATATTTTTTTGGAAAAAAATAGGTTTTGAGTAAATCTGCATTTCTTTTGTATGTGCAAGTATTATTAAAGAAATGTTCTATAATTAAGGGGAAATTAATATAAAACAGTTTTATTTAAATAGAATTTCCTATATTTACACCTTTGTACAGTATTATGTGGCTATTTATGAGAAAGATTCTATTTAAAATATATCTATTGTTTTTCTTTGTAGGTATTGCACAACCTATATTGAGCCAGTCTCCTTATTATTATTACAAACAACTCGGAATAAAGGAAGGACTCTCACAGTCGAAAGTACAATGTGTTCTGAATGATCATCGGGGGTATCTTTGGATTGGTACGGAATCCGGTTTGAATTGTTATGACCGTGACCATCTGAAGCAATATCTGCATCGGCCGGGAGATGAAAGAACACTGCCTTCCAACAATATCACTTTTATCGCCGAGGACTCTTTATGCAATCTATGGGTAGCTACGATGAATGGCATTTGCCTTTACGACAGAGGGAGTGATAGTTTCAGAACTTTATCGAATAATGGTAAACCGATCTATGTTGCTTCCTATTTATTGGTTGAAGGAGGAATCTTACTGGGAGGATCAGGAGCTATATACAAATATGTCTATGCCACTAATAAGCTGGAACCTTTGTATTATGCGCAAGACCCTGTTTATTACAATCCCTTTTGGCAGATGATACGTTATGATGAAGAGAATATCCTGCTCAATTCACGTTGGCACGGCATATATTCCTTTAATATGAAGACGTATGAAGTGAAGAAAATAGAGTCGTTTACAGAAAATAACTATACCAGTATCTATCTGGACTCCTACAAGCGTCTGTGGGTAAGTGTTTATGGTAACGGACTGTATTGCTATCAGGGAGACCAGTTGATAAAACACTTTACGGCGTCAAATTCTCCTTTGACGTATGATGTCATTCATGATATCATGGAGAGAGATAATCAGCTTTGGGTAGCCACTGATGGTGGTGGAATCAATATAATCTCTTTAGATGATTTCTCATTTACTAATATTCAACAAAAACAGGATGATGTTCATTCCTTTCCAGCAAATACTATATACCGCCTCTATCTGGACCCGGCCAATAATATGTGGGCAGGCAGTATCAGAAGAGGGTTGATTGGTATAAAGAATGTGTATGCCTGTTCTTATCAGAACGTTCCTTTTGGCAATCTGTACGGATTAAGCAACCAGACTATTAATAGTTTCTTTCAGGATAGTGACGGAATAGTCTGGGTGGGGACCGATGGGGGAGGTATCAACCGGTTTGATCCGGTATCGGGTACCTTCAAACATTATCCTGCCACCAAATATGAGAAAGTTGTTTCCATTGTGGAATATACTCCTGACGAACTGTTGTTCTTCTCCTTTAATAAAGGACTCTTTATCTTTCATAAGCAAACGGGGCAGATACGTCCCTTTGTGCTGATTGACAAGGAAATGAATGATCAGACCTGTATCAATGGTTTTTCTGTCAATATCCAGCGGATAACGAAGACTAAAATTCTTTTCAGTGCCCAGCATATTTTTATATATGATATGGTCACCCGTAAGTTTGATATAGTGGCTACTATGGGAGAAGAGTACGAGCGTCATTCTCCACTGATAATAGCTACGAAAGGTGCAAAGACATACCTTTCCGATCTGAAGAATATTTGTGAGTATGATTCTTCGGAAGGGACTTTCCGGACGATTTATCAAGGACAATACACTATCAATGACGCCTCTATGGATCAGGATGGTATTTTTTGGCTGGCTTCTACCGAAGGTTTGGTACGTTATGATCCACGGACAGGGAAGAGTGAACTGATAAATACAAGCCTGTTTCAGGATGTAGCTTCTGTTGTTGCCGATAATCAATATCGAATCTGGATAGGAACGAGACGTCATTTATTTGTTTATTCTTCCCGTACCCATAATTTTACTACCTTGGAGGAGGTAGATGGAGTTTTGCCTAACGAATTCATCTTTCATGCTACTCTTCTGGCCAAAAACGGAGATGTTTTTGTCGGTGGAACTACAGGCATGACGGTGATAAACTCTGCCGTTCATTTTGATACAGATGAGGATTATACGGTCGAACTGCTGGATGTATTATTAAACGGTCTGCCTGTCTCGTTATCCGAAGAGCCGCAGGAAGCGGCTGAAACAATTCAGATTCCCTGGAACTTTTCTTCCCTGCAACTGAAAGTTCTGCTGAATGAAAGCGATGTGTTCCGCAAGAATTTCTTTCGTTTCAATATAGAGGGGCTCGATCAGGAATTGGCGAGTTCCAATTCAAACTCTTTGGTTATCAATTATCTGCCGATAGGGGAGTATACGATTACCGCTTCTTATTATACCCGTGACGGAGGGTGGAGTATGAAACAACCCATTCTGCATGTTGTGGTTACTCCGCCTTGGTGGAAGACCGGTTGGTTCTATGTGGGATTATATATATTGTTGGGAGCAGTGGCTTATAGCATTGTCTACTACTTCTATCGCAAGAAGAAAGCCAAACAGAAGCGGGAGATTATGCGTCTGAAAAATAAGATGTATGAAGAAAAGATTAATTTCCTGACGAATATCAGTCATGAACTTCGCACTCCTCTTACACTGATTTGCGCACCATTAAAGCGTATTATCAATCAGGAGTCGGACAAGCAGGATGTGGAAAAGTTGTTGGTCCCGATCTATAAGCAGGCATACCAGATGAAGAGTATCATCGATATGGTACTCGATGTAAGGAAGCTGGAAGAAGGAAAAGATATGCTGCATATATTGCCGCATCCTTTGAATGAGTGGGTGCGCTCTGTCGGAGATAAGTTCATCAATGAGTTTCATGTGAAAGGTATCAGACTCGAATATGAGTTGGACGAACAGATAAAAGAGGTACCTTTCGATCAGAATAAGTGCGAGTTCGTTCTTTCTAACTTCCTGATGAATGCGTTGAAGTTTAGCGAATCGGGCACCACTACTACACTGATTACCACCTTGTCACAAGAGAAAGACTGGGTTCGGATCTCTGTCAGGGATGAAGGGATGGGACTGAATATGGTAGACACAGACTCTCTTTTCTCCAGTTTCTATCAGGGGGGACATGAAAAAGGAGGAAGCGGCATCGGATTATCCTATGCGAAGAGTCTCATCACACACCATAAAGGAAGAGTGGGCGCTTCGAATGCAGCGGGAAAAGGGGCAATCTTTTATTTTGAACTACCCTTATTCACGGATACTTGCGGACAGCTGGAACCGGCTTCTGTGGAAGCAGCTACAGGCGTGGAAGTGAATGAACCGGATAGAATCGATTATACCTTCCTGAAAAAATATTCAGTGATGGTGGTAGAAGATACTCCCGAACTGCGAAGTTATCTGAAAGAAACGCTGAGCAATTATTTTGCCCGTGTATATGTTGCCAAGGATGGTAAAGAGGGATTGGAACAGATCAAAGACCGATTGCCGGATATTATCATCAGTGATGTCATGATGCCCCGGATGAATGGGTTTGAACTTTGCCGGGAAGTGAAGACTAATCTGGATATCAGCCATATTCCTTTTGTCTTATTGACCGCCTATCATAATTCTCAGAATATGTATACCGGTTATAAGACTGGAGCGGACGCCTTTTTGCCGAAACCTTTCGAAATAGACGGTTTGCTGGCATTGATTCATAATCAGTTGAGGCAGCGCGAACAGATACGGGCAAGATATAAAGATGATAAGCTCTTGACGCATAAGGAAGTGAGCTTTAGTAATGCGGATGAGACTTTCCTGCTGAAATTGAATACATTGATTGCGGATAATATGAGTAATCCGGATCTGGATGTTGCGTTTATAGCTACTAATATGTGTATCAGTCGTTCGTTATTATTCAATAAAGTGAAGGCCATCACGGGTATGGGGATTGTAGACTATGTGAATAAGCAGCGCATTGAGCAGTCAATCGTGTTACTTACTACTACTACCATGAACATTACTGAAATCTCCGAAGTGGTCGGCTTCTCTTCTTTGCGTTATTTCAGTAAGGTTTTCAAGTCTATTAAAGGAGAGATTCCTTCCGCTTATAGGAAGCAGGATAAGTAAATCGCATTGATAACTTGGACTTAGGAACATATACTAGAAATAAAAAAATAAATATTAGTCTCATACTCTCATTCTATATGAGGTAAATAGCATATAATCAGTGTGATATACAATGAGAGATACTTCTTCTATAAGGTATCTCTCATTGTTTTCTACGCAAAATGCCTTCAATTTAGCTTATCTCTCCTCCTTTTTTGCTCATCTCTCATTCCCTTTCCTTGCGTAAGTAGGTAAAACTGTCTGCCTTTTGAGGGTTAATATCTCATATATCAGTTTCAAATAATAGGTACTTTGTAGCTCGGATACCTTATATCTTTGCCATATCAAGCCTATATACTTATGTTTTCTTACCGACATCTTCATCGTTCCACCCGGGTGAAACGATCTTGCCACTAGAGTGGAGAGATCTGTTCACTACGGTGATGAGATCAGATCACTCGGGTGGAACGATGAAGATCTCCTATTAAAAATCTGATAACAATAGGTGAAAAGCACAACAGGATAGGGTCTTCTGCATAAGAGAAAGCGGTATATCTCGTCTATTCCATCATTTCTCTGCCTACAACGTTTATGAGCTTTAAGTCATAGTTATCATTGTGGGCATCTTGGAATAATTGCCAGATCATCACGCCGGCATAGTCGTTTTCTTTGATGAACTTACATTTGTTGGCTATAGTAGGGCGGCCGTTATAATAAGTCTTGCCTATATTATCCTTGTCCGCTGCTTCATTTCCAAGATGTTTGAGTATGCCGCTATAGCGGATTCCACGAACGTCATCCACTGCGCCTTGCAGACTTTCCTCCCAGGAATATCCATAAAAAGGAAGTCCTCCCACTATTTTACTTTTGGATGCCCGACATTGTTCATTCCAGTATTTGAGGTCTTTCACAAAGTCATCGTATGAAGCATGCTGGACCGGTTTATCGGTAAACGCTCCCCGGTCATAACTCATCAGGTTGATATAGTCGAAGTATTGCTCCCATTCGGTTCCGTAATTAAGCCAGCGGCTGTTGACGGCACAGGTCATCAGCATATTTTTCTCTTTTGCCAGGTATAAACCTCTGGCAAAAACCAATAATGAGGGGAAATTCTTATCCCAGTTGTCATATTCCTCATAATCGATGTCGAAGCCGTCCAGTTTATATTCTTTAGTGAATGCAATAATCTGCTGTATCAGTTCTTTTCTGGCTTTCGGATCATTGATGGCGGTAGTGAATTCTCCCGGACTGTTCTTTGCCAAAGATATCAGAATCTTGACATTATGCTTGTGAGCCGTTTCACGTACACTTTCAATTCTCTTCCGGACAGGATTAATGTTTAGAGTGCCGTCTGCTTTTACCCTTGCAAAGCTGGCATTGATATGCGTCAGATATTTCCATTCTATCGTAGGAAATAAATTTTCAAACTCCCAGTCGTCAAGCGCAAGGTAGCCGATAACTACTTTCTGGGTGACTTCCGGTTGGGGCTGAGGTTGCGGTTGAGGCACATTGGGCTCCTGTGGGGTGTTGGTATTGGAAGAGGGTCCGCAACTAGTGAATAAAATGCTTACAGCCGTTAATAATGCGTATAATAAATGTTTCATGTTTAATAAGTAAAAAAGATTTAATACCCGAAAACAAATAGAGGAATGAAAGTTTTGAATAGTCTCTATACTTCCATTCCTCCTTCTTTAGAAGTTCCTAAAAACCTTGGCTCCTACCTTAAAACCTATTTATCTAACTTGGTTATTTTTACCCAGTCAATTTCCATGATGGCAGGTAAGTTGGCATCATCGATAGGACCTGCCCATGAGCCCGGTCTGTCTCCTCCTAATCCCATGTTCAGGATGAGATAGAATGAAGAATCTTTTGTGAACGGCCATTGCTTCATTTCTGCTTCATTCTCCAGTTTCAGGTTTGAATAAGAGAAAGTCTCCTGTCCATTGACGAAGAAAGTCAGTTTGTCTTCGCTCCATTCTAAAGCGTAGATGTTCCAGTCCTGATAATTGCAAGTTACTTGTGCGGTGTTGGACGGATCTTTGATGTTCAAATCATACGTGTAGTGAGTATGTATCGTATGATGGATCGCGGATTCCTGTTTCACATGTTCCATGATATCGATTTCTCCGCAATTCGGCCATCCGTCATAGATATATTTCTTCGGCATCATCCAGATAGCGGGGAATGCGCCATTGGGGTAACTGGTGATTTTGGCTTTTACTTCCACCCGTCCGAAGGTGAAGTCAAACTTACCTTGCGTTTCGATACCGCCGGCTTTGTATTCATCACCTATTTTTTCGGCTTTCAGTATAAGTCTGCCGTCTTTTACGTAAGCCTGGTCATAACTTTCGGACATTTCGTCGTTCCAGTCGGAGCCTGCTTTCTGGCAGAGTACCCATTTGGTCGGGTCCGGATTGCCGTCTACATCGAACTCGTCCATGAAGAGAACGTCCTTCATGGTGTCGTCAAACTTGGTCAGTACGATAGTATAGGTCGTTGTTTGATTGTCTTCGGTGGTGACGGTCACTGTCTGCTCTTTTTTCCAGTTGTGTACAAATGTTGCCGGGTCCGGTGAGATGGTGGCTCCATCGCTCATTAGCGTATAGTCTACGCCGGTGATGGTATTGGCATCCTCGATCGTACCGATTTCCACTCTGTGGATTGTCTGGTCTATCTTCCCATGATAATAGGAAGTCGTATTCGCTGACACATTATTTACTGCTACGGCAAAAGCAGTGAGCGGATATTTCTTTTCCGGAGTGATGTAATTGGTCTCATCATCCGAACAGGCAGCAGTGGAAAATCCGATGATTGCCATGTTCAGTATAAGTAATATTTTTCTTTTCATCATACTCTTTTCTTTTTATTGATTTTTGAGTTTGTTAGAAGCGATTGCCTGATTGAGGGAGTTCAGGCAATCACTATCTTTAGAGAATTAGTCTCCCCATACTAGTGGAGCGATGTATTCCCATTTAGTCAGTGTGGCACTGCCGCCGGAAATTGTCATCGAGAAATTACCACCATCTTTGGTATCCGAGAATGGTACTTTGTAAGTATCACTTGTACCGTTAGCGTCTATCACACCGTCGCTGGTTGCTTTTCCTATGACTGTACCGTTGAGAATCCATTCCGAGTAAATCCATGATTGAGTTGGATCATTGGCATCTATAGCTTCGCGTATCTCGAATGATAATACGTTTGGCTTGCTGGTATCTACATCACGGCCGCTGTTCTCATTGTATACGTCACCGTTCCACGGTCTTGTACTTAATTGAGTCCGTTTGCTCAGAATATGGAAGCGAAGTTCTACGTCTCCTCCGTCAAATGCTTTTCCGCTCCAAGAGAAGAAAGTAGTCAGACTGGCGTCGCCAAGCGGTTCCCAATAGAAGCTGTAATGACCCGGCATTAAACCACCCGGTCCGTAGTAAGCACCGCTGATGGATCTGTTTACTTCAGTAACCACAGGTCTTTGTGGATTCGCTTGTTTAATCTTGATTGTCTTCATAAGCGGAGTAGCGCCTTCGGCAGCTTTGGTGCTCAGTACAATAATTCCGGTACGGACAGAAGAGCCTTCGTGTGCGTCTACGTTAATCACGATGTCGGCAGAACCGTCGAATGAAGTCTTTTCGAAGTGATACCAGGTATCATCCGCTTCGTTTTCTTTGGATACTTCCCATTCTGCATTCGATTCTACGTGGATGGTGAGTTGCTGAGCCTGTTCATACATAGCAAACCACTTACCGTTTTCCGGTGTATCTGGTGTCAGCAATACACCGTCTTGTATACATTGTACTTCTCTGGCTATTTTCCCGTGTCGGTCATAGATGGTTACAATACCGGTACGTTGTTCGCCTGTATTCGGTGAAGCGGTGACAGTAATTTCTCCGTTCATTTCGCCCGATGCTCCGGATTGGATGGAGAGCCAAACATCACCGTCTGTTACTTTAGCAGTCCATTTCTGATTGCTGAGTACGCTGAATGTTTCGTTGTTTCCTTCCTGGTCGATCATATCCACGCCTTCTACATTCAGGTAAGCAGTACCTTTCTGGGTCAGAACGAATCTTTTTCCGGTCCAGTAGTCACTTTTAATGTTGAGCGTGTCTATACGGTCGTCCAATTCAGTGTTTTCTTTGCAGGTAACAGTTACGGTGTAGGTCTCACCTGCCTCACCTGTACTGGGTGAGATGGTGTACCAATCATATTTTCCGAATACTTCCCACGGGTCAGTTGACTTGACCTGGAAGGAGACTGGTTCCGGATTTTTCGCTTCAACCAGATAGGAGTCTTCTACTCTATAGCGCAGGTCTACCCATTTCTCTGCTTCACTGTCATCGCAACTCTGCAATAAAGAGAATGCAGGTAGCAATGTAGCGAGAGAAATGCCTGTAATTATTGATTTTCTGATATTTAATCTCATACTCTTGAATTTTAGGGTTCGGTTATTATTCTACTGGTTCCCATGTGATAGACTTCACGGTGAAATTGGAAGCTTTATTTGTGGTATGCATCCTGAAGTATACAGGTGCTCCCGGTTCGGTTGCATAAGGATCGGTTATGTTATTATCTAATACGGCAACCTCAACACCATCAATAATCAGTTTAAGAACTAATGCGTTCGAACCTTCTTCTTTGTTGACAACAAGGAATTCAATCTTCTTCACTACATTCGTTTGTTCCGATGTCCAGGTAAATGTTTTCTGAGTCCAGTTTAAGCCTGAACCTCCACAAGTGAAGTTACTTTCTTTATTTGCGTAGAAATGCAAATGGAAGTTTGTATTTCCTGAGTTGGGCCACATATTAAACTCAATCCAATCTTCTCCGGTTAAATTGATAGATTCGAAATCGAATGCGAGACGTCCTTTTTTGAATAAATAGTTGGTGACTATTCCACTGCCATAGAGTGTCATGTAACCGGTTTCCTCATCCACAACATAGTTATCTGCTCCTCCTTCTTTCCAGAAAGCAGTACCCTGACTGATGTCGAACGTAATGCCGTCAAATCCGTCGATGACTTCTTTGGTCTTCATAATGATGTGGCCGACACGGTTTACCATCAGATTATTAGTCGTTGTTGTCGTTACTTTCAACTCTGTTTCACTCAGTGCCTCAGCTTTCAGCCAACTCTGATATTCCTTAGGAACTTCAACTTTCCATTCTTTGTTTGCGCGAATCAGTACAGTCTTTTCCATACCACTGCCTGTTCCGGGCATGCTGATTGTTGTACTTTCGGGATCTTCTTCCAGTTCAATGATCACTCCATTTTGAGTAATGGTAAAGGTGTATTCTTCAAACTCAGTTTTTACAGTCAGCGTGCCTGCTCTCTTGGCGCCTGCATTGGCAGGCAGCGTCACAGTTACGGTTTCTGCTATGGCATCTTCATTACCTGTACCGGATGTTTTGTCGATATTGGAAAGGAAAGCGGTGGAAGGAATGATTTCCCAAGCTTTGTTGGAAGCAATGGTAAAGGTAATGCTGCCGCCTTCTGTCGGTACCAGTTCATCGTAAGGAACCACCACCAGGTCTTCTTTCGAAGCCTGCTCGATAGTAACTACCTTGGTGCCTTCAACGCCTTCTGCCTTGATAGTCAGTTTGGCTGTACGTGCTTTCTTTCCTGTATTGTTTTCCATTGTCACCACAATCTCCGACACCAGTGAACTGGCTGCACTCATCGAAGGAGTCGGCTTGCACCACTGCTGGTCGCTTTCGATCGTCCAGGGAGTGTTGGAGCTGATGTTGAAAACTATATTGCTTGGAGAAGTTGCCAAAGCAGTGTAAGACTCCAGAGCATCTATCTGGATATTGAGAGGGCCTTCCGGCTGTGAGTCGATGTCGAACTCCTGGCATGCTACAAAACTGAATGTGCACAGTGCAAGAATCAGTTGCATTAACGTGTTGCTATATAACTTTTTCATATATCTTTTAAATATTAGATTAGACAATTAATTACCATCCTGTGTTTTGAGGATTTAAGTTTGTATTCTTGTATAGTTCGCTTTGAGGGATCGGATACAGATACATGCAATCTCTCCAGTTACGGGTTTCGTAAAGGTTCTTGTAGAAGTTGAACGTACCGTCCGCCTGCTTCTCGATCTTTACTCCGTATAGTTCCCGCTGGGTAGTATCGGCAATCTTCCATCTCCGTACATCCCAGAAACGATGATCTTCGAAAGCAAACTCTACACGCCATTCATTGTACAGGCGTTCCATGAATTCATCTTTTCCCATGGAAGGAATCAACGGCATATCGGCATTCTTTCTCACTTCATTGATGGCCCACAGAGCAGAATACTTATAAGTCTCATCTGTGTAATTGACATCATTGAAAGCGTTGACCATAGATTCCGCATACGTTAGTAATGTTTCCGCATAGCGGTAAATCACCCAATGATGCTTGCTGACAGCTTCTTTACCCGGTTCAAAGCTGGTAGCTTCCTGAATGTACTTGCGCAGGAAGTATCCTGTCGGTGAACCGCCTTGTGATACGATTCCGTCGTCGGCGCCACCTTTGAAGGTTTCAATGGTGTAGTCTTTAAACGACATTCCGTTGGCAAGAATAGCGCGGTAGAAACGTTTGTCACGATTCTCATAAGGTGATTGCGGGTCAAATGCAGGGTCTTCGCAAACCCATCCTGTGTTTTCTAGGGTTACTTTGTAACCGTTGACTGTCTCGAATGCGTCCACAAGGTTTTGTGATGGGTAATTGCTGTATGGGATAAGACTGGAAGTGCGTGTTCCCGCAGTCATGCGAAGCGGGAGATTAAACATTTCGAAGTCCGAATCATCACCATTGATCCTCATCAGTACAACTTCTTTTGAGTCGAGGTTGTTGGCACTCTCCTGGGGGTCGAGAGAGTAAAGCCCTGTGTTGATAATATCTATTGCTGCTTTGGCAGACTTTTTCCACAATTCGGTATCCATAGAAGGATTATGTAGCTTACTGGCAGCATATAGCAGTGCTTTTGACTTTACTGCCATTGCAAAGCCTTTGGTCACTCTGCCGATTTCTGCTCCCGGTTCGTTTACATAGCTGTCTGGCAAGTTATTGGCAGCATCGTCGCATTCACTGACAATGAAGCTGATAACTTCGCTGAATGGTGTCTTGCCGATTGTATTGGCTTCCTCTTCAGTCAGTACTTCCAATGGCATGGCGATGTCACCGTAGCGGCGTGCCAGTTCAAAGAAGTAGTGTGCCCGCAGCACTCTAGCTTCGTAAGGGAAATATTTCAGCTGCTTCATCCAGTTTGTATATTGTCCGTCGTGCTCGTAGCGTGTGAAGTCCACTTGGGCAATCTCTGCTATAAAGCTGTTGGCAGCACGTATACCGCGATACAGGGTCCATGAATCGTCATAAGTTTTAATAGGCGACCAGTTACCGTTATTGGTATTCTGGATATTATCTGCATAGGCTCCGAATTCGCCGTCATCACTGGCACAGTCGCGCATGGAATATCTGTCTTCGGTGAAAATTCCGCCGGAGGTCGCAAACAGTTGGTAGCCTTGTGGCATGTATGAGTATACGTGGGTAAGCATTGATTTGCTTGTACCGAAATACTTGTACATGTCTTCTTTTGTCTTCAGGTTGTTCGTTTCATCAAAGTCAAGGTAGTTGCACGAAGCAAAGACCAACGAAGACAAAATGGTTAAGAGTATGTATTTGGTTCTCATAATGTTCATTTGTTACTTTGCATTAAAAATTAAGTTTGATACCTGCCCAATAACTTCTTGTCGACGGATAAGCGATGCCAAGTTGTTCCGGATCGGCAAAATGGATATTGTCTAATGAGAACAGATTGGTGCCTTGTACGAATACTTTCAGGTCGGCAAAGCGAGTCTGCGATTTCGGGAAAGTATAAGCTACCAATAGGTTACGCAGTTTCAGGAATGAACCGTCACGGTACCACAGTGAGCTGGCGCGATAGTTATTCAAGTTTTCTTGAGTAGTCAGTCTCGGCATGGTTGCATTGGTCTTATTCTCCGGTGTCCAGCTTATTTCTTCATTCAGGAATGTATTTGAAATGTTGCCATTGCTTACAAGTGGACTATAAAGCGGACTGTTGAGCAATGAAACAGTGACTCCGGTCATTCCCTGGAAATCAGCGGAAAGCTCCAGTCTCTTGTATGAGAAGTTCAGATTGAATCCGAAATAGAAGCGTGGAACAGATGAACCGAACATTTTCACAACGTCTTTCTCGTCGATGCGGTTGTCACCGTTCTGATCTTTGTATTTCACGTCACCGGGAGCTACGTCCGAGAAGGTTTGTTGCGGACTGTTGTTGATTTCCTGCTGGCTGTTGAAGAAGCCGATAGCTTCCAGGCCGTACATCTGTCCGATACGGTTGCCCTTGGTATACAAGTAGTCGTATTCTTGATATGCCTGGTTTACATTGACTACCTCTGTATTCAGATATGACATGCTAGCACCAATACCATAATGGAAATCACCGATCTTATCATTCCAACTCAAAGAAGCATCCACTCCTTTGTATTTATAGATTCCTTCGTTCACCTGACCTACTGTGATACCGATAATACCGGAAGTAGAATTGGCACCTGACACAAGTATATCCGAACGTTTTTCGTAGAAACCTTCTACTGTTGCATTCAAACGATTATCAAAAGCAGCGAGATCAAATCCGAAAGTCGCTTTCTGTGATTTTTCCGCTACCAGGCCGATAACCGGCAAATCGCCTTCACTGCCACCGGACTGTCCTCCGGCATTCACTCCGAAGTTATAACCGGCACCACCGCTGCCATAAGACTGACGCCATAGTTCGTGGCTCAGATTGCCGTCCCATCCGGACAGACCGTAAGAGGCGCGAATCTTAAAGAGATTGATCGGTGTCACCTTTTCCATAAATGCTTCGTTGGAGACGATCCATGCAGCAGAAACGGCAGGATAGTTCGAGTATTTGTCTCCGTCGGGCAGGTAAGCTGATCCCGAGCGGTTGAATACGGCATTGAGGCTGTAACGGTTGTCGTAAGTATATGTAGCGTTCACCAGCACAGACTGATTCTTCTGAGAGTTGTTTCTGCTGTTTTTGACAACAGACTGCATATCATAAATCAATGCTCCTCCCACCTGATGTTTGCCAAAAGTGCGGTTATAATCCACCTTTGCCTGGAAATCGCTGCGTAGCATCAGCCTTTCGAAAGGCTGTGTATGTCCCAGTGTTTCGGAGTCTGTACCATAAATGGCAGGAGTTGTCACCAGTGTACCATCGCTGGTGATACTTGCATTGCTGTTCATGTAACGATACTCTTTATTGGTGGTTTCATTCATTCCTCCGATATTATCGAAAGAGACGGATGCTTCGGCTGCCAGCCCTTTGGTCAACGCACTTAAATCCTGACGGATGCTCAGGTCGGCGAGTAGTGTTCCGTATACGTTACGGATGTGTCCGTAGTCTTTCAACAGAGCTACCGGATTACCGGTTCCGTACACAGAACTACCTCCATAAATGCCATTCTCATAACGAATGGGGAATGCAGCGGATGGAATGCCATAGATTTTGTTGAAAATAGCGCTGCGTCCATAGCGGGTACCTCTGAATTCTTTCAGTCTGCCTACAATGCCGGCTTTCAGCAATGTACTTTCCGTCACTTTTACGTCCAGATTGGTACGTACGGTCAGACGTGTGTCTGTAGGTGTAGTGTCGAAACGTGTATCTTCCGTGTTTTTCTTCAACATGGAGCGATCCCGGTAATAGTCAACTACCGTGTAAAAACGGAACTTGTCACTACCTCCGCTGAAAGACATTTTCAGGTTGTGGGTCAATCCTGTGTTGTTCAGCGTTTCATTCCACCAGTCTACATTCGGATAGTCATACGGATAGATTCCTGTCCGGAAAGCATCCAGTTCCTGTGCATTGTAGCGTGCAGGCAGACCGTCTCCGCTTAATGCGGTGTTAAGAGCGTTCGCATACGTATAGGCATCTGCGAAGTCCGGAGAACGGAATTGGGTATTGACACCGAAATTATAGTCCACATTTACCTTCAGACCATTGCTTATTCCGCGTTTAGTCGTAATCAGTACTACTCCATTCGCACCACGCATACCGTAGAGAGCAGCGGCTGCCGCATCTTTCAGAACGTAGCATGATTCGATTTCCATCGAAGTGATGTCACTGATATCACGTGGGAAACCATCAATTAATACTAGCGGGGCATTTCCGTGTATAGAGAGGGTGGATACGTTATCGGCTGACGAGCCTGTACCCTGATATACATTCAGACCTGCCACTTTTCCATACAAAGCTTTGCTGATATCTATGTACGGGGATTTTTCGAATGCGGAAGCATTGACTCCGTTGATAGAGTAACTGCTGGTCTGGGAAGATACGTTCATCTGGTAGCCGATGCTCAGTGTATCTGCCAGCTGCATTTCCGAAGCAGCTTTCGATGTCTGTGCATTCAGGGATACCGAACCTCCCAGGAGCAGAGTGATTAATATATAATTTATTTTATTCATTGTTCAAACGATATTAGTTAACGTGTCATTTACCAGCCCGGGTTTTGGGTCATTCCATATTGCTTGTTGATTTCCTCTTGAGGAATCGGAGCCAGATACCACTTGGTATCCCAGTTGGTAGCCCAGTAATGGTCTCCCAGTTCGATCTTCTCGAAGGTGAACTCAGTCGGATTGTTCAGGTCGTTACCTCTGCTTCTGAGTCCGTACAACTTCTTCTTGAAGTCGCTCTGACGGTCTCTGCGAACGAGGTCGAACCAGCGTACTTCTTCAAATCCTAATTCGAGTGCTCTTTCTCTCAGTACTGCTTCGAGGAACTGATCGTGATTCATTGTCTTGGAAAGTTCCGGCAGACCTACTCTCTTTCGTACATCGTTTACCATTTTGTAAGCCTCGTCGGTAGGGCGTCCGTTGACTTCGTTGAGTACTTCCGCATATCCCAGCATGATTTCCGCCAGACGGGTGTGTGACCATTGTACCGGACCTTCGCGATCGTTGTTTTCCTGTAAGATGTACTTCATGATCAGGAATCCGCTACCGTCTTTGTAGTCGGCATGGTTGATATAAACAGGAGCTGTTGTTCCGTTGCAGTAGGTGTCTCCGGGACAAGCTACATTTTCATACAGACGTGGGTCGCGGGTGGGCACCATTTCGCCTTTTGTAAAGAACGGTTGCTTGGAGGGTGACTTCCAGTCGAAATTTGCCGGAAAATCAGTTCCGTCTTCCCACGGAAACATATCTACATAGTTCAATGTAGGGCCGCTGTAATAACGTTGGCCGATAAAGCTGCTGTGAACATCGGAGCCATATCCTTGACGGGTAGAGATTAATATTTCTGTTCCGCCGCGGTTGTAGTAGGCCTGACGATAGGCCAGACGTCTTGCCCGGTGCGTCTCTTCCGTAGGTTGAATCAGTTCGTATTCGTGCCGTTTTTGTAATTCTGTGAAAAAGGCTGCGCCTGCTTCGGCGGCATCTTTCCAACGCTGGTCACTGTAATTTCCGTAGCAGGTATATTCGTCTGCTTCCGGATGCCATTTGGTGTTTGAGTTGAAAGTCGGACTGGCTGCCCATTGCAATACCTTGAACTTTAATGCCATCGCTCCTGCCAGGGTCATACGTCCGTCATCTGCTTTCTCGGCTTTCCAGGCCAGATTGGAGTTGATGGCTTCGTTGAGCAATCCTACGATCTTCTCTACCGTTTCGGCAAAAGTGATACGGGGGAAATTCATTGTCTCGTTTACGTCTACATAGTGGTCCAGCCATGTCACACCGCCTACATATCTCAGCATTTCGAAATAGCAGAGGGAGATCAAAACTTTGGCTTCCGCGATCCGTTCACTTTTCTCGCTGGCTGTCATGTCGGGCACTTTCTCTACGTTCTCGATATATAACCAAGCGTAACGGATGGTGGTCCAGTCAGACTTGCTTCCATAACGGTAAGCAGAATTCTTTGGGACGTTGTTGGCACTGAGTGCTCCGTTGTAATAGAGCTTGACAGGCCCATCACTGATATTGTCACGGAAACTGTAACATAAGTCTGTGATTGATTCAAGTATGTTCACACCCAATTTGTAGTCAGAGCCGGTCGGTAGCCCATAAGGTAATCCGGTATATGCTTTGGTCAGCACCTTTTCGGCATTTATTTTCGAAGAGAACATTTCTTCGGTAGTCGCTCCGGAACTCTCAGGCTGGTCGCCCAGAAATTTATCCCCGAAGCTGATTTCAGAACAGGAGGAGGCTATCAGTACGCAACCTAATGCTATTCCGAGTCCTTTTATTATTCTATTCATACAGTCGTTTTTTAGAAGTTAAGATTTAAACCGAAGCTATATACTTTGATCAGCGGATAATCTCCGAATCGGTTAGGATCACTTTCCGGATCAAGATATTTAAGCGGTGAGAAGGTCAGCAGGTTGTAGCCGCTGAAGTTTAATCCGAGTGAGCTGAGGCCCAGTTTCTTCAGGAATTTCTTTCCGGTGATGGTATAACCGAAGCTCAGGCTCTTCAAGCGGAGATAGGAAGCATCCACCAACCAGAGGGTAGAGGGTTCGGAGTTCCAGCTTTCCGATTCTTCTGACGGACGTGGATAAACAGCTCCCAGTTGGTTTTCCGGAGTCCAGCAACCGTCGTAGAAGTAAGTCAGCAAACCACGCTTTCCGGCATTCGTATAAGGGATACGGTATTCGATGTCATACATTCTGTTAACGTTCTTGGAACCCACCCATTGCATGGTGAAGTTGAATCCTTTCCAGTCGAATCCCATGTTCATACCGAAAACGTATTCCGGACGGGTAGCATAACCTGCTACGCTCTTGTCATTACCGTCCACGATGTGGTCTCCGTTGAGGTCGGCGTACATGGCGTCACCCGGATATACCTTCTGATAAGGCTGAGGCAGTTCCGGCTTTAAGGTCAGTTCGCCGTCGGCTCCGGTGATGAAGTCACTGTACTGATAGAGACGGATGTAGTTGTATACTCCGGTTTGACGTCCGGTAGAGCCACCGGTCTGGTTCATATAAGAGAATTGCTTGGGCACTTCGTCCATATAGAGGATTTTGTTGCGTGCGAAAGAGACGTTGGCATCCACATTATAGGTGAAATCCTTTCCGATCTTATCGCGCCAGCCGAGAGAAACTTCGTAACCGTGGTTGTCTACCTTACCAATGTTCAGGTTAGGCAGTGCAGTTGCGATGATGCTTGGGGTCGATTCCGGAGAGATCAGAATGCCTGTGCGGTGTTCGATAAAGTAGTCGAAGGTAGCGGACAGGCGGCTGTTGAAGAACTTAAGATCAATACCGTAGTTCTGCTTGTCGGCTGTTTCCCAGGTTACTGCCGGGTTACCCATACGTGAGATGGCTGCTGCCGATTGGGAAATCGGATTGTCCACACCGAAGCTGTAACTGCCCGATGATCCCCATACGGCAGGCATGTACATAAAGCGTGAGTCTACTCCCTTGTCGTTACCTACACGTCCCCAGGATGCTCTGAGTTTCAGGTAGTCTACGATTTTCTGGTTTTCCATAAACTTCTCGGCAGTTGCGATCCATCCGGCAGAGAAGGAAGGGAATACACCGAAACGTGTGCTGCCCGGAGCAAAGTTCTCCGAACCGTTGTAGCCGACGTTTACGTCGAGCAGATATTTACTTTGATAGGCATAAGTAGCACGTCCTACCAATCCTACGTAGTTACGGGGCAGATAAGTGTAGCTGTCCGGATAATAGTTACGCGACTGATTGTAAAGGAACAGACCGGATATTCTGTGGTCGCCGAATGTACGGTCATAGTTGATACGTCCTTCCAGATACCAGTTCTGTCCGCGTCCGCTGCTTTCCGAGTAAGTGAGCGGAGTATCGCTGCCGCTGGGTACATAGATAAGTGATTTATCGTAGTCGGGATCGGTCTGTGACATCGTACCGTTGGTGTCAAAGTATGATTTGTAGTACACAGTCTGCGCTTCGATGGCGCCTCCCGTACGTACTTTTTCCAGTTTGAATTTATTGTCGTAAGCACCTTTCACGGAAACGCTCAGTCCCGGAGTGATAAAGTCCAGTTTCTGTGTGATGTCCAAATCCAGATTCAATGTCGTGTCATACGTTTGATTGTAACCTTGTCCGTAGAATACGAACATACCGTCACGCATCACTTCTCCCAGCGGAACCATATCTTTAGGAATCAGTGTACGTACTCCGTTGATAAATCCCGGTCCGGCAAACGGATGTGACCAGATCTGTGCGATTACCCAGGGGTTTTGGTCTTCTCCTGTACCCGAAACGACGCTGCGCGGTTCCTGTATCTTACCTAAAACACCACCGACACCGAGTTTCATCGAAGTGGTCTTGGTCAGATTGGCATCGATATTGGCGCGGTAGTTATAGCGGTTGTAACGATAGTTATTGTCGTACATTTGTCCGGGAAGTTCTTTCAGAAGTCCGTTCTGATAAGTATAACCTACTGAGATGAAGTATCGTACATTATCGCTACCACCGGAGATATTTAGGTTGTTCTGGCTTTGAAGATAGATATTATTAAAAATATACTTCTTCCAGTCCATACTGGGATACATGATGGGGTCTGAGCCGGTGCGATAGGCTTCTACCTGTTCCGGAGTGAAGTATAACTTAGGATTCGTAACGTGGTCCATCTCCTGCTTCATATTCCAGAAGCGTGCGAACTCGTAACTTCCGGTCTGCTCTACCAGTGAGATGGGTTGTTGCAGACCCAGTTTGGTGCTGGCGGAAATCTGCGTTTTGCCTGCTTTACCTCTTCGGGTGGTGATCAATACAACGCCATTAGCACCTCTTACTCCGAATACAGCGGTGGAAGAGGCGTCTTTCAATACTGAAATACTTTCGATTTCGTTCGGGTCGATTTGTGAAAACTCACGTTCTATTCCGTCTACTAAAACCAGGGGCTTGGATTGTGAATCATTTAATGAACCGACACCACGTACGTAGATGGCAGCAGCATCTTTACCAGGCTGTCCGGTAGTCTGTACGGAAGATACACCCGGCAATGCTCCTGCGAGGAGGTTCGTGATACTTGTTGCCGGAGATTTGATCAGCTCTTTGTTGTCAATGGAGGAGACGGCACTGGTAAGCATGCGCTTGTCCTGATTACCGTAGGCGATAGCTACAACTTCCACTTCACCGAGGTTCTGTGCATCTTCTTTTAAGGAAACATTGATGATTGTTCTGTCTCCGACCACGATTTCCTGGGTTACATACCCGATAAAGGAAATGTTCAATACAGATTTTTTGCTTGGGGCGACGATCGTAAAGTTACCGTCAAAGTCTGTGATTGTCCCAATACTCGTGCCTTTCACAGTCACATTAGCTCCGGGAACGCCTTCTTTGAGTGTTTCATCCGTTACTCTACCCTTAATTGTGATACCTTCCGGGGGCAAGGCATACATCAACGGTATGAATAAAAGAAACGTAACAAGAAAGCAGAATCTTAAATTGAGCGCGTTTCTCATACTGCTTAATTTGATAGGTTAATAATATATTTAGTTTATAGTTAGGTCAACCGGGTTGGGGTGACTTTTATTCTCTTTATTCTCTCTTCAGTTTCTAAATATATCCTTTGCTTATGTGCAATAAGGTTAACTTCATTTATCTTTTAATGATGATGCAAAATTAGGGGCGATGTGAAAAATGGACGTGCAATATTCACCAAATTAGGTGCACAAATAGCTAGAAACACTATCTGTAACAAATGGGTAGACCTTGATACAAAATTATAGACGGGATGGAAAAGGGGGCTTTGTAAGGAACAATGAAAAAACCCATCCTGTTATATTGCACATAGGCAATAACAGGATGGGCATCTGATTGGTGCTTCTCTCTGGAGAATATGTCTTGTCTAGAAGCTGAAGCTTAATCCTCCCAGGAAGTTAAGACCTTCTGTAGGATAGCCCAGATAATACTGGTATTTCTTATTGAGGATATTATTAATTCGGGCATACACGGATACTCCTTTGAACACATTATAGCTGGCTCCGGCATGCAGGTCGCTGACTGCTGCGGCTTTAATGCCTTCTACCTTTGTGCGTCCGATATAATCATAGCCGAGATTGATATTCAGTCCTGTAATCGGGCGGAAGTCTGCGCTGAAATTAATCTCGCAGGCGGGTTTCATATACAGGCTATATTTCTCTTTCGCATCCCAGTTACGGTAAGTTCCTGCAGCGGACAATGCAATGAGGTCTTTATATTCATAGCTGATCTTCATACCGGCGTAGAAGTTGTTGGCATTGCTGAATTCCAGATTCAGATATTGATGTGCTGTGACCGGAGACGGAGTGTTCTCTCCCTGACCATCACCATCGGGAAGTGAGGGATTGTTGTTGTAATCCATTTCCTCCTGCACCTCAAAGAAATCGTCTTTCAAATCCTGATAACCACCATACAGATTGATCCATAATCCGGGATAAGGACTCGCTTTAAATCCTATCGCTGCATTCAGCTGTTCGTACGTATCGAGAATAGGGCCTGCCGGCAAGGCATAAGGACAGATTGTTTCCAGTCTGCGGAAATCGTTGACCAGCTTGCCTCCGGTAGCTTGTGCATAAAGTACGTAGCTGTCGGAGAAGATATACTGTGCTGTTACATCCGGAGAAACGCGGAATGATTTACCGCTGCCAAATGAGAGATCCACATTGGCTCCTGCACGCAGGTTCCAGCTGTCGCTGCTGAGTTTATAATGCGGATTCAGTGCCAGAGCGGTGCGGTTTTCGTATACCTGGAGGTCGTCAGCAAGTTTCAGGTCTTTATTGTAGATGAGATTACGCATGTCCAATCCGATGTTGATGCTCTGTTCGTCGCTGATAGTGCCGCTGATCAATCCTTTGGTATGCACTTGTGTTTCTCCGACTTTGTCATTGAAAAAGAAAGTGTTATTGTTCTGACGGTTGTACATCATCAGATTGGTTTCCGCTTCGAACTGTATGGGATAATTTTCATCTGTCGATTTTACTCCCAGATGGAAGTCTCCTGAAGTAAACTTCTGCTTGCCGGGCTGAACCGGAGAAAGGTTGAAATTGCTGAGTCCGAAATTAGCGGCGATGTTGAAATCTACCTTGTTGAACTGGTGGATATAATCGATATTCGCACGGGTACGGTAATAATAAGCGTTCCATTTCGTGTCTGCTTCCGGCATAGTCAGTTTGCCATCCATTCCGTCCATCTGAAAGCGGACGTTCAACTTGTCCCTGTCCGACAGACGGAACAGGTAATTGGCAAGGAGATCCAGATTACCGTAGTTTCCATATCCGGCGCGTATATATCCGGGCTTGCTGCCGGGCTGCACTTCCGTTCCTACATAGGGACGCATTAGGTCGGCAGGAATAGAGGTAGCCGGGAAGAAAGTAGTGGCATATTCCACTTCCTTTTTGCTGACGGTAGGTTCTTCCACTTTGGGCAGCACATTCACTTTGGAAGCATCCAGAATGTCGGGATTATATTCCTGTTCTACGACGACCGTGCGGTTCATGGTCGTATCTTTCGGCTGAGTATTCTGTGCCTGAAGGTTGAACGGCATCAGAAATGCCAGTGTAAAGCCTCCTGCTATATAAAGAGTTCGTTTCATACTTTTCAATCTTTACTTGTTTAGTTTCTTTAGTCTGTCTTCAATCATGCTCTCGATATCGTCATTGCCCTGGTAATTCTGTTGCAGACTCAGCAGATACTGGCGTGCGTCGAGGTCTTTACCCATAGCGACATATACGTCCGACAGGAGGACAAAGCTGCGTGCCAGCCAATAAGCGTGTGGCGTACTCTGTTCGATGTAGTTGAGCAGCTCTTTTTCTGCCGCCGCATATTCTTGGGCATCGTAAAGTACTTGGGCAACCTGGTATTTAGCTTCGGCACCATAAGAATTACGGGTATCTTTGGCCAGTTCGCGGAAATCATCCAATGCTTTCTTGTCTGCTTTCTGATTCTTATAAGCCTTCGCACGATAATAAAGAGCTTCATTCTTCAGTTCCGGACTAAGCTTGGCTTCAGCCAGCACCTCGGTTGCTGCATGAATTGTTTCCACATCGTCTCTCAGCAGGAAGGCACAACGCAGGATGCCGGTTTCGGCAAGCTGGCGGCGTTCTACATTGGTAGCTTTTTCTTTCAGCATCTTGTAGCTTGCCAGAGCTTCTGCCATCTGTTGCTGGTTGAACTGTACTTCTGCACGCATGATCAGCGCTTCTTCTGCGAATGGATTATTCGGATATTCAAGCAATTTTCCGGAGTGGAGGAGCACCATATCATAATTCTTCTGCTCATTTCCAATTTGGCAGAGGTAATAATGTGCATTCAGGCTAAATGCTCCTTCTGGGAAAGTTTGCAGATATTTATTAAGGCTGCTCTTGGCTTCTTCTGTTCTGCCACGTGCATAAATCTTTTCGGCAGCCGCATACGTAAGTGAGTCCTGTTCGCTGGCGTCAAAGCGGATGTGTCCCGGCATCGCATTGGCTAAAGCCGCAAATTCATCGATACGGTTCAAATCTACATAGATAGATTTCATATCGCGCATTGCCAGGCGGGCTTCTTCGCTGCCCGGATATTTCTCAATCACTTGTTTGTACGCATTGATTGCCTGGTCGAAGTTGCCGTTCTGATAATACAGCAAACCGATTTCAGCCGCAGCTTTCCGGCTGACGGGGCTTTCGGGATATTTCTCCAGCAATTCCTTGAAAGAGGTAATAGCCTGACCGTTGTTATCCATCAGTACATAAGAACGTCCTTTCTCGTAAATGGCATTCACAGCATACGGAGAAGAAGGATATTTGCCGACCAGTCTGTTCAGAAGAGTGATTTTGCCGGTATAGTCTTTCTGTAAACCGGATACCAGTGCCAGCTGATAGAAGGAGTAATCGCCGGAAGGAGTATTCATTTGTTCGGCTTGCGAGTAGTAGTGCTTGGCTTCTTCAAAGTTACGCACATTCAGATGACAGTCTCCGATACGGTTGTAGGCATCTGCAAGCGCTGTTCTGTTTTCGCCTTTTTCCAGTTGGATATACTTTTGGAAGTAATTGCTTGCCTGTGTATAGTCCTTACGATGGAAAGCAATGTATCCTAGGTTGTAGTTGGCGAGCGCATACATTTCATTATTGGGCTGCGTGGTCAGTTGCAGATAAGCGTTGAAATCGCGGGCGGCTTCCATCATCCGGTTGAGGCGGTAGTAAGATTCTCCGCACCAGTAATAAGCGTCCGCCTTTGTTTGGCGGTTGTACTGCCCGATGGCGATGGACTGGTTCAGATATTGGAGAGCCTGTTCGAAATTGGCATTGGCAAATGACTGTGTACCCAGTTGGAAGAGAATCTTTTGTTTGGCTTCCATGATCTGTGCACTCGGCTTAGCGATCCGTTCGATTGACTTTAAAGCAGCTTCGTAGCTGCGGGTATTCATATAAACTTCTACCAGATAGTTGCTTACTTTCTCGGCATACGGAGAAGTCGGGAACTCATTGAGGAATTTTTCAAAAGCAGTAACCGATTCACCGAAAGCGGAGTAGGATGTTTCGTGCAGGCAAAGTGCATAGTTGTAAGCGGCCTGTTCCTTAATCTGCAGGTTGGCGTTGGAGGCGGCTGCCTGTTCGAAAGCCATACGTGCCTTGTTTTTTTCTGCCAGTTGCAGGTAAGAGAGTCCCATGTGCAGGTAAGCATTCTGGGTCAGTGCGTCGTTGGCGGTTGTCACTTGTCCCAGCATTTCGGCTGCTTTGGAGTAGACTTTTGTCTGGTAATAGGAGAGTCCCAGCATATAAAGTGCATCCCGGCGGGGAGCAGAGTGATCTCTGTCCAGATAGCCGGTGAATGCTTCCACTGCCTGGTGATATTGTCCGAAATGGTAGTAAGCGTCTCCCAGAATGCGGTACATCTCGGCAGCGTGCTCGTTGTTCGGATAGGCCGACAGGTAGTTTTGTGCTACGATCTGCGCCTTATCATAGTTCTTTTTGATAGCATAGATTTCTGCTATGTAGTAAGGTACGAGTTCTTTGTACTTCGGGTCGTCCTGCAAAGGGAGGAAGTCTTTCAACGCTTCATCATAGCGCTTCTGAGTGTAGCGGATATAAGCGAGATAGTAACTGCAGTCCTTTGCATACTTGGGGCTGCTGGCACGTAACGTTTCGAACCAGATGGCGGCTTCTTTCAGATTATCAGTCTTCATGTAGCAGGTTGCCAGTTGGTAGGTGCGGTCGTCGCGCTCCTCATTTCCCAGTAGATCGAGCCGTGTAGAATTAAAGAGTGCCAGGGCCTCATCATATTTCCCTTCGTAGAAGTAGCAGGAAGCCAGCAGTGAATAGATTCGGTTGGCGTAGGGAGTATCCGGATAACGGTCGAGGTACTTGCGCAGTAACTCGATGCGGTTTTTGTCTTTCAGTTCATAAGCCGAACTGACTAACATATATTCTGCGTCCTGAAGGAGACTTGCTGTTGGCTTTTGCTTTACAAATGCTTTCAATGCAGGTATGGCAGCTGCATAATTTTTTTCCTGGAAAAGTTCTTTCCCTTCTTTATAAAGGTTGACAGGAGAGGTTATCTTTTCGCTTGTCTGTGCGGAGATGGCAATTGGTGCACAACACAACAAGGTGCAGATAATTCGTGATATTCTTTTCTTCATAATCTAGTGTTTTGACAAAAATACGACTATATCTTCCAACGAAAACCCTTTGAAAGTTATTTTATAATCATTTAAATCTTTATGTAAATTATCTCTCATCCATTTTGAATCCGAAATACTTATTCTTTTTGGACTCTTTTTTATCTTCCTGATGAGAGTAATTAAGTCTGATGTTGAATTTCATGTGATTGTTGTTTTATAATTATTGGTGGTTACAAAGATAATACGAATCTTAGTATTTTCCTCATTTAAAACGTTTTCTGATACCCAAAAGTTTAGTGCCCCTTTTAGTTAATTGTGTTGAGCCAGAAACAGTACAAGTCCCCGCCGAATGGAATCCAGCCCGAAATCTTCCGGACGTATCTCTGATAATGGCAGGAAGAAAGAATCTGCCACGTCATCCATTGCCGAGAAATGGCTCATGTCTTTTACGGTACAGAGAAAGAACATATCGAGCGTATGAACGGGAAAGCCGGAATAGATATAAATGTTCGGCAGGGAGAACTGATAGGTCGCTTTTTCTACCTTCAATCCTGTTTCCTCCCATACTTCCCTGCCTACTCCTTCTTCTCCTGTTTCGTTCATGTCGATAAATCCTCCGGGAAGGTCGAGTGTCCCTTTGGCCGGTTCTTTGGCACGGCGGCAGACCAGCAGTTCCTTCTTTTCATTCAGAATCAGTGCCACGGTAGCGGAAGACGGATTGAAATAATAAACAAAGCCGCAGTCTGTGCATTTCTTAGACTTCTCGTTGTTCACTTCGAAGTGCGGAGAACCGCATTCGGGACAGTACAGGAATTGGGCAAGAGGATGTTTCATCATAACTGATTTTATATAATAGATTGTTTGCCGACAAAAATATAAAATCTTTTCTTCAGATATGGAATAATGTGATTACAAAATGCTAAATACCCCGTCTTATTAGTATCATTAATAACAATCATATACAAATTAAAAGAATCAGACTATGAATAACAAAATGAATATTCCTTTATCAGGAATTATTCCTCCGTTGGTAACTCCCTTGTTGGACGATGATGTGTTGGATGTGGAAGGTTTGCAAAGATTGATCGAACATCTGATAGCAGGGGGAGTACATGCTCTTTTTGTGTTGGGAACTACCGGTGAATCACAGAGCCTCAGTTATAAATTGAGGATGGAAATGATTAAAAATACCTGCCGTATAGCGAAAGGACGGTTGCCGGTATTGGTATGTATTTCCGATACTTCGATTGTGGAGAGTGTGAACCTTGCCTGCCTTGCGGCAGATCATGGAGCCGATGCCGTCGTTTCCGCTCCTCCTTACTACTTTGCGACAGGTCAGCCCGAACTGATCGAGTTTTATGAGCATCTGCTGCCTCAGTTGCCGTTACCATTATTCTTGTATAATATGCCGACTCATACAAAGGTGAACTTTGCACCGGCTACGATTCAGCGGATAGCGGAGAATCCCGGCGTAATCGGTTTTAAAGACAGTTCGGCAAATACGGTTTATTTCCAGTCGGTGATGTATGCCATGAAAGATAATCCGGATTTCTCGATGCTGGTGGGACCGGAAGAAATTATGGCGGAATCCGTACTGCTGGGGGCTCATGGCGGCGTAAACGGTGGTGCGAATATGTTCCCCGAATTGTATGTGAGCTTATACAACGCTGCGAAGAATGCAGATATGGAAGAAGTGAGACGTTTGCAGGAAAAAGTAATGCAAATCAGTGCTACGATATATACGGTAGGGCAACATGGGTCCAGTTACCTGAAAGGTCTGAAATGTGCTCTCAGTCTACTCGGAATATGCAGCGATTATGTGGCTGCGCCTTTCCATAAGTTCGAACAACGGGAAAGAGGAAAAATATGGAAGGCACTTCAAAATTTGGGAGTTGATGTAGTGCTCAGGTAATTAATTAAGAAAAAATGAACGGCTATGTCTATTCTCGACATTATTATCTTTTTATTCTTCACGGGGGGAGTTGTTGTCTTCGGCTGCTCTTTCTTCAACAAGAAACGTTCGTCGGAGGAATTTACTTCGGCAGGACGTTCCCTTCCGGGTTGGGTTGTGGGAATGTCTATTTTCGCAACGTATGTAAGTAGTATCAGTTATCTGGCTTATCCGGGCAAGGCCTATATGTCCGATTGGAATGCTTTTGTATTCAGCTTGTCCATTCCGATAGCCTCGTATTTTGCTGCTAAATACTTTGTACCCTTTTATCGTTCTATCGGAAGCGTATCGGCTTACAGTTTTCTGGAAGAACGCTTTGGTCCCTGGGCGCGTGTATATGCGTCATCGTGTTATCTTTTGACGCAGGTTGCCCGGATGGGGTCTATTCTGTATCTGCTCGCATTGCCTATGAATGCCCTGCTGGGATGGGATATTAAGATGATTATCGCAGTAACCAGCGTTGCCATTATTGCCTATTCAATGCTGGGTGGTCTGAAAGCTGTGATATGGACGGAGGCGATTCAGGGATTTATTCTGATCGGCGGTGCGGTTGTTTGTCTTTGTGTGCTGATGTTTAAGATGCCCGAAGGGCCTGCGCAGGTATTTCAGATAGCCATTACTGACCAGAAATTCAGTTTGGGAAGTTTCGGCAGCAGTCTGACCGAGTCTACTTTCTGGGTATGCCTTATTTACGGTATATTTATCAATCTACAGAATTATGGTATTGATCAGAACTACGTACAGCGTTATCTGACGGCAAAGAGTGATAAACAGGCTAAGTTCTCCGCTCTCTTCGGAGGTTATTTGTTTATTCCGGTTTCTGCAGTGTTCTTTATGATAGGTACGGCATTGTATGCATATTACAAGACGTTTCCGGAACTGCTTCCGGCAGGGGTTGAGGGGGACGCGGTCTTCCCCTATTTTATTGTACATGCGCTTCCGACCGGACTTACCGGATTATTGATTGCCTCCATTTTTGCGGCGGGAATGAGTACGGTGGCTACAAGCATTACAAGTTCGGCTACTATCATTCTGACGGACTATTATGCCCGTTATATAAATAAGAGACCGACAGAAAAACAATCGGTGAGAGCCTTGTATGTTTCGAATGTACTGATCGGAATAATTGGTATTTTCGTAGCGCTGGCATTTCTGAACGTAGAGAGTGCGCTGGATGCCTGGTGGGCTTTGTCCTCCATCTTCAGCGGTGGTATGCTGGGACTTTTCCTGCTGGGGTATATTTCAAAGAAGGCGCGGAATGTTGACGCCGTTTTGGGAGTGATCTGTGGCATTATCGTTGTCGTCTGGATGAGCTTATCTCCTATCTTCTTTAAAGATGGTTTTATGAGCGAATATGCAAGCCCGTTTCATGCTAACCTGACCATTGTCTTCGGAACCATTGTTATCTTTTTGGCAGGCTTTCTCAGTATGCGTTTACTGAAAACAAAGAAGTAGAAGAAGGCAGCTTCACTGGCAGGCATATTGGTTTCATCTATTATCCGATAGAATTATTCGATTGGACTTTTTTTGCAAAGGCGGGGTTTCCGCCTTTATCTTTGCATCAGAAACAAAAAACAAAACGATGTTTCTGATGTTATAAGTCAAATCAATTAATAACAATAAAAGCAATAAAGAGTATGGAACCAATTTTAAATTCTCAACTTCCTGAATTCAGTGTTCAGGCTTTTCAAAACGGAGCTTTCAAGACAGTAACCAACAACGACCTGAAAGGTAAATGGGCAATCCTTTTCTTCTACCCTGCTGACTTTACATTTGTATGTCCGACAGAATTGGTAGACATGGCTGACAAATATGCTCAGTTCCAGGAAATGGGTGTGGAAATCTACTCGGTAAGTACTGACTCGCATTTCGTACACAAAGCCTGGCATGATGCTTCCGAAAGTATCCGTAAGATCAAATACCCGATGCTGGCAGACCCGACAGGCGCTTTGAGCCGTGCACTGGGTGTATATATCGAAGAAGAAGGTATGGCTTACCGCGGTACATTCGTAGTAAACCCGGAAGGAAAGATTAAAGTGGTGGAACTGAATGATAACAATATTGGTCGTGACGCCAGCGAATTACTTCGCAAAGTAGAAGCCGCACAGTTTGTGGCTACTCACGACGGAGAAGTTTGCCCGGCTAAATGGAAGAAGGGCGAATCTACTCTGAAGCCAAGCATTGACCTTGTCGGTAAGATTTGATAGATCTTGATAATGTGTGTGAAGGGCCGGTAACGGAGACGCTGCCGGCCCTTCTTTTAAAAGAATGAAAGGAGAAAGAGAGATGTTAGAACCTGCATTAAAAGAACAACTGAAGGGTATTTTTGCTGGACTGGAGGCTGACTTTACCTTTGATATATCCGTATCAGCCAGTCATGAAAGCCGTGCCGAATTGCTGGAATTGCTGAGCGATGTAGCCGAATGTTCCGATCACATCACTTGTATGGTAAATGAAGGAAGCGGACTTAAATTTACGATAGGAAAGAATGGTAAACCTACAGGAATTACTTTCCGTGCTATCCCCAACGGACATGAGTTTACTTCTTTATTACTCGCCATCCTGAATCTGGACGGTAAGGGAAAGAATTTTCCGGATGAGGCTGTCTGCAACCGTGTGAAAGCCTTGAAGGGTCCGATACACTTAGTGACCTATGTCTCACTGACTTGTACCAACTGTCCGGATGTAGTTCAGGCATTGAATGCAATGACCACACTGAATCCTTCCATTACTCATGAAATGGTTGACGGTGCACTGTATCAGGATGAAGTGGATGCCTTGAAGATACAAGGCGTACCTTCTGTATTTGCCGATGGAAAACTGCTTCATGTAGGTCGTGGCGAATTTGGCGAATTGCTTGCTAAACTGGAAGCGCAATACGGTATTGATGAAACCAAGGTGGAGACGGAAGTGAAGGAATATGATGTTATCGTAGCCGGTGGCGGTCCTGCCGGAGTATCGGCAGCCATCTATTCTGCCCGTAAAGGCTTGCGCGTGGCGATTGTTGCCGAGCGTGTCGGCGGACAGGTGAAAGAGACGGTAGGCATTGAGAATCTGATTTCTGTTCCCGAAACAACAGGAAGTGAACTTGCCGATAATCTGAAAACGCATCTTCTGCGTTATCCTGTTGATTTGTTGGAACAGCGTAAGATAGAAAAGGTAGAACTTGCCGGAAAAGATAAACTGGTAACTACTTCCGTAGGAGAGAAATTCATTGCTCCTGCATTGATTATCGCTACAGGTGCAAGCTGGCGAAAACTGAATGTTCCCGGCGAGAACGATTATATCGGGCGTGGAGTCGCTTTCTGTCCTCATTGCGACGGTCCTTTCTATAAAGGAAAGCAGGTTGCGGTAGTGGGCGGTGGAAACTCCGGCATCGAGGCAGCCATTGACTTGGCAGGTATCTGCTCTAAAGTCACCGTCTTTGAATTTATGGATGAACTGAAAGCGGATAATGTTCTTCAGGAAAGACTTAAATCTTTGCCGAATGTGGAAGTATTCGTGAGTTCGCAAACGACGGAAGTGATCGGTAATGGCGATAAACTGACAGCCTTGCGCATCAAAGACCGTAAGACGGAAGAAGAACGTTTGGTAGAACTGGACGGAGTATTCGTGCAGATCGGACTTTCCGCCAATAGCAGCGTTTTCCGTGATATTGTGGAAACAAACCGACCGGGTGAAATCGTTATCGATGCGCATTGCCGTACCAATGTGACGGGAATCTATGCAGCCGGAGACGTATCGACCGTACCTTACAAACAGATTATTATTTCTATGGGCGAAGGTGCGAAAGCTGCCCTTTCTGCCTTTGATGACCGCGTGCGGGGGCTGATTGTATAAGTAATGGCCACAGAGATTGTAAAAAGTCTCTTGTGGCTTTTATTTTTTTCTTACCTTTGTGATTCTAATATTTAACCCCCAATGAGAAACATGAAAAAGATATTCTTACTGATTTCCGCGATCTTGTTAATTGTTCCGGTGCAGGCTCAGCATACGTTGAGACTGATGACCTATAACATCAAAAATGCAACAGGCATGGATGGTGTCTGTGACTTCCAGCGTATTGCAAATGTGATTAATAACGCTTCTCCCGATGTGGTAGCCATGCAGGAAGTAGACAGCGTGACCAATCGGAGTAATCAGAAATATGTATTAGGTGAGATAGCCGAGCGGACACAGATGTATGCCTGCTTTGCTCCGGCTATAGATTATGATGGCGGAAAATACGGAATCGGTCTGCTGTCAAAGAAAGCTCCGGTTCATTTGCAGACTATAGCTCTGCCCGGCAGGGAAGAAGCCCGTGCATTGATCTTAGCGGAGTTTGAAGATTATATTTACTGTTGCACTCATTTATCCCTTACGGAAGAAGACCGGATGAAGTCATTGGAGATTCTGAAAACTTTTGCAGCTTCCTATAAAAAGCCTCTTTTTCTGGCGGGAGACATGAATGCGGAGCCGGAATCGGACTTTATTAAAGAGTTGCAGAAAGAATTTCGGATACTCTCTAATCCCAGACAACACACTTTTCCTGCTCCCGCCCCAAAGGAGACTATCGATTACGTGGCGGCTTTTAAGCAGAATGATAAAGGATTTGCCGTCGTCTCTTCGGAAGTGGTGAATGAACCTGTAGCATCCGATCATCGTCCTATTGTTGTGGAACTGCGTACTGCCGAAAAGGCGGATAAGATATTCCGTACTAAACCCTATTTGCAGAATCCGGTTGGAAATGGAATGACGGTGATGTGGGAAACCACTGTTCCTGCTTATTGTTGGGTAGAATACGGTACGGATACGACTCAATTAAAACGTGCGCGTACTATTGTTGACGGACAGGTAGTCTGCAATAACAAGTTACATAAAATACGGCTGGATGATTTAAAGCCCGGTCAAAAGTATTATTATCGTGTCTGTTCACAAGAAATGTTGCTTTATCAGGCATATAAGAAAGTTTTCGGAAATACTGCCCGTTCTGCTTTCAGTGAATTTACTCTGCCTGTAACCGGTACGGATTCTTTTACTGCTGTTGTGTTCAATGATCTGCATCAGCATACCCATACCTTCCGGGCTTTGTGCAGGCAAATTCAGGATATTGACTATGATTTTGTTGTTTTCAACGGTGACTGTGTAGACGACCCGGCAAGTCATGATCAGGCAACTGCCTTTATCAGTGAACTGACCGAAGGAGTGCGCGGTGATTGTATCCCGACTTTCTTTATGCGGGGGAATCACGAAATCCGGAACGCTTATTCTATCGGTTTGCGTGACCATTTCGATTATGTAGGTGACAAGACTTATGGCTCTTTCAACTGGGGAGATACCCGTATTGTCATGCTGGACTGTGGAGAAGACAAAACAGACGATCATTGGGTCTATTATGATTTGAATGATTTCACCCAGTTACGTAACGAACAGGTCGGTTTTCTGAAGAAAGAACTGGCTGCCAAAGAATTTAAGAAAGCGAAAAAACGTATCCTCCTGCATCATATCCCTCTTTATGGTAATGATGGAAAGAATCTTTGTGCTGAACTATGGACTAAGCTGCTGGAAAAAGCTCCTTTTGATATCTGTCTGAATGCTCATACTCATAAGTATGCTTATCACCCGAAAGGTGAATTGGGGAATCATTATCCGGTTATTATAGGTGGAGGATATAAGATGGAGGGTGCTACCGTGATGATTCTTGAGAAGAAGAAGGAAGAACTCAGAGTCAGGGTGTTGAATGCAAAGGGAGAAACTTTGTTGGATATAACGGTCTGAATAATGTATACGATAGTTTGAATCATAGAATTGAATTTCACCCCAAAAGTTTAGTTTCTAACTTTTGGGGTGATTCTTTTTATATTGATAATACCTAATAGTTCCTTTACCTCTTTTTTATTTTAGCTTCCTCCTGAGATGACAATGAATGTCAGGCCCAAAATGAATAATATAAACATGACTCCCAAAAGTCTGTTTGTCTCTTTGGAGCTACCGGTAAATTCTTTCCAGATGAAAACACCCCAAAGAGCAGCAATCATCGGTGCTCCTTGTCCAAGTGCATAAGAAATGGCTGCTCCCGCTTTTCCTGCGGCAATGTAGCTTAATGCCGTACCTAATCCCCAGATGCATCCTCCGAGAATTCCTACCATGTGTGTACTTGCTTTTCCGGCAAAGTATTCCTTGTAAGTGACGGGTAAACCAACGAACGGACGCTTCATCACAAGTGTATTGAAGAGGAAGTTGCTTAGGAAGATTCCGATAGCAAAGATGAAGAATGCAGTATAAGGAGTTGCCATTCCGGTTGTCGGTGATTCAAAGTTGTTCAAATCCATGGCAGCGGCGACAAACCGGTAAAAGAATGACATCAGTATACCGGCAATAGCAGCAAGAATAATTCCCTTTTTGCTGTTATTGGTTCCCGCCTTTTGATTCTTACCGGCTGCAATACCGTTGCAAATGATGGCGATAACAATCAGCACGACTCCTGTGAATAGCCAGAACGGATCTCCTTTGGGGGAGCTGAAATAATTAATGAATACTCCTAATACCAATGCCAGTCCTACTCCCAATGGAAAAGCTACTGCCATTCCGGCAATGGATACTGAGGCGGAAAGGAGAATATTGGAAGCATTGAAAATAGCTCCTCCGATAAGTGCACTGGCAATATATGCCGCTTCCACTTGTTGGATGTCTTCCAGAAAACCTCTTCCCGAATCTCCGAAACTTCCTAGTGTGAATACCAGAAGTAGGGCGAACAGCAAGATGCCGATGGTGTAGTCCCAATAATAAAGTTCATAACGCCAATTCTTACTGGCCAGTTTTTGGGTATTTCCCCACGATCCCCAGCATATCATTGTGATAAAGCAGAAGATAATAGCTAAGGTGTAACTATTGACTATATACATAATGATTTTTTTTTAAGATTTCAATTCTCTTTTCCTGTCACTTGTCTTATAAGTGCGTTGCGGGTTACCCGAATATTTTCTTCCCCTTGAATAGTGAGATATTGGTGTTTACCGCTTTCAGAAGGAGAAAAAATACTTTGTCCGATACTGTCTATGGTGATTGTTCCCTTCTCGGATAAATTGAAATAATTATTCCCCGGTTCTATGGCTTGTAGCACGGATGTCAAATCCCATGTTTCTCTGTCATATGGCATTTCCTGATATATTTTATATGATACGCACAGAGGATGTTTATAACTGCCGGCAAAATCATTTAATATACTTTGATGAGGATATCGAATTTTGTTTCCTAGTTCCCATCCGCTGGCAATAATTGGAGTAGGCCATTCTTTGAAAGTAATTTGGGCTGCATTCAGATCATTAACAATGTTCCATTCAGGGAAGTCGAATTCATTACCATAGAGTCCTCCCATGACAGATAGTAATTTTACCTTTTGTGCTACCAAGGCTTTTCCATCCAGCTCGCTGTATTCATCTGCTTCCGAGATAAGCAAACGGGCTAGATTTGTTTCCGGGCCTAAGGCTATAAATACCACAGAATGATCTTCTTGCTCTGCCAGCAATTTACGCAACAGTTTATATCCTTCCGGAATATGATCTTTTAGGCTTCTTTTTGGATGTAATATTTTATTGTTGTCAATAATAGTATCCAGCGTTTGGCGGAGATAATGTCCGTCGTCTGTATTCATCCCATTATAAGCATAACCTAAAGGTATGTCGTATTTGTCGTTGAAACGACAATAAGCGTCAATATATTCCAGTGAATAAGGATTACACTTGCTTATAGTGATACCTAGCAAATCAATTTTTCCTTTTTTCTCATAATTAAGCAGCATTTGCATGGCTAAAACATCATCGATATCATTTCCAACATCCGTGTCGAGTATGACAGGAATTGCAGAAGTAGTCTCTTTTTGTTGTGCACAGGAACAGAATAAAGAGACGGTTATTAGAATGATTGCTATATATTTGAACATATCTTGGGTTTTTATAAGTTATTTCCAATATTCTCAATTGTATTGCTGGTTAATGATTGTTGCGAGGAATAATTTACTTTATAAAGTACGCCTCCTTTAGCATGGAGAGTCTGATTTTCTAAAGTTGCAGTTCCTTCTTTGGTAAATGTGCCATTTACATCATATCTTCCGGAAATGGTTTCTCCAAATTTACCATTCTCTAGTTTGAATTGAGAGTCATTCAAACTATAAATCAGTAAATAATTGTGCATATCTAATACGAAACCTAAAGAAGCATTATTTGTCTGGAATGTGATTTGTGCTCCAGTAGTACATATTAGTTGTTCTAATTTGTCTTTTGGCTGATTATCGTTAATATTAAATGCTGCAAAGTTCTCCGGTTTTACTTTGGCAACATCTATATAAGCTGCCGCCAAGCCTTTTATGAGACTACGAGTAGGAGGTGTAAAATCTTTTTCTTGTAAATCCCATGTATAAATTCCGTGGTCAATTTGGTCCGGTTCGGTGGTGTTATTGATAAAGAAGTTACTGGTAGCCAAATCGTAAATATCATAGCCTCCTCCTAATGCGAAAGATGTCAAGATAAGACTCGGACTGTTTGCATAACTACCTTTGTTCTCGGCAACCAGCGCATAATTTCCTGCAATTGATGCGTATGCCATGACTTCATTTTTGAGATGTTTAACATTATCTTTATAAGCATCAACGCCAATGAAATCAATGCCTTGAAGATCGAATACATCTTTGGGGCGAGCATTAGTAGCCTCTGGAAATGGATTAATACCATCACCGTAAATTAGATTGACACGAGTTACTACTCTGTAAGAACTGTTTTTTACAGCTTTTCCTACAGTATTTAATGCATTTGTGATCATTGTCCAGGCCTTCTCTTTGCTTAGAGGGGTCCCATCCCGATATTTTAAATCTTTTTGGTCGATTCTCCAGCGCATTAACGCATCAGGTTCATTATGGATCTGAGCTGATATAACGGGGTGCTTGTCTCCATTTTGAGAATCCCAGTATCGGATGTGGTTAAATAAGGCGGTGATGGCTTTGGTTTCTCTCTCCAGTATCCATTCATCATCAAGAATCATGGTGTATTGATAACCATAATAGTTCCAAAAATTTCCTTCATCATTCCGGCTGAGCCTTTTGTTATATTCTTGAAGCACATATTGAGGTATCAGGTAGGAGAATGAATCTCCTACCATATTCGTACTGAACCAAAGTAATTCCATTTTCAAATTATACTTGTTGACGAACTGCAAGATTGAGTTTACGATACTATAATCGTACTTGTTTTCTTTAGGCTCTACCATATTCCATGAAATTGGAATTTGCACACAATTTAGTCCCAGTTCCTGAGCTTTCTTGAAGTAGTTTTCCACTTCATTAATAGTCATCTTGTCACAATTGAGAAGGGCATCAAGGCGTATTTGTGCACCAAGAAACGGAAAAGGTTTACCATCAACAGAAACATATGTTTTGTTGTTTTCAGTCACTAGTTTACTTACTTCTATTTGAGAAAGTATTGGTTCGACGTATGTTTCATTATTATTGTCAGAACAAGCTGTTGCGAATAATGAAAAGAAAACCAGTGCGTAAGTTAGTATTATCATTCTTTTATACATAATTGGTCTTTGTTAAATTAGTAGATTATTGGATTATTGCGGGGTTCCTCCTCCTGTCATAGGCCAGCCCGGATTCTGATAGATAGGAGAAGAATCCAAATCACCTCCGGATGAAGTAACCAGAAAATGTTCTGCTGCTATCGGATCGAGATAGTGTGCCATATTCCATTTATAGCCGTTGTAAACAATGTTATTGGCTGTGATGTGATAAGGAGCAAGATAAGTACTGAAGCTACGTGGTGAAACATTTTCTCCTTCTTTAAGAATGGAGTTGCTGTTAGAATCTTTATACCAGTCCCAGCCATACATTTCTTGCCATAAATTCATTCCTAGGATATGGTAGGGTTTGGTAATCATTTGGTCCATTGAACGCCATCTATGTAAGTCCATGCTACGTAAACCTTCCGCCATCAACTCACATCTTCGTTCACGGCGGATATTATAACGTGTGGCATCAATAATTTCTCCGCCGGAATATGCCCCCCAATCAGTTTCTGCTTCTTTTGACATATCTGTAAGCCTGATTGTTTTGGTATAGTCCTCATCAATGCCGGCTCTGCGACGAATCGCTTTCCAGTACTTTTCTGCATAGGAGTCGAGTGAACCATGCAATTCATAATAAGCTTCTATATAGTTGAGATAGGCTTCGGCTGTACGGAATATGATAGAACCGACAATACTTTGAGTGTTATTTGTGTATTTCCCGTCAGGGTTCAATCCTTTGCGTAAGGCATAGCCTGTATTGTACTTTTCTGTAACAGAAGAGGCGGTTATATTGGGTCCCCATTCTTCTACTACCCCATGATCTCCTGCCTGAGTATGCAAATTTTTCTGTCCTGGCTTTTTGATGAAGATGTCTGCACGGGTATCCCTGTTTTTAGTGATATGAATGATATTATTATCTCCCCAATAAGATGAGTTTTCATCTGCCCACATCGGGGATGCATAAATAGGTTCTCCATTTTTAAGAATAAAGGCGTCAATCATGCTTTTAGTAGTGCCTACTCCATTGTTGCCGACACATCCGTATTGACAAACTTCATTTGCCACTCCTAATCCTGTGTTGTAGCGCCTCCATAAAAGTACTTCATTGTATTTCTCCATGTCAATATCGCAGAACATACTGAAATAAGGATTTTCAGGTTCCGAAGAAGTTTGTGGGAATACTCCTGTATTGGCAGTTAATACATTATATTTTTCTGCTATGATTTGTGCCGCTTTAATAGCTTCATCAAAGAAGAACTCTGATTCTTTTTCAATACTTCCGGATTTAAATGAGTAATTAGCATTATAATCTTTATTTGCTCCCGGCCATCCCGGTCCATTGGGTACAAAAGCTGTTCCTTTAAAATTCTTCAGCCATGAGCCTTCGTAAAGTGCGACCCTTGACTTGAGAAGGATAGCGCAGTCTTTGCTTAGCCGGTTCTTACCTCCGGAAGGAGCTATGTTTTGCATCATTTCTATAGCTTTGTCCAGATCAGATAAGATAAATCTGGCTACTTCATTTCGGGGGGCTCGTTTGCTGATTTCTATCAGAGCTTCACGTTCATTAGGATAAGTTTTAGTAATAATAGGAAAGTCGCCTAATGATTTTAATCTTTCAAAATACATGAAAGCTCTGAAGAAATACATTTCTCCGATATAGTGTTTGATATTGGTCGTGTTTCCGACAATGGCATTATTTTCATACGATGGAAGCACATTTTCAAAGAAATAATTGCATCGGTAAATATCAGCAAAATACCATGAGCCTCCTTCTTGTCCTACTTTCCAGTATCCGGGTGCATACATTACGTTAGGTTGCATACCGGCCATATTATCTGTGTTATTGTCAATTTCAAAAGTTCCATATCCATAGGTGCCATGAGTAGGTAGCACTTGATATTGATCAGTAGCAAAAGCTGCAATATTACTTTCTGTTGTCAGATATTCATTTGGAGAAAGTTGATCAAGAGGTTCTTGATTTAGGAAATCATTGCAACTTGTCAAAAAGAGCACTCCGCTCAATAAGGTTGATATCGTAAGTCTTTTCATAATATCCTGTTTTTAGAATGTGACATTTAATCCAAAAGAGAATGTTCGGGATAGTGGGTAAACGTTTCCGTGTCCCCAACTACCGCCTTCGATTGATTCGGGGTCGAAGAAGTCAATAAGGCTCGTAATGGTGAACAAGTTTTCACCGGATGCGAATATCCTAAGGTGCTGCATTCCCATTTTTTGTACGATGTTGTGTGGCAAGCTATATCCTATCTGCAGATTCTTCAGACGTAGATAAGATGCATCTTGTAAATATTTAGTTTGTGATTGCTGGTTTTTATCGGTGTTGAATAAGGGTCTTGGATAGTAGGAATTCAGATTCGTTCCCAATGGACTGGCTTCGTCATTTCGGAAATAATCATCGTGTCCTTTTAGTGCTGTGGAAAACCAGGGCCCTTGTCTACCGTTTGCACCCCAGAAGTAGTAACTACCCTGAAAATAATCTCTTTTCAATGTTCCTTGCCAGAACATTCTGATATCGAATCCTTTCCAATCGGCGGCTAATTCCAGTCCTACATTATATCGGGGCGTGGAGTTACCTATTCTTTTTAAATCACCGTGATCTTGTAAGGTGCGGCTTCCGGCATCAATTTTTCCGTCTTCATTCAGATCTTTATACATAATGTCTCCGGCTTTCCAGTCTTGTCCGAGATTACTTTGTCCACCGTTGATTAATCTTCCGATATGTTCGGCCATTTCCTGGTCAGATTGCGCAATGCCTATCGTTTCATATCCCCATATTTCACCCACGTATTTTCCGGCATAAAATCCATCTATCAGTCCGGAAGGATTTGAATAACGAGTAATCTTGGTACGACTGTCGGCAAGTGTAAAGCGGGCACTATAATTCAATCCATTATTTAACCGGTCTTTCCACATTAGTTCCAGTTCCCATCCGAATGTTTTAAGATTTGTATTATTGGAACTGGGAACGGCTGTTCCAAGGACTACAGGCAATTTCTCCGAAGGGCCGACCATATCGTCAGTTTTACGAATGTAATAATCAAAAGAGCCGGTTAGCCGATTGTTAAACAGGCCAAAGTCAACTCCGGCATTCCATGTACGGATTTTCTCCCAGGAGAGATTATAGCTGACGAGTGAAGGTGCCCAGGCAATATTGGCTAATGTTCCGTCAATGATCCATGATCCTGTTCCTGTACCGATTGTAGAATAAGTCGGATATAAAGAAGATGTATTTTGGTTACCCAAACTACCATAAGAGGCTCTGACCTTAAATGTGTTGACAACTTTGCTGACAGGCAGGAAGAATTTTTCTCTGGCTATGTTCCAGCCTACTGATGCGGAAGGGAAAAATCCCCAACGACTGTCACTACGAAATCGTGAGGAACCGTCATAGCGTAGATTTACTTCCAGAAGATATTTTTCCAGGTAATCATAATTCAATCTGCCGAAGAATCCGGCGGTAGCCCATCTGTTGTGTCCACCTGCTACATTCGGAGCAACTTTTTGGTTATTTGAATCCATTCCGGTAGAAGTGTTGATAGTCGGTTTTCCCGGATAAATGACTCCTAGCTTCTCAGCAGCTATATCTTTATAATTATTTTGTTCGGCTTGAAACCCGAAAAGAACTTTCATATTATGTGATTTTGCAAAGGTCTTTGCATAATCTGTATAGAGATTTACATTAAAATAATCGCTGGCATAAGTGCCTTCATGTACTTGGGAATCGTTATTCCATGTATTGCCCTTAGTCTTTCCGTCAACACCTGTCTGATGAACAGTTAAGTAATCCCAGTGTGAATATTGTGTATTGTATCGATAGCTTAAATCTCCAATCAGTCGCCACCCTTTGATAGGTTCTACCGTTATATTCAGTTGTTGGTAGAGCCAAGTGTTTCGTTCTTGTTTTTCACCTCCGTTTTGCATTTGGAGCACATGGTCGTCATATAGAATACCATTTGGGTCATAGAGAGGTTTGGTAGGCCAACATTGGCGTCCGATTTCGGCAAAAAAACTTTCATTAAGATGTGTCGGCTGTACATAGTCACTTCTGATAAAGCGAGTATTGAATCCGACTGATACTATTTTTGATAATTGTGCGTTGATTTTTGCAGATGCAGTATATCTGTTTGAGTATTCATCTCCGATTCTGAGCTCTCCATCCTGACCTAAATAGTTCGCTGATAAATAGTATTGTATTTTGTCTGTCCCGCCAGTAACGCTGATATTGTGCTCGTGTGCAAAGACATTGTCTTTGAAAAAATAGTCATAATAATCAATATTATCATTTCCTTGTGAATATCCGTCTGCCCATAACGAAGGATTATTGGGCACGGGGATGGTAGAATCGGTAATCTTGCCGGCCATATAGTCTTTGATGCGGTTTATCCTTTCTTCCGAGACCCAGTTGTAAGGTCCCCATCCGGAATTGGCAGCTGCATCATTATAGTATAAGGAGAACGTGTAAGAGTCTAATGAAGAAGGCATGTTGATAGGGCTACTTACACGAAAACTGTTGTTGTAGTTAACTTGCGCTTTACCGGCCTTTCCTTTCTTGGTCGTTACTAAGATTACTCCGAATGGCGCTCTGGAACCATAAATAGAAGAAGCTGCCGCATCTTTCAGAACTGAAATAGATTCTATATCCTGCGGATTAATGGAATAAATATCTCCTTCCATACCATCTATCAAGACTAGGGCACTTCCTGTAGAACCTTCTCCGATAGTTCCGACTCCACGTACATTGATTGATTGTTTCTGATTGAGACCTCCTCCCTGATTGCTATAAATATTCAAACCGGGAACCTGTCCTTGTAATGCCTGGACTGCATTGGATACAGGGATTGCTTCGAAGGCTTTCGAGTCAATGACTCCGACAGAACCGGTTAAATTAATCTTCTTTTGGGTACCATAACCTACAACGATCACTTCATCCAATAAATTGTCGTCAACTCCCAGTGTTACGTTTATCATTTTTCTATCACCTACTGTAAACTGGACTGTTTTAAATCCGATGTAACTGAATTCAATAGTTGAACTTGGATCCGCTTTCACTTGGTAGTGTCCGTTAAAGTCAGTGACGGTTCCGGATACTATATTCCCATCTTTTACTTTTATGGAAACTCCCAGTAGAGGTTCTCCATTATTATCTTTTACTGTTCCGGATACATAATTCTGAGCATATGTATTCATTGAACATAAAAGTAGGTAGCCCAGCAGGCAGATAAGCTTATGACTTGAGTTATAAGTTATCAGGTGGACAGCTTTCTTTAAGAGAGTAGAGTGTCGATTAGTTTTCATAATCCATGAAATTTAAAAGTTGAATGATAAGGCTAATTCTTTTTCTAACATGAAGTGTTTTACTTCATCGAGAGTAGGAATAGACGGTTGGGCACCAGAACGTGTAACAGCGATAGCTGCCGCGGCATTCGCAAAACTCAATGCATCTCGGTCTATTTCCCTTTGGGCACAAATTACAGCCAATGCACCACAGAACGTGTCACCTGCTGCAATAGTATCAATCGCATTTACTTTGTATCCGGGAAGCTGAATGATTTCTTTGTCGTTTTTCATATATACACCTTGACTTCCTAATGTGATCACAGCATTGCGTGCACCTGCCTGTAATAAGCTTAGAGCGATTTCTTCAAGATTATTTCCTGTATATTCAATTCCTGAGATGAAGGCTGCTTCCAGTTCATTGACGACTAGTATATCAATGGCTTTCATCAGCTCCTCATCAATCAGGCAGGCGGGTGCGGGATTAAACAATACCTTTTTACCTTTTTGTTTAGCCAGAAGAGCTATTCTTTTAATCGTTTCGTAAGGAATCTCGGCTTGCATAACTATGATATCTGCTTCGTCAATTACCTTTGAAAAATGAATAATTGAACCGGGTAATAAAGAATAGTTAGCTCCGGGAGCTACTGCTATGCAGTTTTCACCACTGTCGGCAACAAAAATGAGTGCAGTCCCTGTGGGCTGATTAACATCATCTATGATATAATCAGTAGTGATACCTTCTTTCTTAAAGTGTTTTTTTAGAATTTCTGCATACATATCATTTCCCAAAGAGGTAATGAACGTTACAGATCCCCCGAGTCTTGCTGCTGCTACAGCCTGATTGGCGCCTTTCCCCCCGAGGGATTGCATGAAACTGGCATCTCCGACTGTTTCGCCAGGCGCCGGGAGATGGTTGACTTGTGCAACCATGTCGATGTTTGAACTTCCAATAACTACTACTTTCATTTGAACAGATTTATGTGTTTAACCTAGGTCTTATCTCGTTTATAGCACAACTTCTCTTTTATAAGGAATCGCACTCTGTGCACCGATTCGCGTGACTGCTATAGCTGCCGCCGCATTGGCAAATTTCACAGATTTAGCGAGTGAATGCCCTTCAGACAGGCAGACGCTGAATGCTCCGCAAAATACATCTCCGGCACCTGTTGTGTCAATCGTCTCTACTTCCTTTGCGGGAATCATGGTATATTCATCTTTCTCTTTTACGTAAGCCCCGTCTTTACCTAAAGTAATGACAACATTCTCTATACCTTTCTCTCCGATAGCCTGAGCGGCACGATGAGCGCTTTCTATATTCATCACTTTGATTCCGGATAACATTTCCGCTTCAATGCGGTTGGGGAGTATGGTGTGCACGTTCATTAAGAATGAGTTGCTCAGGCTGGACGCGGGAGCCGGATTGAGGATTACCTTTTTCCCATATTTGCAAGCAATAGTAGCTGCATATTCCACTGTATCTATAGGAATCTCAAGTTGCATGAGAATAATATCAGCTTCCTTGATTTTTTCTTCGGCTTTATTGATATCCTCAATAGAAAGCGAACGGCTTGCTCCCGGTGCTACGATAATACTATTTTCACCAAAAGAATCTACGGAGATAAGTGCAACTCCGGACGGACTTTTCTGGTCGGTAAATATATATTCCGTATTAATTTTCTCTGATCTGTATATTTCCAATGCTTGCAGGCCGAACAAATCATATCCGATTTTGGATATGAAGGTGACTTCAGCTCCCAGTCGGGCGGCTGCAATCGCCTGATTAGCTCCTTTGCCACCGGGATTCATGTAGAAGGTTCCGCCTAGTATGGTTTCTCCGGGAACAGGTAGTCTGTTGGCTTTCACGACCATATCGGTATTGCAACTACCGATGACTACAATTTTGGGTCTATGAATTGATATAGTTTCCATAGTATTAAAAATTAAGACTATGCAAATGAAAGCAATAATCATGCATAGTTTTCTACATTAATAATTGGTTTATATAATCTCAAAAATGATATCATATATTGAATTCTCCTTGTATAGAAGAGAGAATATAGGGGTAATGTGAAATGAATTTATATAATTACAAAGGGAAAATGGGGATTTGAAAAGAGTGTTTTTATCGTCTGAAATACGAATCAGACACCTTAGTTTTTAATATTCCTTTGCACTACTACGTGCTCTGAGGACTTCAGACAGTTTCTCTTTCCGAATTTTGGATTCCATCCACGCCGTAAAGTCAAAGAGGCGTAAAAGCTGACTTTCATATTTATTATTATATAATTCATGAATCTCAGGAGACAACTTTTCCCAAAATGCTTCTCTGTCTTTTCTCAGGATGGGAATATTTCTTTTATTCAGAAACCATAAAATGATACGTTCTGTTTTAAAAGTCTGCTCTTTGGGGGAAGATAGACTTCGGGTGATGGAGCGGGATTCATACTGGATCAGCTCATGCTCCTGCACTTCATAAAAGACGATGAGGCGGACCAGACGAATAGTTCTCATTAAAGGCAGATACTTTATGTTATGGTCTATGATAGCGTTGCTGATATACTTTTTAGCAGTTTTATATTCCTGGTTACCAATGTGTACGAGTGTGGTGTAAAGCAATAATTCACTTTTTCGAATAGGGCTTAACCAGGCTTCTTTATCATAAAGTATTTCCTGGTAGTCTGCCATAAGTTGGGTACATTTCGAAAAATCTCCTTTATCCAGATAGGGAAATAGTTCGTATTGGAAGAGAAGGCAAGTTGCATTTACTTTAAATTCGAGCGAAGTGCTGTCTGATATAAGTTTTCTTAATTTATCGAGGAAGTAGGGGATTTCGTTATAGTTGCTCACAGACCGCAGGCTGCCGAGTACTCCTTCGAGTACAGATAAATAGTATATAGGAGGATTTGACCAGAATTGTTGATTCTGCTCAAATAATGAGTCCAGTTCTTTGTATGAATTTAGGGCAGCTCTGTAATCACCTGCTCCCATCAGGTAATTAGCCTGAAAAAGTTTATGGTTTCGTGTTAATTCAAAATTACCTTCGGAGTCTGAAGAAGCGGCTATATAAAGTTCGTTGACCATAAGGTCATTCATATCCTGTTTTTGCTTTACTGTCCTGATGGAGCCAATATGAGATAAACGATATTTCAATAAGTTGTGTAATGAAGATTGCTCTGTGATTTTCCGAATCTTTTTCAAAGCTTCATTTTGGATGAAGTGTTTGTGAAAAAGCTCCTGTTCTGTCATGTTGGGAAAGTTCAGACGGAGCAGATATTCCAGTTCCAGCTTCAAAGCTATCGTCAGAATTTCGTTGTTCTCATAGAATTGTGCTTGTTCTATTGTATTGGATAATATTTCGAAACACTCTTCAAACAGAGAACGTTCATAAAGCATTCGGGCTTTGCACAAATTATTCAGCAGATCGTAATAGATATCTTTCTTTTTACGCAGGGTGAGTAATGTATTCGTCAGCTTTTCATATAAGTATTGAATGGATACTTCAAATGAGCCATTGGGCTTGCGTCTGTAAAATTCCTCTTTTACAGTATTTCCATTCGGTTGTTTACTCTTTATGATAATATCATAAATCACCAGATAGTCTTTTTCCTCCTTGTCCTTGATAACCTGTAGGGAGAAGTGCTTCTTTTCTGATTTAGATAACGAGTATATCAGGGATATAACGGAATCTACTCTTTTCATAGGGAACTCTTTGCATTAGTATTAGATTGCAATATTCGGGAATTTTTATGTAAAAAGCAAATCTGGCATTCTGTCACTTTGTGTTTTCAGTGGCTCTTTGTTGCCCATATTTGTGGGAAGAAGCCGTGCCTGTTCTGAAAATTGCAGGGAATTCTCATTTCCTCAAATCAGAAAAATATATTATAATGTGATTGAATGTTTTTCTGATAAGTATAAACGCAAATCATAGCTGTTTGTGCTCTGATATCTGAAATATACTATACGTTTTGTTCTATTTGAAATGTCGGGCATTGAACCCCATCTAGCTAATTGTTTCTGTTTTCTTGACGCTTTTGGCTAGTGTTTTGACCCGTTGGATTGTTCCTTTTAAAGGAACGGTCTGTTGGTTTAAAAGGAACGCTTCATTGGTTTAAAAGGAACGTAAGATTTGGTGTAAACATACGGTTATTTATTTCTAAATATGCGGTTGTTTTTCTCAAATTATACGGTCTTTTTTGTATAAGTATTCGTTGGTACGAATAAATAAGCGCTTCTTTTGTATAATATTACAGTGTGTTCTGAATGTGTTTTCTATTTATGCTTTTATTAAAAGATTACCTGTCATTGAATTTAATGAAAAATTGTCTTTTTGTTATTTAATATATGAAACAGTGAGCATACTGTTAATTCTGGTGATTTTTCAAATCGCCAGAATTGTTTTTGGGTTGATAATATTTTGCTTATCCGATATATACGTTTAGCATCAGGTAAATATAAGCCTTGCCACCGGTTTTGTTTAGTTCAAACTGTATTTTGTCTTCACGAGCCAGCCAGCCGATGGCAGATGCTAATTCCATGTCATCAAATCCGGTTGCCTCTTTGATTTCTGTTAGTTCCCATTTCCGATTGTCTTCATTCAGTAACTGCCATAAAGTACCTGCATTTTCTCCTATAATGTGTTTATCCATACTGTTTTTTGCTTTTTAGTTTGATTGGATTGTGTTATTTTATTGCCAAATATATGAATAATCTAACGTTTTTATATGATAATCTTTTATCTTTACTATAAATTAACACGACGCTCTCTGGGAGGATAGCATTAAGATATGTTAATGCTTCGAAGGCAGATAATAAAAACATACTAGTTTGGGGGATAAGCGGCCTGTTCTCTCTATTGAAGATTGAATGTTTGATAGTCTATCTGAAAATAATATTCATTTTGGATGGTTTTTCATAAGAAAAGCTTTACCTTCGATGTACTTTTTAATAATAAAGATGAAATGTTGGATTTAAAGCAACTTACAGTTGAAGTATGCCGCATAGCTACCGAAGCCGGGCATTTTCTGAAAGAAGAGCGGAAAAACTTCCGTCGTGAGCGTGTTATGGAAAAACATGCGCATGATTATGTGTCGTATGTGGATAAAGAGTCTGAAGTACGGTTGGTAAAAGCACTTTCTGCCTTGTTGCCCGAAGCAGGATTTATTACGGAAGAAGGCTCTGCTACTTATCAGGACGAACCTTACTGCTGGGTCATTGATCCATTGGACGGAACTACGAATTATATTCACGATGAGGCTCCTTATTGTGTATGCATCGCTCTGCGCAGTCGTACCGAATTGCTTTTGGGAGTTGTGTATGAAGTCTGCCGGAATGAATGTTTCTATGCCTGGAAAGGGGGAAAGGCTTTCATGAATGGTGAGGAAATTCATGTTTCGGATGTTCGGGATATTAAGAATGCATTTGTGTTTACTGAATTACCTTATAATTATGATCAGTATAAACCGACGGCTCTCCATCTGATTGATAACCTTTATGGAGTCGTGGGAGGCATTCGCATGAACGGTTCGGCTGCGGCTGCAATCTGTTATATAGCTAATGGTCGTTTTGATGCATGGGCCGAAGCGTTTATCGGTAAGTGGGATTATTCGGCGGCTGCCCTGATTGTACAGGAAGCAGGCGGTCGCGTGACTAATTTCTATGGTGACGACCATTTTATAGAAGGTCATCATATTATTGCAACCAATGGATACCTGCATCCTTTATTTTTGAAACTTTTGGCGGAAGTTCCTCCGTTGGATATGTAAGACTACTGCGATTGTATAAATAGCTACTACTATGAAACACACATTACTTATAAAAGATTGGCTTTATTCTTTTTTGTCCCTTTGGTTTCCCCGTTGCTGCGTCGTTTGTGGCGGATCGTTGGCTAAAGGAGAAGAGTGTATTTGCACCATGTGCAATATAAACTTGCCTCGTACCGATTATCATCTTCGGAAAGACAATCCGGTAGAAAAACTCTTTTGGGGTAAGTTTCCTCTGGAACGTGCCACTTCTTTTTTCTTTTATCGCAAAGGAAGTGATTTTCGGCAAGTTCTCCACCAACTTAAATATGGAGGACAAAAAGAAATTGGTGCTATTATGGGACGATATATGGCATCCGAATTGCAGGCTTCCGACTTCTTTCATGGAGTTGACGTAATCATTCCCATCCCTTTGCATAAGAAGAAACAGCAGATACGTGGCTATAATCAAAGTGAATGGATATCGCGCGGGATTACGGCCGTAACAGGTATTCCGGTGGATACCGAAGCGATCATACGCCGGAAGAATACGGAAACGCAAACACAAAAGTCAGCTTTAGAACGTTGGAAGAATGTAGATGGAATCTTCGAACTGCATCGTTCGGAGCATTTGGCAGGAAAGCATATATTAATAGTAGATGATGTGTTGACGACTGGAGCAACTACCGTAGCGTGCGCTTCCCGGCTGGCAGAGATTGAAGGAGTACGGATTAGTGTGTTGACGTTGGCTATGGCAGAATAGGGTAGCTTGTCGTCTTTCCGAAGACTCTCTTTAATATATAAACTATAATGAATGCCAATGCTTACATTATGTTGTTGCTGTTCTACAAATAAGTACTTTCTCTTCATAAATTAATTCGTCCGCCTATGGGCAAACGCAACGTTGCCTATAGGCAAACTTTCGTCCGGCCATAGCCGGACGAATTAATTCATGTACCCAAAGAACTTACTTTATTCAGATGGAAAGTTTATTGTTAATCTTTGAATCTTTAAAGTTTTATAGACCATCAAAAGACAAGAATGTTTTTGTGAATAAAAGAAGGGGATGAGAGTTTTGGTTTTCGGACTGACCCTCTATTTTCGAAGCAGGGGGGGAGAAGAGCAGAAACAAAAAAGAGGTCTATCTTTCGATACACCTCTTTTTGCTCTTCCTCTTGGACTTGAACCAAGGACCCTCTGATTAACAGTCAGATGCTCTAACCGACTGAGCTAAGGAAGAATGTTGCAATCAAGAATTTCAGTTTTGCTCTTCCTCTTGGACTTGAACCAAGGACCCTCTGATTAACAGTCAGATGCTCTAACCGACTGAGCTAAGGAAGAATGTTTTTCTCAATTGCGATGCAAAAGTAGTAGTTTTTTTTGAAATATGCAATATCTTTGCAAAAAAAATATTGAGAATGGACAAAATAATAGGATTGGGCAACGCCCTGATAGACGTACTTGCAACCCTGAAAGACGATACACTCTTGGATGAACTGGAATTACCCAAGGGAAGCATGCAACTCATCGATGACGCTAAGTTACAGCAGATTAACACAAAATTTTCACAAATGAAAACGCATCTGGCAACAGGCGGATCGGCAGGAAATGCCATACTTGGACTCGCTTGTCTGGGTGCCGGAACAGGTTTTATCGGAAAAGTAGGAAATGATCATTATGGCGATTTTTTTCGGAAAAATCTGCAGAAAAATAATATTGAAGACAATTTATTGACCTCCGAACAGCTTCCTTCGGGAGTGGCATCCACTTTTATTTCTCAGGATGGAGAGCGTACTTTTGGTACCTATCTGGGAGCGGCCGCTTCTTTGAAAGCTGAAGATCTGACATTGGAGATGTTCAAAGGATATGCATACTTATTTATAGAAGGATATCTTGTTCAGGATCACGAAATGATTCTTCATGCCATCGAACTGGCTAAAGAGGCTGGCCTGCAAATCTGTCTCGACATGGCAAGTTATAATATCGTGGAGAATGATCTGGAATTTTTCTCCTTATTAATAAATAAGTATGTGGATATCGTTTTTGCAAACGAGGAAGAAGCGAAAGCATTTACTGGCGAAGAACCGGAGGAAGCTCTGAGAGTGATAGCCAAGAAATGCAGCATTGCTATTGTGAAAGTTGGAGCAAACGGATCTTATATCCGTAAAGGTACGGAAGAAATTAAAGTGTCGGCTATTCCTGTAGAGAAAGTTCTGGATACCACCGGTGCAGGCGATTATTTCGCTTCCGGATTTCTGTATGGTCTGACGTGCGGATACTCGCTCGAAAAATGTGCAAAAATTGGTTCTATTCTCTCGGGAAATGTTATTCAGGTGATTGGAACAACAATCTCTCCGGAGCGCTGGGATGAAATTAAGTTAAATATTAACAAGGTTCTGGCGGAATAACCAAGGTTTGAGTTACTTTTACGTCTCATTTTAATGAAAGATATATGAAAAAATTGCTGAATAGGCGGATAGCTCTTGTTTTGGTGGCTGTAATAGCTACCGTAGCTTTCTTTAGTTTTAAGAGTGGAGACGACCGCAATTTCCAGATTGCCAAGAATCTGGATACATTTAATGCGATTGTGAAAGAACTGGATATGTTCTATGTGGATACTATTGATCCGAACAAGACCATTCGTGAAGGAATCGACAATATGCTTTTCTCGCTGGATCCTTATACAGAATATTACCCGGAGGAAGATCAAAGCGAACTGGAACAGATGGTGAAAGGAAGTTTTGGAGGCATCGGTTCTCTTATTACCTATAATACGAAGTTGAAACGTTCCATGATTGCCGAACCGTTCGAAGGAACTCCGGCAGCCAAAGCGGGACTGAAGGCGGGAGATATCCTGATGGAAATAGACGGAAAAGATCTGGCCGGAAAGAATAATTCAGAAGTCAGCCAGATGTTGCGCGGACAGGCGGGTACGAGCTTTAAACTGAAAGTGGAGCGTCCTAATGAGAAAGGTGGACAAACCCCGATGGAGTTTACTATCGTACGTGAGTCTATTCAGACCCCTGCCATCCCATATGCTACCGTCATGGATAATAAGGTGGGATATATCAGCCTGAGCACATTCTCCGGCAATCCTTCCAAAGATTTCAAAAAAGCATTGCTGGATCTGAAGAAACAGGGAGCTACTTCTCTGGTCATCGACCTTCGTAATAATGGTGGCGGTCTGTTGGATGAAGCAGTGGAAATAGCCAATTACTTCCTGCCCCGTGGAAAAGTAATCGTAACAACCAAGGGAAAGACGAAACAGGCAAGCAACACATACAAGACTTTGCGTGAACCGCTGGATCTGGATATTCCGATTGCTGTATTGGTAAACAGTGGTACGGCTTCTGCTTCAGAAATCCTGTCGGGCTCATTGCAAGACCTTGATCGTGCCGTTATTGTTGGTAACCGTACATTTGGAAAGGGACTTGTACAGGTTCCCCGTTCTTTACCTTATGGAGGAATGATGAAAGTGACTACTTCCAAATATTATATCCCAAGCGGACGTTGTGTGCAGGCGATTGACTATAAGCACCGGAACGAAGATGGAAGTGTGGGAACGATTCCCGACAGTCTGACTAACGTATTCTATACTGCTGCCGGACGTGAAGTACGTGACGGAGGTGGTGTAATGCCTGATATTACTGTCAAACAGGAAAAACTCCCGAATATCTTGTTCTATCTCGTACGTGATAATCTGATTTTTGACTATGCGACTCAATACTGCTTGAAGCATCCTACTGTGGCTGCTCCTGAAAAGTTTGTAGTGACGGATGCTGACTACAATGATTTCAAGGAATTGGTGAAGAAGGCTGATTTCAAATATGACCAGCAAAGTGAGAAGATTCTGAAAACACTGAAAGAGGCCGCTGAATTCGAAGGCTATATGACAGATGCTGCCGAAGAGTTCAAGGCACTGGAAAAGAAGTTGAATCATAATCTTGACCGTGACTTGGATTATTTCTCTAAGGATATCAAGAGAATGATTGCTAATGAAATTATCAAGCGTTATTATTTCCAGAAAGGTGGTATTATCGAGCAACTGAAGGATGATGATGATTTGCAGGAAGCAATAAAGGTATTGAATGATCCTGCGAAGTATAAGGAAATGCTAAGCGCAAAAGTACAGAAGGAAGAAAAGAAGTAACAGCTATCTTCATAAATACAAAAGTGGTGGACATTGTAAAGGTGTCCACCGCTTTTGTATATGACGCATATAATTTACCGGTTGGCCAGCGGAAGAGTGAAATAAAAGGTGGTGCCTTCGTCTTCTTTTGAGCATACCCGGATGTGACCACCCATTTTTTCCACCAGCATCTTACAGAGGGTGAGCCCCAGCCCGGTGCCTTGAACGAAGTCGTCTACTTTGCCGAAACGCTGAAAAATGGTAGCGGCTCTTTCGGCAGGAATACCGATGCCGGTATCTCTCACATAGAACTCTACAAAGTTCTCTTTATTGAGGAAACCGAAATGAATCTCCCCTCGCGAGGTAAACTTTACAGCATTGCTGAGCAGGTTGCTTACGATTTGTATCGTCCGGTTCCAGTCTGTGGAAACAAATGTATTGGCGTCTCCACCATCCAGAATCAGTTTTACGTCTGCCTGGGTTTTGTGACCATATTGCTGTTCTAATTGCAAGCAGATATCCAGTATCTTGACCGGCTGAATGTTGAATTTAAGAGAGTCGGCTTCCAGGCTGGATAAATCGAGAATATCATTGAAAAGATTCAGCAGCATATCAGAATTTCTTTCAATGATTTCGGCATACTGATTCTTCTCGTTTTCATTATTTGTGCTGGATATCAGTTTGGAGAATCCTACAATTGCATTAAGCGGCGTACGGATTTCGTGGCTCATGTTTGCCAGGAAAGCCGATTTTAACCGGTCCGCTTCTTCGGCTTTGATACGGGCTGCATCCAGTGCTTTCTCCGTTTTCTTAATTTCGGTGATATCCCAGGAGATACCGATAATATAAGGATGTTCGTTACTGGATGGGACGAGGCGCTTCATGGTAGTTATCGTGCGGATTTCTCCGGAAGCAGCCATATATTCTTCGAAATAGTCCAGTTTCCCTTCTTTTAGCACTCTGATATCGTCAAGGCGGAATTTCTCCATATCCTCCGTCCGTTTGAAGATCTCGAAATCATTTCTGCCGATAGCTTTCTCGATAGGGATGCCGGAATAGTCTGCAAAAGTCTTGTTCCAGTATAAGTATCTGAAGTCATTTCCGGAGTCTTTGACGAATAGATATACAGGAACATTATTCACTATGGCTTCCATCAATGAATTGAGCCGCATAATTTCATTTTGTTGTTCGGCATTAGTCTGTTCTGTTTCCCAAAGTTGCGAAACATCCCGACACATACATAGCAGATATTCTTTGTCGAGCAGGGAAAGCCAGTGTTCGTAATGATGCGGTACACCATCTATCATTAAGTCATGCCTGGCGATGGCGCTCTTTCCGGAGCGGAAAACTTGCTCCATATTCTTGCGTATGTTCTTGTACGCATCTTCCGGAAGAATATCTTTTATGTTGGATTGGGTAATGCTGTCTGCTGTAGTACCTTCTACGTGATTGGTTGATGGGGAGGAAACCAGTTCCACGATATTGGCATCGCGGTCGAGCACGGTAAGCATATCGGGCAGATTATCTAATATACGGTTGGAATACCTGTCGCGAAAGCGTTCTTTTCTGCCGGAGGCTGATTCGGAGGAAAGCTGCTCTACTTTTTTTTCGAGATTTTGTATAATTTCTAACAGCTCCGCTTTTGTTTTGTTGTTGTAATCCTCCATAGAAGATGAATAATAACTATTTTAGTGTTATAGAAAATGCATTTTTATGTCGCAAATATAGAATAAAAATTCAAGAAACGGGCGAACCCCCAAGTTATTATAATATAAAAAAGAAGGATAGCTTTTGCCCTACTAATCAGAATGTTCTATCTTTGCACCAATTACATTTTAAATGATTTACAATATGTCTACAGAATTATTCTCTACTCTGCCTTATAAAGTGGCAGATATTACACTTGCTGATTTCGGACGCAAGGAAATCGATTTGGCAGAAAAAGAAATGCCCGGCCTGATGGCTCTACGCGAAAAGTATGGAGAATCCAAACCGTTAAAAGGTGCCCGTATCATGGGATCATTACATATGACCATCCAGACCGCCGTACTGATTGAAACCCTGGTTGCATTGGGAGCTGAAGTCCGCTGGTGTTCTTGTAATATATATTCAACGCAGGATCATGCTGCTGCTGCGATTGCTGCTTCCGGTGTTGCGGTATTCGCATGGAAAGGCGAGAATCTTGCTGACTACTGGTGGTGCACATTGCAAGCATTGAATTTCCCCGGCGGCAAAGGTCCGAACGTGATTGTAGACGATGGTGGTGATGCTACCATGATGATTCATGTCGGTTATGATGCAGAGAATGATGCTGCCGTATTGGACAAGGAAGTGCATGCGGAGGATGAAATCGAACTGAATGCCATTCTGAAAAAAGTATTGGCTGAGGATAAGACTCGCTGGCATCGTGTGGCTGAGGAAATGCGCGGCGTATCGGAAGAGACAACGACCGGTGTACACCGTTTGTATCAGATGCAGGAAGAAGGCAAATTGCTGTTCCCGGCATTTAATGTGAACGATTCGGTTACCAAGTCTAAGTTTGATAATCTCTACGGATGTCGTGAGTCACTGGCTGACGGTATCAAGAGAGCGACCGATGTGATGATTGCCGGTAAGGTAGTGGTGGTATGTGGTTACGGTGATGTGGGCAAGGGATGTTCGCATTCAATGCGCTCTTATGGTGCGCGTGTGCTTGTGACGGAAGTCGATCCGATTTGTGCGTTGCAGGCTGCTATGGAAGGTTTCGAAGTCGTAACGATGGAAGATGCCTGCACCGAAGGTAATATCTTCGTGACTACTACGGGGAATATCGATATCATTCGCATTGACCACATGGAGAAAATGAAAGATCAGGCGATCGTATGTAACATCGGCCACTTTGATAATGAAATCCAGGTGGATGCGTTGAAACATTATCCGGGCATCAAATGTGTAAACATCAAGCCGCAGGTAGACCGCTATTATTTCCCAGATGGTCACAGCATTCTTTTGCTGGCTGACGGTCGTCTGGTGAATCTGGGATGTGCGACAGGCCATCCGTCATTCGTGATGAGTAACTCATTTACCAATCAGACGCTGGCCCAGATCGAGTTGTTCAACAAGAAATATGAAGTGAATGTATACCGCTTGCCGAAGCACCTGGATGAAGAAGTGGCTCGCCTGCATCTCGAAAAGATCGGGGTGAAACTGACGAAGCTTACTCCTGAACAGGCCGCTTATATCGGTGTATCGGTAGACGGACCTTATAAGGCTGAACATTATAGATACTAATTTAATTGACAATTGACAGTTGACAAATGACAATGAACAGCTATATGGAACGAGTGATCTGCCGGGCTGTTATTGTTGACCTTCAATTGTCAATTGTCAATTGTCAATTGTCAATTGTTAATTTTATGAAGAAGTTCCTTCCCGACTTAATTGCTATTTTAGCTTTTATCATCCTTTCTTTTGCTTATTTTTTTCCGGCTGATATCGAAGGTCGTATTCTGTTTCAGCACGATACGGTGGCTGGAGTGGGAGCCGGTCAAGAAGCTCAGGAATATCTTGATCGTACAGGAGAACGTACCCGCTGGACAAACTCTCTTTTTGGTGGCATGCCTACCTATCAGATGTCTCCGAGTTATGATTCTACCAAACCGCTGAAGTGGATAGAAAACATCTATCATTTGTATCTTCCGCCTTATGTGGTGCTGACTTTCATCATGATGCTCGGGTTTTATATCCTTTTGCGGGCATTCGGGCTGTCTGTCTGGTTATCTGCTTTAGGGGGGATTATTTGGGCCTTCTCCTCCTATTTCTTTATTCTGATATCGGCAGGGCATATCTGGAAATTTGTTACATTGGCTTATATTCCGCCTACGATTGCCGGTATTGTACTGGCTTATCGGAAAAAATATCTGTTGGGAGGGATTGTTACCGCTTTGTTTATCGCGCTTCAGATTCAGTCGAATCATATTCAGATGAGCTATTACTTCATGTTTGTCATCCTGTTTTTTGTAGGAGCTTACTTTGAAGATGCTTATAAGAAGAAGGAGTTGCCGCATTTTTTCAAGGCAAGTGCCGTTCTGGCATTGGCTGCGGCGATAGGAGTGTGTGCGAACCTCTCTAATCTATACCATACTTATGAGTATAGTAAGGAGACTATGCGCGGAAAGAGTGAACTGAAACAGGAAGGACCTGCTGCCAATCAGACCAGCAGCGGACTGGACCGTAACTATATAACGAACTGGAGTTATGGAATTGGTGAAACGCTTACTTTGCTGGTTCCGAATGTAAAGGGAGGGGCATCGGTTCCTTTATCCAAGAATGAGACTGCCATGGCAAAGGCGAATCCGATGTATAGTAACATCTATTCGCAGCTGACACAGTATTTTGGCGATCAGCCCATGACTTCCGGACCGGTCTATGTGGGAGCTTTTGTTTTATTTCTGTTTATATTGGGGTGCTTTATTGTTAAAGGACCGCTGAAATGGGCTTTACTGGGAGCTACTATCTTCTCTATTCTACTTTCGTGGGGAAAGAATTTTATGGGACTTACGGACTTTTTTATCGATTATGTACCGATGTATAACAAGTTCCGTGCCGTATCTTCTATCCTAGTTATAGCTGAATTTACGATACCTTTATTAGCGGTCTTTGCCTTAAAAGAAGTGCTGGCTAAACCGGAAATATTAAAGTTGAAAGAAAATCGGACAGGAGTAATTATCACTTTGGTATTAACAGCCGGTGTTTCACTGATTCTGGCTGTTGCCCCGGGAGTTTTCTTCTCTAGTTATATTCCGGCACAAGAGATGGCAGCTCTGCAGCAAGGACTGCCTGCCGAGTATTTATCTCCGATCATTACGAATCTGGCCGAAATGCGCAAGGCAATGCTGACTTCGGATGCATGGCGCAGTTTCTTTATTATAGTAGTAGGATGCTTCTTATTATTCCTTTATCAGCAGAAAAAGTTGAAGGCTTCTTTTACTATGACAGGTATCGTGCTTCTGTGTCTGATTGATATGTGGACTGTCAATAAGCGCTATTTGAATGATGAACAATTTGTATCGAAGTCAAACCAGACAGGAGCATTCGTTAAAACTCAGACGGATGAGATGATCCTTCAGGATACGGCTTTGAATTATCGGGTGTTGAATTTCGTAGGATTCCCCGGCAATACTTTCAATGAAAATAATACCTCATATTGGCATAAGAGTGTGGGTGGTTATCATGCGGCCAAGTTGCGTCGTTATCAGGAAATGATCGATCATCATATAACTCCGGAAATGAAGGATGCCTATCAGGAAGTTGCCGGCGCAGGCGGTGCGATGGATAGTGTGGACGCTTCCAAATTCCGTGTGCTGAATATGCTGAATACGAAGTACTTTATTTTCCCTGCCGGACAGCAAGGACAGACGGTTCCTGTTGAAAACCCTTATGCGTATGGTAACGCTTGGTTTGTGGATAAGGTGCAGTATGTCAATAATGCAAATGAAGAGATTGATGCGCTGAATGATATTTTTCCAACGGAAACAGCAGTGGTTGATGCGAAATTTAAAGATCAGTTGAAGGGTGTGACGAAAGGTTACAAAGACTCCTTATCTACCATTCGTCTGACCAGCTATGAACCGAATCGCCTGGTATATGAAACTTCTTCTGCTAAAGATGGAGTGGCTGTTTTCTCTGAGATCTATTATCCGGGCTGGCAGGCCAAGATTGACGGACAGCCGGTGGATATTGCCCGTGCTGACTATATCTTGCGTGTGATGAATGTCCCCGCAGGCCAGCATACGATTGAGATGTGGTTTGACCCGCAGAGCTTGCATGTTACGGAAAGCATAGCTTATGCGTCACTGGCTTTATTGCTGATCGGGGTGATGATTCTGATTTGGTTCAGCAAGAAGAAGTTAACAACTCCGAAAAAAAAGGAGGCTGAGAACTCTTAAACTTTTTTCTGATCTTGTACTATATTGTACTCTATATACCTTAAGCGGCTCTCTTCATCCCGAAGAGAGCCGCTTATGCATTCACTAAAAAATTATGAAAAACAAACGCTGTTTTGCTGTTAATTGATTTTATATTCCAAAGTTAAGTGGTTCTTTAAACAGAAGAAAAGGAAATCGACAAAGGGCGAAGATTTGTCTATTAAATATAGTGATATTATAATAATTAAGGCGGATATCAGGACTGAAAAAGGAAAATATGAACATAAACAGTCGATATATGGATAGTCCCATTTTGTCGCAACCCATTAAATTTGTGCCTGAATATAGAGCGATTATTATGAAAAGACTATTGTTCATTTTTACCTTTTTTTGCCTCCTTGCCATTCATGGAGGCGCACAGAATATTCTGACTCTGGAGAACTGCCTTCGTATAGGGATTGAGAACAATCTCTCTTTACAGGGAAAACGAAAAGCGATGCAGAAAAGTAAGTATGGCATTTCGGAGAATCGGGTGAAGTTGTTGCCGCAAATCAATGGCTTTGCCAACTTTAATGATAATATCGATCCGCCTGTCTCAGTAACTGACGGCTCTTCCTATGGAGTACCTTATAATATCACCCGAACGCTGCAATATGGTGCCAATGCCGGGGTAGAATTGCAGATGCCGCTTTATAATCAGACTCTCTATACTTCGATTTCCATAGCAGAGATTGTGGATGAGATGAGCCGGCTTTCGTATGAAAAGGCACGGGAAGATCTGATCTTGCAGATCAGTAAAATGTACTATCTGGGACAGGTCACTGCGGAACAGATTGCATTGATAAAAGCCAATATCACCCGATTGGAAGAACTGAGAGATATCACACAGGCTTTCTTTGATAATGGAATGGCGATGGAAGTTGATCTGAAGCGGGTGAATATTAATCTGGAAAATCTGAAAGTGCAGTATGACAATGCACAGGCGATGATGACACAACAACTTAATATGTTGAAGTATATTATGGATTATCCGGCGGAAAAAGAAATCGGTTTATTGCCGGTAAACACGGACAGTATCGCTACGGTTGCTTTGACCGGGTTGTCGGAAAACCTCTATGAGCTTCAGTTGCTCCAATCGCAGGTGCAGCTGGCAGAGCGACAGAAACGATTGATAAGTAATGGCTATATTCCTTCTCTCAATCTGACGGGAAACTGGAGGTTTGCCGCTTATACTGATGAGGCTTATCATTGGTTTCATTCCGGGCCGTCCAATCATTGGTTCCGTTCTTATGGAGTGGGACTGACTTTGCGTATTCCTATTTTTGATGGCTTGGATAAGAAGTATAAGATTCGGAAAGCAATGATCGATATTGAAACCATGAAGCTTTCACGGTTGGATACACAAAAGAATCTGCAAACACAGTATCTGAATGCAGTAAATGACTTGATGAATAACCAGCGGAACTTTAAGAAACAGAAAGACAATTATCTGCTTGCCGAAGAAGTGTATACGGTTACTACCGACCGCTACCGGGAAGGAATCACTTCAATGACTGAAGTTCTGCAGGATGAAATGCGGATGAGCGAGGCACAGAACAACTACATTAGTGCACATTATAATTATCGGGTGACCAACCTGATGTTACTGAAACTAACCGGACAGATCTCATCCTTGTTCAAATAACAGATAACTAATTGAATCATTCATATGGAAACAATGGAAAATAATACAGTCTCCAGTACGCATCAGGAGAAAGCTAAGAAAATGAGAAAATTACGCCGCTGGCAGATTATAGTAAGTCTGTTTGGAGCTGCTGTGATTGTTTGGGGAGTAATTGAAATTGTTTTTCTCTTTCTGGGCTATAAGCAGACGGAAACCAGTAATGATGCGCAGATAGAGCAATATGTGTCGCCTGTCAATCTGCGTGCATCGGGCTATATTAATAAGATTTATTTTACGGAACATCAGCAGGTACGCAAAGGTGATACCTTGCTGGTGCTGGACGACCGCGAATATAAAATCCGGGTGATGGAAGCTGAGGCTGCATTGAAGGATGCGCAGGCAGGCGCCACTGTGATAAATGCTACCTTGCAGACTACACAAACGACTGCATCTGTGTATGATGCGTCTATAGCTGAAATAGAAATCCGGCTAGCAAAACTGGAGAAAGACCGTCAGCGGTATGAAAATCTGGTCAAACGAAATGCGGCGACACCTATCCAGTTGGAACAGATTACAACAGAGTATGAAGCTACCTTTAAGAAACTGGAAGCAACCAGGCGCCAGCGGGAGGCGGCTCTTTCGGGAGTGAATGAAGTATCTCACCGTCGTGAGAATACGGAAGCTGCTATCCAGCGTGCTACGGCTGCGCTTGAAATGGCACGGCTGAATCTTTCGTATACGGTTGTACTGGCTCCTTGCGATGGCAAGTTAGGCAGACGTTCTCTGGAAGAAGGGCAGTTCATTACAGCAGGGCAATGCATTACATATATTTTGCCCGATACACAAAAATGGATTATTGCTAATTATAAAGAAACGCAGATAGAGAATCTCCGCATCGGGCAGAAGGTGGCTATCACGGTAGATGCTATCAGTAAGAAAGAGTTTACAGGCAAAGTGACTGCTATTTCCGGAGCGACAGGTTCTAAATATTCGTTGGTGCCGACTGACAATTCTGCCGGAAACTTTGTGAAAATACAGCAGCGTATCCCTGTCCGTATTGATTTTACGGATTTATCGAAGGAAGATAATGATAAGCTGGCGGCGGGTATGATGGTAGTAGTAAAAGCTAAACTCTGATAGCCATGCCTTCGTGTCCTAGAAATTATCCTTTTTACAATTGGGTGCCCAAACCGATAGGTATTATTATTCTGCTGTTCTTTTTCCTGCCGATTCTTTCGGTGGGCGGGGTATACTCCGTGAACAGTACCGAGATGATGAGCGGCTTGGGTATTATTTCCGAGCATATTCAGTTTGCCAATTTTGTGACTTCCATCGGTATGGCGGCATTTGCTCCCTTCTTGTATGAACTGGTTTGTATACGACGGGAGAAACTGATGTGTATCGCAGGTTTTGCACTGATGTATGTATTCAGCTATGTATGTGCCAAAACCGACAGTATCTTTTTGCTGGCACTCTGCAGCCTGCTGACAGGGTTCCTGCGTATGGTACTGATGATGGTCAATCTGTTTACGCTGATCAAATATGCTTTTGGCATGGAGGCAACGCGTAATATTACTCCCGGCATGGAACCGAAAGACGCGACGGGATGGAATAAACTGGATATCGAAAAATGTGTCAGCCAGCCGGTAGTTTATCTGTTTTTTATGATCCTGGGGCAAATGGGTACGGCGCTAACGGCTTGGCTGGCTTTCGAATACGAATGGAAATATGTATATTATTTTATGATGGGTATTCTGCTGCTGTCCATTCTGATACTGTTCATTACGATGCCTAATCATGGTTTTGCCGGACGTTTCCCTATCAACTTCCGCAAATTCGGCAATGTGACCGCATTTTGCATATCATTGACGTGCATCACTTATGTGCTGGTTTATGGCAAGGTGCTGGATTGGTATGATGATCCATCTATTTGCTGGGCAACGGCGATCAGTATCCTTTTTGCTGGGATTTTTCTTTATATGGATGTTACCCGGCGGTCTTCCTACTTTATTTTGGGGGCGTTGAGGCTGCGTACCATTCGTATGGGGGCTTTGCTTTATTTATTGCTGATGATCATCAATTCCAGCGCAATGTTTGTCAATGTGTATGCAGGAGTCGGGATGCACCTGGATAATTTGCAGAATGCATCGCTGGCAAACTGGTGTATGGTCGGTTATTTTATCGGTGCCTTGATTTCCATTGTATTGGGGTCTAAAGGGGTGCATCTGAAATATCTTTTTGCTCTTGGCTTTTTCTTTCTGGCATTGTCGGCAGGATTCATGTACTTCGAAGTGCAGACAGCCGGACTTTACGAACGAATGAAGTATCCCGTAATTATTCGTACCATCGGAATGATGATTTTATATGCATTGACGGCAGCATATGCCAATCAGCGGATGCCTTTCAAATATCTTTCGACCTGGATTTGCATCATGCTTACCGTCCGTATGGTACTGGGACCGGGTATCGGAGGGGCTATTTATTCAAATGTACTACAGGAGCGCCAGCAACATTATATTACCCGTTATGCACAAAATGTTGATCTGGTAAACCCCGAAGCTTCTGCTTCGTATACCAATACCGTGCAGGGAATGCAATATCAGGGAAAGAGTGAAACGGAAGCGCATAACATGGCTGCCATGTCCGTCAAGGGGCGGATACAGGTGCAGGCTACGCTCTCTGCTGTGAAAGAAATGGCAGGGTGGACTATTTATGCAGGCGTTATTTGTATGATTTTTGTGCTCGTAGTGCCTTATCCCAAACGAAAATTGCTAACTTAGTATCGTTTTTCAATAGTAATTTATCAGTGAGTCAGTGTTATGGATACTCAGCAGGAACGTTTATTACAGCTTGACCGCGATCTGAAAAGCGGGAAGAATATATGCAGTTCGGGAGGTGTGCTCAGTTGTTTTCCATCTTCTTTAAAAGAACCTTTTCTGATGCAGGGGCTTGGTTTGATTGTCTGCCGGCAAGGTAGTTTCCAGTTTTCTCTTGATAATAAGTGCGCTTCTGCCAAGGCGGGTGAGACCTTGTTTATTCATGAGGAATCTTGGGTTCAAGTGCTTCAGGAGACCGAAGATGTGGAAATTCTTATTCTTGCCTATCAGATAGAACCGATACGTGATATTATCGGCAACTCCGTGGTTTCCATGTATATGTATTCGAAACTTACTCCGGAACTCTCTTGTGTATGGAATACCGGCGAGGAAGATGAGATTATGAAGTATATGTCTTTGATAGACAGTGTGCTGGAAATGGAGGAGAGTGTGTTTAGCCTTTATGAGCAGAAACTCCTTCTGCTGGCACTGACCTATCGTATTTGTTCGGTCTATAACCGTAAATTGATTAGTGCCGGACAGGAAACGGGCGGGCGGAAAAATGAGATATTTGTCCGTCTCATCCAGTTGATAGAGCAATATTATATGCAGGAAAGGAGTGTGGAATTCTATGCGGATAAACTCTGTCTGTCTCCGAAATACCTTTCGGCTCTTTCCAAAAGCATCTGTGGGTATACGGTGCAGGAACTTGTATTCAAGGCGATTATCCGTAAGTGTATCTCTTTGTTGAAGAATACGCAAAAAAATATTCAGGAGATTTCCAATGAATTCGGCTTCCCCAATGCTTCTTATTTTGGCACATTCTTCAAGAAGCAAATGGGGATGTCGCCGCAGCAATATCGAAGGAATCTTTAATCGAAATTACTCTTTTTCTCCATAAGCCAGATCGCCTGCGTCGCCCAGCCCCGGTACAATATAGGAATGTTCATTGATTTCAGGATCGATGGCAGCACACCAAATGGTTGTTTTGTCTTCGGGAAATACGCTCTTGATATGATCGATTGCATGTTGGCTGGCAATGATCGAAGCTACGTGAATTTCGGCGGGATGCCCTTTGGTAAGCATGGCCTGATAACTCAGTTCCATACTGCCGCCTGTAGCCAGCATCGGATCGGTGATAATCAGCGTTTTGTCGTCAATACGCGGAGATGCGATATATTCTATATGTATATCAAATTTCAGGGTATCTTTATATTTTCGATAGGCGGACACAAATGCATTTTCTGCTCCGTCGAAATAGCTTAGGAAGCCTTGGTGAAAAGGAAGGCCGGCGCGGAGAATGGTGCTGATGACAAGCTGGTTGTCCGGTGTGCTGACGGGAGCAATGCCCAGTGGTGTCCGGATGTTTTTTACTGAGTATCGGAACTCTTTGCTCATTTCGTAAGCCATGATTTCTCCGATCCGTTCAATGTTACGGCGGAAACGTAGGCGGTCATTCTGAACTTCTACATTTCTGATTTCGGATATGTACTGGTTTAGAATCGAATTTGTTTGGCTAAAATCAATTACTTTCATATTATAGTTTAATCATAATTTAATCTCATTTTCATCGTATTGAGAACGTTCTGGCTTGCAAAGTAAACGATAATCTTTCAAATTGCAATATTCAGTTTGCAGATATTGTTAGGAATTTATAAAAGAGATTCAATTAGGGAAAAATTTCTCTAATCCCTTCTTCCTTTTCAAAGAAAGTATTACTTTTGTACCCGGATTTACAAGGAGGCACCCAAAGCTCCTCATGTTCAGGTGAAAAGAGATAATAAAACGAAATACCAATTTTAATTAATTCAAAAAAAATGGCAAATTTAGATTTAAGCAAGTACGGTATCACAGGTGTGACCGAGATTGTGCACAATCCGTCTTATGACGTTTTGTTCGCTGAAGAAACAAAACCAGGTTTGGAAGGTTTTGAAAAAGGCCAGGTAACTAACATGGGCGCTGTAAACGTAATGACTGGCGTTTATACAGGACGTTCTCCTAAAGATAAATTCTTCGTAAAAGACGAAACCAGCGAAAATACAGTATGGTGGACTTCTGAAGAATACAAAAACGACAACAAACCAGTTGACGCTAAATGTTGGGCAGCTGTGAAAGATTTGGCAACTAAAGAACTTTCTAACAAAAGACTGTTCGTTGTTGACGCTTTCTGCGGAGCTAACGAAAACTCTCGCTTGAAACTGCGCTTCATCATGGAAGTAGCATGGCAAGCTCACTTCGTAACAAACATGTTCATCCGTCCGACAGCTGAAGAACTGGCTAACTTCGGTGAACCTGATTTCGTTATCATGAACGCTTCTAAAGCTAAAGTTGAAAACTACAAAGAACTGGGCTTGAACTCGGAAACTGCAGTTGTATTCAACTTGACTGAAAAGATCCAGGTTATCCTGAATACTTGGTACGGTGGTGAAATGAAGAAAGGTATGTTCTCTTACATGAACTACTTATTGCCTTTGAACGGTATGGCTTCTATGCACTGCTCTGCTAACACTGATAAAGAAGGCAAGAGCTCAGCTATCTTCTTCGGTCTGTCAGGTACAGGTAAGACTACTTTGTCTACTGACCCGAAACGTTTGTTGATCGGTGATGACGAACACGGATGGGATGACGAAGGTGTATTCAACTTCGAAGGTGGTTGCTACGCTAAAGTTATCAACTTGGATAAAGAAAGCGAACCGGACATCTGGAATGCTATCAAACGCGATGCTTTGTTGGAAAACTGTACAGTTAACGCTGAAGGCGAAATCAACTTCGCTGACAAGTCAGTAACTGAAAACACTCGTGTTTCTTATCCTATCTATCACATCGAAAACATCGTTAAACCGGTGTCTAAAGGTCCTCATGCTAAACAAGTTATCTTCTTGTCAGCTGACGCATTCGGTGTATTGCCTCCGGTATCTATCCTGAACGCAGAACAAACTAAATATTACTTCTTGTCTGGTTTTACAGCTAAATTGGCTGGTACAGAACGTGGTATCACTGAACCGACTCCGACATTCTCGGCTTGTTTCGGTGCTGCTTTCTTGTCACTGCACCCAACTAAATACGGTGAAGAACTGGTGAAGAAGATGGAAAAAACTGGTGCTAAGGCATACTTGGTTAACACTGGTTGGAATGGTACTGGCAAACGTATCTCTATCAAAGATACTCGTGGTATCATCGACGCTATCCTTGACGGTTCTATCGACAAAGCTCCTACTAAGGTTATGCCTTACTTCGACTTTGTTGTTCCTACAGAACTTCCGGGTGTTGATCCGAAGATCCTTGACCCACGCGACACTTACGAATGTGCTTGCCAATGGGAAGAAAAAGCAAAAGATTTGGCTGGACGTTTCATCAAGAACTTCGCTAAATTTACAGGTAACGAAGCTGGTAAGGCTTTAGTTGCTGCTGGTCCGAAACTCTAAGCCTTTTAGGCAATAGATATGTAATGCAAAATGTGGGCGGTTCCGAAAGGAGCCGCCTTTTTTTGTTTATATGAAGGTGATTTTGTATCTTTGTTAATCTGAATTATGTTCGATAAAACGCTGACAAATACATGATTATTACTTATTTGAAACTCTTTTGTACATTCGCAAAAATCGGCATGTTTACCATTGGCGGAGGATATGCCATGATTCCCTTGATAGAGCGGGAAATAGTCAAGAGAAAATGGATGAGCAAGGAAGAATTTATGGAAATGTTTGCCTTGACTCAATCGTTGCCCGGAGTTTTTGCGGTAAATATATCCATTTTCGTGGGATATAAACTTCATAAGGTCAGCGGAAGTCTGGTTTGTGCGTTGGCGACTATTCTCCCTTCATTCGTCATTATGATGTTGATTGCCATGTTCTTTGCCCGTTTTCAGGACAATGAGGTGATGATTCGTATCTTTAACGGGATACGTCCGGCTGTAGTGGCGCTGATTTTGTTTCCTTGTATATCTGCGGTCAGAGCTTTGAATTTGAAGTATGTGCAACTGATAGCTCCTGTGATTGCCACAGTGCTGATCTGGCAATTCGGGCTTTCTCCTATTTATGTGGTATTGGCGGGGATTTCCGGTGGATTAGTGTATACTCTGTGGTTGAAAAATAAGATTAAAGATATAAAGGCATGATATATTTACAGTTACTTTGGGTGTATCTGAAGATAGGTACGTTTGGTTTCGGAGGTGGTTATGCGATGCTTTCGTTGATTCAGCATGAAATTGTAGATCTCCACCATTGGCTGACTCCCCAACAATTTACGGATGTGGTGGCAATTTCGCAGATGACTCCGGGGCCGATTGGAATTAATAGTGCTACTTATGTGGGCTATGCAGTGACACACAGTGTATGGGGAGCGGTACTTGCTACCGTAGCGGTGTGTCTGCCCTCTTTTATTCTCGTATTGCTCATTTCCTATTTCTTTGCGAAATGCAAGGATAATAAATACATAAAAGCAGCGATGTCCGGCTTGCTTCCCATGTCAGTGGCATTGATTGCCTCGGCTGCCTTGTTGATGATGAACAGGGAGAATTTTATTGATTATAAAAGTATAGGGATTTTTGCAGGAGCATTCCTTATCACCTGGAAATGGGATTTGCATCCTATTCTGCTGATTTGTCTGGCAGGTCTGGTGGGGGTGATCTTGTATTAAAAAAAACTTTTTATAAAGCTAGAGTCGGCTACTGGATCGTAAAGAAGTTGCTTAATATGCATGAACTGGAAATAGAAAAAGCCCGCTAGATAAAATCCGGCGGGCTTTCTGCATTATCTCGGGCTATTGCTTACGATTTGTTCGCGCGTTTACGCTCGATTTCGTCCAGAATGACTTTGCGCATACGCATTGCTTTCGGAGTTACCTCTACGTATTCATCTTCTTTGATGTATTCCAATGCCTCTTCGAGTGAGAACTGAACAGGCGGAATCAGACGAACTTTGTCATCAGATCCGGAAGCACGCATGTTGGTAAGCTTTTTGGATTTTGTAACGTTGATAACCAGGTCGTTGTCATGGGAGTGTTCTCCTACTACCTGGCCTGCATATACTTCGTCCTGTGGGAAGATGAAGAACTTACCGCGATCCTGCAATTTATCGATGGCATAGGCAAAAGCAGTTCCGCTTTCCATTGCGATCATGGAGCCATTGGTACGGCGTTCGATTTCTCCCTTGTGCGGCTGATATTCTTTAAAACGGTGTGCCATGATAGCTTCACCGGCAGAAGCAGTCAGTACGTTGGTACGAAGACCGATGATACCACGTGAAGGCATGTCGAATTCAAGGTTGATACGTTCGCCCGTATTTTCCATCTTCACCATTTCACCTTTGCGGCGGGTAACCATATCGATAATCTTGCTTGAATATTCTTCCGGTACGTTGATTGTCAGTTCTTCGATCGGTTCGCACTTGACGCCGTCGATTTCTTTAAAGATAACCTGTGGCTGACCTACCTGCAGTTCGTATCCTTCACGACGCATGGTCTCGATCAATACAGAAAGGTGAAGTACGCCACGGCCGGAAACAATCCATTTGCCGTCTTCCTCACTCTTTCTTACACGGAGTGCCAGATTCTTATCAAGTTCTTTCATCAGACGGTCGTGGATGTGGCGTGAAGTCACGAACTTACCGTCTTTTCCGAAGAATGGAGAGTCATTGATGGCAAATAGCATGCTCATCGTCGGCTCGTCGATAGCAATTGGCGGTAATGCTTCCGGATTTTCGAAATCGCAGACCGTATCTCCGATCTCAAAACCCTCGATACCTACCAATGCACAGATATCTCCTGATGAAACTTCGTTTGTTTTTACACGTCCCAAACCTTCAAATACATGAAGCTCTTTAATTTTAGATTTGAACATATCGCCATTACGTTTTACCAGCGTGATGTTCATTCCTTCTTTCAAGGTACCGCGATGTACGCGACCTACGGCAATACGACCGGTATAAGAAGAATAATCCAGAGAAGTAATCAGCATCTGCGGAGTACCTTCCAGTTGTTCGGGAGCAGGAATATTTTCAATAATACAATCCAGTAGCGGGGTAATGGTATCTGTCGGCTTTTGCCAGTCTGTGCTCATCCAGTTATTTTTGGCGGAACCGTAAATAACGGGGAAGTCCAGTTGGTCTTCTGTTGCGTTGAGGCTGAACATCAGGTCGAAAACCATTTCGTAAACTTCTTCAGGGCGGCAGTTAGGCTTATCTACCTTATTTACTACCACGATTGGTTTCAAACCGATTTCCAGTGCCTTCTGAAGTACGAAACGTGTTTGGGGCATCGGACCTTCGAAAGCGTCGACTAACAGAATGCAGCCATCTGCCATATTCAATACGCGTTCTACTTCACCACCGAAGTCGCTGTGTCCCGGAGTATCAATGATGTTAATTTTAGTACCGTTGTAATTGATGGATACATTTTTAGAAAGGATCGTTATACCACGTTCACGTTCCAGGTCGTTGTTATCCAGGATAAGTTCACCACTATTTTGATTGCTGCGGAATAGATTTCCGGCCAGCAACATCTTGTCAACCAGCGTTGTTTTCCCATGATCAACATGGGCAATGATTGCAATGTTTCGAATATTTTGCATATAATACCTATTATTTGGCTGCAAAGGTACGAAAATAGGATTAGAAATAAATGCAATAGCCCCATTTTTTTCTTGTAAAACGTTGTGAGATATAAAGATAATGTCTATCTTTGCACGCTCAAAAGAATAATTTACTATATCAAAATTCTAAAAATTATGTATTTAGACGCAGCTGAAAAGCAAGAAATCTTTGGAAAGTACGGGAAGTCTAACTCTGATACTGGCTCAACTGAAGCGCAGATAGCTTTGTTTTCCTACCGTATTTCTCACCTGACTGAGCACATGAAGCTCAACAGAAAAGATTATAGTACAGAGAGAGCTTTAACAATGTTGGTAGCTAAACGTCGTCGTTTGCTGAATTACCTGAAGGACAAAGATATCACAAGATATCGTTCTATTGTTAAAGAACTTGGTTTGCGTAAGTAATCTACTTGCCGCGAAAAGATTAAAAACCGTTTCTCACATTGAGAAACGGTTTTTTTATTGGCTTTCAATGAAGGATTAGTATTTTATGCTGTGCACATTGATTGCAGCCGGCTGTCCGTTGTATAGTGCTTCACAACTAATTGTCAGGAATGTAGACGAGTTCGCATTATTACAGCGAATGATGGCTACTCCATTTTCGTCGGTGGTAACTTTAGGGTTCCAATAGATTGTACGGCGGTGGTCATTGCCTTGTCCTTTACTGATATCCGGGTAATAGGGTGAATAAAATTCAATGGGTTGGGAGTAACCTTGGATCTGTGTGTTTCGGATACCACGTGATTGGTACTTCTTTTCCGGGTCCCAATTGTCGATGGTAGTGATATAGCAAATTGCAAATTGATTTCCCGGTTGATTATAGGGAGTTGTGTTGTTCAGATAACTTTTGAGAGCTTTTTCTTCAAAGGGAGAGAGTCTGGAAGTTTCCATGTGATTTTTTAGACTTTCGTCGCTCAGGTGATAAGCGCTGTCGTCATCAATTCCGGCACTTGCTGTCGTGCCGTCGCAAATCATAACAGATTTTATCGCATCGATATTTTTATCTATAAAAAGCTCCCGATCAAATGTTGAGTAAAGAACTCCATTTATGACGCATAGTATATAATGATTCTTATATTTCATGGTTATAAATGGTGGATCTCCCTTCCACTTAGACTTCACTTGAATATTGGGATTTAATGTGGTCATTAGCCAAGGGAAATAGTCCATGAATTTTCCTTCATCGCGCATTCGATCCAGTTCCTTAGGGATATCATAATAAGCTCTTACAGATTGCTCGAAAGCTAGAATTTTTTTGTATTTCGTACGTTTGGCTTTAATCGTTACCTGATCCAACAAATGAGTGTCGTGTCCCATAATTGAATCTAGATAAAGAGAGTCGGAGAGACTGCTCCACCAACTGAGTCCGCTAATATCTTCCCATTTAGGATGTAGCTCTTCGTAAGCGTATTTGCGTAGTTCGGGTGTAAAGTTACGGAAAAGTGATATGTTTGTTTTCCGGTTCAGCTTTTTTCCTTTACGGCGAGTTTGAATAGCCGCACTCATGGAACCATTGAAGGCATCCATTGGAATGTGGAAGAATCCCAAAGAGTCTGTGACCGTAGTACCTGCTGCTGATATCGTATCTCTCCGGGCAATGACGCTTACAGAGATATCTTTTTGCTCTTTGTTTCTCAGAAAAGATGTTACCTGCCCATGCAGAGTCAGTCTCGTTTCCGGCAGATAGATTGGTATTTCTGGAGTGGCACTGATGGCTTGGCTTATATCATATTTTCTCCATCCGTGAATCATCAACAGATTATCTAATGCCACTCTTCGTCTGGGAGAATTGTTTGCGAAATAATATCCAGGTTGATGAATGTATCCTTTCAGATCTGATGTAAGTAAAAGGTCTGTGTAAATTGTCTGATCGAACCGTTGGAAGTCTGATTTTAAAGCATCCCGGACCGCTACGGAGAAATGTCCTTGTATTGGTTGACCTGTATGGTCTTTCATTGAGATATGATACTCAATTGGTTCAAAAGGATAGTATAATGCATTGGTGGATGTGGCTGTTAATTGTAAAGATGGAGAAGGCATTACATAGCAAAAGCGCTCGCATAACGTTGCCCCATTGCTATTCATTAAAGAGAGTTGTATGACTCCTCTCGGCAATCCCTGAGTGGATAACGGGAGATGATATACTGTTTGATCTTTAAAATCAATGGTCTGATACATGAGCGGACGTCCTTGATGTGATATGAATAAAGCCAGTGTATCTTTGAGACTTGTCGAATTTCTGAGAACTTTGATGACTAATGCTTTTTCTTTAGACGCCACATTTAGCACATATCCTTGGGGTAAAGCCTTCGGTAGCTGAAATGAGTATTTTTTATCTTGATAGGTCACTACAGCTTTGGCTTGTTTGTCTGTAGGGGTGTATGTAAAGCATCCCATACCGTCGTGGAGAGTTGTAAATTGTGTAAGTTCTACATCATCTGGCCCATAAACAGTTCCTGAAATGCCTACTGTACCTTCTTCTTTACTTGTCGCTTCGAATGCAACGACTGAAGGCACTCCCTCTACTAATTGTCCACCTTCCGGGAAGAATCGAATCATGAAATCTTTTTCTTTTGAACGCGGACGTTGCTTCATAGATTCATCCATTCGGTAAGTGATGATGCTCCGGTTTTCGTCTACTTCGCTTCTCCGTTTTCTATATACAGGGATCGTACGCGAGAAATATTGCTTTTCACTGAATGCCAACATCCACTTCGTATAGGCCCTAATCTCATAAAAACCGGAGAATAAGGCTTTGGTCAGTATGAATTGCCCTTCTCCTTCTCCATCCCGCAACTGTATGATTTGTCGGTCGCTAGTATTTCCCAGTTGGTCTAATAGTTCTACATAAAGGGGGGTACTGATTGGGCTAGGCTGGTTTTGCTCGGCCGTTACTACGTATGCCTTATACCATATCGTGTCTCCGATGTAGTAACTGGTGTTGTCCAAGTGCAGATAGGCTTTCTCGCGTGGATATGCATCGGCGTAGGCTTGAGAACGGGCAAAGTAAGTTGCGAATATAGAATCCGCAACTTGCTGGCTATGGATTTGCACGGCTATACTTGATAGGAGGCAGAAAGTGATGATTATGGAGCGTATTCTCATTACATTTTGAATGATCAGTAACTTGAAGGTTGGGGAACGTCAAGTGTTAGCATAACTATACTTGTTTGATCACTAACTGTTGCGAAATGAACAGTTGAGCCATCGTAATGACTGGAGTTGGAATAATTTGTGCGATAAGCAAATGATACTTCATCTCCTTTTGTATCATAAGAAAAGTATCCCCATTGAATAGGGGAGTCTTTATTCCAAGGATCATAGACTGCAGAGACCGTAATGGGTTCCCAATAACCACTGCCTGTAATGAGTACATCGCATGCCATAGGGAAAGGTATATCGGGTGGAAAACGAAAACAAATAGAACCATACATTGAATTAACTTTAGAGAAAGTGTACTCTTGCTTATCAAAATCATATCCGACGAAGTTTGCATAGGGATTCCATGGGCCTTTATCAGGATATGGTCGATCATACACTAACTCTGAGCAGGTAGCACGAACCGCAATATATCCTCCTCCTTCGGGAAGTTGTAGATCGGTTACAGGTATTTGGATTGTTTCATAGGTTCCTTCTTGAACCAAAACTTCACGGACAGGAAAGAAGGAATATTCAACTGGATTAGGATCAAAATCACGACTTGCTCCTAATTGAATCTGATCATATTTCCCTTGACCTTGTCGTATCTGAATATTTAGCAAAGGTGGAAATGGAATATATTGACTCCATTCTATTTTAATAATCTGAGGTAATTTTGCATGCTCAAAATACTCGTCCTGGCTCGTTCTTGTTGTTACCACTTTACTGGTCGCTTCTATACTAACAGGGCTGTCTTCCTTCGTACAACTGCAAAAAATGATTGAGAGGAATAATACTAATAGTAAATGGATTCTTTCCTTACTACTTGTGAATTGATTGTGTGTGTTCATAAGCTATATATTTTAGAGGTTTAACAATAACTACTTATGATCTATGATTATGCAAGAAAGGAAAAAATAATGATAATATGAGAATTCCGAGTTTAATTAGTGTTAATCTCCAGTCTATATATTACTTAATCCATTTTCAAGGCAGGTAGGTGAAAAGAGATATATTATGGGAGATATTTTAGGATTATAATTGTGTTCATCTAAAGATTTTGCTATTTTTGCAACCTAATTATTCTAATTTATCACCTTTGCTAACTAAAAAACTTTCAATATGGATACGAGTAAGATTGTTGGAGAGAAAATTAAAGCGCTCCGGGAAGATAAATCAATAAGTATAGAGGAATTGGCACAGCGTTCGGGTTTGGCTATCGAGCAGATCGAACGAATTGAAAATAACATCGATATACCGTCTCTTGCACCGCTGATTAAAATAGCGCGTGTGCTGGGGGTACGTCTGGGCACTTTCCTGGATGATCAGGATGAAATCGGGCCTGTGGTATGCCGTAAAAAAGAGGCTAAAGATGCCATCAGCTTTTCCAATAATGCGATTCATTCACGCAAGCACATGGAATATCATTCGTTGTCTAAATCGAAAGCGGATCGTCACATGGAGCCGTTTATCATTGACGTTATGCCGACAGAGGACAGCGACTTTGTGCTTTCTTCGCATGAAGGAGAAGAGTTTATCATGGTTATGGAAGGGGTTATGGAAATCAGCTATGGTAAGAATACCTATTTGCTGGAAGAAGGTGATAGTATTTACTATGACTCCATCGTTCCTCATCATGTACATGCTTACGAAGGGCAGGCTGCTAAAATATTGGCTGTAGTCTACACTCCGATTTAATAAAATCTGATACCAAATATTAAGAATAATCGCATGCAATTATTTGAACGTACTCTTGGGCAATGGCTGGAACATTGGGCTGAAGAGACTCCCGATAAGGAATATATCGTTTATTCCGACCGTAATCTTCGTTTTACATGGAGCCAGCTAAACCAGCGTGTGGATGATATGGCGAAAGGACTGATCGCTGTTGGTGTGGAACGTGGTACTCATGTCGGTATTTGGGCGGCGAACGTGCCCGATTGGCTGACATTGCTGTATGCTTGTGCCAAGATTGGTGCGGTATACGTCACGGTGAATACGAATTATAAGCAGGCCGAGCTGGAGTATCTTTGCCAGAATTCCGATATGCATACACTTTGTATCGTCAATGGTGAAAAGGACAGTGATTTTGTGCAAATGACGTATACGATGCTTCCTGAACTGAAAACCTGCGAACGCGGTCATTTGAAGAGTGAACGCTTTCCGTATATGAAGAATGTGATATACGTCGGTCAGGAGAAACATCGGGGAATGTATAATACTGCGGAAATCTTGCTGCTAGGGAATAATGTGGAAGATGACCGCCTGACTGAACTTAAAAGTAAAGTAGACTGTCATGATGTAGTGAATATGCAATATACATCAGGAACTACCGGTTTCCCGAAAGGAGTGATGCTGACTCATTATAATATTGCCAACAACGGTTTTCTGACCGGCGAACACATGAAGTTTACGGCGGATGACAAACTCTGTTGTTGTGTGCCGCTATTCCATTGTTTTGGAGTGGTGTTGGCTACGATGAACTGTCTGACTCATGGGTGTACACAGGTGATGGTAGAGCGGTTTGATCCGTTGGTCGTGTTGGCTTCTATTCATAAAGAACGCTGTACGGCTCTTTACGGAGTGCCTACGATGTTTATTGCCGAGTTGCATCATCCGATGTTCGACTTGTTTGATATGTCTTGTCTGCGTACCGGTATAATGGCAGGTTCGTTGTGTCCGGTTGAACTGATGAAACAGGTAGAAGAAAAGATGTACATGAAGGTTACCAGTGTATACGGACTGACTGAAGCCGCTCCCGGTATGACCGCTACCCGCATCGATGATTCGTTTGATGTACGTTGTAATACGGTAGGACGCGACTTTGAATTTACAGAAGTCAGAGTGATTGATCCTGAAACCGGCGAAGAATGTCCGGTAGGCGTACAAGGCGAAATGTGCAATCGTGGATATAATACGATGAAAGGGTATTATAAGAATCCGGAAGCTACGGCTGAAGTGATTGATAAAGATAACTTCCTGCATTCGGGCGACTTAGGCATTAAAGATGAGGACGGAAATTACCGGATCACAGGGCGTATCAAGGATATGATTATTCGTGGTGGTGAAAATATCTATCCACGTGAAATCGAAGAATTCCTTTATAAACTTGATGGAGTAAAGGATGTTCAGGTAGCAGGGATTCCCTCTAAGAAATATGGTGAAGCGGTTGGTGCTTTTATCATCTTGCAGGAAGGGGTGGAAATGCATGAGTCGGACGTTCGTGACTTCTGTAAGAATAAGATTTCCCGTTATAAGATACCGAAATATGTCTTTTTTGTGAAGGAGTTCCCGATGACAGGCAGTGGTAAAATTCAGAAATTCAGATTGAAAGATCTTGGATTGCAGCTTTGTAAGGAGCAAGGAATAGAAATTATTTAAATAAAGAATTAAAAAAGAAGAATGAAGAATGAGCTGCGCTGTATGCTGCATAGCAATTCTTCATTCTTCTTTTTTTAGTTCTTCATTCTTAAATGAAATCGTCTCCCAGTTGCATCTGGGCATCATTCACGTATTTGCGGATAGAATGTTCTTCGTCTTTACGGCAGATTAGCAGGACATTGTCCGATTCGGCTATCAGATAGCCTTCCAAGCCATCGATCACGGCGAGCTTTCCTTTGGGGAGTACGATCATATTATCTTTTCCATTATAGATCAAAGAATGACTTTTTAAGGTCACATTGCCTTCCCGGTCTCTTTCTGATAAGTCGTAGAGTGATCCCCATGTGCCCAGGTCAGACCAGCCAAAATCGCCTAAAGATACATATACATTGTCCGCTTTTTCCATGATGCCGAAGTCAATGGATACATTGGGACATGCGGGAAAGTTTTCTTCAATGAATGCTTTCTCTTTATCTGTAGCATAGATGTTTTTTCCCGGTGCCAGTTTGGATACTAATTCGGGAAGCAGAATTTCTGCAGCTTTAATAATGGTATTGACGTTCCACATAAATAATCCGGAGTTCCAGTAAAATTCACCGCTTTCTACGAATACTTTGGCTAATTCCAGTTCCGGTTTTTCGGTGAATGTCTTTACTTTGTAGAAGCCATCACCGGTTGGTTCGTCAATTTGTATATAGCCATATCCGGTCTCAGGACGGTTGGGCTTGATGCCTAGTGTCAGTAACTTTTCAGAGTAAGAAACGAATTCCAGTCCTTTAATGATTGCTGCACGGAATTCTTCTTCTTTCAAAATCAGATGATCTGAGGGAGCAACGACGATATTCGCATTCGGGTTTAAAGCGCGGATGTGATAGGCAGCCCATGCGATGCATGGAGCGGTATTTCTTCTTGCGGGTTCCAATAAAATCTGTTTCTCATCCAATTCGGGAAGTTGTTCCTTCACCAGATCGGCGTACATTGCATTGGTGACAATAAGAATATTTTCGGTTGGGATTACCTTTTGAAAGCGGTCGAAGGTCTGTTGTAGGAGTGAACGACCGGTTCCGAAGAAGTCAAGAAATTGTTTGGGCAATGTTTTGCGGCTAAACGGCCAGAAGCGGCTACCGATACCACCACCCATAATCACGCAATAATTATCCATGTTTGTCATGATAGTGACTCTATTTTTAAATGTTTTTGCTAATGTACGGTTTATTCTCTAAATACAGAAGCCTTTGGGACATGTTTTATTATTTTTTGCTCCTTTTTTTTCTCAAACTATTGTGGAATCAAAATATTGTCGTATCTTTGCACCGCAATTGAGAAATCAAGCATGCCCAGATGGCGGAATCGGTAGACGCGCTGGTCTCAAACACCAGTGGATTCACTTCCATCCCGGTTCGACCCCGGGTCTGGGTACGAATAAACCCTGATAATCACCTGATTATCAGGGTTTTCTGCTTTTATAGGGCGTACTAAATGTGTACTGAATGACGAATACAAAGAAAAGGTGTACTTTAATAGTTTTCTTCCCCATATCTTTATAATTTCTTAACGCTTATCCTATCTTTTCTTCCTTATTATTGCCGATGTTTTCGGGAAAAGTGAGATTCTTACCTTATATTTGTAGTAAGAACGTTTAAAGGCACACGATTATGGAAAATCATATAGAAACCAATTTCAGAGAAATACAGAAGATATTAGATAGTTGTATAGCTCATGACTATAAAACTAAAGTAGATGCACTATTTTTAAAACGTGAATATTTGACGCAAGCCCAGCTAAAGGATTATTTGCGACAAGAAATTTTCCGTGTGACTGAAAATATTGTAGCCATCCAACAAAAATTCCGTGTCGTGCGTAACATTGTATTGGATATGGATATTCCCGATTTTTTGTGGGAAAGTGGTTATTTTGAGGACTTGAATTCTGATGAAAGAAAAAAGTATATCGGTTTCCGCTGCTCTGATTTTGATATGGATGCATATTTGCATGAACCGTCCTGTTATGATGGGCGGCTTCCCTATTTGTCCATTATCGTTAATCTTGTCGTGCTTTCCAAGTATTTGCGCTATCTGCAAGAACAGGAAAGCAATTACCATACAGATGCGGTTGCCATCCAAGAGCAAGCCTTGCCAAAAGAGAAAGAGGAAAGTGCAGATACTAATCCAACCAAGATTGTGGGCAAAAGCAATCCTTTCAAGTCCACGTTGAAAGCCAATGAAATCAAACTTCTGACCGACTGTGTGAATGAAGCGAATATGTTTACTACTACCGTCAGTGCCAAAATACTTACCGATTTTTTCAACTGCAAACTGAATGGGGTATTGAAAGTTAATAATACCCGTCTGTTAGCCTATCTTATGATGCAACTTAGCTGTTATAATTACATCGTTTATGAATGGCAGTCTGTTATAGCAAACAATAAGCTGATATTGAAGAAGATAAAAGGTGAACCGCTTACACGTACTGACCTGTCGAGTGCGACAGACCAAGCGAAAAATATCTATCCGAAAGGATATGAAATCATAGACAAATACATCAAACAACTGCAAAAAGGTTGAGCATAGATTGAACGCTCAAACAAAGGTCAATTAGACTTCATTTTCAAGCTCTTAACTTTGCCCCCGTTAACAAAAAAACGAGGGTGCGCACCTTCATATTGTTTCACCTAAATTCCTAAACAATATGGAAAGAGATTTAGAGTTAAGAGTTTCCGAACTCGAAAAAATGTTGTTCCTTTCAAAGAACGTGCTTAGCTTCGATGAAGCGAGCAAGTTTTTGAACCTTTCTAAAAGTTACCTGTACAAGCTGACTTCGGGTAACTTGATACCCCATTACAAGCCGCAGGGCAAAATGCTTTATTTTGAAAAGGCTGAGCTGGAAGCATGGTTGCGTCAGAACCCGGTGAAGACGCAGGCGCAGATAGAGCAGGAAGCGCAGAAGTATATCCTTAACCGTCCTCTAAAGAAATAACGGCTATGGAAAATAGAAAAGCGACAGAAGCCGGGCAGGACGTCACCATGCAGAAAGAGGATTTCGCAGCCCTTTGGAAAACCAGTCATCTAAAGGTAACGGACACTTACGAAGTACCGCCCGAAATACTCTGGGTGAACGGCTCTACCATTGGCACGCTGGGTAATTTCAGCGCATCCACGGGTAAAGCCAAGAGCAAAAAGACATTCAACATTTCCGCTATCGTTGCGGCAGCGTTGAAGAATGACGAGGTACTGAAGTATTCGGCATACCTGCCACCGAACAAACGGAAAATCCTCTATGTAGATACCGAGCAGAGCAAATACCATTGCCATAAGGTCATGGAGCGTATTTTGCGCCTTGCCGGATTGCCTACCGACAAGGACAGGGACGATTTTGTTTTCATCGTGCTAAGGGAGCAGACCCCCGACAAGCGGAAACAGATTATCGGCTATATGCTTGAAAATATGCCCGATGTGGGGTTACTCATCATTGACGGAATCCGTGACTTGATGTACGACATCAACAGCCCCAGCGAATCAACCGACCTAATCAACCTCTTGATGCGCTGGTCAAGCGGATATAACCTGCATATCCACACTGTTCTACATTTGAACAAGGGGGATGACAATACAAGAGGACATATCGGTACGGAACTGAACAACAAGGCTGAAACCGTCCTGCAAATCACGAAAAGCCAGCAGGACGGCAACATAAGCGAGGTAAAGGCGATGCACATACGTGACCGGGAATTTGACCCGTTCGCATTCCGTATCAATGACAACGCTTTACCCGAAATCGTGGATGATTATGTATTCCAACAACCTAAGCAGGACAGGAATTTTCCGCTTACGGAACTGACTGAACAGCAACACCGGGAAGCGTTGGAGAACGGTTTCGGCAAGCAGGTGGTACAAGGCTATTCCAATGTCATAGCGGCATTGAAGCAGGGTTATGCGAGTATCGGCTACGAGCGTGGACGCAATGTCCTTGTGTCACTTAACAAGTTTCTTGTGAACAAGCGTATGATTGTGAAAGAGGGCAAGGGCTACCGCTATAATCCCGATTTCCATTATTAAAAGTCAGTTTGGTTTAGTCCGGGTGTATATACAAGAGGAACGGACTTACTATTTCCCTGTATCGGAACAGGCAGGTTTAGTATGGTACGGGTATATATATAACGGACTAAACAGGACTGGTGCACTTTTCAACTATTTTTTAATCCCCAAAAAAGAAAATGTTATGAATATCGAAGATGTGAAACAAATACCCATCGCAGACTATCTGCACAGTTTAGGCTACTCTCCTGTCAAGCAGCAGGGCAACGGCTTATGGTACAAATCACCGTTAAGGGAGGAACACGAACCGTCTTTCAAGGTGAACACTGACCGCAACCTTTGGTATGACTTTGGCGCAGGCAAGGGCGGCAACATCATCGCACTGGCAAAGGAACTCTATTGCTCCGATAGCCTGCCATACCTTTTAAACCGGATAGCGGAACAGACACCGCACGTCCGCCCGGTCAGTTTTTCTTTTCCCCAGCGTAGGACAGAACCGAGCTTCCAGCATTTGGAAGTCCGTGACCTTACCCATCCGGCATTGCTCCGTTACTTGCAGGGACGGGGTATCAATGTCGAACTGGCAAAAAGAGAATGTAAGGAACTCCACTTTACCAATAACGGCAGACCCTTCTTTGCTATCGGTTTCCCGAACATGGCAGGAGGTTACGAGGTTCGCAATTCCTTTTTTAAGGGTTGCATCGCCCCGAAAGACATCACCCATATACGGCAGCAGGGAGAGCCGAGAGAGAAATGTTTGGTATTCGAGGGTTTTATGGACTATCTTTCTTTCCTCACGCTCCGAATGAAGAACTGCCCGACTATGCCCGACCTTGACAGGCAGGATTATGTCATACTCAACTCTACAGTCAATGTGCCGAAAGCCATCGACGTGCTGTACCCGTATGAACGCATCCACTGTATGCTTGACAATGACAAGGCAGGATATGAAGCGACACGGGCTATCGAATTGGAATACTCCTACCGTGTGCGTGACTTCTCGGACAATTACAGGGGGTATTCGGACTTGAACGATTACCTGTGCGGCAGGAAGCAGGAACAGAAGAACAGCACCAGCCAAGCGCAGGAGATAAAGCAGGAAACCGGACAACGTGCCGCCCCAAGACAGAAAAGGGGCAGGGGCATTTAGTCCGGTAGGATTACCAACGGCAGGCGGTTTAATTTGGAGAGCAAGGTTATGTTTCGGTAGACCGAAACTACCTTGCTTTGCTTGACAGCAAAGAAAATTTCTCCCGTTGGTCGCAATTTTTAAGATACCATTTAAATGTAAAAACTTATGACGAATATAAAGGATAAGCCGGGGGGACGTCCGGCAAAGAAACGGATAGAGAAGCAGCAACGGGTAGTCAGCACGAAGCTGACCGAGTTGCAGTATTATGCCATCAGAAAGCGAGCCGGGGAATCCGGGTTGCGTGTCAGTGAGTATGTAAGGCAGGCGGTTGTTTCGGCAGAGGTCATACCCCGGCTGAACAGGCAGGATGCGGACACCATCCGCAAACTGGCAGGGGAAGCCAACAACATCAACCAGTTGGCGCATCGGGCGAATGCCGGAGGTTTCGCACTGGTGGCGGTGGAACTGGTGAAACTCAAAAACAGGATTGTCGAAATTATAAACCAGTTGTCGGATGATTGGAAAAATAAAAAAGGGAAGCGGGTTTAAGGGCTGCGTGAACTATGTGCTGGGCAAGGAGCAGGCGGCTTTACTCCATGCGGAAGGGGTACTGACAGAAAGCCGGGGAGATATAATCCGCAGCTTCTGTATGCAGACCGGGATGAATCCCGACTTGAAAAAGCCTGTCGGACATATTGCGCTAAGTTATTCGGCAGTGGATGCGCCCAAATTGACAGACGAGAGGATGATACAGCTTGCGCAGGAATATATGCGTGAGATGAAAATCACCGATACGCAGTATATCATCGTGCGCCATCAAGACCGGGAGCATCCGCACGTGCATATCGTGTTCAACCGTATAGACAACAATGGCAAGACCATTTCGGACAAAAACGATATGTACCGCAACGAGCAGGTATGCAAGAAGCTGAAAGCCAAACACGGGCTTTATTTCGCTGGTGGGAAAGAACAGGTAAAGCAGCACCGCTTGAAAGAGCCGGACAAATCGAAATACGAGATTTACAACGCTGTAAAGAATGAAATCGGGAAGTCCAAGAACTGGCGGCAGTTACAGGAGCGGTTAGCGGAAAAGGGTATTACTATCCGGTTCAAGTATAAGGGGCAGACAAGCGAGATACAGGGCATATCCTTTTCCAAAGGCGAATACACGTTCAAGGGTTCGGAGATAGACCGTAATTTCAGTTTCTCCAAACTGGATAAGTGTTTTGGGGATGTAGGGCAGACGACAGCCGGAAGCAATAAGCAGACGGTTACCGCACCTGTTCAGAAATCAGTATCAGCACCCGACAAAACGGATAATTCTTTTATTGCAGGTTTAGGCGGTCTGTTCTCCGGTTTGTCAGCCCCGGCTGATGAAATGCCCGATGATTCCTTTTTGAGAAAGAAGAAGAAAAAGAAAAAACAACTTAAACTGTAAATACATGGAGGAAAATTTGATTTTAGAGGGGCTTCTCTCAATGGTTACTGAACTGAAAGAGAAGCAGGAAGCACAGGTAACGCCAGCCAGTCGGGAGGAAACTCTCGAAAGGCTGAACGCAATCGAACAGGCATTGTCGGAACTGCACAGTAAGCCGGCTGTTCCCGAAAAGGATTTGCAGGCTATCCAAAGCCAGCTTGACGAGATAAGGAACAGGATGCAAGGTCAGCAGAAACATATCGAGGACACCAAGAAAATAGTATTGGAAACCTATCGTTGTTTCAAGGTAATGCTTGATACTTTTGGCTCTTGCAAGACGGATAAAGAGGAAGCTACGCCCTTACCGCTCTATCAACGGATTTACAACAAGGTCGCTTCTTGGATTCGTCCGGGATTGTTTCTTTTTTCGGCAGTGCTGATTCTCTGTTCCGCTTCTATATTCTTGAATGTCCGTTTGGTAGAACGTATGCAGCAGTTGCAGGACAACGATATGAAATACCGCTATTTGCTGATGCAAGGACAGGCAGACGGGGAAACTTTTGATATGCTGGAAAACAAGTTCAAGTGGCAACGGGATAACGGCTTTATCCGAAGTCTGACCGATTCAGTGATGGATTTTGAATACCGCATCCAAAAGCAGGCGGAAGCACTGGAACGTGCAAGGCTGTTGAACGAGCAAGCCGAACAGTTAAAGAAAGAAGCCGATAAGCTGGGTAAGCCATAAACGGGGAAAGCCGGAACGGATGAAGCACATTCACCGTTTCGGCTTTTCAGATTCATTTCTTTTTCTTCGTACAGTGTTCTTTCTCGAACTGGCGTAGCGTGGTGACGCTGAACCTTTCCTTGATGAACTCCCGGACATCGGAAGCCTTGTAATACACTTTTCCGCTGATAGTGAAGTATGGCAGCGCACCGATAGCCCGGTAGCGTTGCAGGGTTTTGATGCTTACTTTGAACAGCAGGCACAAGTCTTGATTATCCAATAGGTTGTCATCTTCGGGCAGTACCCTGTCTGCATTGCGTAGTACCCGTACATCTTTGCAGAGTTCTTCCAGTTTGGCATACAGCTTCTGCATCCATTCACCAAATTCGTCATTCTCTATATACATAATTGCTTCATGTTTCAGATTATACATTCTTATTTGTCAATCGATTGATGAAGCAAAGTTCTAAAAACGGATGCAAAGAAATTACAGGGAAACTAATGGAATCCCCTATAAATAAATCATAAGTTGCTGATTACCTATATCCTTTCTTATCATGTTCCTTTTTGATTAGGTCTGCCAGTCCATTAAGAAATTCAGTGAGTTTGCCCGGCTTCCGTTTTATCACGTCCTCATGTTTTTGGTAATAGTCGCCTATTTTGATATTGAACAACCATTCAAAGCCTTTGGATAAATCCACCAATTATCCCAAGCGGGTCTAACCATCGGAAATGAAAGGATAGTAAAGTGATGTAATATCACTGATTTACAGTCTATTAGGAATGAAAGCCGATTTTGGATAGGTTCGTTATTCTTTCCTAAATTAGCGGATTGTTTACCCACTTTTGTCTCGTTTTTGTCCCTCGTTGTATTATCTTTGTATCGCAAACTAAATGCTTGATAATCAGCGATAAAAGAATATATTAACATCAGAAAAGAAAGGAAATAAAATGGGACGAAAGAAGAAAGAAATCCGTTTGAAGGAGCCTGTGCGCATCCGAGAAAAGAAGATAGCAGGTGGCAACATCAGCCTCTATCTTGACATTTATCAGAATGGATTGCGCAAGAAAGAGACTTTGAAACTCTATCTTGTGCCAGAAATCAACGCTGCTACCAAGTTGCAAAACGCCAATACAAGAAAGTTGGCAGAGCAAATCAAGGCGCAGCGCATTCTTGACATCCAGAGAGAGGGTCTTGTGGATTGGGACAAGGTGAAGAAGTCACGCATGACACTTACCAAGTGGATGGATGACTTTGTGAAGTACAATGCCGAGTTGTCTGAGTCTTCCATGAAGACCAAGCGCAACACTCATGCTCGCATTGACCAATACCTATTATATATAGGCAAGCCAGAGTTTCTGTTGAAAGACGTGGATAAGGAGTTTTGCAAAGGCTTCATTACTTTTTTGAAGACTTGCACCTACAATGATGGAAAGAAACAACTCAGCACCACCACTTGCCGTATGTTCGTCAACTATTTCGGCTCATCATTGGCAAAGGCAATAAGGGACGGACTGATTGAACAAAATCCATTCTTGCTGTTGGAGGCAAAGGAGAAGCCACAGAAGCGAGTGGCTGAGCGTGAGTTTCTGACGATAGAGGAAATAAAGAAGGTGATGAACACTCCATGCCGTTATGAACTGGTGAAGAAAGCCTTTCTATTCTCCTGTTTCACAGGTCTGCGATATAGCGACATGAAAACCTTGAACTGGAGTGAAATCCATAAGGCTGCTGACGGCAAGACGGAATACATTGACCATATCCAAGTCAAGACCAAGGACAGAGTAACCATCCCCTTGTCGGAAGAAACAAAGAAGTGGATGCCTAAAAGAGAAGAAGGCATAGACAACATCTTCCACAACTTGACAATCACATCTACAACAGTGGAAGTGGTGCTGAAAGAATGGATGGAGGTAGCAGGAATATCCAAGCATATAACCTACCATTGCTCACGACATACGGCGGCTACGATGTTCCTGACCCTTGGTGCAAGTATCTATGTAGTAAGCAAGATACTCGGACACAAGAGCATCAAGATGACGGAGATTTACGCCAAGATTGTTGACAAGAAGAAGCTGGAAACCGTGAACCTCGTGAACGGAATGTTTGACCAAATACCTGTAATACAATGAAGATAGAAATCAAGGAACGTAAGCTGACGGAAGGCAAAAGAACCTTGTATCTGGAATACTACGAGAGTGGCTACCGTAAGAGAGAAAACTTGCACCTCTATCTCTTGCCCGATCATGCCGTTGGTGCTGCAAAGCACAATCGGCTTACATACAACAAGGCTATGGAGATACGAGCAGAGCGCATCCTCACCCCTCCTATATTGGAGAAAGAGAATGCCAAAAGCGAAGAACAAGGCAACGGCTTGACTTGGCTACAATGGTGCGATGACTATATCAAATGGTCTGTTGATTGTGGCAACTGCAAGAAGATGATAGGTCATAAGAATGTTGTCCGCAAGCGTATTGCTACTTATTTACGGAGAGTAGATAAGAAAGACATCCTGCTGAAAGATGTCAGTAAAGATGAAATTTGCGGTCTTTTTGACTATATGCGCAACAAGTATCGCAACAAACGCCAAATCAAGACCAACGGAGGACGGTTGGCTGATTACACATTACTGTTGTTTGAGGAAACAGTCAAAGCGATATTTAACAAGGCTATGCGTGAAGGACTTGTAAAATTCAATCCTGTACACAGTCTAAACAAGTTGGAACGCTTCCATGCTCCAGACAAACACAGAGAGTATCTTACGCCCGAAGAACTCACACGTTTCCTGGCGGTGGAAGCTGAATGTGAGAATGAACGAACCGTACAACTGGCATTTGGTTTGTCATCCATGACTGCCCTTCGCCTTGGCGATATGCAGCATCTAAGGTGGTGTGATATAAAAACGATAGATGGCGTGCCGACAATCAGCATCATACAGCGAAAGACAAAGCGTCCTGCCATTATTCCGCTCAATGAAATGGCGCAATCGTTGTTGCCACCTCGGACGGATGACAATCCGGAAAGTCTTGTATTTCACCTTGTCAAGAAGTCAGACAACGTATCGAAATACGTAAGAAGGCTTAAAGAAAAGGCTGGTATAGAAAAGGATTTGACCTACCATTGCTCACGGCATACGACAGCATCGTTGGCTATCTCAGCAGGAGCAGATATATCTGCAGTGAAGGATGTTTTGGGACATGGAAGCATAACTTCAACCGAAGTTTATGCAAAAGTGGCTCTTGAAAAGAAGATAGAGGCGGTCAATCTGTTTAATGGCGTGTTTGATTAAGACATATAGCAGAGTGCGAACAATGGGGAAGTCTTACTTCTTCCCTTTTGTTGGTAAATTGCCGTCAGGCTGTATTCAAAAAACGCTTGTGTTCAAATAAATCTGCGAGACTTATCTGGACACAGGCTTTTTCATGTTCAATTTAATCTTTGATAAAAATGACAACAGGAATAATATACGCTCGTGTCTCCAGTATTGGTGACAGGCAGAGCACGGAAAGACAGGTCAAGGACTTGTCGGAGTATGCAAAGTATAAAGATATCGAAGTCCGTAAAGTCTTTGAGGAGCATATCTCTGGCGCGAGGAAGAATGAGGAGCGTCCAGTGTTGTGTGAGGCAATAGCTTTTTGCAAGGAAAAACGCATAGGCATTCTTCTTGTCAGCGAGCTGTCAAGGTTAGGTCGCAATGCGTTTGAGGTTCTTGCCTCTGTCAAGGAACTCATTGACTGTGGCATCAACCTCTATATACAAAAGGAGCAGCTTACTTTATTGGACGATGATGGACATCCGTCCCTCTTCGCCCCAATAATGATAGCCACGCTTTCTACCTGTGCGCAATTGGAACGTGAAAATATCTCGTTCCGTTTGCAATCAGGCAGAAAGCGGTATATAGAGAAAGACGGAAAACTTGGTCGCAAGGTCGGCTCGGTAAAGACAGTAGAGCAGATGAAAACGGAATATAGGGAAGTAATAAATCTGCTCCGCAAAGGATATTCCATAAGGGATGTGGCAAAGTTGAGTGGCAAGGGTATAAGTACGGTTCAAAGAGTGAAGAAACTGTTTACATGAAGTGTACTATGCAGTAGTGACTCACTTACAACCAAATATTTTATGCTAAAAAAGTGAAAAATCTTTGGCAATTTCAGCCAAATTGAATAAATTTGCATTTAAATTAAAATGTTTTACGCTATGGCAAATCTAAACAGGCTAAAAGTAGTGCTTGCAGAACAGCAGTGACTATCACTAGAAAGGCTTGACAGATTTGAGTACGATTAACTAATTCGTTTTACACTCTTAATATAGGTTCACTAATCAACTTTACACTTAATGTTGAGTGAACTAAATCGGTTTACATTTAGCCTTCATTGAACTGAATGGCTTTACAGTAATTTAGACTTAGGACCAAGAACGCCTATCTCCGATATGAACGCAAATTTAATAGCTTAGCCTTGAAACTATAAATAGTTCAAGAAAAAAATATATCTTTGCAGTCATAAGCCGAAGAGGAAACGTGCTCTGCTGAGGAGCAACCCGCCAGCAATAGGCTTAGCACTACACTGAAAGTAGATTCAGACGAGGTTGCTTTATAGGTGATCTCGTCATTTTATTTTCAGGAAGTGCATATGGCTAAGAAAACCTATTCCATAGGACTGGGCAGTTTTGCCTCCCAGGGATTTCTCCAACATCTTTTTTGAGGACCTTCCTGCAAATGTGCAACCTCTGGCGTTTGCATGCCTATACTTCTATGGGGTCGTTCCGTATTGTAAAACAGGATAGTGTAGCAGTAAAATATCTAAATATTTATGGCATAAAGATTTGGGGTAAACAAAAAGATCTAACTTTGTACTCCGAGAATGGGAGTGAGTGTGCTTTCAACAGATAGTCAAAATAGCGGTCATAAACCAGTCTGTTTGCTGCTACATTTCTGCTACACAGACTATCAGTACAAAAGGTAAATATTTAGATAACAGCGATAAGGAAATACCGTGGATTAGTCCTAGCTGGTCCACGCTACGTACTCTGGACAAGAGTAAAACAAGAAAAGATTGAATCAGACAAGAGGTTGTACGGCTGCTCGTTGTGGAGCACATACAGATATTGTATCTCTTTGAACAAACAAGAAAAGGCATCCGTATGACGCGTATTCGTCTCAAAAGAGAAAGAGAGACGCTTGATGCGGCCGGTTTTGCTTGGTCTAACCCGATGTATGAGGCAAGGGCTTTGCTATAAATACCAAGAAATAGGTATTGCGGGATCAAATAACTTCAATTAAATTTGCGCAAAATTTAACAAATGATTTAAAATCGACTTATCTGCTTGATGGCAAACAATATTTGGGTGCCATCGTTGAGGCTTGGAGTTCTCAGTGATGAGAAAGCATCATAGGTCTAATAAATTTACTATGCATTATATAAGAAGAATGCTGCTTCTGCTTCTCGCACTGACACCCTTAGGCGTGTGTGCCCAGACGCAACAAAGCACAAAAACAGAGAGAAGAAGTGCGATGACCGATTCGGTGTACAGGTTGACAGAGGTGGTGGTGCGATCCAATCAGATGTTGGGTAGCAAGTTTGAGGTCCGCAACCGTACGGGGGCGGCTTATTATATCTCTCCGGAGGAACTAGGAAAGTTTGGTTATACCGACATCAACCGTATGCTCAAGAGCGTGCCGGGAGTGAACGTGTATGAAGAAGACGGTTTCGGATTGCGGCCGAACATCAGCCTGCGTGGTACGAAAGCCGAGCGAAGCGAGCGTATCTCACTCATGGAGGACGGAGTGTTGGCTGCTCCGGCGCCTTATGCCGCTCCCGCGGCCTATTATTTCCCCAATGCCGGGCGCATGTATGCCATCGAGGTGCTGAAGGGGAGCAGTCAGGTGCAATACGGTCCGTTTACCACCGGTGGCGCTATTAATATGGTGTCGACGCCCATTCCCTCGAGATTCACCGCCAAGTTGAACACCTCTTACGGCAGCTACAACACGCTCAAGTCGTATGCAAGCATAGGCAACCACTTTAAATATACGGGCTTTCTGGTGGAATATCTGCGCTATCAGTCGGATGGTTTCCGCAAGGATGAGCCGAACGAGCGCACGGGATTCAAGCGCAACGACCTGATAACAAAGTTCTCGGCACAGACCAATAGGGATGAAGGACTCAACCATTTGTTCGAACTGAAGTTTGGGTTTGCGAATGAGACTTCTGACGAGACTTATCTGGGATTATCGGAAAGCGATTTCGCCATGCGTCCCTACTTCCGCTATGCTGGTGCGCAGAAAGATAATTTAAAGACCCGTCATACCCAATGGGTGGCTACCTATCTGATAAAGGCTGGCAGCAAATTTAAGATAACCACAAACTTATATTATAACTATTTCTTCCGCAACTGGTATAAACTGAACGAGGTGAGGGCAGGCATTACCAAGGCCGAACGCCGTTCGATCGATGCCGTGCTGGCTGATCCGGAGACCAATCGAGACTATTTCGATATTGTTACGGGCAAGAAAGACTACATCGGCGAGGCGCTGATGCTGCGCGCCAATCATCGTGTGTACCGCTCGCGAGGCATACAGTCGAAGGGTGAGTATCGTATGATGCTGGGCGGTGGCTATCTCACCGCGGAGCTGGGCGTGCGCTATCATGCCGACAGTGAGGACCGATTCCAACAAGACGATGCTTATGCGATACAAGGCGGGCGTATGAGTCTTTTCTTGGCGGGACAGCCGGGCGACAATGCCAACCGCATTACCACGGCTCATGCCTGGTCGGGCTATTGGCTGGGAAAATGGTCGAAAGGCATTCTCACGCTCACAGTCGGTATGCGCTATGAGGATGTGGAACTGCTGAATCGCAATTATACCAAGGCCGATCCGCGTCGTACGGGCAAGGTGCGCATTGAGACACCCAACCACGCACATGCTTTGTTGCCGGGATTAGGATTCAATGTGAAGGTACTGTCTGTCCTTTCGGCTTTCGGAGGAATTCACAAGGGGTTCGCACCGCCCAGCGCCGTGCTCAACCAAAAACCTGAAAGCAGTGTGAATGTGGAAGCCGGACTGCGCCTGACGACGCAAAAGATGAAGTTCGAGGCCATCGTCTTTAACAATAACTATTCCAATATGCTGGGAAGCGACTTGGCCGCACAGGGCGGACAAGGCACGCTCGACCAGTTCAATGTAGGTAAGGCTATGGTAAACGGCTTGGAACTAATGTTCCATTATCTGCCGCTACCCAGGCATTTCGCCGTCCAGCTGCCCATTCAGCTTTCCTACACATACACCAATACCGAGATGAAGAACGATTTCATAAGTTCGGCTTGGGGAAATGTGGTTTATGGCGACGAGATACCTTATATATATAAGCACGCTTTCAATGCTCAGATAGGCATCGAGCATAAATGGGTGGAAGCAAACTTCGGAGCACGCTATAATGGTGATATGCGCACCACGCCGGGGCATGGAAAGATTGCCGAGCGTGAGAAGATTCCCGCCCATCTGATTTTGGACGCTTCGCTAAAAGGGCATATCAATAAGAATATCACCATCACACTGAATGCCATCAACTTGGCCAATAAGAAATATTTGGTATCACGCCATCCCGCCGGATTGAGGGCCGGCCATCCTTTTGGCATCTACGGGGGCGTCCAGCTGCATCTGTAAAGCAAAGGCAGATTATAGTCAATAAAGCAAGTAGAATCATCATTGTAAAAAAAGAATGTATAGACTTATAAACATAAAGAAAGCATTGACAACCGTCTTGTTGTTGTTCACGCTTCTCACCGCGGTGGCGCAAACAGCCGGAACCGTTACGGGAACGGTGAGGAACGAGCAGGGCGAAACACTCATCGGAGTGCATGTGCAGGTGTTGGGAACCAAGGCAAAGGCCGTGTCTGATGTAAACGGAAACTTCACCATCAAGGCTGTGCCGGGACAGACATTACAGGTAAGTTACATCGGCATGCTCACACAACGGGTGAAAGTCGGTGGGCAGCCATTGAATATCGTGCTGAAAGACGACAGTCGGCAAATAGACGAAGTCGTGGTAACAGGCTATCAGAACATCCGTAACCGGGTATACACCGGCGCTGCCACATCGGTAAAGATGGATGACATCAAGCTTGAGGGTGTCGCCGATGTATCACGAATGCTCGAAGGACGCGTGCCCGGCCTGTCGATACAGAACATATCGGGTACATTCGGATCGGCGCCTCGTATCAATATCCGGGGTGGCGCCTCTATCATCGGCAATGTGCAGCCGCTGTGGGTTATCGACGGTGCGGTGTATGAAGACCTTGTACACCTCAGTCTCGACCAACTGGCATCGGGCGATGCCGTGACACTCATCAGCTCGGCCGTATCGGGACTTAACCCGGCCGACATACAGGACATACAGGTGTTGAAAGATGCTTCGGCCACATCGGTGTACGGTGCTCGGGCTTTGAACGGCGTGATTGTGATTACCACCAAGTCGGGTAGGAGGGAATCTCCCCTGCGGGTAACTTACTCCACGGAGAATACCGTGCGCCTGAAACCTCGTTATAGCGAATTCGACTTGCTCAATTCGCAGGAAACGATGTCGCTCTATCAGGAGATGAACGACAAGGGCTATTTCGGTATCAGCAATTCACTTTACGGAAGACGCAGCGGAATCTATTATCAATTATATAAGGGAGTGAGTACCGTCAATCCGGCAACGGGCACCTATTACCTACCCAATACGCCCGAGGCAAGGATGGATTTCCTGCGCAAACACGAATATGCCAACACCGACTGGTTTGATCTTCTCTTTACGATGAAGCCCATCACTAATCATGTGATAACGCTTTCGGGCGGTGGCAAGAACACGGCTACCTATGCGTCGATAGGTTTCTATCACGATGCGGGATGGACCGTTACCGACAAGGTGCGCCGACTTACGACCAATGTGAAGAATACCTTTTATATAAACGATAAGCTCACGGCTATGCTCACGGCACAGGGTAACATCCGTTCGCAGAAGGCGCCGGGCACGATGCCGCAGCGCAAGAACAATACGCTTGGAGTATTTGAGCGCGATTTCGACATCAATCCATTCACGTATGCTCTCGGAACAAGTCGCACTCTGCGCCCCTATAATGAAGACGGGAGTCTTGAGTACTACCGCAATAACTGGGCGCCATTCAACATCTTCAACGAATATGCCAATAACAAGATGAACATAGATGTGCTGGATTTCAAGATACAGGGTGAAGCTACTTATAGGCTGAACGACGACATCGCTATCAAAACCCTGCTGTCTACGCGACAAGCATATACCAGTACGACCCACGAAGTACATGAAGCCTCGAATATAGTACAGGCTTTCAGAGCCAATGAAAATCCGTTTGTCGCTCAGCAGAACATCTATCTGGTGCACGATAAAGACAATCCGCAGCTCCAACCCAAGGTCGGGCTGACCCATGGAGGTATACTAAACAAGACGGAAGCCTCGCTGAAAAGCGTCTTGGCTCGCATCGCCCTTGATTTCGATAAGCGTATGGGCGAGCATGATTTAAAGGCTTTTGCCTTTACCGAGGTACGATCGGCTGTGCGCACGGTCAATCCTTTCCAAGGTTATGGCATTCAGTACGACAGGGGAAATCAAGTCTACACCAATCCATTGATATTCAGCAAACTGATAGGCGAGGGTAACGATTATTTCAATCTGCACAAGAGAAACGACCGGGGGGTTACTTTCTCGTTTAATGGAACCTACGGCTATGCGGGTAAATATGTCTTCAATATGGTGTTCAACAGCGAAGGCTCCAATACTTCTGGCAAAGGAGCGCGTGCGTTGTGGTTGCCCACATGGAATGTGGGAGCCAAATGGAACATCGACCAGGAGGCCTTTATGAAAGACAATAAGACGATTTCCAGACTGGCTTTGCGCGTCAGTTACGGCCTCACGGCCAAAATGAACGAAGAGGCCATCAATGCTAATTCCATTTACAAAAGCGGCATTGTGAATCGCCATAACTTCAACGATAGGGAGAATAAATTCAATATCCTGCATTTGGAAAACAGAGACCTGACATGGGAAAAAATGTATGAGCTGAATATCGGTGCGGAACTGGGACTGTTCAATAACCGCATCAGCACGACATTGGATGTGTATCAGCGTAACACTTTCGACCTGATAGACCTTGTGCGCACCTCTGGCGTGGGCGGTCAATATTATAAATATGCCAACTTCGGCGACATGCGCACGCGAGGCGTAGAGTTGGGGCTACATACCAAAAATATCGTAACGGACGGCTTCAGTTGGAGTACTAGCCTCACATTGAGTGCAATGGATCAAAAGATTACGCGCCTGCAGAACACGCCGAATGCTTTTGATATGGTGGCGGGAAGAGGTCGTGGAAACATCGTGGGCTATCCGAGAGGTTCGCTCTTCTCGTTTAATTTCCAAGGTCTGAACAACAACGGACTGCCCACATTCGACTTCGGGCTTTATCCATCCAGCCAAGGAGAATACTCAAATATTGCTGGAGCTGACTTCCTCGATACGCAGTATGCCAAGTCATATCTGCTGTATCACGGACCGATAGAGCCGCAAGTGATAGGTGGTTTGTCCAACACATTTAAATATAAAGATTGGGAATTCTCGTTCTTCATAACGATGCAGGCAGGCAATAAGATTCGTCTGAACCCTACATTCGACCCCGAGTTCGGCGACTTGAATGTCTTCTCCAAATCTTATTACAACCGTTGGCTCAATCCGGGCGATGAGTTCAAGACCGATGTTCCCGCGCTTCCTTCTCAGGAACTGATTGCAAAAGTAGGTAAGGAGAATATCGAGCGTGCCTATAACACATATAATTACTCGCAGCAGATGGTGGCCGACGGAAGTTTTGTGCGGATGAAGAATATCTCGTTGGGATATAACATGCCTGATAAATTTCTGAAAAAGGTGAGGCTGCACGCAGCAAACCTACGCCTGAATATCACCAATCCGTTCCTGATCTATTCAGATAAGAAGCTCAAAGGACAGGATCCGGAGTATTATAAGTCGGGTGGGGTGTCGCTTCCTACGCCTAAACAGTATACTGTAACATTGAACATAGGTTTTTAACAAGAAGAAATATGAAAAGAAATATATCATTGTTGCTATTTGCGACAGCAGCTTGGCTATTCGTCGGCTGTAACAACTTCCTGGATAAAAGTCCCGATTCAGAACTGAATGTTGATATTGACTCCGAGGAAAAGATTGCGGAACTGCTTACAGGAGCTTATCCCGAGGCAAGCTATATCCCCTTTCTGGAGCCTCGCACCGATAATGTGGAAGAGCGTGTCAACGGTGTACATTCGCGGCTGAATGAGTCCATGTTCTTTTGGGAGGACTACGATCAGGAAGACCTCGATACGCCTTTGAACTATTGGAATGCCTGCTATAAGGGCATCGCACAGGCCAATAAGGCTTTGGAACTACTGAGTCGCTATCCCAAGAGCGAACGTGTAAAGGCCTTGTATGGAGAGGCCTTCCTGTTGCGAGCTTACCTGCACTTTATGTTGGTCAACATCTGGTCGGAACCTTATGGGGGAAAAACGACCAATCCGGGCATTCCTTATATTACGAAACCTGAGAAAAATGCTTTGGTAGACTATCAGCGAGGTACGGTGAACGAAGTCTATGCCCAAATCGAAAAGGATTTGAAATTGGGCATATCCTTAGTTTCAGACATCTATTATAAGCATCCTAAGTTTCATTTCAATAAGAAAGCAGCCTATGCCTTTGCCTCTCGCTTCTACCTGATGAAGGGAGAATGGAAAGAGGTCATTGCATATGCGGACTATGTTCTTGGCGGAGATCCCAAGACACAGCTCCGCCCTTGGCGGCAATATGCCGACGTATTCGAGTTCAACCACAGAAGTCTCTATCGCAGATATGCCGCTGCGAGCGAGCCGGCGAACTTGTTGCTGACCACTACAGAGTCGCGTCTGGCACGTACTACGCCCAGCGAGAAATATGGTTCCACATTCAATACGGTAGACAAGATTTTTGCTCAAAAGGGCATTGAGGGCGGGGGAGATTATGCAAAGATGAACTTCATAGGTACCTATATCTTCACTTCGTCAACCGCTCCTGTTACTACCGGTCGCTATTTGGCCAAGTTCGACGAGCTTTCTACCTCCGAAAGCATCGGCACAAAGCCCCGTGGACTTTATGTAACGAATGTGCTCTTCACCGTCGACGAGGTGCTCTTAAACCGGATGGAAGCCTATGCCATGTTGAAGAATTACAGCCATGCCATCGACGATTTACTGCAATATATGCAGGGAAAGTTCGGGTTTATGCCCTCCGTAGACCGTGCCGTGTATACATCTACAAACAGCGACAATTATAATATCTATACTCCTTTCTACGGGTTGACACTAAAACAGCTGGCCATGGTGAAACTCTTCCTTGATTTCCGGCAGAAAGAATTCTATCAGGAGGGTCTGCGCTGGTTCGACATACGGCGTTTCCATTTGGCCGTAAAACGCTCGTCGAAGAGTTCCTACTACTTCCCGCTGGAAAAAGAAGACCCCAGAAAAGTGCTCCAGATACCAACCGAAGCCATTCAAAGAGGTCTTGCCGCCAATCCGCGCGAGCGCCAGGAACCAATCCGATAAATCCTATCAACATCCAAACAGATAAAGTAAGACAATGAAAATAAAGATAAGAAAGACAACTCTTCTGCTCCTCACGGCACTCACTCTCACAGGATGCGACGAAGAGAAACTGAGCGACAGAAGCGTGATTGACGACGGTAAGCAGCAGATAGAAACCACGCAGCTGGATAATTGGATACTCGACAATATCACCAAACCCTACGGCATTGAGGTAATCTATCGCTGGGAAAAGAATACCGGCTCTACGGGTACATTCATTTATCCACCCAAATTAGAGAATGTGCGTGCGATACTCGAGGCTGTGAGAGAATTAGGTTTAGAGACCTATCGACTGAAAGAAGTGGGAGGAGCAGACTTCCTGCTCGGTCGTCTGCCCATCAAGCTGTATCTCTATGGCGGTGGAAATCCCGATGAGAACGGGGTGGAGCGCCTCAATAATCCGCAGCTCACGGCAGCGGAGATGTGCCTGTACAATGTGAACGACTTCAATCCGGGCGATGCCGACAAGATGTTCGTACTCATGCGCAGCGTACACCATCAACTGGCCAAGCGTCTTATGCAGCTCATCGCTTACGACCGTGATAAATTTTTCACCATCAGCGGGCATCGTTATACGGGTTCTACCGAGTTGATAGCAGCCCAGTTGGGCTATGCCTCTACTGGAAAAGAGAAGTTCGGACTGGATGCTTATGCCAATAAGCGAGGATTCTATACAATGCTCTCGTTCCTTTCGGCTGAAGACGACTTTGCTGAAATCATCAGCGCCACGCTCACCAGTACGCCTAAAGAGGTGTATGACGCTACCGTTACGGCAAAGACGCCTGATACGGATGTCGACCCGGAAGTGAATGCGCGTTATGCCAAAGAGGCAGAACAGGCTTATAAGGAATTTACGGAAAAACAAGCCTTCGTCAATGAATATGTGCAGAAAAGCTGGCATATCAATCTCAAGCAGATGCAAGTGATCAGTGTTCGCAGAATCAATGCCTATATAAAACAACATTAAGAAAAAATGAATAACAGATATATGAAATACTGTCTTGTATTGGCGGCCTTGTTGTTGGCAGCTTGTTCTTCCAAGGACGATGTGTTCGATAAATCTCCTTCGCAACGCAGCAGCGAGAGTATTACAGCCTTGAAAGCCGAACTTGTGAATGCGCCTTATGGCTGGCGGGTACTCTATTTTCCCAAAACCGACTCGCTGTTGTTCTCCAATCCGTCGGAACTGATCTCTCAACATGGATTCAGGGGGCACTACGGTTATGGCGGCGACTGCTTCACGATGAAGTTTGCGGCTGACAATACCGTAGAGATGTGGGCAGATTTCACCGACCAAACAGCGGCTGAGGCCGTGAAGAGCGAATACCTTATCGGCCGAAACAGCTTCACCCAATTGAGTTTCTCTACATATAACTATATACACAGACTCGTGAACGACCGCTTTGCCGGAGCTTCAGATTTCCTTTATATGGGCAAGAATGAGGATGGAGACTTGGTGTTTCGCACGGCTACTTACCTGCAGCCGGCACGCGAATACATAGTCTTCACCAAGCTGAGAAGCGCAGAGGAGACAACAGGCTTCGTGCGGAAAGCTTACGATAATCGCACATTCTTTGAGCAGATGGTCAATCCGCAGCTCCTTATACATAGGGGCGGACGCACCTATTTCCGGAGCGACATCTACATCAAGCGCAATGTGGAGACCAATCAGGCTTTGCTCAAGGAAATCAAGGAAAAGAAATACTATCTCTTCCTTTTCACCCAAAAGAAGAATCCCATCCCGGGCTACCCTGCCAAAGAGATGACCGGCCTTGGCTCTGGATATGCCGGGACAGAGCACGGCATAACATTCAGAGCTGGTCTGCGCTACGACAGTAAGACCATGTTTTTCGACTTTCAGCGTAAGGGCAACCGATTTGTGGCTGAACTGGTATCGGTCTACGACCCGTTGCTGCGTAGCATCCGTTTAGTGAGCAAGCACCTGCATCCCGAAGGAGAGTTCACAGGACTCGAAGCGGAAATATGGGACGAGCCCGTAGAATGACAAGTGAGAACATAAAAAAAATACATCATAGAAACAAGGACAACAGACAATGAAGATAAACTTGACAAAATACACTTTGATAGGCCTGACCCTGCTCACGCTGGGTTGTTCGAGAAGCAGTGAAGATTATGCCGATGAGGACTATGAGAAGCTGTTCCCATTTCCCGGTATTGAAAAGCCGAAGGTCTCCTATGAAGACCAAATCGTGCAATTGGGCGATCCCGACGCACCAGTTTCGGACTATGTATATCCAGGAGTGGACATTACCGAGAATGTGAGGGAATATAAAGTAACGCTTACTTGCTCGTTCAATGAAGTGGATATTCTGGGGCAACTTGTAGGCGAGGACGATATCTCTTCCCGCTATACGATTCATTACATCGCTCCCGACAAGCAGTTGCGTATCGTATCAAGCAATAATGGCGACGAGACGGCACATCTGTTTCTGACCAACGGTAAGGAGCAAACCATCACATTCGCGGCCAAATCGGGTTACCCGATGTATCTCTGTGTCAACGGAGTGGGGCCGCGTGGATCGTCTGTAAAAGCCACCATCTCTGCCATATCCGAAGACGGGTTCACTATTGTGAAGCCGCTGAGCGTGAACGAGCATCAGAACGAAGAAGGCCTTGACAAAATCAAGGCTCCGTTCTGTGGCTACATCATTCTTCCTTAATATAATATTAGAAATATGAAAAAGAACATTGCAATTTACATCATGTTGCTCTTGGCTCCATTGACATTCCTTTCGTGCGATCAATGGGGGGGTGAGACCGTGGAGTCTGCTTATCGCGAACCGCAGATCCCTGATCCGACCTATCAATTCAAACGCAATGGTAGCAGCAGTATAGACTATCTGGAATGCGGCCTTCTGCGCGATCCGCTTGACTATATTTACAACAGTTATCTCAAAATCGCTTCGATAATGTATCAGGCCAATATGGACAAGGTACAGGACTATTTCTGCAATGGAGAGTTCGGCTTGAAGCCCAAGGAAGAGCTGGCGTCGTCTCCTCTGCACAAGGCCGACAGGGCACGCATACTGAAAGATGTGGAAGACATCTTTCAGACAACGGGCGTGTTGAGTGGACTGTCTAAGCCGAGTCCCGGAACTTATCGCAACCGCAAGGCAAAACCCGGACAAGGCGGATATGTGGGCACGAATATCGGTGATGTCAACATTGCCTTCGCCAACGAGAAAGGAGTGATAGTGGCAGAGTTGTTCAATGGCATCGTATGGGGGGGGGGCTATTTGGATAAGATCCTCAATACGCATCTCAACGACAGTCTATACAACGACACCCGACTACGCCGTGAACATGAAAGCACAACACTACTCCCGGGACGGAACTATACGGAACTTGAACACCACTGGGACCTTGCCTATGGCTATTATCAGTATTGGCTGCCCTTCATACAGACAAGCGGCCTGTCTGTGTTGCGCGAAAGCCGAATTAAGATCTACAATGCCTTTGCAATCGGCCGTCAGGCGCTCACCGAGTTTCGCTATGAGGAAGTGCAAGCTCAGTTGCTGCTTATTAGGGACGAATTGTCGAAAGTGGCTGCCGTGCGGGCTATGAGCCTGCTGGTCGGCGAGATAACCCTTGTCAACTTAGATGAAGACATCAACAATGCCTTGGTGTTTCTTTCCAAGGGCTGCGGTGCCGTTTACGGACTGCAATTCACCTTGCAGGCCTCGGGTAATCCCTACCTTTCCTACGAAGAAGCAACACATTTCATCGCACAGCTCACGGCCGGCAGCGGATTGTGGGACAAACAGCGGCTGCTTGGCTCGGAATCGACCGAAGGATCTCTCAAGAATGTGGCGGCGGCCATCGGTAAATGCTATGGGCTGACACTCGACGATATTAAACATTCCAATTAGCAAACTTCACACAGAATGATACATAGAATCTATTTCATTTTATTATTATTGTCGCTTTCGTTTACGGCGAAGGCACAGTTGGGGAAAGAACTAATTCCCAATGGCGGATTTGAAGAATACGCCAAAGTTACGCCTCCTCCATCAGGAGAAGACGACGAAGAGGATGAGGAGGAAGAACCTCCCGGCTATTTTGATCCTTATCAAAAACCGCTTTATTGGTCTTTCAACTCGTCGTTGTTCTATACGAGAATCAAGGATGCGCACAGCGGTGTATTCGCCGTGAAAGTATATCCCAATGGGGGCTCGTTCTTCTCGCGCGACGAGAATTTCAACCCTTATCACATCGCGATTGAGGCTGGCGGAGAATACCGCCTTACCTATTGGTATAAGGGTAATGTCAAGAATCCCAATATCACGGTAACGGTAGACTGGTATAAGGGCACGACATCCATAAAGAAAGAGACGCGCGACAAAGAAAAAGCAACGGATTTCTCGGATCAGTGGCAACAGAAGACATTTACATTCAAGGCTCCTGCTGGAGTAGACAAGGCTGGAGTGGGCCTCTATATTGAAAACGATTACAAGTCGGCAGAATCCGGCGGTTGCATTCTTATCGACGACATCTCATTCGTGCAGACCAAAGAGGGGAAACCCTCAGCGGCGCTCGAAGCGCCTTCCAATGTCGTGGTCAGACCGCAGCAGCGAGAAATGGAGCTGTCGTGGAATGCCATTGCCGAAGAAAATGTAAGCTATCAAATCATAATGAATGGAGAAAAAGTGGCTACTACAGAAGGGACATCCTATATCGTCGAGCGACTCGAACCGGGCAAATCCTATCAGTTCAGCGTGTGTTCTGTCAAGGGGTCGGATATATCGGCTCCTTCTGCTCCGCTCACGCAACAGACCCAACGGATGAATACGGGCATTGACAAGGAAGATCGCGTTCCTTATTTGTACACAGTGCGTGAGGTCGGAACCTGTCCCCGCACACTGCGGCTGTTCTATCACGATTTGGCCGATCCCGACGCCAAAATCATATACAGGGTAGACGGAATGCCTGTGACGCCTGTTAATGGTAGCATTATCTTCACGGGCAAGGGGCAGCATATCCTGCAAATCGAAATCACAGAGACGCCTGAACGCAAATGGGATATAGAATACAAATTGAATGTGGATTAGAAAAACGATGAAACAAATACTTTTTTATTTGCTGCTATGTTGCGGCATCGTGTTTGCTGCATGCGACAGCGACAACGTACAGGAAAAGAAGGACATCCGCTTGGGAACTGACAACATCACCGAGGTTTCGCTCAATAAGCTGTCTACCCGAACCATTATTCTCAGCGGGGGAACTGGAAAATATATGGCCAATGTTGCCGACTCGAAAGTCGCGGAGGTCAAGATCAGCAAAGATACCTTGCGCATCAGTGGGATATGGGAGGGACGAACCTATGCCACCATCATTTCTGGCGACTTCAAAAAGCGTGTGGAAATCAACGTGGTGGTTCCTGAACTCAGTATCAGCCAGTCGGAAATAAGACTTTATCCTCGTGATGAAAGTAAGTTCGTGAGCTTGAACGGTGGGGGAGACATCGTCGACTTGAAGATAGAAGACTCGGACAAAGTAATCAATGCGAAGTGGAACGCAAAGACCAACATCTTGGAAATTCAAGCCTATTACGAGGGTGAGGCGATGATACGGGTCATCTCGCAAGACAAGAAAGAGAAGACTCTGAAAGTCGTTGTGCGCTGCGATGGTACGGCCGGTCGCGTGGGCATCTATGGCACCACTTCGCACAGTCTTTACGAGCAGATGAACACGGTGATGGCCGTGCGGCGTCCCGGTGTGGGAGTGTGGCTCTGCAACGGTGCGCACCCATATTCTTCCCGGAAGGTTTTGAAGATAACACCTGCTGTTGTCAATCCCGTGGCTGGAACACATATTGATGTCTCGTTCTCGATGCTTTATCCTGATGAGTTCGCAAGTAGCGGATTGAAAGAGGGCAATTGTAAATTATACGTAGAAGAGGTGAGGAAAAAAGATGTTGTGCTTCGTGGTCGGGGTTTCAAGATTGTCATACCTTACGAGAAGAAATAAGACAATATTTCCATATCTTTACCAATTCTTCGCTAGGAAAAAAAGGTATATACGAATCCGATTTATTAATCAAATAAAAAAAGAACTATGCAAATCTTTACATTCAGAAAAGGCCTGACGGTAATAGCGTTATCTTTGCTTTGCTGTGTGGCTTATGCACAGAAAACGGTGATATTGGAAACTCCCGGAAAACTTTCCGAGAAAATATCCGGGGCAGAAAAGTATACCACAACCTCTCTGGTAATATCTGGTCCTATTAACGGAGCTGATATTTTATTTCTCAGGGAGATGGCCGGCAGAAACCAAGAAGGGGGCAAGACGGAGGGAACGCTGCAGTGTCCAAATAGAAGTGCAACGATTTTCGGGGTAAAACTATGAAAAACACTGTGGGGGAAGCCTAAGTGGCGGGGGCGCAAAGCCCCCAAGAACGTCTGACAGCAATACAAACAAAAAAAGGAGACCGAAGTCTCCCAAAGATTAATTATTCTTGTATTGCTATGTACAATCAATTAACCTCAGAACAAAGGTACGAAATATACCTGGGAATAAAAAGGAAGTGGAGCATAAGTAGAATATCTCGCGAAATCGAGGTGTCCGCGTCCACTGTGCTTCGAGAGATCAGACGCAACAGCAACACCAACGGCGAATACGTGTGGCGCACAGCCCAACGCAAGGCGGAAGCGCGCAAGCACGGGCTGGAGGGCAATCACCGCAAGCCGGCGGAATTATGGTGGCGTATCGAGCAAATGATAGAGGAAGAGGACTGGTCACCATCGCAGATTGCCGGCGTCTTGCGCAAGGAGGGTATTCATATCGCAATACAGACCATCTACAACCACGTGCATGCAGACGCCAGCGGACGTCTTGCGAAACATATGCCGCATGAGCTGAAGTATACCAAGAGAGTCAAGGCGACACGCCCCACCAAGGCCACAAACATAGCCAATCGCACAAGCATCCACGACCGTCCCAAGGAGGCGGACGGCACACGCTTCGGCGATTGGGAGATGGATACCATCGTGGATTCTTACGGCCACGCCATTGTCACGCTTACGGAACGTTCAACCAACTTCATTCTGATGGAGAGACTGAAGTGCGGACGCAAGGCTGTGCCTACGGTGAAAGTCGTGGCTAGGCTGCTTTTCCCGTATAGGGAGTTCGTTCACACGATAACCACAGACAACGGATGCGAATTGGTTTTGAATGATTGAGTCCTTTGGCTTAGTTATGAGGTCTCTCAAATCCACCCTTTCTAGTGCGGAGATCCTTATTAAGGTAGCCACCTCGGTGATTGAATACGGACTTTTGTAGTCAGCTTTGATTTTGGCGATTATCAGATATGCAATAATAGCAACCCACAAATGAGTACGTACTGCATTCTCTGAATATCCCCACAAGTTCTTCACTACGATATTCTGCTTTATCCACTTGAAGAAAACCTCAATATCCCATCTATGACGGTATAGATTGGCGACCTCAATGGCACTGATCTCAAAATTGTTGGTAATAAATTCCACATCATTGCCTGTTACCGAGTCATGGTAAGTAACCATCCGGATTGGTTCTGGGTAGAGTTTCTTCGACTTATGGGTAGTCAGCTTTATGATAAAATCGCCACAGATTCCTGTACTTGGATCAAAGTCAAGACGATGGTTAACGACCTCGTATCTCATATTATCTTTGGGACGACTTATCCAATATGCACCGGCTTTATGAAAGCGAAACAAAGCAATGAAATCAACATATGCTTTGTCCATCATATAGAACGCAAATGCCTCAGGCACAATCTCATCCAGTTCATTGCTGTCATGCCATTTCCCATCTGTAATATGGATATTTGCAGGAATGCTTCCACGAAGATCCAGCAGTGTGTGCATTTTGACTGCGCCTTTGCTATACTTGCCCAATGCCCATGCAGCCAGAACAATGCTTGTTGAGATAGTTGTGGAGTCAAGCGCATAGAGGACATTGTCTATTGTTATCTCAGTAACCTTTGTGTTTGAATACATTGGTCGGACGATACTGATTAAATACATGCCAAGTCCTTCGTAGATGCGATAGTCTCTTTTCTCATTAGCACGACATAAATTGGATTGATTGACAGACTTGCGAATTCCCAAGTGGTATATGCTACTTCCATGAGCCTCTAGGCACAGACAAATATCACGGATGGATACGCAACCAGTAATCTGACCAAATAGCAGGTGAAGCAACTGGCTATAGCAGGATAAATCTTTTGCATGCCAGTCACCTTTGTACTTCTTCACCAACTTGTCAAATTGGTATCGAGGTATGAAGTCGATGACTTGAGCAAAGATATATTTGCCGATGTTCATAATCTTGCAGTTTTGGCTGCAAAATTACTCAATCAATTTCAAATCAAAAAACAAAGAACGCTTGTAAATAATTAAATATCAAATATATAACTATAGTTAAGCGAATAATATCGCATCACTAGTAAGCATTAAACAAGAAGATATATACCTATACTACAAATTTAAGCCACGGACTTATGCAACTGTGCCGTTTATCCGCATTCATTCCGTCATCGCTATGCTAAGAATTTCTTGGAAAAATTCAATGACATAGCATTACTTGCTGACCTCATGGGGCATAAAAGCATCGAAACCACTCGCATATATCTGCGAAGAAGTAGTCTAGAACAACAAGAGATTGTTGATAAGGTAATTACTTGGTAATGTCGTTCGGGCAAACAACAGGTCGCCAGTTCTTTACACGGTGATGGAACTGACGACTTACTGTCGCTTTCACTTGCATTTCAAAACGATCCACACGACTATTGTTGAAATAGTAAAGATGAAGCATGGCAAGAAAATCCATAGCAAAGTCTTCATCCAAATGTTAGATAGCCATACGCCCTCATTCTGTGCCATTTTGTTTGCCATATTATAGAAATGACTGGAGAGTATTTTCTTAGTTTCATTTCTGTGTTCTTCCAATAATTGCGTTCCACCAACAACAATCTGCTTTTGGAGCTCAGAAAGTTTGTTCAAATCATCAGAGGAGAGTTTAGCCTTGAAGGTGAAGGCATGGAATTTTTCAAAAGTTTCAAAGAGATGTTGAACAGCAGCATTTGCATCGTCCACAACCTCATTGAAAGCGGTAGTGGCTTCGTTCAAAGAATCCTTGGCTGCAGAGATACTGTTATTTGCTGCATCAAGTTTTACTCCAGCCTCCTTGTATGCTTGCAGTTGTCGGTCGAACCTATCTGAAGCCTTATCGGTTTCGATATTCTTGTCAATCGTGTCCTTAAAAGAACCAAAATCCATATCTGAGAGTTTACTTTTGCCTATTGCCATAATGAAAATTTTTATGGTTGTATTTTGTTATCTGTCATATCCCCGTTTCTTGCGTGGACTGCATAAGCGGTTAGCCATCATAGCACAACGATGCGCCCACGAAAGTTCATCCTCGTCTTTGTCTCGTCCCCAACCAGAGGTTGCACCACCTCCGCCACCTCCAGACTGGGCAGCTATAGTTGTTGCAGCATCAATGTATTCAGCAAAGAGAAGAATTGCTGTCTTTTGCACGTCCTCAATCTTGGCAAAAACATTGTCTGCATCAAGGGCGATATTCTTGTCTATGACATCAAGACATGGTTGCGGAATATCCACAGGGTAATGATGGAACTCGTCTGTGGAGAAGTTGAAATGTCGCATCTTGGAAGTGTTGTCCATAGTGTGCATTGGCTTTGCCATTGACACAACATTTTTCGGTTGTCCATTTTCTGCACCCCTTAGCGAACCAACAATTGGCCTTTTCCATTCCTGCGGATGCAATTTTGCCCAAGTCTTTTCTATCTTTGACGGCATGAGACAACGCCCTTTGCCGAGTTCAGAAGACTTGTAAATGGAGTTTCCTCGCCTAATGGAATACCCACGCACTTGTCCTTTACTGTCGGATTGTAGTTTGACATCATATCCTATTTGCGTGAGGCATTTTGTGTATAGTCCCCAATCAAAGCGTGGCATCCTGGCTAAAACTGACAGGCAGTCCTGCGCTATCATGTCCTTGTTTCGTTGGCTCACCTCTTGTGCATCTTTCCAACCTCGTTGTTGTCCAGTCTTGGATGCTGCCATCATTGCTCTCTCATAGATGTAATGGGCATCGTTCACGTTGCCCTTTATGTCTATGCGGTTTGCATCAATGTGAAGGTGCATAATGCCACTCTTGCTGTCACGATGAAGTGCAACTACATATTGGCTGTCTTTGAGATTGGTTGCCTTTGCACTTTTGTGCTTCGACTTGGCGGAAAGGTCAACAGCATCGAACTCACGGATAAAGTCATCCGCCAACCTCTGCCAGTCCTCTATCGTCCACCCTTGTGTTTCATCCGAGGTTGGGGAAACTTCAATACGTATCATGTTACGTTTGAGCGGATGATAACGGTTCAACCTGTCCTCAAACTTCTTCTGCAAGGCAAGCATTCTTGCCCACATTGCCGTTGGGGAAATATCATCGGGCAAGAGATTGGTCTTTACAATCTCCGCCTTGTCCTTATCTACTGAGTAACGTATGGCATTTGTGCCATGACTTATTACCTTTGCTTTTGCTATCATAGATGTCGTATGTTCTATTGTGTTAAGTATTTCTCTATCTCAATCATGCGGTTCAAGATTACCTCTACACTTGTTCTCCATCGTTTCATGAAGATTTCGCTGCGGAGAATATTCTCACGTTCCGTAAGCGGACGACCTTTGAGGAAGCCGAACAATTTCTGTATATCGCCCCTGGCATCCGATAGGCTGTTCAAAGCCTCCATTTCTTTGTCAGTCAAGCGTTGTTTGGGATATTTGCCCTCCAACCGCTTGCGTGCGTATGCGCTTGTTGTCAGTCCGCAAAGAGCAGCATATTCCGCTATCTCCTTATGAAGCTGTGGCGTAAGCCTTACTATTAGGCGGCTCGTATATTTCGGTGCCTCCTTTTCTATATTCTTCTTATTCATACCAAGTATTGCTTCTATAAAAGTGTGCAACCCAATGCGAGCTTGCGAGCGTTCAAGAAGTCCATTGGCATACGGACAAACGAAGTGCGTTTGTATGACATTGGTATTTCTTGCATAGCACTGCTATCAGAGTTTACGCACATGCACGCTACGCACTGTGGCTGCACATGTTCACAGACTTATTGTATAACGGTTCTCAAATTACCCAAGTAACAGCAATTGTGGGGCATCCTCTGCTTCCATCTGTTCCTTGAAGAATTGCCTTCTGGCTTCTGCCTCCAGTTCCATGTCTGAAACGCTTGGCGGTGGAACATCTTCCTCCTTGCCATTATCGCCATTTCCAGAAGTTAGGGAAGAAAAGGAACTGTTGGCAAGTTGTGTAGGAGAAGTACCGCCATTTTTGATGGGTGGATCTTCCTTGTTAGGGAATGCGGTTGTGGAAGCAGAAGAAATTGACTTGTCATAGTTGCTTCTTTGGTTGATGGGAACATAGTGAGGATTGACACATTTCTTGCCATCAACAATCCATGCTGAAATGCAGAGCAAAGTGTGAACACTTCCCCGTCTTGTCTGTATAGAAGAAAGGATGCCCAATTTGTTCATGTGGTCAAGCATCTTGGAGACGGTCTTTCGGTCACACTTCCATAGTTTGGATAGAGCCACCTCAGATATGTTCACTTCCCACAATTCTGTTGTGGATTCCCCAACCTCATTTGAGGTTTCAATCTGTCGTGTCACAATCTGAATGAGTTGATAAAGGCATGAAAGGCGATTGATGCCAGCCGTGCCACCCATCAGATAGTTTACTTGTTCGTTACTCAGGATAATGCTGTTGAAAATATTACTGTTCATCGTTGTATGATATTAGTTGTGTAAATGTTTTGTTACTGTCATGCGGAAAATCTCTGCGGTGAAAAGAGAAACTATCGCCTCATGCCGAAGCCTCTTTCTGGCATATAATACTCCTTGTCGTATGCGATATGGTCAAGCACACATTGCAGTCGGTCAAGTTGAGGACTATCAAGCACTTGTATGGCATTGATGGTGATTTTCTGTGATGCTATTCTTCGATGCTCACAGTTTCTTTCCGACATGGTTCCGTCACCGTCTGCAAATACTGAATGCAGGTAAGCGTTGACGGATTCCGTCTGTTCCTTGCTTGGGTAAGCGGCAGGAAAGCGGTCGGAAATGTAGTCTACCATATTGCTGACCGCATTAGCCAACAGAGGGTCACGTTTTTGCAGACTGTTTACAAGTTCATCTTTCGTCATGATGCTATGGTCTATTGTTCATTTCATTCAGACGGTTTGCAGCCTCCAGTCTTATCTCCTCCTCCGACATTGCTCTTGCTCCTCGCACCCAGTCAAGCAAGGCTTTCTTCTCAAAGAAGATGAGCTTGCCAGCAGGCTTGAAGTACGGCAACTGGTTAAGATGCGTCATCTTGTAGAGCGTACTCTTGGCAATGCCGAGAAAGGCGGATGCCTCTTCAAGGTTCAACACTTCCTTTGTCATATAGCAAAGGTTTTCCAACTTGTTCACTCTCGACTGAAGCTCCACTATCTTGCGCTCATGGTCGAGGTTCATCTTTAATGCGTTCTTTTCTGTCATAATTCTGATATTTTGTTTATTTCGTTATCGATTTCGGCTGCAAAGGTATATAGTTGCCAATGATATTCAAGCAGCCGTTATGGTTTATTAAAAGTGCTGATTTTCAATTCTTTGGTTCTATTTTACCATGCTGTAACGTGGTAGATTGGTCGGACACTCATCTGAAATTCAGCATCTTTAAATATTTATCGTTCAAACACTCCCAAAGTCAGGAATTGGACAATAGGGGTGGCAAATCTTTGGTTCTATTGCCAGTTCTCGTTTTTGAAAATGTCCAACAGAGTGCAAAACAAAATTTAACACCCGATTTTCTCAAGTCATGCTGTTTGAGGTCAAAATCGCTTGCAATAACCACATTTAGGGTACAATGGTAGGAAAATGAGTTGTGAATGAGAGAAATAGGGATTTCCCCTCGTTTTTCAAGGGACAAATTTGTACCTTTGCAAATGAAACAGAGGTATTCAACAAGGGATATTTCGGGCAAAGTGTTCTTGACTTTATTTTTCCGTGTTTTTGTCCCGTTTTTGTCCCTCGCTGATTTTGTATCACGAGACAAGAATTTGCAAGTTGCTGATTTACAATGGTTAAAGCTGTATCTTGGAGGGTTGATAACGACAACCACCAGTAACCACCAAATAGGCAGGCTTTCCGTTCTTATATACGATGTCTTTGGAGAGGAACAGACCGCTTACCATTTCCATGATGTTGATAAGAGTTGTTTTGTCAGCAAGATAGAGAGGGGAAAGAGATTGCTTATTAGTACGTTGCTGTAGTTGTTCCGGGTATTTGATGCGCCATTCAATAAGGCGTATTTCAGTGTTTAAAAGTCCTATCGCTTCATCTATAAGATGTAAATAGGGCATTTTTTTCTTGCTCAAACCGTGCACGATACGATTTAAGACGATGCAAGCCAAAAGAAAAATAGCGGAGTAATACGCTATAATCCTGTTCATTGATACTAAAATTGATTACCCATGTAGCCAATTCCTCAATCGCTTCTGCTAATTCGGATGCAGAAACTTTGTGCTGTGAGTATTCCGATAATAATTGGAAAAATCTCTGTTGTAATAATTGATTCATATATTAATAAATAAAAGAATAATCAACTGTAACTTATCCATTCAATATACTATCTTTTTTATTATTTTTTTGTACAGCAATAATGCCTTGTTTGATAAGTACATCCGCTTCGTTAAACTGGAATATGTTATAATTGTTTGTATATGACCGTATCACTATATCCGGAATTATTTTACCAATCTTTTTCATTATCTTACTCCCCCGGTGGAAAGCACTAATGCTATTTTCTGTTTTTCTGTTTTTTCTATATTGGATTGTCACTAATTAAAAAACTCAATATTTCCTCAGGAGTTTTGAAAGAATAGATAGTATCAATCTGTTCAACATGAGGGTTTCCCCACATCACTAAACCAAAATCCACTCCGGCATTTTTTGCACACTCCCAATCATACAGAGTATCTCCGATATAAATTATGTCTTGCGGACTGACTCCGGTTTTTATCAGATAAGATAACATAGGTGCAGCGGAAGGCTTCGGCAATATGCTATCTTCTACCGTTATCACTGTGTCAAAATATGAATCAAGTCCAAATGGACTAAAGTCACTAAGATATTCACTTCTACTTTTCGAGGTGATAATACCAAGTTCAACTCCCTTACCGCTAAGTTCTATGAGTAACTCTTTTATACCATCAAATAGCTTCATAGTATGCGACAACTCTTTTGTATAGCTATTCCATAGTTTACCTGCCATTGCTACGTCTTTGAAGCCTAATCGCTTTAATGCCACTTCGCTTGGAATCCCTAACGCAAAATATAAATCAGAAATTTCATATTTTTTATTTAGAAACTCCCAAATAACTTTTTGCAATGCCATGAGGTCTGCGTATGCAGAATCTAACATTGTTCCATCAATATCGAAAATTATATGTTTGTACTTCATAATCCGATTTCAAGTGCTAAAATATTTATCCTTATTTAAATCTTTCAAAACCTCTGCATCCCAAAATTGGTGAAAAAAAGCAGGATTAGCTTTGCGTTTTTGCTCTTTCGTTACGATGTAGCTTCTTTTTTCAAAAAATGGACAAGCGGTTAAACTTATCTATGTTTTTTGAGATTATTTACTCAATCCAGAAAGTTCCATTGAGCGTACCTTCGCTAAATACTAAGGAAAAGGAACCTTCATACCGACCTTGCTCCTTGTCACAGGAGAGAATCCGGAACGTTCCTTTCTTTACGATTTCACCGTTTATCAAAGCGTATGACACTTTGTTGTCTTGACAATAATTGAGGTATTCCCAACGCATCATGGAGGGATCGATATATTCAATCTCTATTTTTTCGATTGTCTGTTCCTCGTGCAGATAGACTTCCGGCGTATCGACATAAAGGTTTATCCTTACCATATAGATAGCCATGCTTTTCCTGTCGATGCCTAAATCACTCATGAAGAAGGCGCCATCTTCGTCGTGAAGAAAGTAAGGCGTCGCTTGAGGGCTATCCGGACTAAATGGAGAGTGGAAAGGAGTTTGGTTGATGAGTTGCAGACCGTTTAATTCTGCCGTACATTTTGATTTGAAATAGTCTATACCGTCATGCGTTTCCTTCTCGCAAGCTGTCAAGAAGCAAATGGCAAATAGAAAAATCATGAAAACTGTAAACATGGTGAATAGTTTCTTCATTTTGCTGTTATTTTAAGTAATTGAACATTGATTTCTTAAAATGGCAAAATACGGCAGAATAAAGAAAAAAGGTCTTGACAATTGTCAAGACCCCTTTATAATGAATGTTAAAAAGTTGGCTATTTCTCCAATTTGCGGCGTATGCGGCTAACTGTTTCAGGAGTAACCCCTAAGAAAGAAGCTATGCTTTTCAAGGGTACAGTATCTTTAAGGTCAGGACAACGTTTCATTAGTCTTTGATATCGTATTTCAGGTGTACAATACGAATCGAGCAATCGTTCATACACCATTTCATATAGATTTTCAGCTACATATCTTCCTAATCGTTGAGTTTCCATATTCGTTTCCCAACATTCTATAATATCATGGCGTGATATTTCATAGACAGAACAGTCTGTTAACGCTTGAATGCTTACTGCTGACAGACAACTTCTCATAAAAGAAGAATAGTCACATACAAATTCATCGGTAAAAGCATATCCTACAATGTGTTCTTCTCCTTCTTCGTCAATATGCGTATATTGAAATGTGCCATGTTTCACCCAACCGGCAAAACGTTTCACCTCATTTTGTCGGATAAAGAAATCTTTCTTATGGTAAGTACGCAATATCCCTTTTCTCGCAAATAAATCTTTTACAAGGGAATAGTCCAAATTGTTGAGATAAGAATTAAATTCTTTCATTATTGTAAGCTATTTCTCCAGTTTGCGGCGTATGCGACTAACTGTTTCCGGTGTGACTTGTAAGAAAGAATCCACTTCTTTCAACGTAATGTACTCTTGAATGTCGGGGCATCTGTTCAATAAATCAAGATACAGTTCTTCCGTAGTTTTACAGTACATATCCAACAATCTATGATACATCAACAAGTATGATTGTTCGACAAGCGTACATTTTAGTTGCATGATTTTTACATTTGCAGCAAAGAACTCCTCTACTTTTGAATAGGGCATATAACAAATCTTTGTATCGCAAACGGCTTCAATTGTTACTAATGACGGTTGATCAGGTGCTATAAGTGTGCATAAACTTCCTGTAAATTCTCCAGAGAAAGTATATCCTACTATATGTATATTCCCTTTTTCGTCCACACGAGTATATCTCAATAAGCCGTGTTCGATATAAGCCCCCCGATGATTCACTTTGCCTTGAATAGTGAATTGTTCACCCTTTTTGAGTTCGATATAAGTGCCATGTTCCAAAATGAACTGCTTTAGCTGTTCTAATTTCGAATGGTTGGCATATTGTGAGTTAAAATCTTCCATACTATAAACTAATTGCAATTAAAATATAGAATAACTTCGTGAGTTGTTCTCTCAAAAAGCAAAAATAGATTTCTGACTTTATCAAAACATCTTCTCTTTTTTTAATCCACTTTATTGTGAGTTTAGTTTGTGCTTTTGTATATATATCCAAAACGAACTAAACTTATTTCTATTGACTGAAAGTATATGCTGGCGAAAGAAGAAATAACCTTTTCTTTTCGCCAATTTTAAAGTTTGTAACTCTCATAGTTTGAGGAAGAAATGAACTCTTTTATTTCTTCTTCTGTTGGAAGTTCTATCCTATACTTCTGTACAAAGATATTTGGGTCTAATCCGGCAGTGGCATACTTTACTAATGTATCTCCCTTTTCAGTGCAAAGCAGAATACCGATAGGTGGATTATCATCCGGCTGCATCACTTCCGCTTTGAAATAGTTCAGATACATATTTAGTTGCGAAGCATACTCATGGTGGAACTTGTCTATCTTCAATTCTACAATAACATGACATTTCAAAATACGATGATAGAACACAAGGTCGGCAAAGAAATAATCTTCATCAATCAAGATGCGTTTTTGCCGGGCTTCAAAGCAGAAGCCATGTCCCATTTCCAATAGGAAGCGTTGCAAGTTGTCAAGAATGGATTGTTCCAAATCGTTTTCCGTCACTAATGCACGTTCATTCAACCCTAAGAACTCCAAAGTAACAGGGGTATTGATAACATCTTTAGGTTGTAATAAGGTTGCTTGTTGCTGGACTAAAGCGGAGAGGGCTTCTTTGTTTTTGGATAGTCCGCTACGTTCGTAATATAAAGATGCGATTTGTCGCTCTAACTCCTTTACAGACCAGCAGCCACGCATGGTTTCCATTTCATAGAAAGCACGTTTTACCGGGTTCTCAATTCCCGATATGGTATTTAAATGGGTGGAAGATAATCTGTTGAATAATCTATCAGCCGGAATCATCCACGTTTCGGTTTGTGGGTATTCTGTTGATAGTTTCCAAACGCCATTTTCAGATTCGGCGGTCACCAACCGCCGAATTGGTTCAGTGAATTCGGCGGTCAATGACTGCCGAATTTGAATTTGTGATGCAATGTATTGTGTAACAGGTTCTTTTAGTTGTGGATAAACGAGGTACAGCCGCCTAAATTCACGGAATCTACGTTCATTCAGACCTTTTGTTTTCAGTCGTTGTTCCAGTTTTTTCAACAATTGTTCACCGTAGGCGGCACGGTCTTCTCCGTTCTGCTCAAACTCCACGATATAGCACCCCATAAGCCAGTTACGGGAAGTAAGGGCAAGGTTTACAGCGTGTGCGGCTTGTGCCTGCAACGTGTTCTGTATCGTGCTGATATGTTTTACTAATGCTTCAAAGTTCATAGTTACAAAGATAAGTCTTTTATGGTTAAAACTTTAGTTCGGGCAAGCTGTTTATTGCTTCCTCTTTCAATTTATCCACCGCACGGGTGTATTTCTCCGTATGCTTCAATCCGCTATGCCCTAAAAGGCTGGCTACGGTTTTGATATTTGCCCCATTGTTCAGAATGTTCACGGCAAACGAATGTCGGGCACAATGGAAAGTAATAGCCAAAGCAAGCGACAGCAAACAGGTATAGATAAAACGTAACCCGTTAGTAATAAGCGATATTTCAGTATTTTGCAAAGTTGAGAAAATGCAAACGACGACGGAATATTGAGGTTGTTCAGTTACCAGACCGTTAGCCGGGCGGTTACCGAAACGGGAATAGGTAACGGCAAGCGATGAAAAGAAATCCTCTCCGTTTTGTTTGCGCTCATACACAGTGTTTTGCGTGTCAAGGGACGCTTATATGGCAAGTAAATTTGCACTTAAAAATATAAGCGTATGAAAGTAGAGAAATTCAAGGTGCTGCTCTACCTAAAAAAGAGCGGACTGGACAAGTCAGGCAAGGCTCCCATCATGGGACGCATCACCGTGAACCGCACGATGGCACAGTTCGGCTGCAAGCTGTCCTGCACTCCCGAACTGTGGAACCCACGTGAAAGCCGTCTGAACGGCAAGGGCAAAGAGGCGGTGGAAACCAATGCCAAGATTGAGAAGTTGCTGTTGGCGGTGAACAACGCCTTCGACAGCCTTGTGAGCCGTAAAGTGGATTTTAATGCCACGGATGTGAAGAATCATTTTCAAGGCTGCATGGAAACACAGATGACGCTCATGCGAATGACGGATGTCGTCTGTGATGATCTCAAAGCCCGTATCGGTATTGACCGTGCGAAAGGAACTTATCCCGGCTATCACTATATGCGTCTGACACTCGGAGAGTTCATCAAGCATCAGTACAAGGTCAAGGATTTGGCATTCGGGCAACTTACGGAACAGTTCATCCATGACTATCAGACATTCGCCATGGAAAACAAGGGATATGCGATAGATACCGTCCGCCATCATCTTGCCATTTTGAAGAAGATATGCCGTCTGGCGTATAAGGATGGCTATGCCGACAGAATCCACTTCCGGCATTTTACCTTGCCGAAGAAGACTGAAACGACACCACGGGCATTGAGCCGTGAATCTTTTGAGAGAATCCGGGATGTGGAAATACCCGCTTACCGCAAATCCCACATGCTGGCAAGGGATATGTTTCTCTTCGGGTGCTACACCGGGGTCTGTTATGCGGATGTTGTCTCGATTACCCATGAGGATCTATATACGGATGAGGACGGAGCTTTGTGGCTGAAGTATCGAAGAAAGAAAAATGAACTCCGTGCCAGCGTGAAACTGTTGCCCGAAGCGGTTGCGCTGATTGAGAAGTATCATAGTGAGGACAGGGACACACTGTTCCCCTTGCTGCACTGGTCAAATCTCCGAAGGCACATGAAGGCGTTGGCAGTACTGGCGGGCATCAAGGACGACTTGTGCTATCATCAGGCGAGGCACAGTTTCGCCTCGTTAATCACGCTCGAAGCGGGTGTGCCGATTGAGACCATCAGCCGGATGCTGGGGCATTCCGACATTTCCACCACTCAGGTATATGCCCGTGTCAGTCCGAAAAAACTGTTCGAGGACATGGACAAGTTCATAGAAGCGACCCAAGATTTCAAACTGACCCTATAAATCCAACAACGATATGCGAAGCACATTTTCATTATTGCCATACATCAACCGCAGCAAGATTAAGGCTGACGGTACGACCGCCATAAGCACGGGTATCTATTGCCGCCCCGAAGATTGGAACGGCAGGAAGAATGAGATAAAGACCATCAGGGAGAACAACCGCTTACGGGAATACCTGCGTCTGACAGAAGAAGCCTATACCGAGATACTTAAATCGCAAGGCGTGGTCAGTGCCGAGATGTTGAAAAACCACATTTCCTTGAACAACATTCATCCGACCACCCTCCTGCAAATGGGTGAATGGGAACGTGAGCGGTTGAAGAAGCATTCCGAAGAGATTGATTCCACTTCTTCCTATCGGGCTTCAATGTACTACCAAAAGTACCTGACGGACTTTATAGTGTCAATCGGGAAAAAGGATATTCCTCTTGAAGAAGTGACGGAGGATTTCGGCAAGTCCTACAAAGCCCACTTGAAGAAATGCAAGAACTTCGGGGTGTCACAGACCAACCATTGCCTGCGTTGGCTGAACAGGCTGTTGTACCTTGCAGTCGATAAGGAGATTATCCGTGTGAATCCCTGTGAAGAGTTGGAGTATGAGCCGAAGCCGGAGGCAAGGCACAGGTACATCAGCCGCGAGGAGTTCAGGAAGATACTTTCCATCCCGATGTACGACAAGCGGATGGAACTGGCGAGACGGGCTTTCATCTTCTCGACCCTGACAGGACTGGCGTATGTGGACATCAAGCTTCTTCATCCCCACCATATCGGAACAAATGCGGAGGGAAGACGGTATATCCGCATCAACCGCAAGAAGACAAAGGTTGAGGCGTTCATACCCTTGCATCCCATAGCGGAGCAGATATTATCGTTATATAACACAACAGACGATGAGAAGCCCGTGTTCCCTCTTCCCAACCGTGATGCCCTATGGTTTGAGGTTCACGAGTTGGGAGTATCCATAGGGAAAGAGGAAAACTTGACCTATCATCAAAGTCGGCACAGCTTCGGAACATTCCTGATTTCTGCGGACATTCCGATTGAGAGTATCGCTAAGATGATGGGACACTCCAATATCAGGACGACACAGGGATATGCACGGATAACCGATGATAAAATCTCTAAGGATATGGACAAGCTGATAGAGCGCAGAAAGGAAATATCGGCTGGCGAAAAGAAGAAACAGTAAATAATCATCATAAAATAAATGAATTATGAGCAGAGGAATAATCACAATCAGTGAAACGGGTGCAGTCACCATACCGACCGCACCTGTATGGATGACCCAATTTGAAATAGCCGACCTGTTCGGGGTATTTTCGTGCGACATCCGCAAGGCGATATGGGCAATCTATAAGAATAAGGAACTGAGCGAGACTGATACGATGAAGTATATCAAGCAAACTGACAGCATCAGCTATGATGTGTATAATCTTGAAATGATTATAGCCATTGCATTCAGAATATGTAGTAAAGAAACTCTCTTGTTCAGGCGGTTCGTAATAAATGAAATCTGCGCCACCAAGAAAGGAAACCCGGTCACATTGTTTGTTTCCTATGGCAAGGGTGGCAACCTATGGTATAATTAAGGTTCATCCCGTCAGTCACCTGTTCCCAATGCACGGATGCAAAGGTAGCGTGTGGCTTTGGCGGCACAGGCAAGGTCGGGCGGCAGAACCGTTTCGGGCAGAATCTTCCTCAAACGGGTTTGAGCGTATTCCACCCGAAAACCTTGCCACTGCCAACCACACGCTCGAAAGGCATCCGGCAACGGAAACAAGCGACTGGCGGGAAATCAGAAGAAAGAGAAGGAACGGTTTACAGACGAAGCTGAACATTGATGCTTCATCCGTAAGCCGTTCCTTTTTCTTTTGCCGAAGTTCCATTGCTGCCGCAAGCATGGGCAGACGGCAAACTGCGCTCCTTCAAGAAAATCAGGTTGCCGTCAGTCTGTAAGCGGAACGGTAGCTGTCAGCCAGCATCCTTTCGATGTCGGATTCACGGTATAGGATTTTACCGCCCAGCTGAATGTAGGATATACGTCCCTCATTACGGTAGTCCTGAAGTGTCCGGCGGCTCACTTTCAACCGTGCCGACACTTCCTTGTCGGTGAAGAAACGCTCCCCGGTCAGTGTCGGGCGGTAGTTGGCGGTCAGATGCTCTACATTGTCCAGCAGACGGTCAAGGCTTCCCATGAAGTGGATTATCCACTCGTTGTCTTTGTTAATCAGTTCGTTCATGTTACTTTGGATATTAGTGGGTATTATCAGTTTGGATAATAGTGGGTATTATCAGTAATGTACTATACTTGGTTTATATAGTCCTGCCTTTGAACCTTGCTTCCTTTCGTCTGTCCTCCACAATGGAGATGATGCGCTGCACGTCTTCGGGACGATAGTAGGTCTTGTGGTTTATTTGGCTGTATGCCAAAGTCCCGTTGTCCCGAAGCGTCTGCAACGTGCGTGGGCTGATGTTAAGCATCCGGCACACGTCCTGATTGTCCATCCACTCGCTCATTTTCTTTTCACCGTGCCGATGACAGATGGCATCCATCCGGCTGACGAAGCGGTCGAACTTGGCGACCATCGCCTCAAAGGTCTTTCTTTCGATTGATACGATTTCCATATTGTCGTTCTTTTAGCTGTTATTGTTCCTTTTGCCGCAAAGGAATATATAATGCGTTATCTGACAATGGAATTCCCAAAACTGGCAGCGTGTTGCGTTGGTGTGGTAGCGGTTGTCCGGGATACCGATTATCGCTATCACCTTAATTTGGGTTTTTAGAGGGGAACCGAAACTCAAATAAGGGCTTAATTAAAAAATGTCCGTGGCTGAGCATTTGCCCGTTCGGACATTCATATCCGGCAAAACGGTGAAGTCCGCACCGCTTTAGCAACCGCCATAAAGCAAAACCACACAAAAATGCCGAGCAAAATCCAAGTGCTTGACAGACTGCACTGAAGCATCTTACTTTGCTCACGATAATCGGTCGAGGTGCTTACCAAGACCACATTCAATAACTTAATCAATTTGTTTTTTACAATGAAGAGAGAACCAAGCATTACAGAGCAGCAGGCTCGTGAAATCGTGGAAAAGATGGGACGCAGGGAATCCTACACTCCCAAGTCGATGAATGACATTTACAGGCGTATCGGTCTGGAGCCGGATGAGCCGGAACAGCCCGGCAAGGCCGTCACGGAAGAAATGGAGACCGCTATGGCGGATGAAGCGGCAGGTGTGGTGACCGAGGAAGCGGCAATGCCGCAGAAGCGTGTCAGCAGCAAGCAGCGCAGGCTGTCGCTGGAGGAGTACCGCGCCATCTATCTCCAAGTCCCCAAGATTGTAAACCGCAAGCCCGTGTTCGTCAGCGAGACAGTGCGAGACGAACTGGACAGGGTTGTCCGCTTCTTCGGAGGAAAGGGCATGAGCGCATCGGGGCTGATCGAGAACCTCGTCCGCCTGCACCTCGACACATATCGGAACGACATCGAGCAGTGGCGCAAGCTCTGACGGAATTACAGAAAGTCGGTTGGGCTGGTGAATACACTTCATCGGCTTAACCGATACCCAAGATGAGTGACTACACTCGGAAACAAATCCGACAGGCGGAGGATTTTTATGTCTTCAAAGACATAGCAAGATATATTTTCAGTTACCCGAATGATTCTAAGTAACTGAAAATGCCTTCACCGCCGTGGGCAGAATTATCCTCCGCAGTCGGATAATTTCGGGGTTCATTAATCAAAGATTAAACAATGGACAAGCCATAAAATTAAAAGAATAAGAAGAATGAAAAAGAAGAGCAAGTACGGGAGAAATCCCAAGTTGAACCCGAAGACGCACTGCGTGATGGTACGCTTCGACGATGTGGAATGGAACAAATTCCTGACGATGTACGAGGAATCGAACGTGTACGCGAAAGCCGTCTTTCTCAAGGCGCACTTCTTCGGGCAGAAGTTCAAGGTGCTGAAAGTGGACAAGACGCTGGTGGACTATTACACCAAACTGTCGGACTTCCACGCCCAGTTCCGCTGCATAGGCACGAACTACAATCAAGTTGTCAAGGAGCTACGCATCCACTTTTCGGAGAAGAAAGCGATGGCGTTGTTCTACAAGCTGGAGAAGTGTACCATCGACCTCGTGAAGCTGAGCCGTAAGATCGTGGAACTTTCAAGGGAGATGGAGGCTAAGTGGCAACAAAGACGGAATGGTTATATAACATAGTGGAATACTCCTTTGATACGCAGTCCGGCAAATGAATGAAGTCCCACAGGCAATTTCATTGCCGACCATGTTGTAATCGGCCGTCCGGGAGCGTATATCAAGGATGAGAACCGACCGAAAAGGTTGAAAATGTAATCTAAGGCAGTAACGGACAAAATCGTTACTGCCTTTTAGCTGTCAATAAAAGCTATACGTTCTTGTATTGCTTCCTGTATTTAGTCGGCGACATCCCCATAGTATTTGTAAACACTCGTACAAAATGCGGCAAATCGTTAAAACCGACCATATAGCAAATTTCTGCGACCCCCCGTTGTGTATTTTTCAATAAATGGCAAGCCGTATTCAGACGATATTGCGTAACAAATTGCGAAAAGGTCATTCCTTTGCAACGCTTGAAATAAGAACAGAATGCCGAACGGTTCATGCCAACCTCTTCCGCAATATCGTCCAACGCAATGGAATGGACATAGTGCTTCATGACATAGGCACAAATCTGTTGCATCCGACGAACATCTCGCTCAATGCGCATCGGTTTTCCAGCCAATGTATAATCGGATGAAGTAAAAATGACAGGCAGTAAGCGGAACATTGCGCTTAAACGTTCCAGTTCATCCATTTCATTTATTTCCGACAAAATCCTACGGATTATCCGTGAACTTTCCAAACCGAACTTAAGTGCATCGGTCGGAAACTGCACACCCGACAACCTGTTTCTCAATTCGGGAAACACCTCTATGCACCTTTCTAATAATGAATGGCTAAAAGCCACCATTAAGTATCGAACATGCCCTTCTTCATCAGTGCTGTCTGCATTATATTCCCAACGATGAATCATCGACGGTGGGATTAACACCACGTCGCCTGCTGTAAAAGGTTGTAATGTGTCTCCTGCCATGCGATTGCCCTGCCCATGAACCACATAATACAATTCCCACGCATCATGTTGATGCAATTTCGCTTCAAGGTTTACTTCTACCTGTTGGTCAATGAAGAAGAACGAATGATTTTCTACTTCAGGTAATTCATATGGTATAATAGCATCTTCCATAAGGCAAATTATATTTATATACCACAAATTTACGACAAATATTTGAAACAATAAAACAAATACAAAACAATTCAACAGAGTAACTTTGCACCAGAAAATAAAAAATGAAAGTCTAACTTAAAAAAAGATGTAATATGGAATTTTATGAAGTATTGGAGAAACGTCGCACCTACCGCGACTACTCCGACAAGGAAGTAAGTGACGAAGTTCTTGACCGCATAATCAGTGCGGCATTCAAAGCCCCGACCAACGACCATCTGCGTCAGTTCGAATTCGTTGTGGTGCGCGGACGCGAGAACATCGCCAAGGTGATAGCACCGCTTGCCAAGAACATGGCGGCGTTCAAGGAACTCGTACACGAAGTGGACGATACCAATGGCGACAAGGATAAGATGGATATGTTTGCCGACGCGCTACCCAAGCAACAGCGTATGCTCATGCAGAGCGGACTGCTAATCCTGCCCTTCTTCCGCCAGAGCCAATGCCCGTTGCTTCAGCCTAAGGAACAAAGCTCGCTCAATTTCTTCGCATCCGTATGGTGTGCCATTGAAAACATGCTTCTTGCAGCCACGGATGAAGGACTGGGAACCGTGTTTCACATCCCCGTGGGTGATGAACCGGGAAAAATCAAGGAGATAGTCGGAGCCCCCGATGACTATGAATTCGCCTGCCTGCTGACGATGGGCTATCCCGCCGAAAACGCCTTCCTGCCCAAGCAGAAAGAGATTGACGTAAAGAGCAGAATCCATCACAACATTTGGTAAACCGATGAGAGGACACATCCTGATATTGACGGCGAATGTCCTTTTCGGGATAAGCATGCCGGTATTCAAGTACCTGCTGTCGTCGGATGTACCTCCCGAGGCCATCACCATCATGCGGGCGTCTTTCGCCTGCGTGATGTTTTGGCTGACCTCATTGTTCATGCCGATGGAAAAGGTAGCCGGAAAAGATTTGGCTATTCTTTTCGTGTGCGCCATGTGCGGTGTTGGCATTAACCAATACCTGTTCGTACTTGGCTTAAAAAGTTCATCCCCTGTAGACGCCTCAATCATAGCAACCTCCGTTCCGATATTCGTGATGCTGCTGGCGGCTATTATTCTTAAGGAGCCGGTAACAGCGAAAAAGGCATCCGGGGTTATGCTTGGTGTCTGCGGAGGTCTGTTGCTTGTTTTCAGTTCCATTCATGGAGAGACGGGCAACGGGACACTTCACGGCGATATGCTTATGTTCGTCAATCAATTGATGTATTCCATCTATCTGGTACGGTCTAAGCCATTGACGGCAAAATATACCTCCGTGACGATGATGAAATGGATGTTTCTCTTCTCGACATTGATTCTGACGCCGTTCTGTGCCGGAACATTGGCAGAAGTGCCGACATTCCATGCCGGTACATTCAGCTGGTCCCAAACCGAAGCGTTGTTCTACCTGCTGTTCGGCGCGACTTATCTCGCATTCATGCTGATTCCAATGGCTTTGAAAACTATTCGTCCGACAGTAGCCAGCATGTATAATTACGTGCAACCGATTGTGGCTTCAGCCATTGCAATTGCCATAGGGCAAGATACATTCTCAATAACAAAATTGGGTTCGCTTCTGCTTGTGTTTGTGGGGGTATATCTCGTAACCACAAGCCGCAGCAAACAGGAACCCTCAACTATCAAAAATTGAATAATTATGGAATTTTATGAAGTAATCGAAAAACGGCACAGCATCCGTGAGTTTCAGGACAAACCTATTCAACGCGATGTGCTGGAGCGCATCCTCAACGCCGGGCTAAAAGCCCCTTCGTCGAACCATCAGCGGCAATGGGAACTGCTGACCATTACCGACAAGGATACTATAAAGGCAGTGGCAAAAATTGTGAAGCCTTATTATTGCCGCATCTCCGAGCCGAAAACTCCCCAGCAGGAGATGTTCAAGATAGCCTATCCTCTTCAGCGAAAGATGATAGAGGAATCGGCGTGTGTCATATTGCCCTATTTCAAATGCAAGTATGACCTCAAAAGCGAAACCAACAACTATGGTCTGATGGATTTTGCCGCAGCATGGGCATTGGTTGAAAATCTTTTGTTGGCAGCTACCGCAGAAGGACTGGGTTCCGTAGTCCATTTCCCGGTAAAGAAAGAGCCGGAACAGATAAAGGAGCTGTTCAATGTGCCTGACGGATACATGCTGCCCGCTCTTGTGGTTCTCGGCTATGCCAAAGAAGGTGCGTTGATTCCACGACAAGTTCCCGCTACTGTTGAAAACAAAGTCAAATGGAACAAATGGTGAAAATCAGCGATATAGATGTTAAAAGCGTGCTTACCAAGTCGAACCTACCGGTAAGCGACTATTCCGTCAATCCGTATGTGGGTTGCACTCATGCGTGCAAGTATTGTTATGCCTCGTTCATGAAACGCTTTACCAACCATCCCGAACCATGGGGCGAGTTTCTGGACGTGAAGCATTGGCCGGAAATGACCAATCCGGAGAAATACAAGGGCAAGGAGCTGTTTATCGGCTCGGTGACGGACCCATACAATCCGCAGGAGGAAGAATACGGCAGGACACGCGCATTGCTTCAACAACTCAAAGGCAGTGGTGTTAAAATCAGCATCCAGACGAAATCCGACCTTGTGCTTCGGGACATGGAACTTATCAGGACATTCCCCGATGCCCGTGTCGGTTTCAGCATCAATACGCTGGACGAGCGGTTCAAGGATGATATGGACAACGCAGTGAGCATAGAACGCCGGTTGGAGGCGATGAGACAATTTCATGAAGCCGGAATCCGTACCACCTGTTTCATCTCACCGATATTTCCGGGTATCACCGATGTTATGGCAATCATCGAACGGGTGAAAGACCGATGCAATCTCGTGTGGCTCGAAAACCTCAATCTCCGTGGCAACTACAAATCGGTGATAATGGACAATATCCGGGATAAGCATAGTGAATTACTATCTCTTTATGAAGAAATCTATCTGAAAAACAAACGTGCATACTGGGAACAGCTTGATGCGGAAGTTCGTGCATACGCTGGTGAAAACGGACTTGAATATCTCAGAAACGATGACACGATGAAAAGGCCGTTTGATGCCCCACCTGTCATAGTAAACTTTTTCTATCATGAGGAAATAAAGAAATCAGCCCTGAAAGGAGGTACTACGAATGCCTGAAATGCCCGAAGTCGAAACCATCAAACGGATTATTGAGCCACAAATTGTGGGGTTAAAAATAGATTCCGTGATAACCAACCATTCACAAGTCATTGCTTATCCTGACATGTATCGATTTGAGCAAGAAACGAATGGGCAGACTATCAATAAAATGAGCCGCAGAGGAAAGTATCTCACGATACATTTCGATAGCGGTGACCGCCTTATTCTTCATTTGAGAATGACAGGGCAACTACTTGTGACACCTCACAATTATCCGATGGAAAATCATACGCATCTGATTATGAATCTTTCTAACGGAACCCAACTGCGCTACATAGATGTAAGGCGGCTCGGTCGCTTTTGGCTATTTGGAAAAAATGATATCGACGATAAAAGCGGTCTGGAGAAATTGGGAATGGAGCCCTTAGATAATAATTTGACCGCTCCATATCTCGTTGCACATCTAAGTAAACGGAAACGGCCAATAAAAGAGATGCTGCATGATCAAACGGTAATAGCTGGTATTGGTAATATTTACTCGGACGAGATACTTCATGCCGCAGGTATATATCCGGGTAAGTATTGTTCTGATCTTTCTGATAAGGAATGGAATAGTCTTGTTGTTAAAATACGGGAGATTATCCGCAATAGTATTGAGACCAACCGTATGTCACCACAGGAATATCTGGAAGGAAAGGGAAAGGAGTATCGGAATATGCCCTATTTAAGAGTGTATGGACAGAAAGGGGAAAGATGCAAAAACTGCGGCTCTATAATAGAGAAAATCGTGATAGGTGGCAGAAGCAGCTGTTACTGTCCACATTGTCAGAAGAAGGATTAAAAGGTTATGCTCAATGCGTTAGATATATACAACAGTCTAAATTCCGCTTATGGTCCTGCCGTATGGTGGTCGGATAATGCGTACACCGTAATGGTCGAGGCTATTCTCGTGCAAAACACTTCGTGGTCATCTGTGGAGAAAGTGATGCAGACACTTCCACAGGAGCTTACGCCATTGTATATTTCATCGCTATCCGATGTGGAACTGGAATCTCTTATTCGACCTTGCGGCTTCGCCAAAAGAAAGAGCGCGACCATCATTCGTGTTACCAACTGGTTCAGACAGTTTGAATATGATGTGGAGAAGATAAAATCTTTTGAAACAGATGAGCTTAGAAACCGTTTGCGGTCTATCAAAGGCATCGGTAATGAAACAGCGGATGTAATTTCCGTGTATGTGTTTCATAAGCCGGTATTTATAGTGGATGCCTATTCCCGACGCTTTCTTATGAAACTGGGACTCAACTTTGATACTGATGAGGAGATTAAAAGGTTCTTTGAAAAAAGTTTCCGAAAGGATTATCGTTTGTTCGGCTGGATTCATTGGTTAATCTTGCAACATGGGATAAAACATTGTAAGAAAACACCGATTTGTCATGATTGTATTTTCAAGAACAAGTGTACATCCGTTGTGCCTATAATGGAATAGGAGAAAATTTGAGTGATAATGTACATTGCTCAAACTGAAAATTGAAGAGAACTGAATATGAAATATCTTCAAAAAACAATAACATCGGGCTATTTACTGATAACATTGTTAATCGGGTGCATAGCTTACACTTGGCATCATGAATGGCAAGAGGTGGAAGCATTGGAGGTTAGCAATCAACAGATAGATGAATTCAGGAAAGAGGTAAACCATATTCATATCCGGCTGATAGAGTTCTCACTGATGGGAGAAACTGTATTGGATTGGGATGAAACGGATTTGGAGAATTACCATACTCAACGCATCGCATTGGACAGCATATTGAGCCTGTTTAATGAAACTTATGCAATTGGACATATTGACAGTGTGCGCAGTCTTTTAGAGGAAAAGGAACGACAGATGTTCCAAATAGTCCGGTTAATGGATGAGCAACAATCCATCAACCAAAAGATAGCCAATCAAACACCTGTTATTGTGCAGGAACAGCCCAAGAAGCCGAAGCGTAAAGGCTTTTTGGGCATCTTCGGCAAAAAAGAGGAAACGAAGCCAACAACAACTACTACTATGCTTCGTTCACCCAACAGAAATATGGTCAGCGAACAGAAAGCGCAGAGCCGTCGATTGACAGAACAATCCGACAGTCTTGCTGCCCGCAATGCAGATCTAAACAGGCAGTTGAAAGGGTTAATCTGTCAAATAGAAGACAAGGTACAAACTGACCTGCAAAGCCGGGAAGAAGAAATAATAGCCATGCGTGAAAAGTCGTTTATGCAGGTAGGCGGTTTAATGGGTTTTGTCCTTCTATTGTTGTTATTTTCTTACATCATCATACACCGTGATGCAAAGAGTATCAAACAATACAAGCGCAAGACAACGGATTTGATAGGGCAACTGGAGCAATCCGTACAACGAAACGAGGAGCTGATAGCATCAAGAAAGAAGGCGGTGCATACCATCACCCATGAACTGCTCACACCACTGACGGCAATAACAGGCTATACCGAATTGTTGCGGAAAGAGTGCAGCAAGGGTAACAATGTGCATTTTCTTCAAAGCATACAACGATCTTCCGACCGTATGCGGAATATGCTCAACACCCTGCTGGACTTCTTCCGTTTGGACAACGGCAAGGAGCATCCCAAACTGTTGCCCTGCCGGATTTCGACAATTACGCATACCCTTGAAACGGAGTTCATGCCCGTTGCTATGAAAAAGGGGCTTTCCTTGACCGTAAAGAACGGAAACGATGCGGTTGTACTGACCGACAAGGAGCGAATAATCCAAATCGGGAACAACCTGCTGTCAAATGCAATCAAGTTCACGGAGGAAGGTGGTGTATCACTTATGACAGACTACAATAACGGAATTTTGACCCTTGTCGTTGAGGATACGGGTACAGGCATGACCGAAGATGAACAGCAACGCGTATTCGGTGCATTTGAACGCCTATCAAATGCTGCCGCAAAGGACGGCTTCGGGCTTGGACTTGCCATCGTGCATAATATCGTGACAATGCTCCACGGGACAATACAAATAGAAAGCGAGAAAGGAAAAGGAAGCCGCTTCACGGTGGAAATACCCATGCCGAAAGCCGATGAAGTGCCGGAAAAAGAGATACAGACTTATATCCACCGACAGGATAGAAACCTCAATGTTATCGCCATCGACAATGACGAGGTGCTGCTCCTGATGTTGAAAGAAATGTATGCACAAGAAGGAATACACTGCGACACCTGCACCGATGCGGCGGAACTGATGGAAATGGTACGCCAAAAAGAATACAACTTGTTGCTGACGGACTTGAATATGCCCGGTATAAACGGCTTCGAGTTGCTGGAACTGCTGCGATCGTCCAACGTGGGCAATTCACAGACAATCCCGGTGGTCGTGGCAACCGCTTCGGGGAGTTGCGATGCGGAGGAACTTTTGGAACGAGGTTTTGTCGGATGTCTGTTCAAGCCGTTCTCCATATCGGAACTGATGGATGTTTCCGACAAGTGCGCCATTAAAGCGACACAGGACAGTAAACCGGACTTTTCAGCCTTGTTGTCCTACGGTAATGAAGCCGTCATGCTGGAAAAGCTGATAACGGAAACCGAGAAGGAAATGCAGGCGGTTCGGGATGCGGCAACGCGAAACGACTGGCAAGAACTTGATGCCTTGACACACCACTTGCGCAGTTCGTGGGAGATACTCCGTGCCGACCAACCGCTGAGAGTGCTTTATGATGTGCTTCATGGAAAGGATAAGTCTGTTAACGAAGCGTTAAGTAATGCTGTGTCCGCAGTGTTGGATAAGGGAGCGGAAATAATCCGACAGGCAAAAGAGGAAAGGAGAAAATACGAAAATGGATAAGACAAGAATAATTGTGGTGGAAGACAATATCGTATATTGTGAATATGTCTGCAATCTGCTGGCACGGGAAGGATACAGCACCGTAAAGGCTTACCACCTATTGACAGCGAAAAAACATCTGCAACAAGCAACAGACAATGACATTGTGGTTGCCGACCTGCGTCTGCCTGACGGCAACGGCATAGACCTTTTGCGTTGGATGCGCAAGGAGGGCAAGATGCAGCCGTTCATCATAATGACCGACTACGCCGAAGTGCATACGGCAGTCGAGAGTATGAAACTCGGTTCGCTTGACTATATACCTAAAAAACTGATAGAGGATAAACTCGTCCCCCTTATCCGCGCCATACAGAAAGAGCGGCAGTCGGGACACAGCCGTATGCCAGTGTTCGCCCGTGAAGGTTCCTCCTTTCAGAAAATCATGCACAGGATAAAGTTAGTGGCGGCAACCGATATGAGCGTGATGATATTCGGAGAGAACGGCACGGGCAAGGAGCATATCGCCCACCACTTGCACGACAAGAGCAAACGGTCTGGCAAACCCTTCGTGGCGGTGGACTGCGGTTCACTCTCCAGAGAACTTGCACCGTCGGCATTCTTCGGACACGTCAAAGGCGCATTTACTGGTGCGGACAGCACCAAGAAGGGATATTTCCATGAGGCGGAAGGCGGTACGCTGTTTTTGGATGAGGTGGGCAACCTTGCATTGGAAACCCAGCAGATGTTGCTCCGTGCCATACAGGAAAGGCGTTATCGCCCAATCGGTGACAAATCGGACAGAAGTTTCAATGTCCGCATCATCGCCGCCACCAACGAGGATCTGGAGGCGGCAGTGAGCGAAAAACGTTTCCGGCAGGATTTACTCTACCGTCTGCATGACTTCGTGATAACCGTGCCGCCTTTGCGTGACTGTCAGGAGGACATCATGCCGTTGGCGGAGTTCTTCCGTGAGATAGCCAACAAAGAATTGGAATGCGATGTGAGCGGTTTCAGTTCCGAAGCCCGTAAAGCGTTGCTGACACATCCGTGGCCGGGCAACGTGCGGGAGCTTCGGCAGAAAATCATGGGAGCAGTGTTGCAGGCGCAGGAAGGTGTTGTCATGAAAGAGCATCTGGAACTTGCCGTGACGAAACCGAACTCACCCGTCAGCTTCGCCCTGCGCAATGACGCGGAGGATAAGGAACGGATAATGCGTGCGTTAAAGCAGACAAACGGCAACAGGAGTGCTGCCGCCGAACTGTTGGGAATAAGCAGAACAACTCTATACGGCAAACTTGAAGAGTATGGACTTAAATATAAATTCAGGCAACCATAGCCGATTTTGTTGAATTTGACTATCTGCAAAGGTTTGTTATTCAAAAAAATAATATTACCTTTGCATTTAGGAAAAGCGTTCTTTTGAATTACTGCAAAACGAGGTGAAACACAGAATTTCGCTGGTTTCTAAATCGTTACCTATTAAGCTGAAATGTTTTGCAAGTGCTTGAATTTTAGCAAGAAAGAAAATCTGCTATGTCTTGCGCAGTGCCAGCTTATATGTTTGTCTATTCCGGCTCTCTTTACCCAACGTTTTACTGATTTACAGCAGCTTTCGTAAGTAGGTAAATCGAATATCAAGCAGTTTTTATCTGCCGGGGCTTCACCAATGATAGACAATAGACCATCATTCAGGGGAATAACTACACCACTACTGGCAGAATGTCCCTTTGTCTTACTTTGCTCAAATTTCAATAACCGATTAGCGTAATCCACATTCTTATAGGTAAGGTCTTTTACATCACAGAAACGCAGACCGCAGTATAAGCAGAAGATAAAAGCACGTCTGACATTCGGGTTCTCGTTGTCATAATGGCAAGCCGCCAACTTTTGTATTTCTTCGGGAGAAAGAACATCTTTCCGAAGCATTTGGCTATCCACTTTGCAGGTAACACTTTTGCATGGGTCTTTCAACATTACATCGTGGTCAATCGCATATCGAATAACTTTCTTGAAACGCTGGTAAATGCTTTTAGCCCCTTCACCCACACTTCGGGATTGCAGGTAGGCTACAAACTGCTCCATCATTTCTTTGGTGATAAGTTCCGGTTTGATACTAAACTCATTCATGGGGTATTGCTCTTTTAAGAAGTCCTTAAAACGGCTAAGTGCAATTTGTACCATGCGAATATCTTTCTTGGTATAACTGTTGATATAGGCTTGGAAATAGTCTAAGAAATTGACCGTTCTATCTTTTTTTAACCGATAGCCCAACATACTTTCTTTAAACTCCTGTTCACGCTCCGCACGTATCTTTGTAGCAAGCTCCAACGTTTCTTTGTTCTGCTGACGTTCTGCAGGGGTACGGGGCTTATCTATCAGATACAGACTAAGGTTTTCTTTTCGCCTGTTGTGCTTTACTGCAAACTTGGGCTTACCTTGCATCTTTCCACTATCATAGTACACTTGATTGCCGTTTTTATCTAATACGGGCTTTTCCTCTCTACCTAAATAATACTCTAAGTAAAGGCTAATTCTACCATCCGAGAGCTTATTTTGTTCTAACTTGGGGTTTTCTTTCGTTTTATTTTCTAACTTTGCCATTGTTTAGAGGTTTTATCCCGATTTAGGTACCATAACCGGGTGATTACGCTAAATAGTTGATTTTCTTTTGTTTTCCGATATTGCAAAGGTACAAAAGAAAATGATATTTCAAAGTGTACTAAAAGTGTACTGAATAACGGAAAATGGGCAAAATATGGCAAAAATAGAGAAAATAGGAAATATACAAGTGATTGATAATAAAGAAGATATGTTCTTTTATTTTCCTATGATTTCTATGGCTTGTACCGGGTCTGGGTACCACGAAAAGCTAAGAATTGAGCAATCAATTACTTAGCTTTTTTGTTATAGGGTATTTCTTTCTAATGTGCACTACCAGAAGGTTTTCGATATTTTCTATAGACTGTGTTATTTGCAGCAAAAATACTAAAAAGGTGCAATTCACTTTTACGATGAATTGCACCTTTTCTTATCTCTCAGTATCATTTATCCCTTGCCTGCCTTTATCCAGGTTGCTTTCTTCCATAGCCATTCTAATGGACCCTGGCGATGTGAACGAAGCCACCAGTTACAAAAAAAGTATTGTAAAAAGAATACGCTTACACCAATAAGGATACACGCTGTAATACCTGTATGCAGATAAAGTCCTAATCCCCAGTTGTAAAACAAGAACCCTCCGATTAAAGATTGTGACAGGTAGTTGGTCAAGCTCATGCGTCCATAAGGTGCAAATTTATGAAGAACATTCTTAAGGGTTGTCAGGTAATAAACCAGTATGATACCTGCAAACATGATTCCTGTAAATGCAATATTTGACAGTGACTTGCATAGAAGGACAGAAGGTACAAGTAGTGCTTCGCGACTTATAAAGTCGGGGAGTATATTTATCAAACCATAAATGGGGAAAAAGGCGGTAACGGCTATGATGAATACTTTAATCCAGATTTTTATATTCTTTTCTGAATAGAGAAACGCGTTGCTACGCCCAATTATCATACCTACCATAAACAGACCGGCGGTTTGAGTAACTCTTCCGTGTAATAGCATCCAACCCATGTTGGCAACATTACCCGTCCATATGGCAGTTTTGCACATTTCGAGGAGAGAACCTTCTTTCTGAGCTGTATTGACTAACTCCCAGTATGGAGCATCAAGATCAGCATTAATAACATAGTCGGGGTTGATAAGTGCATAAATTATTTGTCCCAATTCAATAGGTTGAAGTAGAAGAATGACTGCTATGATCGTGACTGTTCGGGTAGAGAGTCGGCAGACTGCGATCAGTACATAACCAAGCAAGGCGTAGAGTACCAATATTTCACCCGGAAATAAAGCCGAATTAATACAAGCTATAAAAAGAAGTAATACTAACCGCCAGGCAAACCGCCCACGAAAATCTTTCCCTTTAAGTTTTTGTGAATTGTCTTGAATAAAAAAACTAAATCCAAAAAGCAATGCAAAGATGCAGTATGCCTTACCGGAAAAGGTGAAAAATACACTATCCCAAATTACCCTATCCGTAAATATCAGAAAGTTACAGGTCTCTTCCGGAAAACTATTGAGACTAAACCGTTCGATAAAATGGATAAGTGTAATTCCCATTACAGCGAACCCACGTAGCACATCAGCTATTTCTATACGATTATTATGGGGCAATGTGTTAGATAAATGCATGCTTTTTAGAATTTAAAATGTTAACGTACTTTTTTCAGATGCAAATTTAACGCAGCCCTTTTATAGTTTTGGAAAAATACTGTTCAATAAAGAACAAAATATGACTTTTATGTGCTTTGTATGATTGATGATGCTGTTTGTCTTTTATAGTTAGCTTGTTGATAACTTCCTGAATATTAATGTAAATAATGGAATAAAATGCTATGTTGGTCTTATTAAATAGAAACAACTTGTACTGAATACATTTCTAATGAAAGGTATACATGCTATTGTTTTGTTTAATTTGTGAGGGGTTAGTCCAAATTTAATTTTGTAGTGTGGGTTAATAAAGTATAATTGTTCATTGACGATTTGATAATCAGTCTGTTTTACTACTCTTCGAAACATTTCTATTGTACATCGGGTGTATTTGATAGTTAATAACTCTTTGACTGTACTTTCTTGTTCGCTGAATAATTCCAATATCCATTTATACAAAATACGAGGTAGTAAATGTATAAATGGCATATGAGAGATAATCTTACTTCTTGCAATCTGCTGATGTCCGCCGAATGGCATTTGCCAGGCAGGAAAAGCAATGAAGATCATTCCGTTAGGCGATAGATATTTTTTTAAGTTGCGCAGAAATTGCTCCTTGTTGTCGATATGTTCTATTACATCATGTATGAGAATAAGCGGGAAATGTTTCTGTAAATCTTTTAATAAGAAGATATCAGAAGCGATGAAAGTTCCTTTTTGCCTTTTAGTGATGAAGAAGTTTTGTGCCTGTTCAATTCGGGATGCGGCAATATCAATCCCAATGACATCACAACCTAGCTCGGCAAAGGGAAGCAGATTCCCTCCTTCGCCACACCCTACTTCCAATACTTTGTTTGGCAGATTTCCAGTATATTCTTTAATATAAGGAATATAATAATTTCTCGTAGTCTGAGCTTGTTCCTCAAAATAACGTTCACGGTTTGTATGTCGTTTCTGCATCTGATTTGTCTATTGTTTCTAACTGTTCTATAGTTATGATAAACTATCAGCCGGAAGACTGCATGGCAGAATGATTTTTTTACCAAGAGAAACGAATGCCTACAGGAACAGAGAACGTAACCGGATGTTCTTTTCGGATTGTGCGCAATGAACTTCCATCGGGAATATAGTAATTAATGGTTGGCTCTATATAGATGCTGGTGTGAGGTGTAAAGTGGTATTGTACACCTGTACTCGCATTGATTGACCATTGCAAAGGTACATCTAATGACTGGTAACCCAAATTAATGGGGACACTATCTGTGACATGAGAAGTATGCAGAGTTCCTTTTATCGGGATTTCCATTTGTAAACCGGCTGTTGAGTAAAATGAGAATTGTTTATAATTCCCAAAACGGTAGGAAATACGGAGAGGAATACCTATGTAATGGAGCTTCTGGGTTTCCTGAATCCGATATTCCTTTCCTGTGGTGAACTCTGATTTTAAATAAATATATTGTAATCCGGTTTCTATACTCCAGTGGTTATTCAACTTTTTGTTCAATGCTAGTCCGATAGTGATGGGGCTATTATGGTGTTGATGTTCTATAATTCTTCCACTGTTGTTCTTGGCAATTGTCATTAGCGTAAGCGAGTCTCCTAAGGTTCCTTCCTGATTGCGGGTGTTTAAATAGTCATAATATTCTTCCCAAGTATTGACTTGCTGGGGGAGACCGCTTTCCAAACCGTCAGAGTGTGGTGTTGTCATCAACTTGTATAGGTTTTGTGCCAGTTGTGGTCCGACTGACCCTGCCAACATCATTTTCCATTTCCCTATTTTCTTTTTGGGGAGTGAAGTGAATTCTTGGCTTGAATATGAGAATGTAATAATTTTCTCTGCATGCTCCCATGTAAAAGATGGTTTGGCAACAGGCTGTTTCTCTACTGAGTCTTTTATTTCAGAAGTGGTAGATAATCCTGTTGCACTTGTGTCTAATGCTAACCGGGGGAGGTTTGCTAAAGTAGTATTAAAAGGGGGGTCTTCTTTGTAGTGAGAGATATGTCCGGAAGAGGTAATGCTCTCATTTTCTTCTTTCTTATCTAATTTCACTTTCCGAATGACATTGTTAGACCAATGATTATCTTTAGTCTCTTTTCTTTTCCAGTATAGATAGTCGTGTATCGTTGGGAAAAAAAATAAAATCACTAGTATAAGAATCAGCCTGTAATCAGAAATCATCTTTTTAAGTAAGACTTTTGCCCTGAATAATTGAGAAGAGGAGGAGTGGGGAGCTATATTCAACAGTTTACCTATTTCCTTGTGAGATAATCCCTCCAATACAGCTAACTTGAAGATTTTGCTGTATCCTTCTGGCAATTTCTCTACCATTTCTGTTATTTTATCATAAGGAATAGAATCAGATGATAGCGAATTGTCAATAGGCTCCTCGTTTTCAGGGATATCAGATAAGGGAATTGCAGAGTTTGTACTCTTTTGGTTGAGATACCTTAATGAAATATTCTTCATAATTATTCCCATCCAGCTTTCCAGTTTTTCGGGGGTACGTAATGTCTCAATCGAAGTGAAAATGACAATGAATCCGTCGTGTAGGAGATCTTGTGCGATTTGTTTATCAGGTATATAATGAAGGCATATTCTCATCATCTTTTTCGAATAGGTTTTATAAAGTAGACTTAATGCCTGCTCATTCCCTTTTTTACATAAATCTACAAGTTCTTTTATATCCATGTGCGTGTATTATTTTAATATGATGAATAGAAACCGAAAAGACTGCATGCTTTTTCGGTTTTTAACATCTTGTTTTTTGCGGATATGAAGAAACTTTTTGTTGATAAATTGAACTTGAATCCATAAAACTTTGACGAACTTTCAATTATTATGCAATCTTTGTGCTCTATACATTTTTTATTTCCCGACAAACTGCTAACTTTATCATCATTATTATACTGACATGTGAATAGTCGGTTGTACCATTATTTAAATCTCGTTTATGGGTAAATACAAATTTATAGAAGAAAGAGTGGAAACAATGTCTTCGTCGGAGCTTAAGATATTCTTGAATATACTGAAGAGCAGATCTAAGGAATTGATGTCAACTCTGGAGTCAGTAAGGGGAATAAAAGATTTGGAGGCTGTTTGTAAATCAACTCAGAAACTAAACAATCGTGTTTCTGAGTTTGACGGAGGATCTTTTCTTATATTAGTGGTTGGACCCGTGAAATCGGGAAAATCTACTTTAGTAAATCTCATAGCACATGCTCACGTCAGCCCCACTCATTTCTTGGAGTGTACGGTGCGTCCGTCCATTATTTCAAAAGGACAGGAGGAATCCATTACCCGTATTTTTTCTGTTGCTGATAAAGCTAGAAAGGTAGAACAGTTTGATTCGGTCATTGATAGCCTGCGCGGATTTGAAAAACTGGAAAACATTTCCGAGATAAGCATTGAAAAGAAAGAATTGAATGATGCTAATCTGGAGGAGTGTGTTTCGTTAGCTTTGGAAGAAAGCGTGATAAATACAGATCATACGCTGGTGACATCCATAACAACTTCCGGTGGGGAGCTTTTGAAAGATAATATATTTCTGGTGGATATGCCCGGGCTGGATGGCGGGTATGCGAATTTGGATAATCCTATTTATGAAACGATCTCTCAAAGGGCAGATTTCGTGATATTTGTGCAAAGTTCAAATTCTGCTATATCGAAGGTTTCCAATCGTTTTCTGAAGTTGCTACAGGAGAATAATCCGAAAGTTCCGGTTTGTCTTCTACATAATGTGTTTGAAGCGGCTTACTGGCATTCGGAAGAGGAGAAGCAGGCTGTAATTAAGGCACAGGTAGAATTTGCCGAGAATGAAATGGGCAGACGTAACTTCCAGTTGAAGGAGAATATATATAGTTTGAACTTGGGAAAAGTGGCGGATGCTGCCAGCTATGAGGGAATGGAGGATCTTCAGGAAGAAGCTGCGAAATTTCAGAGATTTGAGAAGGATTTGTATGGCAAGGTGATCTCCAATAGTACTGATATACGTCTGAGAAGCGTAATCGGAAGAACGCTGAATCAGTTGGAAAAACTGGATAATTTAGTTGGAGAATCAATTGGTCAACAGGAAGCAATCGATATAGAATATCAGGCTGCGGCAACTTCGTTTGACGAGTTACTCCGTCAGGCGAGTGAACTTAGTTACGATGGGAGCGATTTTAGAAAAATGGTGCAAGTCTATATGGATGATGATTTGAAAGAGTTTACTGAAATCGTTAGGGAGTATTATGATTCCGGATGCAATTCCGCATTTGCCGGTGGAGCGAAGGGGAAAGATGCGACACGCAGCCTTGTTACAAAGTTTATGACTGATTCGTCAGCGGCGATAAAAAGTAAATTCCTTGATTCCCATGAACATAGTCTGGCCCGGCAGTATTTGCGGAAACTCTCTAACTTGAAAGATGATGCGGCTTTTATAGAGAAGATGAATACTTTTCTGAAGCAGAAAGGTTGTGCACCTTTTGACTCAGTGCCGCAAGTGACGGATTTTCCGGTGGTCGATTTTGATTTGCAGGGAGCTTTTGATGTGAAGAATATTAGTAATCCGACTGTTCCGCATATCGGAATACCCAATCCGTTCGGGACTTATTCGACAATGGAAATTCAGAGTTTTCTGAGGAAAGCGATGGAATGTATCACCGGAATCGATCATACGCATACTGGGAAAACGATCAAAGGATATCTTCAGCTGACTGTCGGGAAGAGTATATATAAGGCGGCTAATGACCTTTACGATCAGTATGTGCCTGTACGCAAACAAAGTATCATTGATTTTTTGGAACAACAAAAAACAATGTATCTGAATGCGCTGGTGTCTGATAAAGAAGAATTTGACAGGAAGGATGCGTTGCTTCGGTCAATAAATGCACAAGTTCAGAGTTTTAAGGATTCAATAAGATAAGAATAAGCCAATGAAACGAAATTTATTAATTATCACACTCCTGTTTTTGGGCTCTTTTGTGATTTTATTGTTGGGTAACATCATTATTATTGGTGAGAAAATAGCCTCCTTATCGCAGGTTGCGTGGGCAGAGTATGCTTTTTACACCTTGATTCTGGTTGTATTTTATGCCGTCGTTATACGTCCGGTCGTTCGGGTGCATCGTGCTCCGCAGTTTCCGGCTTTGTCTATTGATGGGGAGTGGAATACTGCACAACTTGTTGCGTTTGGACATAAACTGGCGGATAACTGCAATTATATACCTAAGGATAAGTCCTGTCCTGAGTTAAGAAAACTGCATCAGCAGAGGTTGCGTGAAGATTTGGAACGTTATGCAACGAGCAGGGAAGAACTGGTGCAAATCATAAGCGAGGAGCTGAAATTGCGCATTGAAGGGGGAGAACTGAAAGAAACGTCAGGTCCGCGTACAGAGGATATGCATTCGGTCCGTATCATCGGCATCAATCGTCGCGTTATCGAATGGGCTAAATCTGTTTTTATGATTACCGCCATTTCGCAGAACGGAAAGCTGGACACGGTGTCCGTGCTTTATATGAATTATAAAATGATAGAGGATGTGATTGTTGCTTCCGGCTTCCGACCTACAAGGCAACAGTTGTTCCGGCAGTATGTCAATATTCTGGTTACTTCATTAATGACTTTCGTCGCATCGGAGGTCTTTAGAGATATGGGTTCGGTTGCCCCCTTCGGCTCATTGGCAGACCAGTCTTCGGATGCAGCGTCCGATATCGACGTTTCCGATGCTGCCGCCGATGGTGCCGATGTGGATGTGGATTTGGACGACATAGGAGATACAGTTTCAGGAGATACCGGCTTTTTGAGCATTCTGTCTAACGTGAAAATTCCGGGAGTAGTCATCGGTTCGATATGCGATGGCATCGTGAATTCGCTGATGACTTTACGTATCGGTTACGTGACGCGTAACTATCTGATAGATGGAATGAATTCGTTAAATGGAATCAAAGCTAAAAGAAAAGCCAAGCGTGCAGCCGTGAAAGAGGCACTGAAATCTTTGCCCAAAGTTGTCGTAGTCGGTACTTCTTTCGTGGGAAAGGGGGCTATGAACATTATTCTGAATATTATTGGCGGGAAGAAAGTGAAGGAAACTAATGAAGCGAATGTGGCTGACTAAAAGGTCGATTCTATCTCCAATCTCCTCTTCCCGAAGGAGGAGGCTTGAGGTGCTACCGCCCTTTTAGCCAGCCTCCCCCGTATTCATTTATCTTCTTCCCGGCTTTATCCGAACAACTTTATAGAAATTGCCACGTTTGGTATGCACGCAAGGCACTTTATTCTTTTGTAGGATTCTTCCGAATTCAACAATACTGCAGACAGATACACGAATCTTGCTGTCATGTTGTACTTGCTCCAGTATTTCGATGGCAAGAAGTTGCTCATATTCCTCTTCTTCCTCTTTTGCAGCCCGGAAATATTCATGGAATAATTGCTCTGCAACTGGCATGACTTGAAATTCCTGATTGTTTTCAGTGATGATTTTTTCGTCTTCCGTATCGAACCAGTATCGTTCTCCTTTGTACAAATCATGTATGGCTTGTGTATAAAGTTGTTCATAATCAATAGGAGAGCAATCAATCGGTCCTGTCACATTGATGACAATATAGCGTCGGCTGCCGGAAGTATCGGTCAGCAAATCTTTATGATTACTGGTTCCGATGAAAGAAGCGTACCGACGCATCTCTTGAGTAGCTGTACCGCGTGGTCGTCGGATGTTGACAATCGGTTTTTGGAGAATATGTTTCAGAAATGCCTGTTGATTTGCCTTGTTCTGATCAAATTCGTCCATATTGATAAGCAGGAAACGATTGAGAGACAACTCTGCATCCCGTTTGTTACTGAAATCAATTCGGTCGGTATAGTATGCCTGCAATTCGGGTGGAATCAGACTCCGGCAAAAAGTAGATTTTCTGTATGCCTGCGGACCAACAAGCAACGGAACTGTGCAGTTTGCATATTTCCGGTCTATCTGCCGCCAATGTGCCACCATATTCAGGAACCAACGATAAAACAAATCGGGCCAGTGAGGATTGTTGCAAGGTATCCGGGATGCCAGTTCACGTATTCGGTCGTGTCCGTCCCAGTGAATATCCAATCCGAAAAGGAAGTCTTCGACAGGATTGAAAACCGGGACGCGATCCGAATCTAGATAGCGGATTACATCCCTGTCCCAAAGATTGAGTCCTTCCAGTCTTGCATTCATGGCAATGCTGTTCCGGATGCGGCTGCTTAAAGGACGAAAACAGAAGCAAAACGTATTTCGTTCCCGATACTCCGTTACCGTCGTCATTGTATTGTATCGGAACTCGTACCGTCGCTGCATAAATTCCCCTGTTCGGAATTCCAGTTCCTGCTCTGCTGTCAAGGAAGATTTCTTGCCGAAGCCTTTTTCACTTGTATATACATTTTGTACCGTTTGACGAACGAGGTATTCCTTCCTTTGGGTATAGAAATGAGCGATTGCCCAGCGGGCGGTTTCTTCTTCCGGTATGCCTGCCTGAAAGCAATACCTGGCTACCTGAACCAGTAAAGGCTTCAAATCCTCGTCGGAGCGGGTGTGCACGTGCGGCTGAAGTTCGCTTAATGACCGGTATGCTTTATTCAGAGCTGCTTCGAAGAGTGCCGAGAGCGTATCGAAACTGTCGTATCCCGGTATCAGTCGTTTGAATGGAGATGTTTCTGCCTGTACTGTTTCCTTGTAAGTCGTATCCGAAGGCATTTCCAGTGGCTGGCGCATGTAAACAATGGTAGAATCGGGGTTGTAATAAAGTTCCGGATCATACGTTTGCCGACTTGACTGTTCCAGTGTAGGATTTTTCAGTTCAATGGGGTAGGAGAGTGCAGGCTGATAGAGGCTGAACGCTTTTCGGTACGCATGTGCCTGAAAGATCTCTGCTTCTTCCCGCTTCTGAGGAAGTGATTGGTCCGGACGTGTGAATCTTATCCATATTTTTACGGAATGCCCGCCGGAGCCCATGAAGGCAAGGAAAGTCTGTGAAAGTTCTGCTGCTTCCTGCTTCACCCGGTTCACTTCTGCCCGGTTTGCCAGATGGTTTATTTCTATTTGTATGATTCCGTTGTATCCGGTCATCTGTATTCCATTGACCGTTTTCCGAAAAGTTGCTGCCGGGATTACATTGGCTAGTTTCTTGGCTTCGTCCAGCCTGTAGTCCGGTGATGCGTAACGTATGCTCGTGCGTAGATTAGTAACCGGCTGGGCTTTCGTTTCATGCTTCATGGCCTCTATTTGTAGGTTTATATCTAACGTCCGCATGGTCGTTGCCCCATCGCTATCCCGCATCAAAGTAATTTTCATGATAAATTTGTTATTGTTTATGTCGTTATTATAAAAGCTTGGTAAAGGTATGTTTTATTGTTTACCTCTCCAAATATATAGGTTATATTCTTTATTGAGGTTGTTATCCGCTACTTCTTGTGTCATCTATTAATAGTAAAGTTATTCTCTTCCTTTAGCAAAGTTCCTTTCTTCTAATAGATAAGTTGTTTTTGTATAATCGTAATCTATAAATGCAACTTGCGTTTATAGAAACAAAAGTATCATTTATATAAATGAAGCTTGCATTTATATAAATAGAACTTTCATTTATAGTTTGCTTTTGATAAAGAGGAGGTTTGTTCTTAGAGGAAAGGAAGTTTACGTCTAATAGAGCGGAACTTATCTATTAATGTTTTAGGGGACAAGTAATATAGGGTTGGTGTGAAATGATATGATGTGAGGTGAAAGATGAAAGATAGGGTGAAAGATAGAAAAGAGATCTTTCACCAGTTAAAAGTACGATGAATAAGTGATTTAATGGATATTGGTGAAAGATGAAAGATTAAATCATGAAAAATATATATGTATAGCTTTATTTACTACGGTGGTTTATGGAATAAAAAAGAGTTAAGATAAGCGTGTTTTTTGTAGTGATAATCCTGATTTTGGTCAGTTTAGACATAAATATGTCTTTTTATAATTTTTTTCTTATATATTAATTACTACATTTGGGCATCTGTAACGATATGGTGAATTAATAAGAAAGGAATACGTTTATCCTAGTCCCCTAAAATCGCCAAATTTTAAGATTGCGCTGGGAAAACTATAAGCAGCATGGTATATTGTTTTCGTTAAAAGTAAACACCGATTATCGTGCTGCTTTTTTATTTTATTTAGATAAACGGAGAATTTATTTGCATAATTCTTTTTTCCCTTTATCTTTGCAGATGTGATTAATCTGACGAGAGTATCACTTTTAAAGAAATATTAGTTATCGAGTGTAAGCTGATTCTGGTTCCCTGAAATCGCCAATTTTGAGAACTGCCAAGATGAAGTCAAACGAGCTTAACTTCTATTATTATAACCTGTATGTCTAAGCACTTCTTTTTTCCTGAACGGATAAAGAAGTACTATGATCTTCTTATAATATAACGAAGCGTAGACGAATTTGTTCATTTGTGCAGTAGGTGTTTGGCGATACCTGGGGACGGATGGCGATTGGGTCTGCGCTTTTTCTGTGTTCACCCCGTCATTGAAAATGTAATGTATCGAGACTTAATAAAGGATTAAAAAGTGCTTGTGAAAGATAAATATCACAGATGGTCCTGGCAAAAGGTAGTTCTTTTGATTGTTAATTAATAATATATTGCGTTATGTCACAAAACAAAACAGTAGTTCCTGGTATGGAAGATGGCAATTCTTATGGTAATGCCCACTCCAATGATTTCTATTCAAGAAATACAAATGTAAGAAGTGCTTCTCAAGGAACGGTTGTTCCGGGTATGGAGAATATGAATGATCAAGTTCATCAAGGGCAAGGAAACCACGGTGATAATAAACATTCTGTTCATCAAACGGGTAAGCCTGTGGTTGGTTTTTTGTATTCAATCTCTAGGCAGGGCATAGGTGAATATTGGCCGCTCTACCAAGGTCAGAATACTATCGGTAGTTCTCCTAAATGCGATGTTTGTCTACGTGAGGGTACTGTTTCTGGTGATCATGCTGTAGTTGTTATTCGTAAAATGAAAAATCCTGAAAAAACAATTGCTTCAATTAGTGATGCCCGTTCTACTAATGGCACTATGGTGAATGGCGAAAGTTTGGGATTTTCAGCTTTGGAATGTTTCAATGGAGATATAATCACGATAGGCGAGAATTATGAGTTGGTATTGTTGCTGATTGACATAAAAGCGTTAGGCTTGAAAGTGGCTGAGAATTTCATATCATTAAATAATCAATCGGAAAATATAGTCGTAGAAGAGCCGGATCCATATAGTCCGGGTTATACTCAACCTGGCGGTAATGATATGTACCCTCCTAGATTTGAAGGCTCGCGTGGTTCATACGAAAATTACCGTGATGACACAGATGGTACAGTAGGAATGGACGGTGCAGGCGGCATTAAGTCCGGAGGCACGGTAGGCATGTAACTTAAAAATACAAGAAAATGGCTATTATCAGGTTACAAAGCGATATTGAACGACAAAAAAGGCTCTATTATGAGTTCGATTCCTCAGACAAACCGTTGGGAGAAGGTGGAATGGGAAAAGTATATAAAGGTAGGTGTGTGGACGAACGGACAGGTATGTATAAGGAAGTAGCTATTAAATTTATGTTTAGTGACTTGCCTGAGCATGCTATAGAACGTGCACGTCGTGAAGCATCTATTCGGTTGCGTAATGACAACTTGGTAGAAATGTTGGGCTTCATAGAGACTACCGAAAAAAATGTGATGGGTGAAGGAATGAAAAGGTATCATGTAGTCAGTGAGTTACTTGAAGGAGTAATGCTTGATGATATGTTACAAGGCAAGACAACCGATCAAGATGGTAATCCGATTCCTTTTGCCGAAAAACTTTATCGGGAGTATCAAAGTAATCCTTTCCAATTTGCCGTGACGGTGATACGTAGTATCTTATCGGGGTTAATGGCGTTGCATGATGCCGGTTATATCCATCGGGATATAGACCCTACGAATATTATGGTGACTAAGAAAGGACATATAAAATTGATTGATTTTGGTATTGCAAAGCCAATAAACACCTTGACCACACACGATAAAGCTCTGACAACTGCCGGAGTGTTTATGGGGAAACCTTGGTATGCTGCACCCGAATTGGTATTGGGTGATGTGAAGCATCAAAATGCGACAACGGATATTTATGCTATTGGCATTTTGTTCTACCAACTATATTTAGGAATGCGTCCTTTTGATGGACCGAATCATGAAGTGCTTGATATGCAGCTTCATAAACGTATCTCGTTAAAGCACGTTCCCCGTAAAGACGTGAAGGCTATCATTGCAAAGGCTACGAGCAAAAAGCAGGAAATGCGTTATCAGAGTGCTTCGGAATTTAGGGTAGATGTAGATAAGTTGACGCCAAGGCCTCCTAGGCCTATTTTGCCTATATCATTGATTAAGCTGATTTTCGGAGGGATTGGGGCAGTAACTCTGATAGCAGTGATTGTGTGGCTCTTTTTAAGAAATGGAGACGGAGATGATAATGTAATTGTGGAAGATAGGCATACATATAGTGAGGCAGTAGAGAAACTCAAATCTCCTCAAACGGCACAAGAAGGAATGAATGAATTGAGGGTGCTATCTCAAGATGGCAATTATGATGCTACTTATTTATTAAGTAGACTTAAGTTTGATGCTAAAACTAAAAAAGAGTATGATAATATTCCGGACTCTATTTGGCCACTGCAACTTTCATTACAGATCAAACCCGACTATAAAGAGGCTCATAAGTTGTTGAAGAAAGCCGTGTCGATAAATCCTAATGATTGTAATTCACTTTATGCTTTGGGCTTTGACTATTTAGTGGGAGACAGAATTACATTTGAGGGGCGCGAAATTAATGAGTCAAAAAAATGCTTGGATAGAGCGTTAGAGCTTGCAAAAGAAAATAATAATCGGGCGGTGATTCAATCTGTAGAAAAATTGTTTGAAGAATACGCGGATGATTTTAAGAAATAGGAAAGGAGGATAATAATGCAAAGGCAATGTGTAGTTCAACGTCCTAATGATCCTTATATCTATTTATTTGTAATGGGCGAATGGTATTGTTACAACCCTAAAGATGAACCACTAGGCAGTGGTGCCATGGGGACAGTTTATGTAGGTTACCGCTGTAAGAATGGTGAAAAGATTGCTGTGAAACGAGTGAAAGACTGTTTCGCTAATAGCAAGATGATTCGTGACCGGGCAAAACAGGAAGCTTCTCTTGCATTCCGTCATCAGAACTTAGTAGAAATGATCGGCTATTGTGAATATGCTCTAGATAATGGACCTGTATTCATTTTAAGTAAGTTTGTTTCAGGTATGCAGATAGACGAATATGTGAAAATGCATTTAGAAGGAGCTACTGACAAAGTAGAGAAAATTTGCAATGTTATCTATCCTGTGCTTGATGCTTTAGACTATGTGCATTCGCGAGGAGTAGTTCACCGTGACATCAAACCATCGAATATTATGATTGAAAATGAATCGAATATCCGGTTGATGGATTTAGGTATTGCCCGTATGAATGGAGGAAATAAATTTTCTGCTTTTGGATTTATTGGCACTCCCCAATATTCTGCACCGGAGCAAATTAGTCGGGATAAAAATAGTTCTGTACAAATTAATGCTTCGACTGATATCTATGAGTTGGGTATTACTTTCTATGAATTATTAACAGGGAAGAATCCATTTGATGCGCCTACGGAGATGGGGACGCTTACAAAGCAAATGAAAGAGTCACTTCCAAATGACGATAAAATACCTCGAAAATTGATGCAGGTGATATGGAAAGCCACAGAGAAAGATCAGAGTAAACGATATCAGACGGCACTTGAATTTAAGACTGCCATCAAACAGGCAATGTTGCCGCCATTATCCACTTCGGCTAAAGTACAGGACTGGGTAGATAGTCATATTGGTATCTGTATTGGTAGTGTAGCTGCATTGATTGTTTTTATCGGATTATTAATATTCATATTTTAAATAGTAATTATGGATTTGACACAATTAAAGACTGAGTCTCCGTTAGTTTTTGGATTTGCGGAGTCGAGGATAGGAGGAAGGGCTGAGAATCAAGATTCGTTTGCTTGGGCAGATACTCCCATAGGTTTCCTGATTACAGTATGTGATGGTATGGGAGGAGGTCCCGGTGGGAAAACGGCTTCTTTCATCGCAGTAAATGAAATCATAGCAGGAGTGATGGAAGCCGATCAGCAAGAAGAAACTGCTAATATATTGATAAAAGCTATTCGTCGGGCTAATATGGCGATCATCACTAGGGGAAACGAACAACCGGAACTGAAAGGTATGGGCTCTACGTGTACCGTGGCGCTGATAAACTCCAAATTCGCAACAATTGCTCATGTAGGTGATAGTCGTGTATATCAGTTTAGAGGAAGAACGAAAATATTCAGGACCTTTGACCACTCTATGGTGTTCGACCTCGTGAAGCAGAAAGTGATAACAGAAGAGCAAGCCCGCCTTTCTGCACAGTCCAATGTTATTACACGGGCATTAGGTATTAAACCTGATTTGGAAGTAGAGATATTGGAACGTCCTTTTGAAGCAGGAGATCGTTTTCTTCTTTGTACTGACGGCATTCATGGTTCGATTGAAGAAAAACGTTTGATAAAACAAGTAACAAACAGAAAAATTGCTTTGGGACCAGTCGTTGATGGTATTGCTACCGAAATAGACAATATCGGACGGATTTCTGGTGGGGGACATGACAACCTTACATTAGCTATTATAGAAACGAAGTTAAACTCAATAAAAAAAGATTCTATGAGCAAGAAAATCAAACAAATATTGTTGGCAATCGGAGCGGTTTGCATAATAAGTATAGCAGCAAATATTTTTCTCACGATAACGACTATTGGGCAATCAAACACTTTGAAAGATTTAGGAGATCAGGAAATATTGATGCATACTAATGACTCTTTAATAGGTGAGATTAAAAAGACAGAGCTGAAGCGGACAGAAGATTCAGCCAAAATAGAAGCAATAATTCAAGAGTTGGAAAAAGACCCTAAATTTAAAGATAGTATGAATACATTGCGGATAAAACTGGAAAATAAAATTAATAAATAAACAGCTATCATTATGAAAGCATTATCTATAGGACGAGAGCAAGGCTGTGATATTGTTATAAACGATAGTACAGATGTAATTAGCAGACGGCATGCTATTCTTAATATTTCTTCTTCCGGAAAGATCACAATTGTGGATCAAAGCCGTAACGGAACTTATGTGAATGGCATCAGAATATCGCAAAATGTACCAGTACCTGTAACTAGAAAAGATATTATTTCTTTTGCCCATGTTGCTAAGTTGGACTGGAATGCAGTACCCAAATCCAATTCCACAATGAGCTATATCATTATGGGAATAGTAGGAGTGCTCGTTATAACATGTGGCTTGTTTGCTTATCAATACATGAAGCCCGGCGATTCAGACAGTAATAAAGGAGAAGTTACAGTTACAGATACCATTGCAAACAAAAAGGAGGAAGTAAAAAAAGATTCTACTAGCATAAAAAAAGAACCAAAAGAATTGGCGAAAGATTCTGTCGTGAATAAAAAACAGAAGTCCAAAGAAAAGGAAAAGAAGAAAAAGGTAGAAGAAAAAACGCCAAAACCAGTTGCTCCTAAAGATACAGCGAAAAACAATAGACCCATTGGTTAATCAATAATTGAATGAATTATGAGATTACTTAAAATAGGAAGAGACGCTTCATGTGATTTGGTATTGCATAGCGATAAAGTGAGTTCTTTGCATGCAGAAATGACAGTGCTAAACAATGGCGATATCTTATTGGAAGATAAGAATAGTAGAAATGGTACATTTTTGATGAATAAACCTATAAAAGCTGGAACGACAGTTTCCGTGAGACGTGGCGATGCTATTAGGTTTGGTGATGTTGAATTGATGTGGAGTCAAATTCCTATGCCGGAGAATAACAGTAATTATAAGGCATTGTTTGGCATAGGAACTAATTTTCGTAATGAGATCCAAATTTCAGGGAATACGGTGAGTCGTTTCCATGCTACATTAAAAATTGGTAAGGATGGGAAAGCCTATATCCAAGACCATAGTAAAAACGGTACAACTGTTAATGGTACAAGAGCTGTATTTGGTCAGAATGTGAGGATTAAGCGAAGTGATGCCATTGCTTGTGGCGGAGTACCTGTAGATTTGAAGCCGTTTATGCCGGGGGCACATATTCTAATGAAGATAATTGCTACTGTGGCAGTGGCGGCAGTAATAGTGGGGATTGTATTTGGAGTGAGGTCTGTAATTGGATTTGGTAAGCCTTCCATAAAGGCTTTGGAAACAGCAACTACATGTGTAGTAGGCAATTATTATATTGTTGCTACTTTCGAAGATGATCCTTTTATTGAATTGCTTGAAAAGGCTGATTGGCCTAAGGAATGGTTATTTGGTAGATGTGGGAAAGATTACCCTGTTTTGAAAACATGGACTGTGAATGATGATGATGTAACCCCAATAGGGTATACGGGAACAGCCTTTTTTATCTCAAAAGAAGGTGAATTAGGCACTAATAGGCATATCGCAACTCCTTGGAATTATATAGATGACAGTACTTTGGGAATGACAAATAAGATAAAACAGACTTTAGCAGAGTATAGAAATGAATTATTGCCTATTAATGAACTTAAAACCTACAATCATGTGACAGAGTTAAAAACTACTTGGTTGAGTCGAGATAATAAACACCCTTACAGAGGATTGCTGGGCGAAATTATATATGAATACTTGTTTGAGAATGGTGGTGGTTTTACAGAACAGAAACTAAATGAAGTTAATGGATGGATTTCACGTTTTAAGAGTTCTCCGATAAAGATTTCTGGAAGAATAGAATCTATTGATATTGCTTTAAAAGGACAAAATTTGACTTATACGAGAGAACTATTGCCATGCCATGTTGTAGCCGAATCAGGCAACAAGGAAAAAGATGTTGCTTTGTTGCGTTTAAATTCTAAAAAAACGCCTGAGAATATCATAAAAGAAGGTTTTTTTGATATTAAAAATGCGCGAGTAGATGAAAAAAAATTGCAGCCGCAACAAGAGGATTTAATAACTATTGGGTATCCATATGGATTATTGTTGGGATTGCAAACAGAAAATAAAACGGTAAAGCCTACTGTACATAAAATTTCTGTAAGCAAGGAACCGGATGAAAATAAGTTTCAATTTCAAGGTGAAGAGCTGGGAGGCGCAAGTGGTTCGCCTATTGTAGACGAGAAGGAACACAGGTTAGTCGGAGTTTTATATGGTGGGTATACAGTAGGTGCGACGTTTGGGTTGGCTTGCAATATAAAACATTTGAAAGAATTATATGATAAAAATAGGGCAAAAGATGATGAATAATAAGTTGATATTGGCGTTAAGTGTATTATTCTCATTGCCTGCTATAGGGTATTCTCAAACCGTTAGCTGGGCTACTCCTCCTGTGTATGAATCGTTGGAGGAGTATACTGGCGATCTCTATAAAATCAGGGAACATGGAAAAGTTGGTTTAGCCGATATCTCCGGTAAAATATTAGTTTCGGCTGATTACGATTCTATTACTCCTTTTAATGAGTTTTTAGCATTAGCTTTAGAATATGCTGGCGGGAAATATGCTGTTAAAGGGATTATTAATCAGCATAATTATAGTATAATACAAATTCCGGAGAAATATTATGTTACAGACAAATATCCTTTCTTTTCTGAAGGTAAGCTTGTTGTCTACGATGCCAATAATAAATATGGTTATCTACAGGCTGATGGCTCTTTATTCAAGTCTTGCCAATATATTAAAACTTATCCTTTCTATTCAGGACTTGCTTGTATTCATAAAAAAGAGAATGAGGTCGCCTATCTACAAAGTACAGGTAATGAACTTACGACTGAATTAGAGAATGATGGATATATTTTATTGACAGGATCATCTTTCAATGAGGAAGGAGAAGCTTATGTGCAAGGGAAAGCTGTAGGTGTAAAAAGATATATTATTGATACTAAAGGTCGGATTGTGCGCGAGGCTAAATTTAGTGGCAAGAAACTGAAAAACTATGAGTATCGCAAACCTTTTTCTTTTTCCGCTAATCAAGATACATCGACTTCTTCTGATGGGGTTAATGCTTTTTCAGAAGGGGGGAAATATGGATTCTCTAGCAATAATCACAATGTATTGCCTCCTCAATTTTCGGAAGCGGGTGATTTTAGAGGCGGATACGCAAAAGTGAAGATGAATGGGAAATGGGGTATATTGAAGTTACATCCTGGTTCTTTTAGTGGACGGTTGAATAAAGACATTGCTAAAGTGGAAAATGGCAAGGTTGAGACTGTAAATTATTTGCTTTCAACTCCATCGGTTTATGCAAATAAGATCATGATTGTGCAGATGAATCAGGAAGGTGATGTTCCAACAGAATTGGAATCTGTAAGCTCTGTCAATAGTGATAAGAGTTATGCCTTTAATCCTGTGCCTCAAAATAAAGAAAAGGAAATGATTTGTCATTTTTCTATTCAAGCTGACGGAATTCTTTTATGGGAAGATTCACACAAGGTTGCAATGCAACATGTGGTATATCGTCCTCCTATTTTGTCTGTTCCTCAAGTTGGGGAGGAGTTTAAAATAGATGAAGAGGGGTATGTACGTGCTGACAGTAATAATAAAGTGGATATTTATGCCACTATTGAAAACAAATCTTCTGAGACTGTTTATGTAACACTTACTATAGGAGGCAATGGCACGGTGGAAAAAACAAAAAATGTGTCTATTGCTCCTGGTAGTAGTGCCAGAATATCAACCTCTATTAATGCTATTAAAGAACGTAAGCCTGTAGAAGTATTTGTTAAGACATCGACAGGACTGAAGCAAAGTAAGGTTATTAAAGTAAAACCGTTTATTTAATTAAATTTTTATGATAATGAAAAAGTATTTTATTCTTTTGGTAATGGCTGTCTTTTCAGCCAGTTTAGTTGCTCAGGAAGAAGAAATCATGAGTGATGAAATTGTAGATTCCTCCTACAGAATCAATTTGGGTCCTAAAGTTGGGGTTAACTTCTCGTCAATGAGCGGATTATCAGATGAGTTTGCTCTGAACCCGAAGAGTAGCCTGGGATTTCAGGGTGGTTTAGCCGCTAACATTCATTTTGGTCGTCGTACTCCGAAAAGTAATGGGGGGACAGGTTTATTTGGTATCCAAGTTGAAGCAATGTATTCACAGAGAACAATTAAAACTGATGTAGAAGACTTGAAACTTAGTTATTTCGAAGTACCTATTCTGGCACAATATTACGTGATGCCTGAGTTAAGTATCGAAATAGGTCCTACTATTGCAGGTTCATTAAGTAGTTCTCCTGATGAGATGAAGTCAGGTAATGTACTTATCTCTACTGGAGAACTGAAAGGATTTGATGTGATGCTTACCGCTGGTGTTGGCTATAAACATCATAGTGGTTTTACTGCAAGCGCACGATATAATCTCGGTATGAGTAAGCTGGCTGGTAATTTTGATGGTAAAGTCAATACAGTTACTATATCTGTAGGTTGGTTGTTTAGTCTTGTAAAATAATCTAGTTAGTAACTTTTAATAAGAAAATTGTATGAAAAAGTATATTCTATTAATGTTTGTTTTTGTGGCAGTTTTAACATCATGCACAAATGATGATATTACGATCAGTTATGCTACAAACTTTAAAATTAATCCTGCTACGGTCATAACTCCGTTTACCTTTGAGATGAATCCAGGAGAATTGGAATCATTTGGTAGTGACCATAGATTGAGAGTGCGTTTGTTAACATATAATTCGGAAGGGCTATTAGTACAAGAAAATGTTGAATATTTTACGAATTATGCAACTCTAATGAGTTGCTCTCAAAATCTTCCTGATGGTAATTATATAGCAATAGCTATAACTGATGTTGTAAGCTATGAAGGAAATAATGTCGCTTTAGAATATTGGGAGTTAAGTGATCATGACAAACTAGCTGAAACTCGAATTGATGATAATGGATATATTGGACTTCAATATAAAATATTAGGAATTTCTAAAACTAATTTTACGATAAACGGTAAATCTAATAATGATATTTCTATTAATGTATCTCCTGCTGGTGCGTTGATTTTTGTTTGGTATCAAAATATTCATGCTTTTTCAGATGTGGAAACTTATGGACTTGCAAAATCAAAAACTACAGAAGGATGCATATTTGATAGCCAAGGCAATTATACAGTTTCTGCATTGAACAATAATGGTTCGTTTGATTGGTGGCAGGATAAGACAGATGTAGCTGATTTTGGGGAGAATGTTCAAAATGTATACAGTTTTGTATATATATTGCCTATGTCGAACATGAATCTTAAATTTCAAGCAATAACTGATACAGGTGAGGAGTATGATCTGTCTAATAGTATGACTGTTTCTCCTCAAGCAGGTGAAGAATATCTGTTTTCTATAGATTTGGCTGCTGGTGATAGCGGTTTTAATATAGAATATGGTCTTGTTAATAGTAAAAGTAGTAATAAATCTTTGACTTCTCAGGAAAATGTCAGATCTGTAAATACAGTGCTGAATAAAAGATCATTATATCTTAAGGATGTGAAATAATTATTCATGAACAAGATTTTACTTTTTATATATTTTGTGGTACTGATTTATAGTTGTTCTTCCGATAATACGGAGTTATTGTTGGAAGAACAAACTGTGAAAGAAGGTGTGTATGCCGGTGATAATCAATGGATTTATGAACAAATGAATCATTATTATCTTTGGCGGGAAGACTTGCCGGATTCTTTGTCGTGTGACTATACAACCGACCCAGTTACTTTTTATAAAGCTCTTTTGTCATCGAAAGATCGCTTTTCTTATTGTACGCGTAATACGTATTATACAAGTTCAGTAGAACCGCTTGATTATGGTTTTGCTTATCAAGTATATAAAAGTATAAAAGGTGAGAACTTGCTTCAAGTGTTGTATGTAACATCTGAGAATTTACGAAAACAAAAACTTGGTAGAGGAGACTGGCTGCATAAAGTGCCTACATTTGGTAGCAGTTTGTCTTTTGCGAGAGGGAAAGTTAAAAATGGCGCCTTTCAACCACTTGATACTTTAACTGTAGAGCCTATTTCATGGGGACAGCAGCGAAATACTGTTTATTTAGATTCTATTTATTCTGTCGGCAGTTCCAAAGTTGGTTATCTATGCTATTTGGAGTTTGATAATATAAAAGATTTGGAGACTCCGATTAAAAAGTTTTATGATGCTCATGTAGATGAATTAATTTTGGACTTACGCTATAATCCTGGTGGCTATGTACGTACTTGTCGATATTTGTGCAACTCAATTGTACCTGATGAGGGATACGGTAAGATATTCCAGCAATGCACTTATAACGATAGAGTTTCAGAAGAGTACCTAAAAGAATTTGGTAGCCGGACTACAAAAGAATATTATGAGGTACCAACTAATGGTAATGGTCAGATATTGGGTAGTGAAATTTACGGATTGAAATTAAAAAGGCTTTATATTTTGACATCCAAGAATACTGCATCCGCTAGTGAAGCTACAATTGTTTGTCTTCGACCATTCATGAATATTACGGTAATTGGTGAACAAACTTATGGGAAAGGTGTAGGTTCGTGGACTATCAGTGAAAGACAGTATAAATATGAGTTGCATCCCATCATTATGCAATACTATAATGCTTCTATGGAGACTACTCCAAGTGATGGTATTCCTGCTGATGTCGAAATAGCAGGAGGATATGATACAGTGAAAAAAGAACTGGGTGACAGGAATGAACCTTTATTAGCCGCTGCGTTGAGGAGTATTGAGATGGATGGTTCTTCGACTGTAATAGTTGAAGGTATTACTCGTGCAGAATACTCTGAATTAATGCCTATTGGTGAACCGTCTTTTTTCCATAAAATTAAAACAGAATACTAAAAAATGAATTAATATGAAACTAAAGCAGATTTTTCTTTTTACATTGCTGCTGCAAACTGTAGTTATTGCAAATGCAACCATTGTTCAAAAGTTGTTATTAAAGAATGGTTCTGAGTTAGAAGGTTACATTTCCATGCAACGTCCTGGTAAAGATTTTACTTTTACAGCTGAGCGAGCAATTATTTTTATGCCTGGCGAAGATGCGAAATCTATTGTAGATCATGAAATAAATATCAAACAGCTTTCACCGTCATGGGTAGGATGGGCCGAAAAGAATGACGCTTTTATAGGACTGGGAGATAACCGTGTGTTAGTATTAAGTGATATCATAACGGAAGGGAAGACGATAGGCCAGGTACGTATATTAGAAAAAGGAGCTAAAATAAAATATCTGGAGATGAGCAATAATGCTTATTCTCTAAATTGGGATACTATCGCTGTTGTAAAGGCTGATAAAAGATCAAAGACCGCATTGACAGGTATTAATCGTATTTACAAATTGGAGAATGGGCAAGAATATGAAGGGCAATATGTAGAAGAGGTACCGGGAAAAACATTAAGCTTATATCGGGATAATGGTGTAATTGAAGTTTTTGAGACGAATAAAGTAGTGAAATATTCCATGCGTAAGATTAACCCTAATCAGGGGTTATTTGAGCAGAGTGAACTGCTGGATATTATTCAAATGAAAAATAATAATATACTAAAGGGTATCATTATAGAGCAGAACTTTAGTAATAAAACACCTTCGGACAACTATCTTCTTTTGCAAACAGAAAGTGGTACGACTCAAAGTGTTAAATTAGCTGATATAGATGGATATAGGAAAGAGGTAAACCCTAAGTTTAAACCCTTGTTTGATATTTTGTTGAGAACAGGTGAACTTGTTGTAAACCGACAACAGACAAACTTATTGAGAGTAAGAGAAGAAGGGGCTTATATTACATTGCCAAAAGATACGTGTCTTGCTGTGATAGAAAAGAGACAACTTGCAACTGAAATTGTTATTGAAACTAAGTTTACTGACAATGCTCCGAACCCAACTTTTGAAATAGTGAAAGTGCGGAAATTTGTTGATAAGAAGCGAAAAATGAATTTCCTAGGATTTACTTTTCAGGATATTGTGAAAACTAATATCCAGCCACATTCTGTACAGACAAGTGTAAACAAGACAACTAAACTTGAATATACTATTTCTGAGGAAGGATTGTATGCTATTTATGATCCTAAAGAGAAGACAGTTATACCATTCAGAATAAAATAGTAATAAGATGATACAGCGCGAGGTAACAGTAGGTAGAGCACCGGATAGTGATATTTTATATGACCCGAATTGTGTTCATATAAGTAATGCTCATGCTGTGATTTATTCCAATGGCAGTCAGCTGATTTTTAAAGATACCAGTACAAATGGTACATTTATTAATAATGTACGGGTTCATCATCAATCTGTTATTATCAATTACGGAGATTCTATATTTTTAGCGGGGAAGTATCCATTGACGTGGGACAGAATTGGTGTGTTTTTTCCTGTGGAAAAGCAACCAACACATATTAATAGTAGCTATAATCCAAATATCAAAAGTAAGACTATAGTAAATCCCAGTTATCAACAGCAACCTGTAGTTTATGGTCCAATTCCTGTAGATGAGGAAAAATCATCAGCTTCTAATAATAGTTCCATTAACGTAGAAGTAGAAACTGCCCGATTTAATTGGGGAGCTTTCTTTCTTTATCCATTTTGGGGCTTTGCTAACGGTATGTGGTGGGCTTTTCTGATTTCTTGGTTTTTTGGATGGACTATAATCCCCAATATATTGTTTGGTATTATGGGATCAAAGTGGGCCTGGAAAAACAAGCATTGGCGTGATATAAACCATTTTGTAATCGTTCAGGGCAGTTGGAAAAAATGGGGTATTGGTCTTTTTATAGCAAGTGTTTTTATTTCAATTTTTACTTTTGTAATTGTGATGGCATTAGCATCTTCTTTTTAAATCTAGAGAGTAGGCTGTTTTTTATATCATATTGTTAATTCATAAATTTTATCCAAAAGAAGGAAAAAGAATAAAATAAACAAGAAGCAAAGTTACATCCTATCCATAAAAATACTATATTTATTGCAGCTAGAGAGCACTTTAAGTAATGCTTAAGACAGAAAACGAAAAGTAGTGTATATACTATATATTTTCTATTATTAATTACTTAAACACATTTTTTATGGAAGCCAAGAAATCAAAAAAGGCTGCAATTGAGAATCAAAGAGGTTCTTGGTTGTTGATGGGTTTGGTTGTTGCGCTTGCTTTCATGTTCGTATCGTTCGAATGGACACAGCATGATGTAAGAGTTGCGGCAGTATCATCTGATGATGAATCCATCTTTGTAACGGAGCTCGTTCCAATCACATTCCCTGAAGAGAAACTGGAACCGCCCCCTCCACCGGAAACTAAAGTAACAGAATTGTTCGAAATAGTAGATGATACCGAAGAGGTGACGGATAACGTTTCAGTAGTACCAGACAATGTGAATGAACCTTACAAGGTTGTTTGGATACCGCCGGTTGTGGAAACAGAAGAAGTGGTGGAAGACGTTATTCACGTAAGTGTTGAAGTCATGCCCGAATTTCCCGGTGGTGCGGCAGAATTGCTGAAATATTTGAGTACTCATATCAAATATCCGACAATGTCTCAGGAAATAGGCTCACAAGGACGCGTAATTGTTCAGTTTGTCGTAGACAAAGACGGATCGATTACTAATCCGACAGTTGTACGAGGGGTAGATGCTTACCTGGATAAAGAAGCTATCCGTGTGATAAGTGGAATGCCAAAGTGGAAGCCCGGAGTGCAGAACGGTAAGAAAGTTCGAGTAAAATATACTGTACCTGTAGTATTCAGACTGCAGTAGTTACTTGAAATAAATGATTAAAAGGGTCGGTCCACCGCGGGAGCCGGCCCTTTTTTCAATAAAATAATATATCTTTGCGTCACGAACAAAAAAAATGAAAGACTGGTTTATGAATCTTCTGTATTACCTAAAAAGACCTTTAATCTGGCTCTCCCGTTTCCGCTACCGTTGCGGATATGGTGTGCACTCTCCTTTTGCTTTCAGTCTGATCACGGACATGATTTATGAGAAGATGCCTTATTATGCATACGACCTGCTGAAGGCGGAACAGAAAAAGCGGATCACAACACAGGGATGGGAGAAAGGAATACCAAGGATCAACCGTCTGTTGTTCCGCCTGGTGAATAAAGTGCAACCAGCCACTATCATAGAAGTAGGCCAGCCCTCGGCAGCCTCTTTATATTTACAGTCAGCCAAACCTTCTGCCGGGTATCTTTTTGCTTCTGACTTATCAGAGCTCTTTCTGGATGCCGATACTCCGGTAGACTTTCTGTATCTGAATGACTATCGGAATCCGGCTTTGCTGGAAGAAGTTTTTAACATCTGTTCCCGTCGGACTACTCCGAATAGTTTGTTTGTCGTTCATGGGATCTGCTATTCAAAGGCAATGAAAAATCTTTGGAAACAGTTACAGAATGATGAGCGGGTGGGAATCACTTTTGACTTGTATGATGCAGGCTTGCTTTTTTTTGATACAACAAAGATTAAACAGCATTATATCGTCAACTTCTGATCACCTTTATACGTTAATCTTATATATAGTAATGATGAAAAATAGACGTTTATGAAAAAAAGCCTTGTATATACAAAGACCGGTGACAAAGGAACTACCAGTCTTGTTGGCGGAAGCCGCGTTCCGAAGACCCATATTCGTTTGGAAGCATACGGAACAATTGACGAACTTAATTCCCATCTGGGATGGCTGAATACGTATTTGCTGGATGAGGCAGACCGGGATTTTATCCTGAGTATACAGCATAAGCTATTCTCTATCGGTTCACATCTGGCAACTGACCAGGAAAAAACACAACTGAAAGCCGCCAGTATCCTTACTCCGGAAGATGTGGAACGCATCGAGCGCGAGATTGATAAGCTGGATGAACAACTGCCCGAACTTTGTGCCTTTATCATACCCGGAGGTAGCCGTGGAGCGGCTGTTTGTCATGTGTGCCGTACGATTTGTCGAAGAGCCGAACGTCGCATTCTGACTCTGTCCGAAACTTGTACAATTTCTCCCGAAGTGTTAGCTTTTGTCAACAGATTATCAGATTATTTGTTTGTTTTATCCCGAAAAATTAATTTTGATGAACAAAATAGTGAAATATTCTGGGATAATAGTTGGAAATGATAGATTTTATTATACTTTTGCCGAAAAATAGAAAATAAGTATTCACTTTTTAATACTCAAGATTATGTATTGGACATTGGAATTAGCATCGAAACTGGAAGATGCTCCCTGGCCGGCGACCAAGGACGAATTGATTGATTACGCTATGCGTTCGGGTGCTCCTCTTGAAGTGATAGAGAATCTGCAAGAGATGGAAGATGAAGGCGAAATCTATGAGAGTATCGAAGATATTTGGCCGGATTATCCTAGTAAAGAAGATTTCTTTTTTAACGAGGAAGAGTATTGATTTAGAAAAAGAAACCGAACATATAAAAATACCCGATAGCTGTGTGAAAGCTATCGGGTATTTTTTATTCTCATACAATATTAAAAGACCGGCATCTGCCAGATGAATCCTACCGAAATCCGGTTGGTACTGTAATTCTCTTGTCCCAGCACTTTGGCACGGGAGGTGAAGTCATAAGAACGTCCTACATAGGTCACGAAGAAATGCAGGTTGGTTTCCATCGGATAAAATTCGATACCTGCCAGATACCCCCAGGAGGTACGGTAGTTACCTTTTTCTATCCCTTCGGAGGCTTTGGTTACGGAAGCCGTTTCATACATTCCTTTCACGAAGGCATTCCATTTCGGGAGGAAACGGTAGTTACACTTGGCTACTACGGATAAATAACCTGTATCAAACGCATTGTGTCCGCCCGGGCGACCGACGATGCCGGTGATAATCCCTTTACGGTCAATCTCTTCTTTTGAGTACATGAAGTCGACAAAGGCGTTCCACTTTCCGAGATTCAGTTCATTTCCTACAGCATAGTAATACATATTATGATCTTTGGCTTCGTTCATCACAGAGGCCGACCAGCGGGTTTTAAATACATTATTAAAATTGCCAATCCAGTTTAAGGTATAGACCAGCGGCATTTTTCCGGATTTCAGATCGGGGAGATTACCCTCCGCATCCTCTGTGATTCCGTAAGTGTTGTCGAAAGAGCTATTGCGGCTGTTCAATATCTGCAGATTAAGTTGCTGATCGGGAGTAATGTTATAACTTGCATTCAGACCGGTCAGGAAGTTACTCATATAATCGATCATATCACAATATTGATAGACATCGATCGGGTTGAGGTCAAACTCGAAGCCGCCATAGTTGGCACTTTGTTTACCGGCAAACAGGTTGAACTTATCGTTGAGCTTGATACCGATGCCTGCCCAGTCGATGGAGGTCGGGAGATTGTCTATCATATTGTTTCCGTCGTTCGAGCGGTTGAGACGCTGGCGGTAACGATAAGAAAGCCAGTTGTTGATATTTCCTTTCGCTTCGATGCGGAGCTGGTGCATATTGAAGTCACCTTCCTGAAATCCATTTTGGAAATGAGCGTCAAAACTTCCTTGCATATTCAGGTATAAGTTGAACTTATCCGTTTTCTTTTTTACGTCTGTCAGTTCCTCGAAAAGAGGAGTGTTTGGGGAGAACTTTTGGGCATACATTGCCTGTATGCTACCCGCAAGGAGTAGCATAAACATTAATTTTTTCATAAGTAGGTCCGGTTTTTAGTATTCGTTAAAGTATTCCTGAATTTGTTTCCAGTCCGTGGTTTTGGTCAGCGCAAGCATCAATAGTACACGTGACTTTTGTGGATTCAATTCTTGAGAGGCTACAAACTGATACTTGGCGTCATCCACTTCCGCATCAAGAGTGGTAGGACCAGTCGGTACGCGGGAAGAACGAACGACTACAATGCCTTTTCTGCGGGCGTCTATCAATGACGGAAATATGTTTTTATGGATATTACCGTTTCCGACTCCTGCATGAATGATTCCTTTATATCCGTTGTTGAGCAACGGAGTCATCATATCGGCTTCAATATTGGAATAGCTGTATACGATGCCGACTTTGGGCAATGAAGTCAGTTTGGTGACATCAAATACGGATTGGGTGGTATGTTTCTTCAGTGTGATCTGATTATAACATACTTTACCGTTCAGTACATATCCCAATGCGCCGGAGTTGGGAGCCTGGAAAGTCTGTACATCGACCGTGTTCATTTTAACTACGCTTTCTGCACCTAGAATCAGACCGTTCATGGCAACCAGTACACCTTTGTCTTTTGATTCTTTAGCTGCAGCGGTAACTACTGCATTATAAAGATTCAGCGGACCGTCGGCACTTAATGCTGTAGAGGGGCGCATGGCACCTACCAATACAACAGGCTTGTCACTTTTGACAGTCAGATTCAGAAAGTAAGCAGTTTCTTCCATCGTATCCGTTCCATGAGTGATCACGATTCCGTCGATATCCGGTCGTTTCAATAACTCGTTGATTTTCTTGGCAAGTGTCAGCCAGACTTCGTCATTCATGTCCTGTGAACCGATTCTCACAATCTGTTCGCCGGTTACATTGGCGATATCTTTGATTTCGGGGACTGCATCCAGCAATGCACCGATAGCAACTTGTCCTGCCGTATAGCTGGTGCCCGTAGCCGAGCTTCCTGTTCCGGCAATGGTTCCTCCGGTAGCAAGGATGTGGATATTCGGTTTTGCGGCAAATGCCATTGTTGCGGATAATAGTAGTGTTACTACTACCAGGCCTAATTTCTTAATTTGTTTCATAACTGAAATGAGTTTAGGTTAATAATATATTAGAATATTTGAATAAAGAGTAGTCCTAAAACAATAGCGACTACGGTAGATACCAGTCCGGGCATCATAAACGAATGATTCAACACATATTTACCGATTTTTGTTGTCCCGGTGCGGTCGAAATTAATGGCGGCTACGACAGTCGGGTAATTCGGGATAAAGAAATATCCGTTCACTGCGGGGAATAAGGCAATCAGCATATACGGAGAAATACCTAACGCGATGCCCAGCGGCATCAATGCCCGCACCGTGGCCGCCTGGCTATACAACAGGATAGACATGACGAACAGCGCAATACCGAACAGCCATGGCATCTGCCGCACGATTCCTTCGATGGAAAGAGTGAGCTGTGCCATATTGCCCTGAAGGAAAGTATCACCCATCCACGCAATACCGAAGATGGCGATAACAGCCTGCATCCCGGCAGGGAATACAGAACCCTGCGTTGCTTTGATTCCATCCGTCTTGGTTACTATAAGGATGATAGCGGCTGCCGACAACATTACGATCTCGATAATGGAGGACATACCGAGCGTGACGATTTCTCCATCGATGAGGAAACTGGGACGCATACCTTCAAAAGATCCGAAAAGGACGATAAAAGCAGTTGCCAATATAAAGATGAGTACGGAAAGCATGGCGGAACGTTTGTTCTTGACATCTTTAATCTCTATCTTCTTGTCATTGAAAAGACCTTCTTTCAAGCGTTTCTGATATTCGGGATCCTCTATCAGTTCCTTGCCGACTTTCATGGAGAATAAAGCGCCGACCAATACTCCGATGATAGTGGCGGGAATCGTAATTTTAAGAATATCGAATAATGTAATGTCGAAACCTGCCAGTAACCCGAGCAAAGCTACCGTTGCAGCAGAGATGGGACTGGCTGTAATAGCCTGTTGCGAAGCAATCACAGCAATACCCAGCGGACGTTCCGGACGAATCTTTGTTTCGGTAGCTACCTCAGCAATCACGGGCAATACGGAATAAGCTACATGCCCGGTTCCGGCAATAAAGGTGAACAGATAAGTCACCAATGGGCTGAGCAACGTGACGTGCGAAGGATTTTTGCGTAGCAAATGTTCTGCCAGTTTCACCATATAGTCCAGTCCGCCGGCTGCTTGCATACAGGAGGCAGCGGAAATAACGGCGGCAATCATCAACATAACGTCGATAGGTGGTGCGGTGGGTTGTAAACCAAAAACAAACGTGAGTATTCCCAATCCTACTCCTCCCATGACACCGAGTCCGATGCCTCCCAAACGTGCGCCAATAATAATGGCTGTCAGAACAAATGCTAATTGTAATATCATTGGTTGTTGTTTTATAAGTTCCTAACAAAGATAAAGGATTTATCTTCGTTTTTTCTCTGTTTCTAAGATAAACAACAAAAAAGTTATTGAATAGTTTTTGCATATTTATTAAAACAATAACATCTCTGACTGGTTATTATATCAACTAACGAATGTGTTATTGTTATAAAACAACCGATATGGAACAGAAATTATCAAAAAAAACTCGTACAGAGAGCGACTTGATAGGTAGTCGTGAAGTGCCGGAAAGTGCATTGTATGGAGTACAGACACTCCGTGGTATTGAAAACTTTCGCATCAGCAAGTTTCATTTGAATGAGTATCCCCTGTTTATTCAGGCATTGGCCATCACTAAAATGGGAGCTGCCGTTGCCAACCGTGAACTGGATTTACTGACTGAGGAACAGACGGATGCCATACTGAAGGCTTGTAAAGAAATACTGGAAGGAAAACATCATGACCAGTTCCCTGTAGATATGATTCAGGGAGGGGCCGGAACCACTACCAACATGAATGCCAATGAAGTGATTGCCAACCGTGCACTGGAACTGATGGGACACGCACGCGGAGAGTACCAATACTGCTCGCCCAACGATCACGTCAATCGTTCGCAATCTACCAATGACGCGTATCCTACAGCCATTCACATTGGTCTGTATTATACCCATCTTAAATTGGTGAAACACTTTGCAACACTGATCGAGGCTTTCCGAAAGAAAGGAGCGGAGTTTGCACACATTATTAAGATGGGACGTACCCAACTGGAAGATGCCGTACCAATGACACTTGGACAAACTTTTAATGGATTCGCCAGCATTCTGGAACACGAACTGAAGAATCTCGATTTTGCCGCACAGGATTTTCTGACGGTCAACATGGGGGCGACAGCCATCGGAACCGGAATTACCGCCGAACCGGAATATGCGGAAAAGTGCATTGCTGCCCTGCGCAAGATTACCGGACTGGATATCAAACTGGCAGATGACCTGATAGGCGCTACTTCGGATACTTCCTGCATGGTAGGATATTCTTCGGCCATGCGGCGTGTAGCTGTCAAGATGAACAAGATCTGTAATGATCTGAGGCTATTGGCTTCCGGTCCTCGTTGCGGACTGGGAGAAATCAATCTGCCTGCCATGCAGCCGGGGTCTTCCATTATGCCGGGAAAGGTGAACCCTGTTATTCCCGAAGTCATGAATCAGGTTTCTTATAAAGTGATAGGAAACGACCTTTGTGTAGCTATGAGTGGAGAGGCTGCACAGATGGAACTGAATGCGATGGAACCTGTCATGGCACAATGCTGTTTTGAATCTGCGGATTTGTTGATGAACGGTTTTGATACATTGCGTACCTTATGTATTGATGGCATCACAGCCAATGAAGAAAAATGCCGTCGGGATGTACACAACAGTATCGGAGTAGTGACCGCACTGAATCCCGTAATTGGCTATAAACATTCTACAAAGATAGCGAAGGAGGCTCTGGAAACGGGTAAAGGAGTGTATGAGCTGGTGCTGGAACATAACATTCTTTCCAAAGAAGACCTGGATACGATCTTGAAACCGGAAAATATGATTAAACCGGTGAAACTGGATATTCATCCGAATCATTGATTCATAGGGGTAAAAAGAGAGGCCAGCCTGTTAATATAGGCTGGTCTCTGTGTTTTGTATCATTAGTGTATTTTATATATTTAATCTTGGATTCTTTTTCATCTACTCGTAAAAAAAACGAAATAAATAAAGGAAATAAATTGATAATGTCTGTTTTTTAGTATATTCGTAAAAAGTAGTGTACATACAAAGCAAAACTAAAAGAATACAAATTAAAAACAGCGATTATGAAAAACAGACCTTTTGAGAATTTTGACTTTACAGACTTCTGGGATGATGATGAATATGCTATGAATGAATATATTGGCGCGCCTCCTACAGAAGAGATGATAGAAGAAACAGAACGTGAACTGGGATACAAACTCCCCGAATCTTATATTTGGCTGATGAAGCAGCATAACGGTGGAATACCTTTCAATGTTTGTTTTCCTTGCGACGAGCCTACCAGTTGGGCGGACGATCATGTGGCTATCACCGGCATTATGGGAGTTGATAAGGATAAGATATATTCTCTTTGCGGACAGCTCGGCAGCCGTTTCATGATTGAAGAATGGGGGTATCCGGATATCGGAGTGGCCATCTGCGACTGTCCTTCTGCGGGACATGATATGATTTTTCTTGATTATCGGGAGTGTGGTCCGCAGGGTGAACCGAAAGTCGTTCATGTCGATCAGGAAGATGATTATTATGTTACTTTCCTTGCCGATAACTTTGAAAAATTTATTCGGGGACTTGTTAACGAAGATGTCTTTGATACATCGGAAGAAGATGAAAGAATGGAGCTGGAAAAAGTTCGGAACGCAGCTTTCTCACCGCTCTTGTCCGATTTGTGCGCAAAGTGTGATCATCCCGTGGATACGGAACGGTGGATTCGGAAGATATCGGAAGAAATAGTAATCGATAAGGGATTCTTTGCGCTTCATGCCGACGAACGTTCTTATCTGCTTTACGATATCCAGTTGTGGCTTTACACCAATGCTTATCCCGATACGACGGAAGAAGATTACCTGTCTGCCTATAAAAAGATAATAGCGCTGGACGGTGAGTTCAGTACGGGAGGATATGCTTCGGACTTTGTTACCGATTGGCTGACACGACGCAAGGAGAGCGGTATGGTTACGTGTAATGACGGTATTCTTTCGATGGCAGCGGGAACTAAGGAGGCCTTGCTGGCAAATCGGGATAAGAGGTGATTCGCATATTATTTTTCCGGTAATCCATTATTTTTTGTAACTTCATAAAATATTTCTTCGTCTTGATTGTCTGCTAGAGTAGAGAGCTCTTTCAGATAACAAGAATAATTAATTAAAAATCGGAATATAATGGTTACAAAAGATTGTGATAAAGGATGTAGGGGAAAACATAGTCGTAAGTTTCCTTTTTTCAGGAATCCATTTGTTTTTGTAGTTCTTTGGTTGGTTTTGGCAGTAGCCATAGGAGCCATCATCATGTTATTGTGGAATTGGCTGATGCCGGTTATCTTTGGTTTGCCTGTGCTCAGCTTATGGCAGGCATTGGGATTGTTTGTCCTGACTCGTATTCTTTTTGGGAGCTTCGGCTTTGGTCGTAGAGGAATGCCAGGACGGGGTGGGAATCCGGTTCATGAAAAATGGATGCATATGACTCCTGAACAGCGCAGAGAATTTATAAAGAAAAGGAAACATATGGGCTTCGGTCCGTGGGACAGAGAACGTTTCTTTGACAGGGAGGATTTTGGCAGGAATACGGATGCAGACTTTGGTAAGAGTGCCGATGTAACTCAAGGAAAGGATGTCCATATAGCCCCCTCAGTAAAAAATGAATAGGCAAAAGGGGCACGAAGGCGATGTGGAGCGGCTGATAGTAGAACATCAGCCGCAATTGAAAGCCTTTATCCATCGAAGGGTTTCCAGTAAGGAAGATGCGGAGGATATATTACAAGACGTATTTTATCAGTTGGTGAAGGCTGTCAATAACACAATGAATCCAATTGAGCAGGTGACGGCATGGCTTTATAGAGTGACGAGAAATACGATTATCAACAAAGGAAAAAAGAAAAGTGAGGAAGAGTGGCCTGTTTCTCAGTATGAAGAGGAAGAGAGTGTTTTGAGTGACTTTTCAACGGTACTTTTTGCCGATGATGAACTGGCACCTTCGCCCGAAACGGAATATATGCGTTCGTTAGTGTGGCAGGAACTGAAAGTGGCACTTGCCGAATTGCCTTCTGAACAGCGGGAAGTTTTTGAACTGATGGAACTGGAAGGATTTTCGGTGAAAGAAGTGTCGGAATTGATCAGTGTCCCTGCCAATACGGTGCTTTCCCGTAAACATTATGCTGTTAAATTCCTGCGTAAACGTTTGGAAGGTTTGTATAATGATATTCTTACTTACTGACCATTCTTATTTAACTAACTATTCTCTTCCTTTTGTCTGCCGTCCGGCAGATGCTCAGACAGATGTGTGTATAGAAATATCTGTATCGGTGTCTCTTCGGAGATGTCGGCAGGAGAAGGTCTGTGCCTGTTCGGACGGCAGCTGTTTATAGAATAACTTTAAAATGAAAAGAAAAATGAAATATAGTATTTTATTGGTTTTGTTGTTGATCGTCTCTTTGAATGCTTCGGCTCAGATGTTCAGTGGGCGAGTGCTGGATGATCAGAAAATTCCTGTGCAATATGCTACAGTTGCGTTGTTGTCTGTAGCGGATTCTTCGCTGATTAGCGGAACTGTCACGGACGAGCAGGGGATTTTTAAAATAGAGGTTTCTGAGAGTAAGCCTTATCTGTTGGCTGTGTCTTATGTGGGATATAAAAGGAGTATTCAGAGGCTTATGCCCTCTATCATCGGTGATATCGTGATAATTCCTGACGACAGGATGTTGGATGAAGTGGTCGTCACACAGCATCTTCCTTTGTATCGGTTGGACAACGGTGGGTTAACGACAAAAGTTGAAAATACCATTCTGAGTAAAGCAGGTACTGCGATGAATGTAGCCGAACTCCTGCCGGGAGTTTTGAAAAGGCCGGATGGTACGTTGGAAGTTTTGGGAAAGGGAACTCCGCTGATTTATATCAATAACAGGGAAGTTCGTCATTTGGATGAGCTTGACCGGCTGAGTGCTGAGAATATAAAGCAGGTAGAGCTGATCACGAATCCTGGTGCGGAATATGGAGCAGCGGTAGGAGCTGTGTTAAAACTGAAAACGGTCGGAAAGAAAATCGATGGCTTCGGCATAGGATTGCGCTCAGTAGCGGATTATTCATATAAGATAGGTAATAACGACCAACTGAATGTGGAATATCGGCAGAATGGGCTGGACTTATTCGGAACTTTCCAGTATCGTCTGCAACATTTGAAGGAAACAGGGGAGACAGTACAAATGACGGATGTAGATACTTTGTGGAAACAAAGGACTCATTCTACAGACTTGGGAAAGAATATCAGTTACTTCGGGCAGTTCGGATTCAACTATGAGATTAATAAAAATCACTCCTTTGGCGCGACTTATGAGTTGACATCTGCTCCGCGCGATAAAATGAGTAATGATAACCGGACAGAAGTATATGCCGATCATGAACTATATGATGTGTGGAATACCAATGCGTTTTCAATTGAGAAAACATATCCGACGCATCATTCTAATTTCTACTATCATGGTGATATAAATAGTCTGGAGATTGACTTGAATGCTGATGTATTGGTGGGGAAAAATAAGGAAGAAGAGAACATCAAAGAATTGAGTCTGAACTATGACGATCTCTATATGACAACCTTTAGCGAAACCAGCAATAAACTATATGCGGGTAAACTGGTTTGGGCATATCCGTTGTTCAAAGGAAGGATTTCGGGAGGAAGTGAATATAGCTATATACACCGTATAAGTGATTTCTCGGGTTTTGGAAATCAGATACTCGGAACCAGTGATAAAATCAGGGAGAGGAATCTTGCTTTCTTTTTGAATTGTACTTGGAGTTTGGGTGGAATTGATGCTTCTGCCGGCCTTCGGTATGAAGATGTAAAGTCCGATTTTTATGAAAACAGTATTTATCAGTCCGACGAGAGCAAACATTATCGTAATCTGTTTCCTTCGTTATCTTTAAAAGGCTCGGTGGGAAAAGTGCATTGGGGATTGGGTTATCACATTCAAGTGGCCCGTCCTTACTATGAGCAGCTGAAAAATGAAATCCATTATGGGAATCGGTTTACTTATCTGGGCGGAACTCCCAATTTGCAACCGACCTATATACATACCGCTGAAATGCGGGCGGCTTACAGGGATTTGCAGCTTTCCGTAGGATACAATCGTTATAATGATGATATTCTGTTTTCCATCGAACAAGCGACTTCCGATCCGAAGATTACTCTTATTAAGTTCCGCAATGTTGAACACAGGGATGAAATGACAGCTTCTTTGGTGTATTCTCCCGGCATTGGTTGCTGGCGACCGGAATGGGTTGCTTCTGTTCAGTCTCAATGGTTCAACATCGGATATCTGGATGGGACGAAGAATATGAATGGGATAACAGTAGGGATTCGCTGGAATAACTCATTTCAGTTGCCAATGGGATATATTTTTCGGTTAAATGGAACTTATACAGGCAAAGGAGTATATCAGAACAGTTTTACACGGCCTGTAAGTTGCTTCGGGGTAAGTATCTATAAGTCATTCTTTAACGGGCGGCTGGATTGTACAGTAGAGGGCAATGATTTGTTTCATACGGTAAGAGATGCGACTACCCAGTATGACAACAAGGTTAAGATATACCGTGAAACTCAACGGAACACACAGGAGGTTAAGCTGACGGTACATTATAAGTTTAATCTTCAGAAAAGTAAATATAAAGGTACAGGAGCCGGACTGGATGAACAACAACGACTCTGAAACGAACAAAGAGCAATAATTTGTGTTTATTTATTATAAATATATATCTTTGTCCCGAATTATAAACACGTAGATTTATGAAAAAGATTTTTGGTGCTTTAATGATTGCCGTATGTATCGGTATGGCGATGCCTGCCCAGGCACAATTACATTTTGGTGTAAAGGGTGGTTTAAACTTGTCTAAAGCAAGCTTTTCTGATGTGAAAGAAAACTTTAAAAAGGATAATTTTACAGGTTTCTTTATCGGTCCGATGGCGGAATTCAATATCCCGGTTGTGGGATTAGGAGTCGATGCGTCTTTGCTTTTTGCTCAAAGAGGTATAAAAATCTCTGATGGAGGTGAAGAAGCTACTGTCAAGCAGAATGGCTTGGATATTCCGGTCAATTTGAAATATAACATCGGCCTGGGAAGTCTGGTAGGTCTTTATGTGGCTGCCGGTCCTGATTTTTACTTTGATTTTGCCGGTAATAAGACAATAGACGGAGTAAGAACCGATAAAAAGAAAGCTGAAGTCGGTATCAATGTCGGCGCAGGTGTGAAGTTGCTGAATCATCTGCAAGTAGGAGCTAATTATAATATTCCGTTGGGCAAGACTGCCAGCTTTGAAGACATTGAAGGCTCATACAAAACCAAGACTTGGCAAGTATCCGTTGCTTATATATTCTAAGCTATCCGTTACTTTTTATCATAAAAAGAAAGAGCTTCCGATAGAGGAGGCTCTTTTTTTATTCTAAGGTATTTTGTTTAAGATACTGGTCTGTAAACTTGAATCTATTTTATTAAATTCCGGTGTACAGACTATTTTTCTTATCAGTGTTCCCTTCCCTCTTTTAAATCCCCATTTTTTTATTGTACTTTTGTGCTTGCAATGAAAAAGTATGTAGATGTCATATTACCATTACCGCTTCCGAAGTACTTTACCTATTCCCTGCCGGATGAATGTGCGGAAGAAGTTGAAATCGGATGCCGTGTGATAGTTCCTTTCGGACGGAAGAAGTTTTATACAGCTATCGTTCGTAATGTTCATTATTGTGCTCCGACGGAGTATGAGGTGAAGGATATATCTGCATTGCTGGATGCTTCTCCTATTTTATTGTCCACTCAATTTAAGTTTTGGGAGTGGCTGGCAGATTACTATCTCTGTACACAAGGAGACGTTTATAAAGCGGCACTTCCTTCCGGTTTGAAGTTGGAGAGTGAAACGATTGTAGAATATAATCCCGATTTTGAGGCAGATGCACCGTTGTCGGAAAGAGAGCAGCGTATTCTTGATTTGCTTTCAGTAGATTCTCAGCAATGTGTCACGAAACTGGAGAAGGAGAGTGGCATGAAAAATATCCTCACAGTCATCAAATCTCTGCTGGATAGAGAGGCCATCTTTGTGAAAGAGGAATTGCGCCGTACTTACAAGCCGAAAACAGAGGCGAGAGTACGATTAGCCGGTTCTGCTGATGAAAAGCGGCTTCATATCTTATTTGATATCCTGTCCCGTGCTCCGAAGCAGTTGGCATTGCTGATGAAATATGTCGAGTGTTCGGGAATCCTTGGAAGAGAAACGCCGAAAGAAGTTTCGAAAAAAGAGCTGTTGCAACGTGCAGGGGTGTCTCCTTCTATTCTGAATGGCTTGGTGGAGAAAAAGATATTTGAGATTTACTTTCATGAAGTCGGCCGGCTGAATCAGGAAGTGAAGGAGGTCGTAGAGTTGAATGCCTTGAACGAGTTTCAGCAGCGGGCGCACGATGAGATTGTGCAATCCTTTCAGGAGAAAAATGTCTGCCTGCTTCATGGAGTTACATCCAGTGGAAAGACGGAAGTATACATTCATCTGATAGAAGAAACGATTCGCCAGGGGAAACAAGTATTGTATCTCTTGCCTGAAATAGCATTGACCACTCAAATCACAGAGCGCCTGCAACGGGTATTCGGTTCTCGTTTGGGGATTTATCATTCCAAGTTTCCGGATGCCGAACGGGTAGAGATATGGCGGAAGCAACTGGGAGAAAAAGGATATGATATCATCCTTGGAGTCCGTTCTTCCGTATTTCTTCCTTTCCGTGATCTGGGGCTGGTGATTGTAGACGAAGAGCATGAGAACACCTATAAGCAACAAGACCCTGCTCCCCGCTATCATGCACGGAATGCGGCTATCGTACTGGCTGCCATGTATGGAGCAAAAACGCTTCTCGGCACTGCTACCCCCTCCATAGAAACATGGCAGAACGCAAGGAACGGAAAATATGGATTTGTACAACTGAAAGAACGATATAAAGAAATTCAGCTGCCGGAGATTATTCCGGTGGATATCAAAGAACTGCATCGCAAGAGGCGGATGGTCGGACAGTTCTCGCCGTTGCTGATACAATATATGAAAGAAGCACTGGAACAGAAAGAACAAGTCATTCTTTTCCAGAACCGTCGCGGATTTGCACCGATGATAGAATGCCGTACTTGCGGCTGGGTGCCGAAATGTAAGAACTGCGATGTGAGTCTGACTTATCATAAAGGCATCAACCAACTGACCTGCCATTATTGCGGCTATACCTATCAACTGCCGAAGTCCTGTCCCGCCTGTGAAGGAACAGAACTGGTCAACCGTGGCTTTGGTACGGAAAAGATTGAAGATGATATCAAAGTCCTTTTTCCGGAAGCGGCTGTTGCCCGAATGGATTTAGACACTACCCGTACCCGCGCTGCCTACGAGAAGATTATCGCCGATTTTGAACAGGGAAAGACGGATATATTGATCGGTACGCAAATGGTATCGAAAGGTCTGGACTTTGACCACGTAAGTATAGTGGGCATCTTGAATGCGGACACCATGCTCAATTATCCGGATTTCCGTTCTTACGAACGTGCTTTCCAACTGATGGCACAAGTAGCGGGACGAGCCGGACGTAAAAATAAACGCGGGCGGGTGGTACTGCAAACGAAAAGCATTGATCATCCCATTATCCATCAGGTTATCGGTAATAACTATGAAGAAATGGTAGATGGTCAGCTCGCCGAACGGCAAATGTTTCATTATCCCCCTTACTATCGGTTGGTGTATGTCTATCTGAAAAACCATAATGAAGCATTGCTGGACCAGATGGCTGCGGTCATGGCAGAGAAACTAAGAACCGTGTTCGGAAATCGGGTATTGGGACCGGATAAACCTCCTGTTGCCCGTATCCAGACATTATTCATCAAAAAGATAGTGCTGAAGATCGAACAGAATGCTCCGATGGGACGTGCGCGGGAATTGCTGCAACGTATCCAGAAAGAGATGCTGGAGGATGAACGCTATAAATCCTTGATTGTCTATTATGATGTAGACCCCATGTAGCACTCGATACAGACCTAATATTTTTCTTATAATAACCTTTATAAATTAACTAACCATGAAACGACTTACGATTTATTGCTTAACATGTCTTATTGGTGTGAGTCCTCTTTTTGCCCAGCAAGGAGTGACTCAGTGTGGAACCCCTACGGGGCAACCGAAATTTCCAATAGAAACTTATCAGGAACTGCCCGACCCTTCCTCCCCCTCTGATAAAGACTGGGCAGCAGTTACCGCCCCTCAGATTTCCTGGGGAACTATTGACACCCGCTATGCGAAGCATCGGCTTCCCCAGTTGAAAAAGCAGCAGCTTACCACTTTAAAAGGCTGGCGTGGCGAACGTGTAAACGCGCAGGCTGTTGTCTGGACCGGCACTGAGGTGAAAGATCTGAACTTCAGCTTTACCGATTTTAAAGATAAAAAAGGAAATAGCCTTTCGGATGAGGCGTTTAAAGCCGGTTTCATCCGTTATGTAATGACCGATGAACTGAATAAAGATGGCAGAGGCGCATGCGGTCACCGTCAAGCAGTGGATTACGATTCGTTGTTGGTAGCCGACCCGATTGATACGAACTTGAAATCAATGTCTGTTCCGGCACGTACCGTTCAGCCTATTTGGGTGCAATGCTGGATTCCTCAATCGGCTACTCCCGGAACCTACAAGGGGGCCTTGCTGATAAAAGATGGTTCCCGTCTGTTGCAGCAGCTTAATCTTGAAATCCTTGTTTCTTCCCGTGAACTTCCTGCACCGTCCGAATGGGCTTATCATCTGGATTTGTGGCAGAGTCCGTTTGCCGTAGCCCGTTATTATCAGGTTCCCTTGTGGAGTCAGGAGCATCTGGACGCTATGCGCCCGCTGATGAAAATGCTGGCAGATGCCGGTCAAAAGATTATCACAGCCACTTTGACACATAAACCCTGGAACGGTCAGACTGAAGATTATTTTGAGACGATGGTTACATGGATGAAACGTGCCGACGGCACTTGGGCTTTCGACTATACGGTTTTCGATCGCTGGGTAGAGTTTATGATGAGTGTCGGTATCGATCAGCAGATTAACTGTTACTCTATGGTTCCCTGGGAATTATCTTTCCAGTATTTTGATCAGGCAACAAATTCATTGAAGTTTGCAAAGACAGCACCGGGAGAACCTGCTTATGAAGAAATGTGGGTTGCGATGCTTACTTCTTTTTCCAAGCATCTGAGAGAAAAGGGATGGTTTGATATTTGTGCGATTGCGATGGATGAGCGTCCGATGGATGTCATGCAGAAAACGTTGAAAGTAATCCGCAAGGCAGATCCGGAGTTTAAAGTTTCACTGGCCGGTAATTATCATGCTGAGATAGAGCCGGACTTGTACGATTATTGCATTGTTATCGGACAGAACTTCCCGGAAGAAGTACGTCTCCGCCGTGCGGCCGAGAATAAACGTACCACCTATTATACTTGTTGTACGGAAGCACATCCCAATACATTCACTTTCTCCGATCCTGCTGAGGCTGCATGGATGAGTTTCTATTCTTCGAAGAAGCATCTGGACGGCTATCTGCGTTGGGCATACAATAGCTGGCCTTTGGAGCCGTTGCTCGATTCACGTTTCCGCACGTGGGCAGCCGGAGATACTTATCTCGTGTATCCGGGAGCCCGTAGCTGTATCCGTTTCGAACGTTTGATCGAAGGTATTCAGGCACATGAGAAAATAACGATTCTTCGTCAGGAATTTGAGAAGAAGGGAAATAAAGCCGGATTAAAGAAGATAGAGAAAATGCTGGCGCCGTTTAATTTGGGTGATATGCCGGAAATACCGGCAGCCGTTACCGTGAACCGGGCCAATCAGATACTTAATTCGTTTTGATAATAGAAACGAATGAAGCCTGTCAATTATTAAACGTAAATTATGAAAAAAATATTATTTGTCTGTTTGGGAAATATCTGCCGTAGCTCTACGGCGGAAGGAGTAATGCTTCACCTGATCAAAGAAGCCGGACTGGAAAAAGAATTTGTGATTGATTCCGCCGGAATCCTGTCTTATCATCAAGGCGAATTGCCGGATAGCCGGATGCGTGCACACGCTGCCCGTCGGGGCTATCAACTGGTTCATCGCTCCCGTCCGGTGCGGACAGAGGACTTTTATAATTTTGATCTGATTATTGGCATGGACGACCGTAACATAGATGATCTGAAAGAAAAAGCTCCTTCTACGGAAGAGTGGAAAAAGATTCATCGCATGACGGAGTACTGTACCCGCATTCCCGCCAATCATGTCCCCGACCCCTACTATGGAGGGGCCGAAGGATTTGAATATGTGCTGGATGTACTTGAAGACGCTTGCGCCGGTCTGCTTACTTCTTTAACTCAGGATAACTGATCCGTGTGTGATAAGCGATCTTCAGCTTTTCTTTGAATACCGTCTTGATGGTCGCAATGTCCTTGAAAGTGATAGGGCATTCTTTGAAATAACCTTCAGCAACTTGGGAGTCAATGATCTTGTCGACCAGGTTGCTGATAGTTTCTTCCGTATATTCCGGCAGACTGCGTGACGCTGCTTCAACAGCATCCGCCATCATCAGAATAGCTGTCTCCTTTGAGAAAGGATTAGGACCCGGATAGGTGAACAGTTCTTCATTCGGTTCCTCGTCGGGGTGCTCGTTCTTCCATGAGATATAGAAGAACTTCGTTTTCCCCCGTCCATGATGGGTACTGATAAAGTCTTTGATTACTTTCGGCAGATTATGCTTGTCCGCCAGTTTCAATCCGTCTGTCACATGACTGATCACGACCTGGGCACTTTGCTCGTAACTCAAATTCTTATGAGGATTGACGCCTCCCGACTGATTCTCCGTAAAGAAAGCGGGATTCTCCATCTTGCCGATATCATGATATAAAGCTCCGGTACGTACTAATTGACTTTTCGCTCCGATACGGATCGCTGCCTCTGCCGCCAGATTGGCTACCTGCATAGAGTGTTGGAACGTTCCGGGCACTGTCTCGGACATCTGCCGGAGAAGATTACTGTTGATATTGGAAAGTTCGACCAAAGTCACATTAGAGGTAAAGCCGAACGTCTTTTCCAGCAGAAACAGCAACGGATATGTAAACAGCAGCAGAATACCATTAATAAAAAAATAGGTATACATCCGTGCATTCAACTTAGAGAAGTCATTGGCAAGTCCATTCTCGGTCATTAGCTCGAATGCGAAGTAAATAGCCGCATAAGTCAGTATCACCAATAAGGCCGTGCGGAAGAGCTGTGACCTCTGCGAAAGTTCCCTTAAACTGAAAATGGCAACTAATCCGGCAGCCAACTGCGTCAGAATGAACTCATGCGGAAAACGCAGGGATATAGAGCAGATTAATATCGTAATGACATGCGTCAGAAAGGCAGTCCGTGAATCGAGGAAAACCCGTATGATAATGGGCAGCATCGCGTACGGAATCATATATACATTAAATATATTATGTGATACCATGAAAGCTGTTACTACACTATAAAATACAATCAGTGTAAACAGTAACGACAGGCTGCCTTTGCGCTCATAATAATCTTTTCGGAACAGGTCGAGATAGAGCATAAAGCAAAGCATCAGCATACCGACAAACAAAATCTGCCCGCCAAGAATCAAGCGGCTCTGATCAATGGATTCACTTCGCTTGATAGACTCTTTGCGTAATGATTCCAGAATATTGTACGTTTCCGGGCTGATGATTTCTCCACGGTCTATAATTTTCTGTCCGCTGACGACTAATCCGTTGGCCCAGGAATAGTTGTTCAGCATTTCCTCTTTGGCGGTCTGTGTCCGTTGCTGGTCGAATGTGAGATTGGGAGTGATGTATTCGTTTAATGAACATTGTCTCAGAATCTCACGGTTGAAGTGGGTCGTATCTGCGGAAAGCAAGTACTCATAAGCTTTTTTGACCGTATATATATGATCGGTAGGCTTGGAGTTGGCGAGTTTATCGTCGATGATCATGATTGCCGAAGTACTGTCCTTGTGGAGCTCTTGTATGTTTTCTGTCGAAACGATGCTCTCTCCGTATATTTCTTTTAATGTCCGTTCGATGTATCGCAGATAATCTACGGAAGGAAGTATACCTTTCAGGTGAGTATGGTAATTCTCTTTCAGCTTGGCGATTGCGTCTTTCTCTACTTGTTTGTCAAGCAGATAATAAGGTTGGAAGGAAGCCAGCAGACTATCCTGTTCCCGGTTCACCACTGCGTCGTCTTTATAGATCGGAAAGTCAAAAGTGGCTATCAGCTGCCCGTACTTCCAGGGCTTGTTTATGTCAAACTGATAGTTGAATTTTCCGTCACGTGGCAGGAAATAGACAATCAGTGTCACTGTCGCTACAAACAGCAATGATTTATATAATATATCTCTTCTTGAGAACCTCTTTTTCTTCTTCATATGTTCCATACGCATTGAAATTTTTGCGAAAAGTACAAAAAAAAACAATAGTGTGGAAAAAAAGGTTTAATTTTGCCACGATTTACCTATACTAACCCAAATTATGGCAGAAAGAAAAGTAAGAGTTCGTTTTGCTCCGAGTCCTACGGGAGCATTGCACATCGGTGGTGTGCGTACAGCTTTGTATAATTATCTATTTGCGCGTCAACACGGCGGAGACCTCATTTTCCGTATTGAAGATACTGACTCCAACCGGTTCGTGCCGGGAGCGGAAGAGTATATACTTGAGTCATTCAAGTGGTTGGGTATCCACTTTGACGAAGGAGTGAGCTTCGGTGGAGAACACGGCCCGTACCGTCAGTCCGAACGTCGCGAAATCTATAAGAAATACGTGCAGATTTTGTTGGATAATGACAAGGCATACATCGCTTTTGATACTCCCGAGGAACTGGACGCTAAGCGTGCGGAAATTGCTAACTTCCAATATGATGCATCGACCCGCGGGATGATGCGCAATTCTCTGACAATGTCGAAAGAAGAAGTGGACGCATTGATTGCTGAAGGAAAGCAATATGTGGTTCGCTTTAAGATCGAGCCGAACGAGGATGTTCACGTGAATGACTTGATTCGTGGCGAAGTTGTTATTAATTCATCTATTCTGGATGACAAGGTGCTTTATAAGTCGGCTGACGAACTGCCTACTTATCATCTCGCAAACATTGTGGATGACCATTTGATGGAAGTGTCTCATGTAATCCGTGGCGAAGAATGGTTGCCTTCGGCACCGCTGCACGTACTTTTGTACCGTGCATTCGGCTGGGAAGACACGATGCCGGAATTTGCCCACTTGCCTTTGCTGTTGAAGCCGGAAGGAAACGGTAAACTAAGCAAGCGTGACGGCGACCGTTTGGGATTCCCTGTATTCCCGTTGGAATGGCGTCCGGAATCGGGAGAAGTGTCTTCCGGATATCGTGAATCGGGTTATTTGCCCGAAGCGGTGATTAACTTCCTGGCTTTGTTGGGATGGAATCCGGGCAACGATCAGGAAGTGATGTCTATGGACGAGATGATAAAACTGTTCGACATTCATCGTTGCAGCAAGTCCGGAGCTAAATTCGACTATAAAAAAGGTATTTGGTTCAATCATCAGTATATCCAGCTTAAACCGAATGAAGAAATTGCCGAACTGTTTTTGCCTGTGCTGAAAGAGCATGGGGTAGAGGCTCCTTTCGAGAAGGTCGTTACGGTAGTCGGCATGATGAAAGATCGTGTAAGTTTTATCAAGGAACTGTGGGATGTATGTAGTTTCTTCTTTGTGGCTCCTGCTGAATATGACGAAAAGACAGTGAAGAAACGCTGGAAAGAAGACTCGGCAAAATGTATGACTGAGTTGGCGGAAGTAATTGCCGGCATCGAGGATTTCAGTATTGAAGGCCAGGAGAAAGTAGTGATGGACTGGATTGCTGAAAAAGGTTACCATACAGGTAATATAATGAATGCTTTCCGTCTGACACTGGTAGGCGAAGGTAAAGGTCCGCATATGTTCGATATTTCCTGGGTGTTGGGCAAGGAAGAGACATTGGCTCGTATGAAGCGCGCCGTAGAGGTACTTAAATAATTAGGATTTGTAAATTATGCTTTACAATCTGGCAATAGTTATTTATGACCTTTTGGTTCATTTTGCTGCTCCGTTCAGCCGTAAGCCCCGAAAAATGATGAAAGGGCATTGGGTAGTGTATGAACTTCTACGACAGCAAGTGGAGAAAGGGGAGCAGTATATTTGGTTTCACGCTGCTTCGCTTGGCGAGTTTGAACAAGGGCGTCCATTAATAGAAATGATCAGGGAAAAATATCCCGATTATAAGATATTGCTTACATTTTTCTCTCCGTCCGGTTACGAAGTGCGCAAGCATTACCGGGGAGCGGACATTGTCTGCTATCTGCCGTTTGACAAACCTCGGAATGTGAAGAAGTTCCTGGATATCGCAAACCCGTGCATGGCATTCTTTATCAAGTACGAATTTTGGAAGAATTACCTGGATGAGCTTCATAAGCGTCGCATCCCGGTGTATAGTGTTTCTTCCATTTTCCGTCGCGATCAGATATTCTTTAAATGGTATGGTGGAACTTATCGCAATGTGCTGAAGGATTTCGATCATTTGTTTGTGCAAAATGAGGCTTCCAAACGCTATTTGTCGAAGATTGGCATTAGTCGTGTGACAGTGGTGGGAGATACCCGTTTCGACCGTGTGTTGCAGATTCGGGAAGAGGCCAAAGACCTTCCGTTGGTGAAAATGTTTAAAGGAGACAATGCTTTTACGTTTGTAGCCGGCAGTTCTTGGGGACCGGATGAAGATTTATTTCTGGAGTACTTCAACACCCATCCGGAAATGAAGTTGATTATCGCTCCGCATGTGATTGATGAAAATCATCTGGTGGAGATTATCAGTAAACTGAAACGTCCTTATGTACGCTATACTCGTGCTGATGAAAAGAATGTACTGAAAGTTGATTGCTTGATTATCGATTGCTTCGGACTGTTATCTTCTATTTACCGCTATGGAGAAGTGGCTTATATCGGAGGTGGTTTTGGCGTCGGTATTCATAATACACTGGAAGCTGCTGTATATGGCATTCCTGTTATCTTCGGACCGAAATATCAGAAGTTTATGGAAGCAATCCGGTTGCTCGAAGCTAAAGGCGCATACTCTATTAAAGACTATAGCGAGTTGAAAACTTTGTTGGACCGTTTCCGGACAGATGACGTTTTCATGCGTGAGACCGGCGCGAATGCCGGTTATTATGTGACTAGTAATGCCGGAGCTACGGAGAAGATTATGCACATGATTAACTTTTAGAGATGGATAAAGTTGCTTCAAGTCTTCAGAATAAATAATTTGAAATAGATAAATGGAGCGGCTTCATTGATGAACTGAAGTTTGATATAAAGAATATAGATCCCCTTATTTTAGAACTCCTGTTGTGGACGAAGCTAAAATAGGGGATCTTTTTATGCATCTATTTTTTCTTTATTTATACCATTGGGAATACATCAGGTAATTGTGAGCGATTTTTTGGTTTAGTTCCTTTGCCTGTTCCGGGTCTACCTTCTTGATAAATTTAGCCGGTACCCCTCCCCAGATACTTCCGGGTTCGATCACTGTATTGCTCAAGACCAAAGAACCGGCGGCAACGATGGCCCCTTCGCCTATTACAGCATGATCCAGTATAGTAGATCCCATCCCGATAAGTGCATAATCTTTGACGGTTGCTCCGTGAATCGTCACATTATGTCCTACGGAAACATGATCACCAATTTCGATGGTTGACTTCTCGTATAAAGTATGTAGCACGCTTCCATCCTGAATATTGACTCCATTACCTATCCGTATGGAATTAACGTCACCGCGCAATACTGTACAAAACCAGATGCTACAGTCATTTCCTATTTTTACATCTCCTATGATGGTTGCATTATCTGCGAGAAAACAGTTCTCTCCAATTTCGGGGGTAAAGCCCCGCACTGATTTGATTAAAGCCATAAATTATATTGTTTCTAATGATGTTTTTATTGAATATGATTGGGGATTGTTCGACACCCGGGTCTCGTGATGTCTGACACCCGGATCTCAGACTGCCTGACACCCGGGTGTTAAGCAGCCTGACACCCGGGTGTCAGACAAAAGCTGTTTTAAATAGCTTTTGTTGCTTCTAGCAGCCATTTCTTTTCTTCTTCGTTCAGACTTGGAGAAAGTTTTTTGTAAACGGTTTGATGGTAGTCATTGAACCACTTGACTTCTTCTGCTGTCAGCATTTCTTTGATGATGCCTTTTTTGCAAATCGGGCATAGGGTGATCGTCTCAAATTTGAAATATTCTCCGAACATGCCTTCCTTATCTTTGCAGACCAATGTCAGATTCTCGGTGCGTATCCCGTGGCTGCCTGCCTTATAAACACCAGGTTCATTGGATGTAACCATACCGGGTTGCAGCACAATGGGATTTTCGTTCATACGGATACTTTGCGGACCTTCGTGTACGCTCAGAAAATGTCCTACGCCATGTCCGGTACCATGAAGGAAGTTCATGCCATGACTCCAGATAGGCATACGGGCCAATACATCGAGTTGGGCGCCGCGGGTTCCGGCTGGGAATTTAGCCATTGCCAATGCAATATGGCCTTTTAATATTAAGGTATAGTCTGTTTTTTCTTCCTCCGTCAGTTCGCCTAATGCAATGGTACGGGTGATGTCAGTTGTTCCATCCAGATACTGCGCTCCCGAATCTAACAGCAAGAAACCTTTAGACTGAAGCGTGACATCACTCTCCTCCGTTGCGGAATAGTGTACGATTGCTCCATGCTCTTTATATCCGGCGATTGTGTCAAAACTTTCTCCCATATACAAAGGTTGGGCTGCTCTGAACTTATGCAGCTTCCGGGCTACGCTCAGTTCGGTCTCTTTGCCCGAAAGCACTGATGCTTCCAGCCATTTGAGAAACTTGACAAGCGCCACGCCATCCCGCTGCATTGCGTGATGGATGCCGGCAATCTCCTGCTCATTGCGAATGGCTTTCAGTAATGTCACAGGAGATTCTCCACGAACGACCTTGCATGCAGGATTGATAGCCGAATAAATCGCATAGTTCGTTTTCTTTGGGTCGATAAGTATGTTTTCTCCTGTAAAAGAATTCAGGAAAGATTCAGCTTCGTCATATTTTCTCAGGCTGACTTGCTGCTCTTGCAAGTATTCATTTACCTCTTGGGTAATCTTTTCCGGCGAAATGAAGTAGACTACTTCATCTTGAGTAACCAGTAGATAACTTACTATAACCGGATTGCAATGCACATCACTTCCTCTCAGATTGAGAGTCCATGCTATTTCGTCCAGACTGGATAAAAATAAAGCAAAGATGCCTTTCTTTTTCAGCTCGGTACGAATGGCGGCAACTTTTTCTCCACAACTTTTTCCTGCATATTTAACATCGTAAATGAAAGCCGGAGCATCAGGCATGGATGGACGGTCCTTCCAGATGTTTTTCAGTGGATCGCCAAACAGATTGACCTGTAACTGATAGGGGGCAAGATCTTCTTTCATTTGTTCCACCTGTTGCACGGAAAACATTTTCCCATCAATACTCACAGATTCTCCCGGCTTTAGATTCTGACAGAGGAACTTTGTGATACTAGGAGTTTCCGGCAGCATCTCTTTATATAATGTAATGCCGCTGCCTTCCAGTTCCTTTTCCGCTTGCAGGAAATAACGGGAATCTGTCCATAGTCCGGCTTTATCCATTAAGATGACGGCTGTTCCGGCGGAACCCGTGAAACCGGAAATCCATTCACGGGACATCCAATAAGGAGCTACATACTCACTCAGGTGAGGATCGGTGCTGGGAATGATGAACGCTTTGATATTGTTAGGGCGGAATGTCATCCGTAGTGCGTGTATACGCTCTTTTATGCTCTGCTTCATACCTTATTATGTTATTTATAGACATATTTATGAGTCTCAAAGGTACTAACTTTTCGCGGTTAATGATTTGTTTATGAATAGTTTTTGAGAAATATTTGCCGAAAGTTTTGTGAATAAAGAAAGTATGTGTAATTTTGCGGCGCAATTTGACTGCGGAAATTTTTAACCAATAACATATTAATAATAACAAAATGATTGTAGTACCTGTAAAAGAAGGCGAAAACATTGAAAAAGCGCTGAAGAAGTTTAAAAGAAAATTTGAGAAAACTGGCATCGTGAAAGAATTAAGAAGCAGACAGCAATTTGATAAACCGTCTGTAACTAAAAGACTTAAGAAAGAGCGTGCAGTTTATGTACAACAACTTCAGCAAGTAGAAGATTAATAATTCGTAATTTCCTTTGAATTATTGAATTCTTTTCATACATTCGTTGCACGATTTTAGATGTAGCGATATTATGTTAATTAAATCTTTTCTTGATTACCTCCGGTATGAGCGGAATTATTCCGAAAAAACCGTTCTGGCGTATGGCGAGGATATAAAGCAACTACAGGAGTTTGCTCAGGAAGAGTACGGAAAGTTTGATCCGTTGGAAGTGGAAGGTGAACTGATTCGTGAATGGATTGTTTCATTAATGGACAGGGGATATACTTCAACTTCTGTAAATCGAAAGCTAAGTTCGCTCCGGTCGTTCTATAAGTATCTTTTAAGGCAAGGAGAGGTGACCGTAGATCCGTTACGAAAAATAACAGGACCTAAGAATAAGAAACCGTTACCTGTCTTTCTGAAAGAGAGCGAAATGGATAAGTTGCTGGATGATACGGATTTTGGCGAAGGATTTAAAGGTTGTCGTGATCGGTTGATTATTGAAATGTTTTATGCTACAGGCATGAGACTATCGGAATTGATAGGTCTGGATGATAAGGATGTGGATTTTTCTGCTTCTCTTTTGAAAGTAACCGGGAAAAGAAACAAGCAACGGCTAATACCGTTCGGTGATGAACTGAAAGAGTTGATGCTTGAATATATTAATGTAAGAAACGAAGCGATTCCGGAAAGGTCGAAGGCTTTCTTTATTAAAGAGGATGGCGGACGGCTTTATAAGAATCTAGTCTATAATTTAGTGAAACGGAACCTGTCAAAGGTGGCGACGTTGAAAAAAAGAAGTCCTCACGTGCTGAGGCATACTTTTGCTACCACAATGCTGAATAATGATGCAGAATTGGGTGCGGTAAAAGAACTTTTGGGTCACGAGAGTATTGCAACTACCGAGATCTATGCGCATGCCACATTTGAAGAACTTAAAAAAGTGTATAAACAAGCTCATCCAAGAGCTTAAAAAAAGGAGGTAAGTATGGATATTAGAATTCAATCAATTCACTTTGATGCGTCAGAGCAATTGCAGGCATTTATTCAGAAGAAAGTGTCTAAGTTGGAAAAATATTACGAAGATATAAAGAAAGTAGAGGTGTCATTAAAGGTAGTTAAGCCGGAAGCTGCTGAAAATAAAGAGGCAGGCATAAAGATTCTTATTCCTAATGGTGAGTTTTATGCAAGTAAAGTGTGCGATACATTCGAGGAAGCAGTTGATTTGGATGTGGAAGCACTTGAAAAACAACTGGTGAAATACAAGGAAAAACAGCGTAGCAAATAAAAAAATCGCAAATATTTTGCGGGAAAGAAATAAATAACTAAATTTGCAGCCGTTTCGCTCGCGTTAGAACGTGACGGTTGCATTTTTTAGCTAGAATGCCTCTTTAGCTCAGTTGGCCAGAGCACGTGATTTGTAATCTCGGGGTCGTTGGTTCGAATCCGACAAGAGGCTCCAAGGATGAATGAGGATCATCCGATTTTAGCGAAAGGGATGACGGCAGTCAATTCGGTTCGCATGGCGGGGAAGAATTAGAAGAAGAACTGAGAATAAAACATCTATGTTCAGAGTATTGTTCGCTATTTGATTTTAATTCTTTGTTTGAAATATTAAGGGCAAATACCAGAGTGGCCAAATGGGGCAGACTGTAAATCTGCTGTCTTTCGACTTCGGTGGTTCGAATCCATCTTTGCCCACAATCAGAGTGACAACTTTGGCAAGAATGCGGAAGTAGCTCAGTTGATAGAGCATTAGCCTTCCAAGCTGAGGGTCGCGGGTTTGAGCCCCGTCTTCCGCTCTTTTTTTTCTTGCTGTTATAGCTCAGCGGTAGAGCACTTCCTTGGTAAGGAAGAGGTCCCGGGTTCAAGTCCCGGTAACAGCTCATAAAGATGTAAATGCTGATTATTAATCAAATAAATAACAAGTAAAGCTATGGCTAAAGAGAAATTTGAACGTACCAAACCGCACGTAAACATTGGTACAATCGGTCACGTAGACCACGGTAAGACAACGTTGACAGCTGCTATCACTACTGTGTTGGCAAAAAAAGGTCTTTCTGAATTGCGTTCTTTCGATTCTATCGACAACGCTCCTGAAGAAAAAGAAAGAGGTATTACTATCAATACTTCACACGTTGAGTACGAAACAGCTAACCGTCACTACGCACACGTTGACTGTCCGGGACACGCCGACTACGTAAAGAACATGGTAACTGGTGCTGCTCAGATGGACGGTGCTATCATCGTTTGTGCTGCAACTGATGGTCCGATGCCTCAGACTCGCGAACATATCCTGTTGGCTCGTCAGGTAAACGTACCTCGTCTGGTTGTATTCTTGAACAAGTGCGATATGGTAGACGACGAAGAAATGTTGGAACTCGTTGAAATGGAAATGAGAGAACTTCTTTCATTCTATGATTTCGATGGTGACAATACTCCTATCATCCAGGGTTCTGCTCTTGGCGCATTGAACGGTGTTGAAAAATGGGAAGACAAAGTTATGGAACTGATGGATGCAGTTGATAACTGGATTCCACTTCCTCCGCGCGATGTTGATAAACCATTCTTGATGCCGGTTGAAGACGTGTTCTCTATCACAGGTCGTGGTACTGTAGCAACAGGTCGTATCGAATCTGGTATCATCCACGTAGGTGATGAAGTTGAAATCCTTGGTTTAGGTGAAGATAAGAAATCAGTTGTAACTGGTGTTGAAATGTTCCGTAAACTGTTGGATCAGGGTGAAGCTGGTGACAACGTAGGTTTGTTGCTCCGTGGTGTTGACAAGAACGAAATCAAACGTGGTATGGTTCTTTGTAAACCGGGTCAGATTAAACCGCACTCTCGCTTCAAAGCTGAGGTTTATATCCTGAAGAAAGAAGAAGGTGGTCGTCACACTCCGTTCCACAACAAATACCGTCCTCAGTTCTACTTGCGTACTATGGACTGTACAGGTGAAATCACTTTGCCGGAAGGAACAGAAATGGTAATGCCGGGTGATAACGTAACTATCACTGTAGAGTTGATCTACCCAGTAGCATTGAACCCAGGTCTTCGTTTCGCTATCCGCGAAGGTGGACGTACAGTAGGTGCTGGTCAGATTACTGAAATTATCGACTAATACACAATAATTAATCAGTTCCCGGTTTTACTATCGGGAACTGATTATGTACAAACGGGAGTAGCTCAGTTGGTAGAGCACCGGTCTCCAAAACCGGGTGTCGGGAGTTCGAGCCTCTCCTCCCGTGCTAATATTATTGAAATGAAAAAGGTAATAGCTTATATTAAAGAATCTTACGACGAACTTGTTCATAAAGTATCGTGGCCTACGTATTCCGAACTTGCTAACAGTGCAGTAGTTGTTTTATATGCTTCCCTGCTTATTGCATTGGTAGTATGGGGTATGGATGTCTGTTTCCAGAACTTCATGGAAAAAATTGTTTATCCACATTAAAAAATTAGGAATTGAAAATGGCTGAGATTGAAAAGAAATGGTACGTTCTGCGTGCTATTAGCGGAAAAGAAGCTAAGGTAAAGGAATATCTTGAAGCTGACCTTAAAAACAGCGACCTTGGTGAATATGTATCTCAGGTATTGATTCCAACTGAAAAAGTGTATCAGGTTCGCAATGGTAAAAAAATTGTGAAAGAGAGAAGTTATCTCCCTGGTTACGTTTTGGTGGAGGCTGCTTTGGTTGGTGAGGTCGCTCATCATCTGCGCAATACTCCGAATGTGATAGGCTTTTTAGGCGGCTCCGAGAAACCGGTGCCTCTCAGACAATCAGAAGTGAATCGTATACTTGGTACAGTAGACGAACTACAGGAAACGGGTGAAGAACTCAATATTCCGTATGTAGTGGGTGAGACTGTGAAAGTTACTTTTGGTCCTTTCAGCGGATTCAGTGGTATCATTGAAGAAGTGAATAGTGAAAAGAAGAAACTAAAGGTCATGGTGAAGATATTCGGGCGCAAAACGCCGCTTGAATTAGGCTTTATGCAAGTGGAAAAAGAATAACGCGGAATTGTTACGCTGTTGTTGTTCTTCGTTTAATGTTTATATATAAATCAATAAAAAAATGGCTAAAGAAGTTGCTGGACTAATCAAGTTACAGATTAAAGGAGGCGCTGCAAATCCATCACCCCCAGTTGGACCTGCTTTGGGTTCCAAGGGTATTAATATCATGGAATTTTGCAAGCAATTCAATGCCAGAACCCAAGACAAGGCAGGTAAGATTTTGCCTGTTATCATTACTTACTACGCAGATAAGTCTTTCGATTTTGTAATCAAGACTCCTCCCGTTGCTATTCAATTGCTTGAAGTAGCTAAGGTAAAGAGTGGTTCTGCTGAGCCTAACCGTAAGAAAGTTGCCGAGCTTACTTGGGAACAGATTCGTACGATCGCTCAGGACAAAATGGTTGACTTAAACTGTTTTACTGTGGATGCTGCCATGAGAATGGTTGCTGGTACAGCTAGAAGTATGGGTATCGCTGTAAAAGGGGAGTTCCCGGTTAATAACTAATAAACTTCAATTGTAATGGGTAAACTGACAAAAAATCAAAAGTTAGCTGCAGAAAAAATTGAAGCAGGGAAAGCATACTCACTGAAAGAAGCTGCATCTTTAGTAAAAGAAATTACTTTCACTAAATTTGATGCCTCACTGGATATTGACGTACGTTTAGGTGTAGACCCACGTAAAGCTAACCAGATGGTGAGAGGTGTTGTTTCACTTCCTCATGGTACTGGTAAAGAAGTACGTGTTTTGGTACTCTGTACACCGGATGCTGAAGCTGCTGCAAAAGAAGCTGGTGCTGACTATGTTGGTCTTGACGAATATATTGAAAAGATCAAAGGTGGATGGACTGATATTGATGTAATCATCACTATGCCATCTATCATGGGTAAAATTGGTGCACTCGGTCGTGTACTCGGTCCTCGTGGATTGATGCCTAACCCGAAGAGTGGTACTGTAACTATGGATGTTGCTAAAGCTGTAAAAGAAGTAAAACAAGGTAAGATTGACTTTAAAGTTGATAAGAGCGGTATTGTTCATACTTCTATCGGTAAGGTATCATTCAGTCCTGATCAGATTCGCGACAACGCGAAAGAGTTCATCTCTACTCTGAACAAACTGAAACCGACCGCAGCAAAGGGTACATATATTAAGAGTATTTATCTTTCTAGTACAATGAGTGCGGGTATCAAAATCGACCCGAAATCAGTGGATGAAATCTAATAAAACAGAGAAATAATGAGAAAGGAAGATAAAAATTCGATTATAGAGCAAATTGCTGCTACAGTAAAGGAATATGGCCACTTCTATTTGGTAGACGTTACAGCGATGAACGCTACTGCTACAAGTGCATTGAGAAGAGATTGTTTCAAGTCTGACATCAAATTGATGGTAGTTAAGAATACATTGCTTCACAAAGCTCTTGAAAGCCTGGAAGAAGACTTTTCTCCTCTTTACGGTTCTTTGAAAGGTACAACTGCTGTTATGTTTTGCAATACTGCAAACGTACCTGCTAAACTGATCAAGGACAAAGCTAAAGACGGAATTCCCGGACTGAAAGCTGCATATGCAGAAGAAAGCTTCTACGTTGGTGCAGACCAATTGGATGCTCTCGTTGCTATCAAGAGTAAGAACGAAGTTATCGCCGATATCGTTGCATTGTTGCAATCTCCGGCCAAGAATGTTATTTCTGCTCTTCAATCAGGTGGTAACACCCTTCACGGAGTTCTCAAAACTCTTGGTGAGAGACCCGAATAATTTTCAAAAAACAACAAAGTATTTAAACAATTAAAATCATACAAAAAATGGCAGATTTGAAAGCTTTTGCAGAACAATTAGTTAACTTGACAGTAAAAGAAGTTAATGAACTTGCAACTATCCTTAAAGAAGAATACGGTATTGAACCTGCTGCTGCAGCTGTTGCTGTTGCTGCTGGTCCTGCAGCTGGTGCTGCTGCTGTAGAAGAAAAAACTTCTTTCGACGTAGTATTGAAGAGCGCTGGTGCAGCTAAACTTCAGGTTGTTAAGGCCGTTAAGGAAGCTTGTGGTCTTGGCTTGAAAGAAGCTAAGGACATGGTAGACGGTGCTCCTAGTGTAGTAAAAGAAGGTTTGGCTAAAGACGAAGCAGAATCATTGAAGAAAACATTGGAAGAAGCTGGAGCTGAAGTTGAACTTAAATAACATTAGCCTGGTAATCAGGTAATTCGGTTAGGAATCCTTCGCAAGAGGATTCTTAACCTTTTTGTGTATATATTTCAAATTAAGTTCTCCAAATTCATTCACAGATGTCTTCAAATACTGTAAATCAAAGAGTTAATTTTGCTTCGACTAAGAATCCGCTTGAATATCCGGATTTCCTGGAAGTACAATTGAAGTCATTCCAAGACTTTCTACAATTAGATACCCCACCTGAAAAGCGCAAGAATGAGGGTTTGTATAAAGTATTTGCTGAAAACTTCCCTATTGCCGATACAAGAAACAATTTTGTTCTTGAGTTTTTGGATTATTATATTGATCCGCCGCGCTATACCATCGATGATTGTATAGAGCGTGGGCTCACATATAGTGTTCCTTTGAAAGCGAAACTTAAGCTGTACTGTACCGACCCCGATCACGAGGATTTTGATACAGTTATTCAGGACGTATTCCTCGGCCCGATCCCTTATATGACTGATAAGGCTACTTTCGTCATTAACGGTGCCGAACGTGTAGTTGTGTCACAGCTTCACCGTTCTCCGGGTGTGTTCTTCGGTCAGAGTGTACATGCCAATGGTACGAAACTTTACTCGGCTCGTATTATTCCGTTTAAAGGTTCGTGGATTGAGTTTGCTACCGACATCAATAATGTGATGTACGCATACATCGACCGTAAGAAGAAATTGCCGGTAACTACTTTGTTACGCGCGATTGGCTTCGAGAACGATAAGGATATTCTTGAGATTTTCAACCTTGCAGAAGATGTTAAGGTAAACAAAACAAATCTGAAGAGAGTTCTGGGTCGTAAGTTAGCTGCACGTGTTTTGAAAACATGGATTGAAGATTTCGTTGATGAAGATACCGGTGAAGTGGTTTCTATCGAACGTAACGAGGTTATTATCGATCGTGAAACCGTACTGGAGGAAGTACATATTGATGAAATTCTGGAATCGGGAGTTCAAAACATCCTTTTGCATAAGGACGAGCCGAATCAATCTGATTTCTCTATTATATATAATACTCTGCAGAAGGACCCGAGTAACTCGGAAAAAGAAGCTGTGTTGTATATCTATCGTCAATTGCGTAACGCCGATCCGGCCGATGATGCAAGTGCACGTGAAGTTATCAACAACTTGTTCTTCTCAGAAAAACGATATGACCTTGGTGATGTAGGTCGTTACAGAATCAATAAGAAACTGAATCTGACGACTGATATGGACGTGCGTGTCCTCACGAAGGAAGATATCATTGAAATCATCAAATATCTGATTGAGTTGATTAATTCAAAAGCAGATGTGGATGATATTGACCACTTGAGCAACCGTCGTGTACGTACAGTCGGTGAACAGCTTTCTAACCAGTTTGCTGTTGGTCTGGCTCGTATGTCTCGTACGATTCGTGAACGTATGAACGTTCGTGACAATGAAGTATTTACTCCGATTGATTTGATCAATGCGAAGACTATTTCTTCTGTGATCAATTCTTTCTTTGGAACAAATGCTTTGTCACAGTTCATGGACCAGACAAACCCGTTGGCTGAAATTACGCACAAGCGCCGTATGTCTGCCCTAGGTCCTGGTGGTCTTTCTCGTGAACGGGCCGGATTTGAGGTTCGTGACGTTCACTATACACACTACGGTCGTCTTTGTCCGATTGAGACTCCTGAAGGTCCGAATATCGGTTTGATTTCTTCCTTGTGTGTATTCGCTAAAATTAATGAGCTGGGATTCATTGAAACTCCGTACCGTAAGGTGGAAAACGGAAAAGTGGATCTTTCCGATAATGGTCTGGTTTATCTGACTGCTGAAGAAGAAGAAGAAAAGATTATTGCACAGGGTAATGCTCCGTTGAATGATGACGGTACATTTGTTCGCAATAAAGTTAAATCTCGTCAGGACGCTGACTTCCCGGTTGTAGAACCGTCTGAAGTAGATTTGATGGACGTTTCTCCTCAGCAGATTGCATCGATTGCTGCTTCACTGATTCCGTTCCTGGAACATGATGATGCTAACCGTGCATTGATGGGATCAAACATGATGCGCCAGGCAGTTCCTTTGTTGAGAAGTGAAGCTCCGATTGTAGGTACAGGTATCGAACGACAGTTAGTGAGAGACTCTCGCACGCAGATTACTGCAGAAGGCGATGGTGTTGTTGACTTCGTTGATGCTACTACGATCCGTATTTTGTATGACCGTACAGAGGACGAAGAATTTGTAAGCTTCGAGCCTGCTTTGAAAGAATATAGAATTCCGAAGTTCCGTAAGACGAACCAGAACATGACAATTGACTTGCGTCCGATTTGTGACAAAGGTCAGCGCGTGAAGAAGGGTGACATCCTGACTGAAGGTTATTCTACTGAAAAGGGTGAATTAGCTTTGGGTAAAAACCTGTTGGTTGCTTATATGCCATGGAAGGGATATAACTATGAGGATGCTATCGTATTGAACGAACGCGTGGTTCGCGAGGACTTGTTGACTTCTGTTCACGTAGAAGAATACTCTTTGGAAGTTCGTGAAACGAAGCGCGGTATGGAAGAATTGACTTCTGATATTCCGAATGTAAGTGAGGAAGCTACTAAAGACCTGGATGAAAATGGTATCGTAAGAATCGGTGCGCGTATCGAACCGGGTGATATCATGATCGGTAAGATTACTCCGAAAGGTGAATCTGATCCTTCTCCGGAAGAAAAACTACTTCGTGCTATCTTCGGTGATAAGGCAGGTGATGTGAAAGATGCTTCTTTAAAAGCTTCTCCTTCTTTGAAAGGTGTTGTTATTGATAAGAAACTTTTCTCACGTGTAATCAAGAACCGTAGCTCTAAACTGGCGGATAAAGCATTGTTGCCTAAGATTGACGATGAGTTTGAATCAAAGGTTGCAGACTTGAAGCGTATTCTGGTTAAGAAACTGATGACTTTGACTGAAGGCAAGGTTTCTCAGGGTGTGAAAGACTACTTAGGAGCAGAAGTTATTGCTAAGGGATCTAAGTTCAGTGCTTCTGATTTTGATTCACTTGACTTTACTTCTATTCAGCTGAGTAACTGGACTAGTGATGACCATACTAATGGTATGGTTCGTGATCTGGTTATGAACTTTATCAAGAAATACAAAGAGCTGGATGCTGAATTGAAGCGTAAGAAGTTTGCTATCACTATCGGTGATGAACTTCCGGCTGGTATCATTCAGATGGCTAAAGTATATATTGCTAAGAAACGTAAGATTGGTGTAGGTGATAAGATGGCAGGTCGTCACGGTAACAAGGGTATCGTGTCACGTGTTGTGCGTCAGGAAGATATGCCGTTCTTGGCAGATGGTACTCCGGTTGACATTGTACTGAATCCGTTGGGTGTGCCTTCTCGTATGAACATTGGTCAGATTTTTGAAGCTGTATTAGGTCGTGCCGGAAAAACTTTGGGCGTGAAATTTGCAACTCCTATTTTTGACGGTGCTACGATGGACGACTTGGATCAGTGGACAGACAAAGCGGGATTGCCACGTTACTGTAAAACTTATCTTTGTGATGGTGGTACAGGTGAGCAATTTGACCAGGCAGCAACCGTAGGTGTGACTTATATGCTGAAGCTGGGGCACATGGTTGAAGACAAGATGCACGCTCGTTCTATCGGTCCGTACTCATTGATTACTCAGCAACCTCTTGGTGGTAAAGCACAGTTCGGTGGTCAGCGTTTCGGAGAAATGGAGGTTTGGGCACTCGAAGGCTTCGGTGCTGCTCATATCCTGCAGGAAATCTTGACTATTAAGTCTGACGACGTAGTAGGACGTTCTAAGGCTTATGAAGCAATTGTGAAAGGTGAACCGATGCCGCAACCCGGTATTCCGGAATCCTTGAACGTATTGTTACACGAGTTGAGAGGTTTAGGTTTGAGTATCAACCTAGAATAAAATAATGAAAGAATGCAGGATGTCAATAGACCGATGAAGGTCTGTTGACATTCGCATCTTCTTCAATTTCCAATGATTCAATTATCAAATCTCAATTATATAGAGTATGGCTTTTAGAAAAGAAAATAAGACGAAAAGCAATTTCTCGAAGATCTCAATTGGTCTGGCTTCTCCGGAAGAAATCCTAGAGAATTCGAGTGGTGAAGTTTTGAAGCCTGAAACCATAAATTACCGTACGTACAAACCCGAACGCGATGGTTTGTTCTGCGAGCGCATTTTTGGTCCTATTAAGGATTACGAATGCCATTGCGGTAAATATAAGCGTATCCGTTATAAAGGTATCGTCTGCGACCGTTGTGGTGTAGAAGTTACAGAAAAGAAAGTACGCCGTGAACGTATGGGACATATACAGTTGGTGGTGCCGGTGGCACACATCTGGTATTTCCGTTCGCTTCCAAATAAGATCGGTTATTTGCTCGGACTGCCGACAAAGAAGCTGGATTCGATTATATATTACGAACGTTATGTTGTTATTCAGCCGGGTGTAAAGGCTGAAGATGGCATTGCCGAATATGATTTACTTTCTGAAGAAGAATATCTGGATATTCTGGATACACTTCCGAAGGACAATCAATATCTGGAGGATAATGATCCGAATAAGTTCATCGCTAAGATGGGAGCTGAAGCAATCTATGATTTGCTGGCTCGTTTGGATCTGGATGCTCTGTCTTATGAATTGCGTCACCGTGCAGGCAATGATGCTTCACAGCAACGTAAGAATGAGGCATTGAAACGTCTGCAGGTTGTAGAATCGTTCCGTGCATCACGTGGACGTAACAAGCCGGAATGGATGATTGTACGTATCGTACCGGTTATTCCGCCCGAACTCCGTCCATTGGTTCCATTGGATGGTGGTCGTTTTGCTACTTCTGACTTGAATGACCTTTATCGTCGTGTTATCATTCGTAACAACCGTCTGAAGAGATTGATCGAAATCAAAGCTCCAGAAGTAATCTTGCGTAATGAGAAACGTATGCTTCAGGAATCTGTAGACTCATTGTTCGATAATTCACGTAAATCAAGTGCAGTGAAGACGGATGCTAACCGTCCGTTGAAATCACTGTCTGATAGCTTGAAAGGTAAACAAGGACGTTTCCGTCAGAACTTGCTGGGTAAACGTGTTGACTACTCTGCACGTTCGGTAATTGTTGTTGGTCCGGAACTGAAGATGGGTGAGTGCGGTATTCCTAAATTGATGGCTGCCGAACTTTATAAGCCGTTTATTATCCGTAAGCTCATTGAACGTGGTATCGTTAAGACAGTGAAATCTGCAAAGAAGATTGTAGATCGTAAGGAAGCGGTGATCTGGGATATTCTGGAACACGTAATGAAAGGACATCCTGTACTGTTGAACCGTGCTCCGACATTGCACCGTTTGGGTATCCAGGCATTCCAGCCGAAGATGATCGAAGGTAAAGCTATCCAGTTGCACCCGTTGGCATGTACGGCATTTAACGCCGACTTCGACGGTGACCAGATGGCTGTTCACTTGCCTTTGAGTAACGAAGCAATTCTTGAAGCTCAGATGTTGATGCTTCAGTCACATAATATCCTGAATCCGGCAAATGGTGCGCCTATTACTGTGCCTGCACAGGATATGGTTCTTGGTTTGTATTACATTACCAAGTTGCGTGCTGGTGCTAAGGGAGAAGGACTTACATTCTACGGACCGGAAGAAGCATTAATCGCTTATAATGAAGGTAAGGTAGATATTCATGCTCCGGTAAAGGTGATCGTGAAAGACGTTGATGAAAATGGTAACATTGTTGACGTTATGCGTGAAACTTCTGTAGGACGTGTGATTGTTAATGAAATTGTTCCTCCTGAAGCAGGTTATATCAATACGATTATTTCTAAGAAATCTCTTCGTGATATCATTAGTGATGTAATCAAGGTTTGTGGTGTGGCTAAAGCTGCAGACTTCTTGGATGGAATCAAGAACTTAGGTTACCAAATGGCCTTTAAGGGTGGTTTGTCATTCAACTTGGGTGATATTATTATCCCGAAAGAAAAAGAGACATTGGTACAAAAAGGTTACGACGAAGTTGAACAAGTCGTAAACAACTATAATATGGGTTTCATTACCAACAACGAACGTTATAATCAGGTAATTGATATCTGGACACATGTGAACTCTGAGTTGTCTAACATCTTGATGAAAACTATTTCTTCGGATGACCAAGGATTTAACTCTGTATACATGATGCTGGATTCGGGTGCCCGTGGTTCTAAAGAACAGATTCGTCAGTTGTCCGGTATGCGTGGTTTGATGGCTAAGCCCCAGAAAGCTGGTGCTGAAGGTGGTCAGATTATTGAAAACCCGATCTTGTCAAACTTTAAAGAGGGACTTTCTGTGTTGGAGTACTTTATCTCTACTCACGGTGCTCGTAAAGGTTTGGCGGATACCGCTTTGAAGACTGCCGATGCCGGATATTTGACTCGTCGTCTGGTAGACGTTTCTCACGACGTGATCATCACGGAAGAAGACTGTGGTACACTCCGTGGATTGGTTTGTACAGACTTGAAGAATAACGATGAAGTAATCGCTACCCTGTATGAACGCATCTTAGGTCGTGTTTCTGTACATGATATTATTCATCCTACTACAGGCGAATTGCTTGTTGCCGGTGGTGAAGAAATCACAGAAGAAGTTGCTAAGAAGATTCAGGATTCTCCGATTGAAAGCGTTGAAATCCGTTCTGTATTGACTTGTGAAGCGAAGAAGGGTGTTTGTGCTAAGTGTTACGGACGTAACCTGGCAACAAGCCGCATGGTTCAGAAGGGCGAGGCTGTCGGTGTAATTGCTGCTCAGTCTATCGGTGAGCCGGGTACACAGTTGACATTGCGTACATTCCACGCCGGTGGTACTGCTGCGAATATTGCAGCAAATGCAAGTATTGTGGCTAAGAACAGTGCTCGTCTGGAATTTGAAGAACTTCGTACGGTAGATATCGTAGACGAAATGGGTGAAGCTGCAAAAGTAGTGGTAGGCCGTTTGGCTGAAGTTCGTTTCGTGGACGTAAATACTGGTATTGTTCTTTCTACACACAATGTACCTTATGGTTCTACATTATATGTATCGGATGGTGATCTGGTTGAAAAGGGTAAGTTAATTGCTAAATGGGACCCGTTCAATGCCGTTATTATAACTGAAGCAACTGGTAAGATTGAATTCGAAGGTGTAATTGAGAATGTTACTTATAAGGTGGAATCGGATGAAGCAACTGGTCTTCGTGAAATCATCATTATTGAATCTAAGGATAAAACGAAAGTTCCTTCGGCTCATATCCTGACAGAAGACGGTGATCTGATTCGTACTTATAACTTACCGGTAGGTGGTCACGTGATTATTGAAAATGGTCAGAAAGTGAAAGCCGGTGAAGTAATCGTGAAGATTCCGCGTGCTGTAGGTAAGGCGGGTGACATCACGGGTGGTCTTCCTCGTGTTACTGAGTTGTTTGAAGCACGTAATCCGTCTAATCCTGCTGTCGTTTCTGAAATTGACGGTGAGGTTACAATGGGTAAGATCAAGCGTGGTAACCGTGAAATCATCGTAACTTCGAAAACAGGTGAAGTGAAGAAGTATCTTGTTGCATTGTCCAAACAGATTCTGGTTCAGGAGAACGACTATGTGCGTGCTGGTACTCCATTATCTGATGGTGCTACTACTCCGGCTGATATCCTGGCAATTAAAGGTCCTACGGCTGTACAGGAATATATTGTGAATGAAGTTCAGGATGTATACCGTCTGCAGGGTGTGAAGATCAATGATAAGCATTTTGAGATTATCGTTCGCCAGATGATGCGTAAGGTTCAGATCGATGAGCCGGGTGATACTCGCTTCTTGGAACAACAGGTAGTGGATAAGCTTGAGTTTATGGAGGAAAACGATCGTATCTGGGGTAAGAAAGTCGTTGTTGATGCAGGTGATTCTCAGAATATGCAGCCGGGACAGATTGTGACTGCCCGTAAGTTGCGTGATGAGAACAGTATGCTGAAGCGCCGTGACTTGAAACCTGTTGAGGTACGTGATGCTGTAGCTGCAACTTCTACTCAGATTCTTCAGGGTATTACGCGTGCTGCACTGCAGACTTCAAGCTTTATGTCAGCTGCATCCTTCCAGGAAACAACGAAGGTGTTGAATGAGGCTGCTATCAATGGCAAGACAGATAAACTTGAAGGAATGAAGGAAAACGTAATTTGCGGTCACTTAATTCCGGCAGGTACAGGTCAGCGTGAATTTGAAAAGATTATCGTTGGTTCAAAAGAAGAGTATGATCGTATCTTGGCGAACAAGAAGACAGTACTTGATTACAATGAAGTAGAATAATACAATTCAATTGACTATATGAAAAAGGAGCGATTGCTGTAGCAGGCAGTTGCTCCTTTTTTTTGTTTCTTTTACCTGACTGTATCATTCTTATCTCGATAAAATTTTGTTATTTTGCAAAAAAACATTTTATCTTATTTAATATGGAAGAACAAAATAACAACCAGTTACAGATCGAGTTGAAAGAAGAAGTAGCGCAAGGAACTTATGCGAATCTTGCAATCATTACTCATTCAAGCTCTGAGTTTATTCTAGACTTTGTACGGGTTATGCCAGGAGTGCCGAAAGCAGGAGTGCAATCTCGTATTATAGTAGCTCCAGAACACGCAAAACGCTTGTTGCGGGCATTGGAGGATAACATAGCAAAGTATGAACGTGCTTTTGGACCTATTCGTATTTCTGAAGAGTCACCGATGCCTCCGCTAAGTGTTGTAAAAGGCGAAGCATGAGGTTGATATAAAAACATTAAAAAAGAAAAAAAAGTTGTAGCGCATTGAATATTCAAATATTATTCGTATTTTTGCAGCCCAAAATGTATAGTTACGAAATTAATATAACAATAATATAAATCAAAAAACAATTAAAATGCCTACAATTCAGCAATTAGTAAGAAAAGGACGCGAAGTGCTGGTGGAGAAAAGTAAATCTCCAGCCTTGGATTCATGTCCTCAAAGACGTGGCGTTTGCGTGAGAGTATATACTACTACTCCGAAGAAGCCGAACTCTGCAATGCGTAAAGTAGCTCGTGTACGTTTGACTAACCAAAAAGAGGTTAACTCATACATTCCGGGAGAAGGACACAACTTGCAGGAACACTCAATCGTTTTGGTACGTGGCGGTCGTGTAAAAGACCTTCCTGGTGTACGTTACCACATTGTACGTGGTACACTTGATACTGCAGGTGTTGCTGGTCGTACTCAAAGACGTTCTAAATACGGAGCTAAGCGTCCGAAACCAGGACAAGCTGCGCCGGCTAAGAAAAAATAAGGATTAAAACCTAATTAGAATTAAAGTAATAACTTACGTTTTAGTTTGTTGGAAATGCTAAAGGTTGAGTAAATTCTCCGGTGGGAGAGTTGAAGAAGTCAAGAAGTAGACAGCCAAGAACAAAAACATTATTTTTCAAACAAATGAGAAAAGCAAAACCAAAAAAACGAGTAATCCTTCCGGATCCCGTTTTTAATGACCAAAAGGTTTCTAAGTTTGTAAACCATTTGATGTATGATGGTAAAAAGAATGCGTCTTATGAAATCTTTTATGCCGCTCTGGAAACAGTGAAAGCAAAACTTCCTAACGAAGAAAAATCAGCTCTCGAAATCTGGAAAAAGGCTTTGGATAATGTAACTCCGCAAGTAGAAGTAAAATCTCGTCGTGTAGGTGGTGCTACCTTCCAGGTTCCTACTGAAATCCGTCCTGATCGTAAAGAATCGGTTTCAATGAAAAACTTGATTCTGTTTGCTCGCAAAAGAGGTGGTAAATCTATGGCAGACAAATTGGCTGCTGAAATCATGGATGCCTTTAACGAACAAGGTGGTGCATACAAACGTAAAGAAGATATGCATAGAATGGCTGAAGCTAACCGTGCATTTGCCCATTTCAGATTCTAATACTATAAGAATATAACCGATTTAGATTAAAAACTTAAAGTAAAGGAATAAGAAAATGGCAAAGACAGATTTACATTTGACTCGTAATATCGGTATCATGGCTCACATTGATGCCGGAAAAACAACAACTTCTGAACGTATCCTGTTCTACACTGGATTGACTCACAAAATTGGTGAGGTACACGATGGTGCTGCAACAATGGACTGGATGGAACAGGAGCAAGAACGTGGTATTACTATTACATCTGCTGCAACAACAACAAGATGGAAATATGCTGGTGATACTTATAAAATCAACTTGATTGACACTCCGGGACACGTTGACTTTACTGCTGAAGTAGAACGTTCGTTACGTATTCTGGATGGTGCTGTGGCTGCTTACTGTGCAGTAGGTGGTGTAGAACCTCAATCAGAAACTGTATGGCGTCAAGCTGATAAGTATAATGTGCCACGTATTGCGTACGTAAACAAAATGGACCGTTCGGGTGCTGACTTCTTTGAGGTTGTACGCCAGATGAAAGCTGTTTTGGGTGCTAATCCTTGTCCAATCGTTGTTCCTATTGGCGCTGAGGAAACCTTCAAAGGTCTAGTAGACTTGATTAAAATGAAAGCTATCTATTGGCATGATGAAACAATGGGAGCTGACTATACAGTTGAAGAAATACCGGCAGATCTCGTTGATGAAGCAAATGAATGGAGAGATAAAATGCTTGAAAAGGTAGCTGAGTTTGACGATGCTTTGATGGAGAAATATTTCGACGATCCTTCTACTATTACAGAAGAAGAAGTGTTGAGAGCTCTTCGCAATGCAACAGTTCAGATGGCAGTTGTACCAATGTTGTGTGGCTCTTCATTTAAGAATAAGGGTGTTCAGACATTGTTGGACTATGTTTGTGCTTTCTTGCCTTCTCCATTGGATACTGAGAATGTGATTGGTACAAATCCGAATACAGGTGCAGAAGAAGATCGTAAACCGAGTGATGATGAGAAAACATCAGCTTTGGCATTTAAGATTGCTACTGACCCTTATGTAGGTCGTTTGACTTTCTTCCGTGTATATTCGGGTAAGATTGAAGCTGGTTCTTATATCTATAATTCTCGCTCTGGTAAGAAAGAACGTGTTTCTCGTCTGTTCCAGATGCATTCAAACAAGCAGAATCCGGTTGAAGTAATCGGTGCTGGTGATATTGGTGCAGGTGTAGGTTTTAAAGATATTCATACTGGTGATACGCTTTGTGATGAAACAGCTCCGATCGTATTAGAGTCTATGGACTTCCCAGAACCGGTAATCGGTATTGCAGTTGAGCCTAAAACTCAGAAAGACATGGATAAATTGTCTAACGGTTTGGCTAAGCTCGCTGAAGAAGATCCGACATTTACAGTTAAGACTGATGAGCAAACAGGACAGACTGTAATCTCTGGTATGGGTGAGTTGCACTTGGATATCATTATTGACCGTTTGAAACGTGAATTTAAAGTAGAATGTAACCAAGGTAAACCTCAGGTTAATTATAAGGAAGCTATCACTAAGACAGTTGATCTTCGTGAAGTTTATAAGAAACAGTCTGGTGGTCGTGGTAAGTTTGCAGATATTATCGTTAAGATCGGTCCTGTTGATGAAGATTTCAAAGAAGGCGGATTGCAGTTTATCGATGAAGTGAAGGGTGGTAATATTCCTAAAGAATTTATTCCTTCAGTTCAGAAAGGTTTCACAAGCGCAATGAAGAACGGTGTGTTGGCCGGATATCCGTTGGATTCAATGAAAGTAACTTTGATTGATGGTTCATTCCACCCGGTTGACTCTGACCAGTTGTCTTTCGAAATCTGTGCTATTCAGGCATATAAGAATGCATGTGCTAAAGCAGGTCCGGTATTGATGGAGCCTATCATGAAACTGGAGGTTGTTACTCCGGAAGAAAACATGGGTGATGTGATCGGTGACTTGAATAAGCGTCGTGGCCAGGTTGAAGGTATGGAATCTAGCCGTTCCGGTGCTCGTATCGTGAAAGCAATGGTGCCACTGGCTGAAATGTTTGGTTATGTAACAGCGTTACGTACTATTACATCAGGTCGCGCAACTTCATCAATGGTATATTCTCATCACGCTCAAGTTTCTAACTCTATTGCTAAGGCAGTATTGGAAGAAGTTAAAGGACGTGCTGATTTACTCTAGAAGAATATCAAAAGCAGCAGGCTAGCGAATGACTCTTAGCCTGCCGCTTTATCTTATTTATAAATATATTAATTTAAAACCATAATGAGTCAGAAAATTAGAATTAAATTGAAATCTTACGACCACAACTTGGTTGACAAGTCAGCTGAGAAGATTGTAAGAACCGTAAAGGCTACGGGTGCTATTGTTAGTGGTCCAATTCCTCTGCCTACGCACAAGCGTATCTTTACAGTAAACCGCTCGACTTTCGTTAACAAGAAGTCACGTGAACAGTTTGAACTCTCTTCTTATAAGAGATTGATCGACATCTATAGCTCAACTGCTAAGACAGTAGATGCTCTTATGAAGCTTGAGTTGCCGAGTGGTGTGGAAGTAGAAATTAAAGTTTGATAATTAAAAATTAGTGAAATGCCAGGATTATTAGGAAAAAAAATCGGAATGACATCCGTTTTCAGTGCTGATGGTAAGAATGTACCATGCACTGTTATCGAAGCAGGTCCTTGTGTTGTTACTCAGGTTAAAACTGTCGAAAAAGATGGCTATGCAGCTGTTCAGTTGGGTTTCCAGGACAAAAAGGAAAAACATACAACTAAACCGTTGATGGGTCACTTTAAGAGAGCTGGAGTAACACCGAAGAGACACTTGGCCGAGTTCAAAGAATTTGAGACAGAGTTGAATCTGGGTGATACTATTACTGTAGAGATGTTTAATGACGCTACTTTCGTAGATGTTGTCGGAACTTCTAAAGGTAAAGGCTTCCAGGGTGTAGTTAAGAGACATGGTTTCGGTGGTGTAGGTCAAGCTACTCACGGTCAGCATAACCGTGCTCGTAAGCCGGGTTCTATCGGTGCTTGTTCTTATCCAGCTAAAGTATTCAAAGGAATGCGCATGGGCGGACAGCTCGGTGGTGACAGAGTTACTGTTCAAAACTTGCAGGTATTAAAAGTAATCGCGGATCATAACCTTCTTTTGATCAAAGGTTCTATCCCGGGTTGCAAAGGTTCAATCGTAATAATTGAGAAATAATGGAAGTTAACGTATATAACATTAAAGGTGAAGACACTGGGAGAAAGGTTACGTTAAACGAATCTATCTTCGGAATTGAGCCCAACGACCACGCTATCTATTTGGATGTAAAGCAATTTATGGCCAACCAGCGTCAGGGTACTCATAAGTCAAAAGAAAGAAGTGAAATCAGTGGCTCTACTCGTAAGATCGGTCGCCAGAAAGGTGGTGGTGGAGCACGTCGTGGTGATATGAATTCACCGGTGCTCGTTGGTGGTGCTCGTGTTTTTGGTCCGAAGCCAAGAGACTACTTCTTCAAGTTGAATAAAAAAGTTAAGACATTGGCTCGTAAGTCAGCATTGTCTTATAAGGTTCAGAACAACGCACTTATTGTTGTTGAAGACTTCGTTTTTGAAGCTCCTAAGACAAAAGATTTCGTTGCTATGACAAAAAATCTTAAAGTTTCCGATAAAAAGCTACTTGTAATTTTACCGGAAGCAAATAAAAACGTATATTTGTCAGCTCGTAACATAGAGGGTGCAAACGTGCAGACTGTCTCAGGATTAAATACTTACAGAGTATTGAATGCTGGGGTTGTTGTGCTTACAGAAAACTCTCTGAAGGCTATTGACAATATCTTAATTTAAAAAGGAGGCTTAAATAATGGGAATTATTATTAAACCGTTGGTAACAGAGAAAATGACTGCAATCACTGATAAGCTGAATCGTTTCGGCTTTGTTGTACGTCCTGATGCTAACAAACTGGAAATTAAGAAGGAAGTTGAAGCTCTTTATAATGTTACTGTAGTTGATGTGAATACAGTGAAGTATGCAGGCAAAAATAAAAGCCGTTATACTAAAGCAGGTATCATCAATGGACGTACGAATGCATTCAAAAAAGCAATCGTAACATTGAAAGAAGGAGATACTATTGATTTTTATAGTAATATTTAATAAAAATGGCAGTACGTAAATTAAAGCCCACAACACCGGGGCAAAGACATAAAATTATTGGTACTTTCGAAGAAATTACTGCATCAGTACCAGAAAAGTCTCTTGTATATGGTAAGAAATCATCTGGTGGTCGTAACAACGAAGGTAAGATGACTATGCGCTACATTGGTGGCGGTCATAGAAAGGTGATTAGAATTGTTGATTTCAAGAGAAACAAAGACGGTGTACCAGCAGTGGTTAAGACAATTGAATACGATCCGAATCGTTCGGCTCGTATCGCTTTGTTATATTACGCTGATGGAGAAAAAAGATATATTATTGCTCCCAATGGATTGCAAGTTGGTGCGACTCTGATGTCGGGTGAAACAGCAGCGCCAGAGATTGGTAATACTCTTCCCCTTCAGAACATTCCGGTTGGTACTGTAATTCACAATATTGAGTTACGTCCGGGACAGGGTGCTGCTCTGGTTAGATCAGCTGGAAACTTTGCTCAGTTAACTTCTCGTGAGGGTAAGTATTGTGTGATTAAATTGCCTTCAGGTGAAGTAAGACAGATTCTTAGCACTTGTAAAGCTACTATCGGTAGTGTTGGTAACTCAGATCATGGATTGGAACGCTCAGGTAAGGCTGGACGCTCTCGTTGGCAAGGTCGTCGTCCTCGTAACCGTGGTGTTGTAATGAACCCGGTTGATCACCCGATGGGTGGTGGTGAAGGACGTTCTTCTGGAGGACATCCAAGATCTCGTAAGGGATTGTACGCTAAGGGACTTAAGACTAGAGCTCCTAAGAAACAATCGTCTAAGTACATTATTGAGAGAAGAAAAAAGTAATCTGATTAATTGAGTAAACTATGAGTCGTTCATTAAAAAAAGGTCCATATATTAACGTAAAGCTTGAAAAGAGAATTTTTGCTATGAATGAATCTGGCAAAAAAGTCGTAGTAAAGACATGGGCCAGAGCTTCAATGATTTCGCCTGATTTTGTAGGCCATACAGTTGCAGTTCACAATGGAAATAAATTTATTCCTGTATATGTTACCGAAAATATGGTAGGACACAAGTTGGGCGAATTTGCTCCAACTCGTACATTCAGAGGACACGCTGGTAACAAGAAAAGATAACAGGAATTATTTGAAATAATAAAGTAATAAATATAATGGGAGCAAGAAAAAAAATATCGGCTGAAAAAAGAAAAGAAGCCCTTAAGACCATGTATTTTGCTAAATTGCAAAATGTTCCTACTTCTCCACGTAAGATGCGCTTAGTCGCTGATATGATTCGTGGTATGGAAGTGAACAGAGCACTTGGTGTTTTGAAATTTTCTTCAAAAGAAGCTGCTGCAAGAGTGGAAAAATTGCTTCGCTCTGCAATTGCTAACTGGGAACAGAAAAACGAACGTAAAGCAGAAAGCGGCGAGTTGTTCGTAACGCAGATTTTTGTTGATGGTGGCGCTACACTCAAAAGAATGAGACCGGCACCGCAGGGTAGAGGTTATAGAATTCGCAAACGTTCAAATCACGTAACATTGTTCGTTGGTGCTAAAAGTAATAACGAAGATCAAAATTAAGGTAGATGGGACAAAAAGTTAATCCAATAAGCAACCGTTTAGGAATTATCAGAGGATGGGATTCTAACTGGTATGGTGGAAATGATTACGGTGATTCTTTGCTGGAAGATAGCAAAATCCGTAAATATCTTAATGCAAGACTTGCAAAGGCAAGTGTATCAAGAATCGTAATTGAACGTACGCTGAAGCTCGTTACTATTACTGTTTGCACTGCTCGCCCGGGTATTATCATCGGTAAAGGTGGCCAAGAAGTTGATAAGTTAAAAGAAGAGTTGAAGAAGGTTACCGACAAAGATATTCAGATTAATATCTTTGAAGTGAAAAGACCGGAACTGGATGCTGTAATTGTTGCTAACAACATTGCTCGCCAGGTAGAAGGTAAAATTGCCTACCGCCGTGCCATTAAAATGGCTATCGCAAATACAATGCGTATGGGTGCTGAAGGTATCAAAATTCAGATTTCAGGACGTTTGAATGGAGCTGAAATGGCTCGTTCTGAAATGTATAAAGAAGGAAGAACTCCGTTGCACACTTTCAGAGCTGATATCGACTACTGTCATGCTGAAGCATTGACTAAAGTGGGGCTTTTAGGTATCAAAGTTTGGATTTGTAGAGGTGAAGTGTTTGGTAAGAAAGAATTAGCTCCGAACTTTACACAAAGCAAAGAAAGTGGTCGTGGAAACAATGGTGGAAACAACGGCGGAAAGAACTTCAAAAGAAAGAAAAATAATCGCTAAACGAATTTGAATTTTAGGAAACTATGTTACAACCGAAAAAGACAAAATTCAGAAGACAACAAAAAGGCCGTGCAAAAGGTAATGCCCAGAGAGGTAACCAGCTGGCTTTCGGTTCTTTTGGCATTAAGGCTTTGGAAACTAAATGGATTACAGGCCGTCAGATCGAAGCTGCTCGTATTGCAGTAACAAGATATATGCAACGTCAAGGACAGATCTGGATCCGTATATTCCCGGATAAACCAATTACTAGAAAACCTGCCGATGTGCGTATGGGTAAAGGTAAAGGTGCTCCCGAGGGATTTGTGGCTCCTGTAACTCCAGGTAGAATCATTATTGAAGCTGAAGGAGTATCTTACGAAATCGCGAAAGAAGCATTGCGCTTAGCTGCTCAAAAGCTTCCTATTACAACGAAGTTTGTCGTAAGACGTGATTATGATATTCAAAATCAAAATGCGTAAGGTTTATGAAAATTGCAGAAATTAAAGAAATGACTACTAATGATTTAGTAGAAAGAGTAGAGGCAGAAACAGCTAATTATAACCAGATGGTTATCAATCATTCTATTTCTCCTTTGGAAAATCCTGCTCAAATCAAACAATTACGCAGGACTATTGCGCGTATGAAAACAGAATTACGCCAAAGAGAACTTAACAATAAATGATCAGCTTGATGGAAGCAAGAAATTTAAGAAAAGAAAGAACAGGGGTTGTATTGAGTAACAAGATGGAAAAAACTATCACAGTTGCTGCCAAGTTTAAAGAAAAACACCCTATATATGGTAAGTTCGTTAGTAAAACGAAGAAGTACCATGCTCATGATGAAAAGAATGAATGCAATATCGGTGATACTGTACGCATCATGGAAACTCGTCCTTTGAGCAAGACTAAAAGATGGAGATTAGTAGAAATAATTGAAAGAGCTAAGTAATTATGATACAAGTAGAATCCAGACTTACAGTATGTGATAACAGTGGAGCTAAAGAAGCTTTGTGCATCCGTGTATTGGGTGGCACAGGTCGTCGTTACGCTTCAGTAGGAGATGTTATTGTAGTTTCCGTAAAGAGTGTTATCCCTTCGAGTGATGTTAAAAAAGGTGCAGTATCAAAGGCTTTGATTGTACGTACGAAGAAAGAAATCCGTCGTCCTGATGGTTCTTATATACGTTTTGATGATAATGCTTGCGTGTTGCTTAATAATGCAGGTGAAATTAGAGGAAGTCGTATTTTCGGTCCTGTAGCAAGAGAACTTCGTGCTACAAACATGAAGGTTGTGTCACTTGCGCCTGAGGTACTTTAATTTTGTAAAAGATTTGAGTAATGAGTAAATTACATATTAAAAAAGGCGATACAGTTTACGTAAATGCTGGCGAAGATAAGGGCAAAACTGGTCGTGTATTGAAGGTTCTTGTTAAAGAAGGTCGTGCAATTGTTGAGGGTATCAATATGGTATCTAAGAGCACTAAGCCGAATGCAAAGAATCCACAGGGTGGTATTGTGAAGCAAGAAGCTTCTATCCACATTTCAAACTTGAACCCGGTTGATCCAAAAACTGGTAAAGCAACGCGTATTGGGAGAAGAAAGAGTTCTGAAGGAACTTTAGTGCGTTATTCTAAAAAATCAGGAGAGGAGATTTAGTAATGAGTAATACTGCTAGCCTAAAGAAAGAATATGCAGATCGTATTGCACCTGCATTGAAATCACAATTCCAGTATTCTTCAACGATGCAGGTACCCGTACTTAAGAAGATTGTTATCAATCAAGGTTTAGGTATGGCTGTTGCTGATAAGAAGATTATTGAAGTAGCAATCAATGAAATGACAGCTATCACAGGTCAGAAGGCCGTAGCTACCATTTCTCGTAAAGATATCGCAAACTTTAAGTTACGTAAAAAAATGCCGATTGGCGTTATGGTAACTTTGCGCCGTGAGAGAATGTATGAATTCTTGGAAAAACTAGTTCGTGTAGCTCTTCCTCGTATTCGTGACTTCAAAGGTATCGAAAGTAAGTTTGATGGTAAAGGTAACTATACCCTTGGTATTCAGGAACAAATCATTTTCCCTGAAATAAATATCGATAGTATTACAAGAATTCTCGGAATGAATATTACCTTTGTAACTTCTGCGGAGACAGATGAAGAAGGTTATGCCTTGTTGAAGGAATTCGGTTTACCTTTTAAAAACGCTAAAAAAGATTAATAGAATATGGCAAAGGAATCAATGAAGGCACGTGAAGTAAAGCGTGCTAAATTAGTAGCCAGATACGCCGAGAAAAGAGCTGCTTTGAAGCAAATCGTGAGAACAGGTGAACCTACCGATGCTTTTGAAGCTGCACAGAAATTGCAAGAGTTGCCTAAGAATTCAAATCCGATTCGTATGCACAACCGTTGCAAACTGACTGGTCGTCCAAAAGGTTATATCCGTCAGTTCGGAATTTCAAGAATCCAGTTCCGTGAGATGGCATCTAACGGTCTGATCCCGGGCGTAAAGAAAGCAAGCTGGTAATTATTGTTTAAATATTGTCAGGGAAGTCCTGATTAATTTAATTTATTTTTATATGACTGATCCAATAGCAGATTATTTGACGAGGTTGCGGAACGCAATTGGTGCTAAGCACAGAGTTGTAGAAGTTCCCGCTTCGAACTTGAAAAAAGAAATCACTAAGATTCTTTTTGAAAAAGGCTACATTCTTAACTATAAGTTTGTAGAAGATGGTCCTCAAGGAACTATCAAGGTTGCCTTGAAGTATGATTCTGTTAACAAAGTTAACGCAATCAAAAAATTAGAAAGAGTATCTTCTCCGGGTATGCGTAAGTATACTGGTTACAAAGATATGCCGCGTGTTATTAATGGGCTGGGTATTGCTATAATATCTACTTCCAAAGGTGTAATGACTAACAAAGAAGCTGCTGAACTGAAAATCGGTGGTGAAGTCTTGTGTTACGTATATTAATTTAGGAGGAATAAGCAATGTCAAGAATAGGAAAATTACCCATTAGTATCCCTGCTGGAGTGACAGTCACTCTGAAGGATGATGTGGTTACCGTTAAGGGACCCAAAGGCGAACTTAGCCAATATGTGAATCCTGCTATCAATGTTGCCATTGAAGACGGACACGTGACTTTAACAGAAAACGAAAAAGAAATGATTGATAACCCGAAGCAAAAGCATGCTTTCCACGGTTTGTATCGTTCTTTAGTTCATAACATGGTTGTGGGCGTGTCTGAAGGATATAAAAAGGAACTGGAACTTGTCGGTGTAGGTTACCGTGCTTCTAACCAAGGTAACATCATTGAACTGGCTTTAGGTTATACACACAATATTTTCATTCAATTGCCTGCTGAGGTGAAAGTTGAAACTAAGTCTGAAAGAAATAAGAATCCTCTTATTATATTGGAATCGTGTGACAAACAATTGCTTGGTCAAGTTTGCTCTAAAATACGTTCTTTCCGTAAACCTGAACCATATAAGGGTAAAGGTATTAAGTTTGTTGGCGAAGTAATTCGTAGAAAGTCTGGTAAATCAGCCGGCGCTAAGTAAATCATATAAAATTAGATTATTATGACAACAAAAATAGAAAGACGAGTTAAGATCAAATATAGAGTACGCAATAAGATTTCAGGTACTGCTGAACGTCCGCGTATGAGTGTATTTAGAAGTAACAAGCAAATTTATGTCCAGATTATCGATGATCTTTCTGGTAAGACACTGGCTGCTGCTTCTTCTTTAGGTATGGCTGAGAAAGTCGCAAAGAAAGAACAAGCTGCTAAAGTTGGTGAAATGATTGCTAAAAAGGCTCAGGAAGCAGGTATAACTACTGTTGTTTTCGACCGTAATGGTTACTTGTATCATGGGAGAGTAAAAGAAGTAGCTGATGCTGCTCGTAACGGTGGACTTAAATTTTAATCATTATGGCAGGAGTTAATAATAGAGTTAAGGTTACTAACGATATAGAACTGAAGGATAGATTGGTTGCTATTAATCGTGTTACTAAAGTTACCAAAGGTGGTAGAACTTTTAGTTTCTCTGCAATCGTTGTTGTAGGTAACGAAGAAGGTATTATCGGTTGGGGACTTGGTAAAGCAGGTGAAGTAACAGCTGCTATCGCTAAAGGCGTAGAATCAGCTAAAAAGAACCTGGTGAAAGTACCTGTTTTGAAAGGTACTGTTCCTCATGAACAATCAGCTAAGTTTGGTGGTGCTGAAGTATTCATCAAACCTGCATCTCACGGAACCGGTGTAGTAGCTGGTGGTGCTATGCGTGCTGTATTGGAAAGTGTTGGTATTACTGACGTTTTGGCAAAATCTAAAGGTTCTTCAAATCCGCACAACCTTGTTAAAGCTACAATTGAAGCTTTGAGTGAGATGCGTGATGCAAGAATGATTGCTCAGAACAGAGGTATTAGTGTTGAAAAAGTATTTAGAGGATAAGGAGGAGATATGTCAACTATAAAGATTAAACAAGTTAAAAGTAGAATTGGTGCTCCAGCTGATCAGAAAAGAACTCTTGATGCACTGGGACTTCGCAAACTGAACCGTGTGGTTGAACACGAAAGCACTCCTTCAATTCTTGGAATGGTAGATAAAGTAAAACACTTGGTTGCCATTGTTAAGTAATTATTTGTTGAATAAAAAAACGAATTACAATATGAACTTAAGTAATTTAAAACCTGCAGAAGGATCTACTAAGACAAGAAAGAGAATAGGACGTGGTGCCGGTTCTGGTTTGGGTGGTACTTCTACAAGAGGTCATAAAGGAGCTAAATCAAGATCTGGATACTCTAAGAAAGTTGGCTTTGAAGGTGGTCAGATGCCTCTTCAACGTCGAGTACCTAAATTTGGTTTTAAGAATATTAATCGTGTAGAATATAAGGCTATCAACTTGGATACAATTCAGACGCTTGCAGATGCTAAGAATCTGACAAAAGTTGGTATTAGCGACTTTATTGAAGCAGGATTTATTTCTTCAAATCAATTGGTTAAAGTATTGGGTAACGGAGCTCTGACTAACAAGCTGGAAGTAGAAGCTAACGCATTCTCTAAGAGTGCTGCTGCTGCTATTGAAGCTGCTGGTGGAACTGTAGTAAAACTCTGATTCAATGAGAAAAGCTATTGAAACATTAAAGAATATATGGAAGATTGAGGATCTGAGACAGCGGATCCTCATTACCATATTGTTTGTGGCAATTTACCGTTTCGGATCATATGTCGTATTACCGGGTATTAATCCGGCAATGCTGGCAAAATTGCACGAACAAACAAGTGAAGGCCTTTTAGCCTTGTTAAATATGTTCTCTGGAGGAGCATTTTCTAATGCCTCTATTTTTGCATTAGGAATCATGCCTTATATCTCTGCATCTATCGTTATTCAGCTATTGGGAATCGCTGTGCCGTATTTCCAAAAGTTGCAGCGCGAAGGTGAGAGCGGCAGAAGAAAAATGAATCAATATACTCGTTATCTGACGATTGCTATATTGTTAGTTCAGGCCCCTTCTTATTTGCTCAATCTTAAAATGCAGGCTGGCCCTTCCTTAAATGCTTCATTAGATTGGACTCTGTTTATGGTTACCTCTACCATTATTTTGGCAGCAGGTAGTATGTTTATTTTGTGGCTTGGTGAAAGAATAACTGATAAAGGTATTGGTAACGGTATTTCATTTATCATCCTGATCGGTATTATCGCTCGTTTCCCTGATGCTTTGATACAAGAAGTTGTATCCAGAGTAGCAAATAAGAGTGGTGGTCTGATTATGTTTATAATTGAAGTCGTATTCTTATTGTTAGTGATTGGTGCTGCAATCTTGTTGGTACAAGGTACAAGAAAGATTCCTGTACAATATGCTAAAAGAATCGTAGGTAATAAACAATATGGTGGTGCAAGACAGTATATTCCTTTGAAGGTGAATGCTGCTGGTGTAATGCCTATAATCTTTGCTCAGGCAATCATGTTTATTCCAATTACATTTATCGGTTTTTCCAATAATGTAAATAACGCAGGTGGTTTCTTGCATGCGTTTACAGATCATACAAGTTTCTGGTATAATTTTGTTTTTGCGGTAATGATTATATTATTTACATATTTCTATACTGCAATTACAATCAATCCGACTCAGATGGCTGAGGATATGAAGAGAAATAATGGTTTCATCCCTGGTATCAAACCGGGAAAGAAAACAGCAGAGTATATTGATGATATCATGTCTCGTATTACTTTACCGGGTTCTTTCTTCTTGGCATTGGTTGCTATTATGCCTGCTTTTGCTGGTATATTTGGGGTTCAAGCTGGATTTGCTCAATTCTTCGGCGGTACATCTTTGTTAATTCTTGTAGGTGTTGTTCTTGATACACTGCAACAGGTTGAAAGTCATTTGTTGATGAGACATTATGATGGTCTGTTGAAATCAGGTCGTATTAAGGGACGCGCTGGTGTAGCGGCATATTAATTCTTTAGAATAGAAATGATATTTCTTAAGACAGAAGATGAAATAGAATTGCTCCGTCAGAGTAACCTGCTTGTCGGTAGAACTCTAGCTGAGGTTGCTAAAGTGGTGAAGCCTGGTGTAACTACACGTGAGTTGGATAAAGTTGCTGAAGAATTCATTAGAGATAATGGGGCAACTCCAACTTTTAAAGGATTCCCGAATCAATATGGAGACCCGTTTCCTGCATCCATCTGTACTTCTGTAAATGAGCAGGTAGTACATGGAATCCCGGGGGATATTGTTCTGAAAGACGGCGATATCGTATCTGTGGATTGCGGAACTTATATGAATGGTTTTTGTGGAGATTCTGCTTATACTTTTTGTGTAGGAGAGGTAGACGAAGAAATTCGTAACTTGTTGAAGGTAACTAAAGAAGCGTTATATATCGGTATTCAGAATGCAGTACATGGAAAAAGAATCGGAGATATCGGATATGCTATTCAGCAATATTGTGAGTCTCATTCTTATGGTGTAGTGCGTGAGTTTGTCGGTCACGGCATCGGTAAGGAAATGCACGAAGATCCCCAGGTACCTAATTATGGTAAAAGAGGATATGGTCCTTTGATGAAAAGAGGTCTTTGCATTGCAATTGAGCCGATGATAACGTTGGGAGACAGACAAGTGATTATGGAAGGTGACGGATGGACTGTGAGGACCAGAGATCGTAAATGTGCTGCGCACTTTGAGCATACGGTAGCTGTTGGAGCTGGTGAGGCTGATATTTTGTCTTCATTCAAATTCATAGAAGAAGTTTTAGGAGATAAAGCAATATAATATGGCAAAGCAATCTGCAATAGAACAAGATGGAGTTATAGTTGAAGCATTGTCTAATGCAATGTTTCGTGTTGAATTAGAAAACGGACATGAGATTACTGCACATATTTCAGGTAAGATGCGTATGCATTACATCAAGATCTTGCCGGGAGATAAAGTGAGAGTCGAAATGTCTCCTTACGACTTATCGAAAGGAAGAATTGTGTTTAGATATAAATAAAATTAAGATATGAAAGTAAGAGCATCATTAAAGAAACGCACGCCAGAATGTAAGATCGTTAGACGTAATGGCCGTTTGTATGTTATTAACAAGAAAAATCCTAAGTATAAACAACGTCAAGGATAATTTGTTATTTTTGCAAAAAAAATAATTTAGTATATGGCTATAAGAATAGTTGGTGTAGATTTACCTCAGAATAAAAGAGGTGAAATTGCGTTGACCTATGTATATGGAATAGGTCGCAGTAGTTCAGCAAAAATTTTAGATAAAGCTGGTGTAGATAAAGATCTGAAGGTTAAAGACTGGACAGATGATCAAGCTGCTAAGATTCGTGAGATTATCGGTGCAGAGTATAAAGTAGAAGGTGATCTTCGTTCTGAAATCCAATTGAACATTAAGCGATTAATGGATATTGGTTGTTACCGTGGTGTACGTCATCGTATTGGTCTGCCGGTTAGAGGTCAGAGCACTAAGAACAATGCACGTACTCGTAAGGGTAGAAAGAAAACCGTTGCTAATAAGAAAAAAGCTACTAAATAATAATTGTTGATATGGCAAAAAAAACAGTTGCAGCTAAGAAGAGAAATGTGAAAGTAGACGCTAATGGACAGTTACACGTTCATTCATCTTTCAACAATATTATTGTTTCTCTTGCAAACAGTGAAGGGCAGATTATCTCTTGGTCATCTGCAGGAAAGATGGGATTTAGAGGTTCAAAAAAGAATACTCCTTATGCAGCTCAGATGGCTGCCCAGGATTGTGCAAAAATTGCATTTGATCTTGGCCTGAGAAAGGTAAAAGCATATGTGAAGGGTCCAGGTAACGGACGTGAGTCTGCTATTAGAACTATCCACGGAGCTGGTATTGAGGTTACAGAGATCATCGACGTAACTCCACTTCCACACAATGGTTGTCGTCCTCCGAAAAGACGTAGAGTTTAATTTACCTTTAACTTAAAATGATCTTGATTTTGTTTTTGGATTGCAATAATTTCTTCTCTGCAATCGCGGCTGCAACAAATTGAGTTCATGAATAAACAATTAAATATTTAAAAGAAATGGCTAGATATACTGGACCAAAATCAAGAATAGCCCGTAAATTCGGTGAAGGCATCTTTGGAGCTGATAAAGTTTTGTCAAAGAAGAACTATCCTCCCGGACAACACGGAAATTCAAGAAAAAGAAAAACTTCTGAATATGGTGTGCAACTTCGTGAAAAGCAGAAAGCGAAATACACTTATGGAGTTTTAGAAAAACAATTCCGCAATTTGTTTGAAAAAGCCGCTACCGCTAAAGGTATTACCGGTGAGGTGCTTCTTCAATTGCTGGAAGGCCGTCTTGACAACGTAGTATTCCGTTTGGGTATTGCTCCTACACGTGCTGCTGCTCGTCAGTTGGTTAGTCACAAGCATATTACTGTAGATGGTGAAGTGGTAAACATTCCTTCATTCGCAGTAAAACCAGGACAATTGATTGGTGTTCGTGAAAGATCTAAATCTTTGGAAGTAATTGCTAACTCTCTTGCAGGTTTCAATCACAGCAAATACGCTTGGTTGGAGTGGGATGAAACTTCTAAGGTCGGTAAAATGTTGCATATACCTGAAAGAGCAGACATTCCTGAGAACATTAAAGAACATTTGATCGTTGAATTGTATTCTAAATAATAATTAATTTCATGGCGATATTAGCATTTCAAAAACCTGATAAAGTATTAATGTTGGAGGCGGACTCCAGATTCGGTAAATTCGAATTTCGTCCGTTGGAACCGGGGTTTGGTATTACCGTAGGTAATGCATTACGCCGTATCCTGCTCTCTTCATTAGAGGGTTTTGCTATCACTACTATCAGAATAGATGGTGTGGAGCATGAATTTTCTAGTGTACCTGGAGTAAAAGAGGATGTTACCAACATTATCTTGAATCTGAAACAAGTGAGATTCAAGCAAGTAGTTGAAGAATTCGAGAGCGAAAAAGTGAGCATCACTGTCGAGAATTCAAGTGAATTTAAAGCAGGTGACATAGGTAAGTATTTGACTGGATTTGAAGTGTTAAATCCGGAATTAGTTATTTGTCATTTAGATTCTAAGGCAACTATGCAGATTGATATTACTATTAACAAAGGTCGTGGATATGTTCCTGCTGATGAAAATCGCGAATATTGCACGGATGTTAATGTAATTCCAATCGACTCTATTTATACACCGATACGTAATGTCAAGTATGCTGTAGAAAACTTCCGTGTAGAACAGAAGACTGACTACGAAAAGCTAGTGCTTGAGATTAGTACCGACGGTTCTATACACCCGAAGGAAGCGCTGAAAGAAGCTGCAAAAATTCTGATCTACCACTTCATGTTGTTCTCTGATGAGAAGATCACGCTTGAAAGTAACGATACTGATGGCAATGAAGAGTTTGACGAAGAAGTATTGCATATGCGTCAGCTGTTGAAGACTAAGCTTGTTGATATGGACTTGTCAGTTCGTGCCCTCAACTGTTTGAAGGCTGCTGATGTAGAAACTCTCGGCGACTTGGTACAATTCAACAAAACTGACCTGTTGAAGTTCAGAAACTTCGGAAAGAAATCGCTTACCGAGCTTGATGATTTGCTGGAAAGTCTGAATCTATCGTTTGGAACCGACATTTCTAAATATAAATTAGATAAAGAATAAAAAATGAGACATAATAAAAAATTCAATCATTTAGGTCGTACTGCTTCTCACAGAAGCGCTATGTTATCTAACATGGCTTGCTCCTTGATCAAGCACAAAAGAATCACTACGACTGTGGCAAAGGCAAAAGCTTTGAAGAAGTTTGTTGAGCCTTTGATTACAAAGTCTAAAGAAGATACTACGAATTCTCGTCGTGTTGTATTTAGCAACCTGCAAGATAAGATTGCAGTAACAGAATTGTTCAAAGAAATCTCGGTTAAGATTGCTGACCGTCCGGGTGGTTATACTCGTATCATCAAGACTGGTAATCGTTTAGGTGACAATGCAGAAATGTGTTTCATTGAGTTGGTTGACTACAATGAAAACATGGCTAAAGAAAAAGTTGCTAAGAAAGCTACTCGTACTCGTCGTTCTAAGAAGAGTGCTGAAGCTGCTGCTCCTGCTGCTGTTGAAGCTCCTGCAACTGAAGAACCAAAAGCTGAATCAGCTGAATAATTTTAAAGTTATTCGTATACATATAAAAAAGGCTACTCATACGGGTAGCCTTTTTTGTATCCTTATATTTTAGTTATACTAAGATACATTAAAAGATTTACCGAATGAACTTTTCATAAGAATTATCTGTTATATTTGCAGGAGAATATGGCAAAATTTGTAAAGGTAATATTGTTTCTGTTGCTGGCAGTTGCCCTTCATGGGGTCGCAGGCAATGTTTTCACTGAAAAGCAGGTGGAACAACCAGAGCATGCTGTTACATATTCTATGAAACCGCAGGGGCAGATTAATGCTCCAGAATCTCCTTATCTTCCTGTGGCTGAATTAACTAATTTGCAAAGCCATCAGATATCGGTGACACGCATCCAACGTGTGCAAATCGGTGAATACTTCTCTTCTCTGAGAAATGTGCTGCAATGTTGTGCAGACCGTGATAACTCGCTGTCACAGCATTGGGGAAGGATTTATAATACTACAACTTCCTATTATTGCCAGCCTGCAAGTGAATATTATGTATTTACTTTAAGGCATATTATTATTTAGACGTTTATTTATTGGTATTATTTTACGGATTGCTGGCGTTAATTATATAGTGCCGGTCAGTCTTTATTATCTTCATATTTTTACTAATAATTTAAACTTCAATATTATGGCAACTCAAGCTATTGATGCTACTATATTTGCATCTTCACATCCCGATATCGCTAAACGTACGAGTATCTCCGGTCTTTTAATTTCTTGTGTAATGTTACTGATTGGTATTTTATCTTTTGCTTCTACTTTTGAACTGGAAGATAAATCGTCTACTGTCAGTATGGCTCTGATGGTCTTTGGAACAGGATTGTTCCTTTTAGGTATATTCCGGCTTTTCTGGAAGTCAAAAGAAGTGGTCTATGTACCGACAGGAAGCATAGCGAAAGAGCGTAGTATTTTCTTTGATCTGAAGCATATGGACAAGTTGACTGACCTTGTTAATTCCGGTTCATTTTCTGCGGATTCAAAGATTAAGAGTGAGGCAAGTGGTAATATACGTATGGACGTGATACTATCTGCTGATAATAAATTTGCAGCTGTACAGCTATTCCAGTTTGTACCTTATACATATCAGCCGGTGACTGCTGTGCATTATTTTACCAATGATGCAGCTGCAGCTGTTGCTGCGTTTCTGACTAAAAGTCAATTGAATTAAAGTGCTTAATGCCAAATGGTATTCATGTTGATGGCGAATTGTCATTCATCAGAAGATCATTTCTAAGATAGTCAAGTGCAGGGATGTAGGGATAAATGGATAATGGATTGATAATTACTGAATATCGCACTTCTATGTCTTAATAGCTTAGATACAAGCAGGCTTTAAGGAATAATTTGACATGTGGGGATTAACCGTCGATGACGGCAATCCCCATTTTTTTCATTAAGAAGCACGCATTCATGTTCTGTGCGACTCCGCTTCTCATCTGGTATGAAAATGTCAGTTCGTTGTTGGTAATGTCCGCTTCGAAACAATAATTCCGGATATTTTGTGGAAAAGCATCTATTAGTGTGCCTAGCAGTAGGTCATGAGTAGCGATAATACCATTGGCATCCATGCTCATGAACTGTTTGATTAAGGCAAAAGAACCTTTCTGTTTATCCATAGAGTTAGTTCCTTTCAGAATTTCATCAAGGATGATAAATAATTCTTCTCCGGCTTTGAGTTTATCAATGATTAGTTTCAGTCGTTTGAGTTCGGCGAAGAAGTAAGATTCGTTGTCGGTGAGTGAATCACTTGTCCGGAGGCTGGTGACAAGACGAGCGGGAAATATTTCCATTTTCGCAGCCCATACAGGAGCACCAATGCAAGCCAAGAGGTAGTTGACACCTACGGTGCGCAGGTAAGTACTTTTGCCTGCCATGTTGGCGCCGGTAATAATGATAAAGAACGGGCGTTTCTCCATATCGATTCCATTGCGGACACATTTATTGCGGTCCATGAGCGGATGCCCTAAGGCTTCGGCTTGCAGATGGAAAGACTGAGAAGTTATTTGAGGATAGATGTAATCCGGATGGTTGTATGAGAATGTTGCAAGAGAACAATAAGCATCAATTGCTCCGATAGCTTCGATCCAGCGGGGAAGATCTGCGGAGTGTGCTTCTTTCCATTTCTCGATTTGCATGACTTGGCGGAGTTCCCAAAATAGGAGGCCGTTCAAGATGGTGCTCATTAGCAGATTACCTCGCTGGTCGAGTGCATTCATGAGTTTAGCAAGGCGATGTACGGACTGGGAAGCTGTTTGATTTTGGCTTGTAAGTTCGGCTTTCAGTTGTTGCAATGCAGGGCTGTGCATCTCTTTTTTCTCGGTGATGAGAATCTGGTCGGCGTAAGTAGACAGAATTTGTAGTTTTTCGCCATACGTCGCTTGTATTTTGGTTATTCCTTTTGAGAAGATAAAACTGAATACGACAAAGCATGCAAATACTATCCCGCTGATGCTTGCAGGGAGAAATCCCAGAATCGTTGCGCCGATACACAGGAGGTTTATAATACCTACTGCTGTCGGGAGGATACGGAGGAAAGCGTGTTTCCGATAGTCGCTCGGACTGTTGACCCATTCTTTAATTTCAGAGGTGTCGGATGGCTTGCCTTTATAAAGTAATCCGAGCAGGCGGAATTGTTGTCGAAACTCAAGTTCTGAAGATAGTTCCCGAATCGCTTCCTGACGTTGTTCGATAGCTTCTTTTTCTTCCAGATGTGCATTGAACCAGTTGGCAAGACGCTGTTTGCCGATGGGGGTCGAAGTACGATTGATATACTGGAATAGTGAGTGCTCGCCAAATATGTCCAAGTCGAAAGTATAGAGGTGAGACGGATCGATGTATTCCTTTCCGTTATCGAAGTCGGAAAAGTCATATTGCAGTGCTCGTAGTTCCTGCTGATTGATTTCTATTTTCTTTTTGAGATAATCTTTCCAGTAAAACCATCGGTTGTGGCTTTGCACCAGCCAAATGAAAGCGATGATGGGAAGTACGGTAAGTACGATGAGTTTTAACCATCCGTCGGACCAAAAAATAATGGCGGAGGCTACTGCTTCTACGAATAAGATCAGTCTCAGAAGGCTGATATAGCGAATGCGTTTCCGCGCTTTTTGTAGTTGTTTTTCTGTTTCCTGAATGATTTGTTGATAGGTTGCTATAATATTTTCTTGTTTTTCCATACGATTATATTGCTTTTCGGACAAAGGTAATATAATTCGTAAAAGGCTGAATGGGAGCGTGTTTTTGTAAAGAGCAGATTTACTCTTTATTAACGGTCATTCAGTAATCAGCGATGAAGTAAGTTGTGATGGTTTAGAACAAAGTAACATAGGGAATAAACACACTTTGTTATTGTCACTTGTCACCTTTGCGTGATAAGTGTCTTATAATTAGTTAAGTAATGGTGATAATAAGGTGATAATAAGGTGATAATAGATCTTTTTTTGCTTTCTATTATCACCTGTTTTTAAGGAGTATTATAATTAATCTGTTGATTATCAGATATTAGTGTGCTATTTTAAAGCCTTTATCCATCTATGTTAAAAACTCCCTTTTAGGCATGAATGTACGTTGTTTATGCCATATATTACTTCCTGTATGCCGCCTATATTAAGACAAGACTCGGCAACCTTAACCTGCAAACAAGGTTTGGCTAATATATTTTGTTCGTTTCATATTTTCGTTTCACGTCCGTGATCTGTTCGGATCACGTATGTGAGCCCAATAGTTTACGTACGTGGACTGTTGGGAGCATGTACGTGAAACGATTTATTGTTACTGACGGAATATATTAATCATGCCTGCATGATAGCATAATGAATCGTTCATTTGCTGTTGTTCCCGGGAGCTTATTCTTTCATAGTTGATATGGGGCTGACTAAAAAGTCGGTAGTATCTTAAATCTCCTCCTTCGGGAAGGAGGAGTACCCGCAGGGGGAGGTGGTAGGTGAATACGCAATTCTTTTATTCCTAGTAAATTAGAGATAACCTTGTTTTACCTACCACCCCGGCTTTCAGCCACCCCTCCTTCCCGAAGGGAGGGGAATTGGAGATACTACCGACTTTTTAGTCAACCCTGACGACTCAGGTATTAACGCCTGATATACCACATAAAACGCTTGATATTCCGGATGAAAAAAGCCAAGATAAGATTATGAAAAGAACCATAAACCGTATCTCATGAATAAACAAACTTCGGGTGCGATTGCCTTGCTTCCGAGATAATTGCGTGTAAGAGGTGCTGTGCCAAGAAGGCGAAAGGGCTTCCTGGCTTCTTTTTTCAACATTTCTTTTTCCATTCTTGCATTTATGCGCTAAAATTTATAACTTTCCACTCGAAAAGGCGTTGAATGAAGAAAGGAGGATGGCTTATGAAGAAAGGATATATTTTGTGGTTGCTGATAAGCGTGATTAGCCTTCCGGTAGTTGCGCAGAATATCATTTATTCAAACTTGAAGGAGTTGATGGCTCAAGATGGCGATACCCTTGCAGTGTTGCGAGTAGAGAAGCGTTCCAGAAGCCAGATTCTATTGACAGGCGGGGCTGACTACCGGATAACGGCAGGCAATGATGAATCTATGTGCCGCCAGTTGAAGAAGCGTTGTTTTGCGGTGCGTACTTCTGAAGGAGACTTATTTATCAACTGTCGTAAGTTGCGTTATAAAAAGATGCGTTTCGGGGCGTGGTATGCTCCGGCTGTTCAGTTGGGTAAAAATATCTATTTCTGTGCGATGCCATTAGGGTCGGTAATCGGTGGGACATTTGCAGAAGAAGATGATGTGAAACTGGGCGGAAATGTGGGAGATGCTCTTGCTGCTTCAAGTCTGGTTACTAAACGGGTCTGCTATGAGCTGAACGGTGAGACCGGGAAGATTGATTTTGTAGGAAAAGAAAAGATGGCGCAACTGCTGGAAAAACATCCGGAATGGAAGAAAGCCTACCTTACAAAAGACAGTCAGGAAGCGAAGCATACCTTCAAGTATCTGCAAATGCTGTGTGGTGAGCAGCAGAAAGAATAAATAATACCTTTCTGATAATAAATCTACCAAAACCTTTGTCTTTTCTCTTCTTTTTTTCTATATTGCGAAGAGTTATAGAACTGTATTGCTTACAGTTTGTAATCCTTAATTCTGCTTATTATGAAGATAACTCTTGGCAACACGTTACCTCCCTACCCAGCTTTCATAGAAGGTATCCGGAGGGCCCCCGACCGTAGTTATACGCTTACGCCGGCGCAGACAGCTACGGCATTGAAGAATGCATTGCGCTATATCCCCTTGGAATTGCATGAGCAACTGGCACCTGAATTTATGGAAGAATTGCGTACCCGTGGGCGAATTTACGGATACCGCTTCCGCCCCGCAGGCGATCTGAAAGCCAGACCGATTGATGAATATCGTGGCAAATGTGTGGAAGGCAAAGCCTTTCAAGTAATGATTGACAACAATCTCTGTTTTGATATCGCGTTGTATCCCTATGAACTTGTTACTTATGGTGAAACCGGCCAAGTTTGTCAGAACTGGATGCAATACCTCCTGATCAAGCAATATCTCGAAGAACTTACTCCTGAGCAAACACTGGTCATTGAGTCCGGACATCCGTTGGGACTGTTTCGTTCCCGTCCCGATGCTCCCCGCGTTATTATTACCAACTCTATGATGATAGGTCAGTTCGACAATCAGCACGACTGGCACATTGCCGCACAAATGGGAGTTGCCAACTATGGGCAGATGACGGCGGGCGGCTGGATGTATATCGGTCCGCAGGGTATTGTTCATGGCACTTTCAATACATTACTCAATGCCGGACGATTGAAACTCGGCATTCCGCAGGACAAAGATTTGCGTGGTCACCTCTTCGTATCTTCCGGTTTGGGAGGAATGAGCGGGGCACAGCCAAAGGCAGCCGAAATAGCCGGAGCAGCCTCTATTATAGCCGAAGTCGATAGCTCCCGTATCGAAACACGTTATCGGCAGGGATGGGTAGGCCATGTCACACAAGACTTGTCGGAGGCTTTCCGTCTGGCAAAAGAAGCGATGGAACGTCGGGAACCTTGCTCGGTAGCCTATCATGGCAACGTCGTCGATTTGCTGGAATATGCGGAACGTGAGCAGATTCATATTGAACTTTTGTCCGATCAGACCTCTTGCCATGCCGTTTACGAAGGAGGCTACTGTCCCGCAGGCTTGACTTTTGAAGAGCGGACCCGCCTTCTTCATGAATCTCCTGATCAGTTCCGTCGTCTGGCAGACGCTTCTTTGCGCCGCCATTTTGAGGTAATCCGGAAACTGGTGGCACGCGGCACTTACTTCTTCGATTATGGCAACTCCTTTATGAAAGCGATTTATGATGCCGGAGTGAAAGAGATTTCCCGCAATGGTGTCGATGAGAAAGATGGATTTATATGGCCGAGTTATGTAGAAGATATCATGGGACCCCAACTCTTTGATTATGGCTATGGCCCCTTCCGATGGGTATGTCTGAGCGGTAGGTACGAAGATCTGATAAAAACGGACCGTGCCGCAATGGAGTGCATTGATGTCAATCGCCGGGGACAGGATCTGGATAATTATAACTGGATACGCGACGCCGAAAAGAACAGGCTGGTAGTAGGTACTCAGGCACGTATTCTCTATCAGGATGCCGTAGGAAGAATGAATATCGCCCTCCGTTTCAATGAAATGGTACGGCGGGGAGAAGTAGGACCGATCATGTTGGGCCGCGATCATCATGATGTGAGTGGAACCGATTCGCCTTTCCGTGAGACATCGAATATCAAAGACGGAAGTAATGTTATGGCTGATATGGCCGTGCAGTGTTTCGCCGGAAACTGCGCGCGTGGCATGAGCTTGGTAGCCCTGCATAATGGCGGCGGAGTCGGTATCGGAAAAGCGATTAATGGCGGCTTCGGCATGGTATGTGACGGCAGCGAACGGGTAGACGAGATACTTCGCTCGGCTATGCTTTGGGATGTGATGGGCGGAGTGGCCCGCCGTTCGTGGGCCCGCAATCCGCATGCAATGGAAACTAGTGACGCTTTCAATGAATCACATTCGGAAGGGTATCATATAACGATGCCTTATCTGGCTGATGACGAGCTGATTAAAAAGACAATAAAAGAAGCATTGTAATAGAAAGTAACGAAATAGAGAAATAAATATGAATTGGAGTAAGATCATCGAATGTGTCCCCAACTTTAGCGAGGGACGTGATTTGGAGAAAATAGACAAGATAGTAGCCCCTTTTCGTGGCAAATCCGGCGTGAAGCTGCTCGATTATAGCAATGATGAAGATCATAACCGTCTGGTAGTCACTTTGGTTGGCGAACCGGAAGCCTTGCGCGATGCAGTCATTGAAGCTATCGGCATTGCTGTCCGTCTGATAGACCTTAATCATCATAGCGGACAGCATCCCCGCATGGGAGCGGTGGATGTGGTTCCTTTCATTCCGATCAAGAATACGACGATGGAAGAAGCCGTCGCCCTGTCGAAAGAAGTGGCTTCCCGGGTGGCGGAACTATATAATCTCCCTGTCTTTCTGTATGAAAAGTCCGCCACAGCCCCGCATCGGGAAAATCTGGCCTCCGTCCGTAAGGGAGAATTTGAAGGAATGGCGGAGAAAATCAGACTTCCCGAATGGCAGCCCGACTTCGGCCCTGCCGAGCGTCATCCCACTGCCGGAACGGTAGCTATCGGTGCCCGAATGCCGCTAGTCGCTTATAACATCAATCTGAGTACCAATAATCTTGAAATAGCCACGAAGATAGCAAAAAATATCCGGCATATCAACGGCGGTCTCCGCTACGTCAAAGCAATGGGGGTGGAACTGAAAGAGCGGAATATCACCCAAGTATCCATTAATATGACCGATTACACCCGCACCGCCCTTTACCGTGCTTTCGAATTGGTGCGTATTGAGGCCCGCCGCTATGGAGTGGCGATTGTTGGAAGTGAGATCATTGGTCTGGTGCCGATGGAAGCGCTGATAGATACGGCCTCCTATTATTTAGGACTGGAGAATTTCTCCATGCAGCAGGTGCTGGAAGCGCGTATCATGGAATAGCGCCCGGAGTATTAAAATAATGTGCGTCCGATATAAAGCTGCTGAAACTTATATCGAATTATGATTGAAATAGTAAGAACCGAATAATAAAAGATCAATGAGTGAAAACCTGATTATATTCAATGCCCGTATTGTCACCCCGACAGGAATCTCCGCCCGTAAAGGTGCGGAAATGGGACAACTCCGTATCATAGAAAACGGAACGGTAGAAGTGACCAAAGGCATCATCACTTACGTCGGCGAGAGTCGTGGCGAAGATCGTGACGGCTACTACCAGCATTACTGGCATTACAACGCCCGGGGACATTGCCTGCTTCCGGGCTTTGTCGATTCGCATACCCATTTTGTTTTTGGCGGAGAACGTTCCGAAGAATTTTCATGGCGGCTGAAAGGCGAAAGCTATATGTCCATCATGGAACGTGGCGGAGGGATAGCCAGTACCGTAAAAGCTACCCGGCAAATGAATTTCCTGAAACTTCGCTCGGCAGCCGAAGGCTTTCTGAAGAAGATGAGTGCTATGGGAGTCACCACGGTAGAAGGTAAAAGCGGTTATGGACTCGATCGGGAAACAGAGCTGCTGCAACTGAAAATAATGCGCAGCCTGAACAATGACGAGCACAAACGTATCGACATTGTATCCACTTTCTTAGGAGCCCACGCCCTTCCCGAAGAGTATAAAGGAAGAGGAGACGAATACATCGACTTTCTGATTCGTGAAATGCTCCCCGTTATCCGCGAGAACGAACTTGCCGAATGTTGTGATGTCTTTTGCGAACAAGGAGTTTTCTCTGTCGAACAGTCCCGCCGCCTCCTTCAGGCAGCCAAAGAACAAGGCTTCCTGTTAAAGCTCCATGCCGATGAAATCGTTTCCTTTGGTGGCGCTGAGCTGGCTGCCGAACTGGGCGCTTTGTCTGCCGATCATCTGCTTCAGGCTTCCGATGCCGGAATCCGTGCAATGGCCGACGCAGGAGTAGTAGCTACCCTGCTGCCTCTGACGGCTTTCGCACTGAAAGAACCTTATGCACGCGGTCGTGAAATGATTGATGCCGGCTGTGCCGTAGCACTTGCCACAGACTTGAATCCGGGAAGCTGTTTCTCCGGTTCCATCCCGTTGACCATTGCTTTGGCGTGTATTTACATGAAACTTAGCATCGAAGAAACCATCACTGCCCTGACACTGAACGGAGCTGCTGCCCTTCATCGGGCAGACCGGATCGGAAGCATCGAAGTAGGCAAGCAAGGCGACTTTGTCATACTGAATTCGGACAATTATCACATTCTGCCATACTACGTGGGCATGAACTGTGTCATCATGACTATTAAAGGCGGTATGCTATACCCCGTCAATTGATAACTAAAAGCATAAAATACCATGTTAGCAGATTTAACCGTAAAAGATTTCTTAGATAAGGTAGCCGGCAATGATCCGGTACCCGGTGGTGGCAGTATTGCCGCTTTAGGCGGAGCATTGGCTTCCGCTTTGGCGACGATGGTGACGAGACTCACCATCGGCAAGAAAGGATATGAAGCCAGCGAAGAAGTAATGCAGCACGCACAGACGATTACCACCCGATTCCAGAAAGAATTCATCGCCCTGATTGATAAAGACTCCGAAGCCTATGATGAAGTTTTTGCCTGTTTTAAACTTCCCAAAGCTAACGATGAAGAAAAAGCTGTCCGTAGCGCTGCCATTCAGGAAGCCACCAGGCATGCCGCCCTCATTCCGATGGAAGTTGCCCGAAAAGCACTTGAAGTGATGCCCGTCATAGCAGACATCGCTCGTCTGGGAAACCGGAACGCTATTACAGACGCCTGTGTAGCCATGATGGCGGCACGATCCGCCGTATTGGGGGCATTGCTGAATGTCCGCATTAATCTGGGGGTACTCAAAGACAAAGAATTTGTCCAGGGCTTGCAAGCCGAAGCGGACCGGATAGAGCAAACCGCTTGCCGGAAAGAGAAAGAATTACTGGATGCCGTCAACCAAGATTTACGCGTATGAGCAAGAATGTGTATCAAATAGGTTCCGGAGAACTGACCTTCGAAATCATCGAACGGATCATCAACGAGAATCTGAAGCTGGAACTGGCTCCCGAAGCCAAGCTCCGCATTCAGAAATGCCGTGATTATCTAGACCATAAAATAGCTTCTTCCGAAGAACCTCTTTATGGCATCACCACCGGCTTCGGCTCATTATGCACTAAAAATATTTCTTCCGGCGAATTGGGAACCTTGCAGGAAAACCTGATAAAGAGCCATGCCTGCAGTGTAGGCGAAGAAATCCGTCCTGTCATCATCAAACTGATGATGTTACTCAAAGCCCACGCTCTCTCGTTAGGACATAGCGGCGTGCAACTAATCACCGTACAGCGTATCCTCGACTTTTTCAATAACGATGTACTGCCCATCGTCTATGACCGCGGTTCTTTGGGAGCTTCCGGCGATCTCGCCCCATTAGCCAATCTGTTCCTTCCTTTGATTGGTGTGGGCGACGTCAACTATAAAGGAAAGAAATGCGAAGCAATCAGCGTGCTCGACGAATTTGGCTGGGAACCCGTCCGGCTCATGAGCAAGGAAGGGCTTGCACTGCTCAACGGTACCCAGTTCATGAGTGCCAATGGTGTATTTGCCATTCTCAAAGCCTTCCGCCTTTCCAAGAAAGCCGACCTGATAGCTGCTCTTTCTCTTGAAGCCTTCGACGGACGCATCGACCCGTTTATGGATTGCATCCAGCAGATACGCCCTCATCCCGGACAGATCGAGACGGGAGAGGCTTTCCGTAAACTGCTGGCAGGCAGCGAACTGATCGAACGTCCCAAGGCGCACGTACAGGATCCTTACTCTTTCCGTTGCATCCCGCAAGTGCATGGTGCCACGAAAGACGCTATCCGCTATGTTTCCTCCGTACTGCTGACCGAAATCAATTCCGTCACGGACAATCCAACGATCTTCCCTGACGAAGACAGAATCATTTCCGGTGGAAATTTCCACGGTCAGCCGTTGGCTATCTCCTATGACTTTCTCGCCATTGCCTTGGCAGAACTGGGAAACATTTCCGAACGCCGTGTCTCTCAATTGATTATGGGACTTCGCGAACTTCCGGAGTTTTTGGTAGCCAATCCGGGACTGAATTCCGGTTTTATGATTCCCCAATATGCTGCTGCGTCTATGGTCAGCCAGAACAAAATGTACTGTTATGCCGCATCGAGCGATTCCATCGTTTCGTCCAACGGGCAGGAAGATCATGTAAGTATGGGAGCCAATGCCGCAACCAAACTTTATAAAGTGATGGACAACCTTGAACATATCCTTGCCATCGAACTGATGAATGCTGCGCAGGGCATCGATTTCCGCCGTCCGCTGAAAACGTCTCCGCTGCTGGAGAGTTTCCTGCATGCCTACCGGAAAGAAGTGCCTTTTGTGAAAGATGACATCGTGATGTATAAAGAAATACATAAAACAGTCGCTTTTTTAAAAAGGACTAAGTTAGAGTACTAAACCTCCTTTTTCGCTTTTCGTTAATAATGGTGACTGTTATTGCCGGATAAACGATCGATTCTTATCGGTATTTATCCGGCATTTGCCGATTATTCTCCCTCTTACAGCGATAAAACTTTACTTCATATACCTCTATTCCTTACTTTTGCTCTATATTTCCTCTTAACACTTGTTTTCATATACCTCTAATGAATGATAATATTTATCAAATGGGCTATAAATAAAAGGAAACTTGATTTGTTAATTGAGTTTTCTATATATCTTTGTTCCGTTTTTCGCTTTAAATGGTGAATTTATAGAAAACTGAGTCTAACAAAATCTAAAAAGAGTGATGATGGAGCATGGAAGAGACGCGTCCCAAAAGGCGGAGCTGAGAGAACGGATTATAATGACCGCGACAGAAGCTTTTACTTTGAAAGGTATCAAGTGTATTACGATGGATGACATTGCGGCAGCATTGGGCATTTCCAAACGTACGCTCTATGAGGTTTTTGCAGATAAGGAATCATTATTGAAGGAGTGTATTCTGCAAAAGCAAGCCGAAAGAGACAAATACTTGCAGGAGATATACGAGCAATCCAACAATGTGCTGGAGGTGATACTTGCTGTCTTTCAGAAAAGCATCGAGATCTTTCATCAGACCAACAAGCGCTTCTTCGAGGATATCAAGAAATATCCGAAGGTATATGCGATGATGAAAGACCGTAGTGAAAGTGACTCGGAGAAGACGATGTCTTTCTTTAAGTCGGGGGTAGAGCAAGGTATCTTTCGGGCGGATGTCAACTTTGAGATAGTCAATCTGTTGGTGCGCGAGCAGTTTGATGTGCTGTTGAATACGGACATTTGCAACGAATATCCTTTTATAGAAGTATACGAATCCATCATGTTTACCTATATACGTGGCATTTCCACGGAAAAAGGAGCCAAAGTTTTAGAGGAATTTATATCAGAATATCGTAAAAACCGGGTCGAGCAACAATAGGAGCTAGGTTCGGATGACAAACAATTAAGGATCAAATAGAAACGAGTTTATGAACAGATTGAAAAGATTGACAGGCAAGAAAATGCTTCTGACGGCAATGGCTCTCTGTGCGTTTGGCTTTGCAAAGGCTCAGACGGAGCAGACAACGCAGAATACGCTGACATTGACGCTGGACAAAGCCCTGGAAATAGCGTTGGATGAGAATCCTACGATAAAGGTGGCGGCAGAAGAAATTGCCTTAAAGAAAGTTGCAAGTAAGGAAGCGTGGCAGAGCCTGTTACCCGAAGCAAGCCTAAACGGATCACTGGATCACACGATCAAAGCGGCTGAAATGAAACTGAACGATATGTCGTTCAAGATGGGGCAGGATGGTACGAATACCGCCAATGCCGGACTGAGCATTAACCTGCCTTTGTTTGCACCGGCAGTCTACCGGGCCATGTCAATGACAAAGACAGATATCGAACTGGCAGTGGAGAAGTCGCGTGCTTCCGAACTGGATTTGATCAATCAGGTAACCAAGGCTTATTATCAGCTGATGCTTGCACAAGATAGTTATGAAGTGCTTCAAGGCAGCTATAAGTTGGCAGAAGATAATTTCAATGTCGTGAACGCCAAATATCAACAAGGTGCAGTCAGCGAATTTGATAAGATCAGCGCAGAAGTACAGATGCGCAGCATCAAGCCGAATGTCATTTCTGCCGCCAATGCCGTGACGCTGGCAAAACTCCAGTTGAAAGTGTTGATGGGCATTACGGCTGATGTGGATATTAAGACTGACGATAATCTGACAAACTACGAATCAATGCTGTTTGCCAATCAGTTGAAAGAAGAAGATATGAGTCTGGAGAACAATACAACGATGAAGCAGTTCGAGCTGAATATGAAATTGCTCGAAAAGAACGTGAAGTCACTGAAAACGAACTTCATGCCTACTTTGTCGATGAGCTTCTCTTATCAATATCAGTCTTTGTATAATCCGAACATCAATTTCTTTGATTATACGTGGAGCAACAGTTCGTCTTTGATGTTCAATCTGAGCATTCCTTTGTATAGGGCGAGCAACTTTACGAAGGTAAAATCGGCCCGCATCCAGATGCGCCAGCTTGACTGGAACCGCATCGATACGGAGAGAAAACTGAATATGCAGGTAGTCAGCTACCGTAACAATATGACTGCCAGCTCCGAGCAGGTGGTCAGCAACAAAGAAAACGTGATGCAGGCTGAAAAAGCGGTACAGATTGCCGGAAAACGTTATGAAGTCGGTAAGGGAACCGTGCTTGAACTTAACAGTTCGCAGGTATCACTGACGCAGGCACAACTTACTTACAATCAATCAATCTACGATTACCTGGTAGCTAAGGCTGACCTTGATCAGGTTTTGGGAAAACAATAAAGATAGACAACTAAAATTACAACTAAGGAATATGAAAAAAGGTATCCAATTAGTGGCTCTGCTATTGACAGTAGTAATGAGCTCATGTACGGGTGGAAAAGATAAGGCTGCTGTGAAACAGGAAGACGAGAAGCCCAGAGTAAAAGTGGCTGATGTAACAGCCCGTCCCGTAGATCAGATACAGGATTATACAGCGACGGTAGAAGCTGAAGTAAAGAACAACATTGCTCCTTCGTCACCTGTCCGCATCGACCGGATTCTGGTAGAAGTGGGCGACCGTGTATCCAAAGGCCAGAAGCTGGTGCAGATGGATGCAGCCAACCTCACACAGACGAAACTGCAACTGGACAATCAGAAAATTGAATTTAATCGTATCGACGAACTTTATAAGGTAGGCGGTGCTTCCAAATCAGAGTGGGATGCTGCGAAGATGCAGCTCGATGTGAAGCAGACTGCTTATGATAATTTGGTAGAGAATACGTTTCTGTTGAGCCCGATCAACGGAGTAATCACTGCCCGTAATTACGATAATGGTGATATGTATAGTGGCGGAAGTCCGGTGCTGGTAGTAGAGCAGATCACTCCGGTCAAGCTGATGATCAATGTGTCTGAAACCTACTTCACGAAGGTGAAGAAAGGCGAACCGGTAGATGTGAAGCTGGATGTATATGGCGACGAACTGTTCAAGGGAACTATCAGCCTGATCTATCCGACTATCGACGCAACTACCCGTACTTTCCAGATCGAGATCAAGTTGGACAACAAAGATCAGCGTGTACGTCCGGGAATGTTTGCCCGTGCTACCTTGAACTTCGGTACGGCGGACAACGTCGTAGTACCCGACTTGGCTATTGTGAAACAGGCAGGTTCCGGCGATCGCTATGTGTACGTTTATAAAGATGGTAAAGTGTCCTACAACAAAGTGGAGTTAGGCAGACGCATGGGCTCGGAGTATGAGCTGAAATCCGGTGTGCCCGATAACTCGCAGGTGGTAGTGGCCGGACAGGCACGTCTGATAAACGGTACGGAAGTAGAGATCGAGAAGTAAAATCACTATTAAACTAATCACTATAAAGAAATGAGTTTATACGAAGGTGCGGTTAAGAAACCGATTATGACCTCCCTCTGCTTTCTGGCAGTGGTGATTTTTGGTCTTTTCTCTTTGTCCAAGTTACCTATCGACTTGTATCCGGACATCGATACAAATACGATCATGGTAATGACCGCATATCCTGGCGCAAGTGCTTCGGATATAGAAAATAACGTTACCCGACCGCTGGAGAATACCTTGAATGCGGTGAGTAACCTGAAACATATTACCTCTCGTTCTTCCGAGAATATGTCATTGATTACATTGGAATTTGAGTTTGGTAATGATATTGACGTGCTGACGAATGATGTGCGTGACAAACTCGATATGGTAAGCTCACAGCTACCGGATGATGTCGAGAATCCGATCATCTTCAAGTTCAGTACGGACATGATTCCGATTGTATTGCTTTCGGTACAGGCCAATGAGAGTCAGGCCGCGCTTTACAAGATACTGGACGACCGTGTGGTTAACCCGTTGGCACGTATTCCCGGGGTGGGAACAGTGTCCATCAGTGGTGCGCCGCAGCGTGAGATTCAGGTATATTGCGACCCTAACAAACTGGAAGCTTATAACCTGAGCATTGAGACTATCAGCTCTATTATCGGAGCCGAAAACAAGAATATTCCGGGCGGTAACTTCGATATCGGTAGTGAGACGTATGCCCTCCGTGTGGAAGGGGAGTTTGATGACTCCCGCCAGTTGGCAGATATCGTAGTAGGTACGCACAATGGAGCGAATGTCTTCCTGCGTGATGTGGCCCGTATCGTGGATACGGTGGAAGAGCGTGCGCAGGAAACCTATAATAACGGTGTGCAGGGTGCGATGATTGTGGTTCAGAAGCAGTCGGGCGCCAACTCTGTAGAAATTTCCCGTAAGGTAGAAGAAGCGCTTCCGCGTTTGCAGAAGAACCTGCCGAGTGATGTGAAGCTGGGAGTGATTGTCGATACTTCCGATAATATCTTGAATACGATTGACAGTTTGGCAGAGACTGTAATGTATGCCTTGCTGTTCGTTGTGATCGTCGTGTTCCTGTTCCTGGGACGCTGGCGTGCGACATTGATTATCTGTATCACGATTCCGCTTTCGTTGATCGCCTCCTTTATCTATCTGGCGATTACCGGAAATACGATCAACATTATCTCACTGTCGTCTCTGTCTATTGCCATCGGTATGGTGGTGGATGATGCGATTGTGGTACTTGAAAACGTGACGACACATATTGAGCGTGGTTCGGACCCGAAACAGGCAGCAGTACATGGAACGAATGAGGTGGCTATTTCCGTAATTGCTTCTACGCTGACCATGATCGCCGTGTTCTTCCCGTTGACCATGGTAAGCGGTATGTCCGGTGTGCTCTTCAAGCAGTTGGGCTGGATGATGTGTGCCATCATGTTTGTGTCTACCGTCGCGGCTCTGTCACTGACCCCGATGCTCTGTTCGCAATTACTTCGCCTGCAGAAGCGGCCGTCGAAGATGTTCAAGCTCTTCTTTACTCCGATAGAGAAAGCGTTGGACGCACTCGATGCAGGTTATGCGAAAATGCTGAACTGGGCAGTTCGTCATCGTCCGGTTGTGATTGTGGGATGTATTGCTTTCTTCGTTGTCAGCTTGCTGTGTGCGAAAGGAATCGGTACGGAATTCTTCCCTGCACAGGATAATGCCCGTATTGCTGTTCAGCTTGAATTGCCGATCGGTACACGAAAAGAGATTGCTCAGGAACTTTCTGAGAAGCTGACTAACCAGTGGCTGACGAAGTATAAAGATATCATGAAGGTATGTAACTATACCGTAGGTCAGGCGGACTCGGATAATACGTGGGCTTCCATGCAGGACAACGGCTCGCACATTATTTCCTTCAACATCAGTCTGGTAGACCCGGGAGATCGTGATATCTCACTGGAAACAGTCTGTGACGAGATGCGTCAGGACTTGAAAGGTTATCCGGAGTTCAGCAAGGCACAGGTTATTCTGGGAGGTAGTAATACAGGTATGTCTGCTCAGGCAAGTGCCGACTTTGAGATATACGGATACGATATGACGATGACTGATAGCGTAGCAGCCCGTTTGAAACGTGAGTTGCTGACCGTGAAAGGGGTGACTGAGGTAAACATCAGCCGTAGCGACTACCAGCCTGAGTATCAGGTTGACTTCGACCGTGAGAAGCTGGCGATGCATGGACTGAACCTGGCTACAGCCGGTAACTACCTGCGTAATCGTATCAATGGTGCCGTTGCTTCCAAATATCGTGAAGACGGAGATGAGTATGATATCAAAGTGCGCTATGCACCCGAATATCGTACAAGTCTGGAAAGCATCGAGAACATCCTTATTTATAATGCCAAAGGCGAGTCCGTGCGTGTAAAAGATGTCGGAAAGGTAGTCGAACGTTTTGCGCCTCCTACCATTGAGCGTAAAGACCGTGAACGTATCGTGACCGTATCCGCCGTTATCTCCGGTGCTCCGTTGGGTGACGTAGTGGCAGCAGGTAACAAGCTTATTGATAAGATGGATATTCCGGGAGAAATCACGATTCAGATTTCCGGTTCGTATGAAGACCAGCAGGATTCGTTCCGCGACTTGGGAACATTGGGTATCCTGATTGTCATTCTTGTATTCATCGTAATGGCAGCACAGTTCGAGTCTCTGACTTATCCGTTCATTATCATGTTCTCTCTGCCGTTTGCATTTAGTGGAGTCTTGATGGCGTTGTTCTTTACGGGCAGTACGCTGAGTGTAATGAGTTTGCTGGGAGGTATCATGCTGATCGGTATTGTGGTGAAGAACGGTATTGTGCTCATCGACTACATCACGCTCTGTCGAGAGCGGGGTATGGCGGTCATCAACTCTGTGGTGACATCCGGTAAGAGCCGTCTCCGTCCGGTATTGATGACAACGGCTACTACCGTTCTGGGTATGATCCCGATGGCTATCGGTGGCGGACAAGGTTCTGAGATGTGGAGTCCGATGGCGATTGCCGTAATCGGTGGTCTGACGGTATCTACTGTGTTGACACTCGTCCTGATTCCTACGCTGTACTGTGTATTTGCCGGAACAGGTATCAAGAACAGACGTCGTAAACTCCATCGCAAACGCGAACTCGATGTCTACTTCCAGGAACATAAAGATGAAATTATTAAGAAATAACAGAAAAGAAATATGAAATCAGTATTGATAACATTCGATCAGGCGTATTACGAACGGATCATGGCATTGCTCGACCGTCTGAACTGCCGTGGCTTTACATACCTTGAAAAGGTGCAGGGACGTGGTTCAAAGACAGGCGATCCGCACTTCGGCAGTCATGCCTGGCCCAGTATGTGTTCGGCTATCCTTACGGTGGTCGATGACAATAAAGTCGATCCGCTGCTGGATACCCTGCATAAGATGGACTTACAGACCGAACAGCTGGGATTACGTGCATTTGTATGGAACATTGAACGGACCATCTAGCGTTCGTACAGTGAATCAATAATCGGAAGGGAGAATCTATAAATAATGTAGATTCTCCCTTCTTTTTTCTTGCTTTTCCCTATCTTTGCAGCCTGAAAACGTCCGGCACCGATGAACTTGTGGTCCGGCACCGATGAGGCCTTCCTTCGGCACCGATGAGGAGGTGGCTCGGCACCGGATAAAAAACGAGGACTTAATGAGTGCTTATATCTACTTATAAGATGGAGATTATCAAGAACTACCTGAAATATTCGTTATGGCTTGTACTCATTGTGTTTGCAGCACTCTTTGGGTTGCATTGGCTTCCGGCTATAACGATCGACGGACACACGATGAGGCGTGTCGATCTTTTAAGCGATCTTCGCTATCCGAAGCAGGAAGTGGCGGTGGCCGATTCGGATACCATTCCTTTGCCTCCTGTCGTAAAGCCGGTTTTTGTCGATACCTGTCGTACGGGCATGACTTGTATTGAAGATTACGGTGACTCTACCCGTCGCGGCATGGCTTCTTTTTATGAAGCGCTCGACCGTACTTCTTCTTCACATCCGGATCATGACGGGCTGGTGCGTATCGCCGTTTTCGGTGATTCATTTATAGAGGCGGATATCTTTACGGCTGATTTACGTGAAATGCTTCAGAAGCGGTTTGGCGGTTGCGGTGTCGGATTTGTCACAATAACTTCGATGACGAGCGGGTATCGTCCTACTGTGCGGCATACTTTCGGCGGGTGGTCCAGTCATGCGGTGACGGACAGTGTGTATTTCGATAAAAAGAAACAGGGTATTTCCGGACACTACTTTATTCCCCGTGAAGGGGCATATGTTGAGTTGAGGGGGCAAAGCAAATATGCTTCGCTGCTTGATACCTGTCAGCAGGCTTCTATTTTCTTCTATAATAAAGATTCCGTTCATCTTACTGCCCGTGTGAATCGGGGGGAGAGTAAGAACTACTCTTTAGGACCTTCGGGCGATTTGCAGAAGATTTCCGTTGAAGGACGTATCGGCTCTGTCCGGTGGACGGTAGATCGTGCCGATTCTACGCTGTTCTATGGCTTGGCGATGGATGGTAAGAAAGGAATCATTCTTGATAATTTCTCCTTGCGAGGCAGTTCCGGCTTATCGTTGCGGGGGATTCCGCAACAAATGCTGCGTCAGTTTAACGAGCAGCGTCCTTATGATCTGATTATTCTTGAATACGGATTGAATGTGGCTACCAAACGGGGGCGCATTTATGATAACTATCAGAAGGGACTGCTCACTTCTATCGAACATCTGAAGAATTGTTTTCCACAGGCGAGTATTTTGCTGTTAAGTGTCGGCGACCGTGATTATAAGACGGAAGATGGCGAACTTCGTACCATGCCGGGAGTCAAGAATCTGATTCGCTATCAGCAGAACATTGCTGCCGAAAGCGGCATCGCTTTCTGGAATATGTTTGAAGCGATGGGAGGCGAAGGCAGTATGGCGAACCTCGTACATGCCAAACCTTCGATGGCGAACTACGATTATACTCATATCAACTTCCGGGGAGGCAAACACCTGGCAGGACTGCTCTATGAAACATTGATATACGGTAAGGAACAATATGACAGGAGGCGTGCTTATGAGCAAGAATAACCTGTTGCTGGGCTTTATCTTGGGGGTACTTGGAACTTTCTTTCTTCTTCCGGCAGGAAAGGCGCAAGACCGTATCCCTGCCTGTCCTCCACTGGGGAAGACCTTGAAAATGATAAAACCTTTGCGGGAAATGAATTGGGCGAATGATACCATCGCCGTGCAGACTTCTTTTCCTTCCGCTTTCCGCGAAACCGGAAGGAATGAAATAATCGACAGCATTGCCCTGCTGACACCTGTGTTTGAACGTCTCCGTCAGGTACGTGCCGGACTTTCCGAAGATACGGTGCGTATTCTCCATATCGGAGACAGTCATGTACGCGGGCACATCTATCCGCAGACTACGGGAACGCTGCTGAAAGAAACCTTTGGTGCTGTCTCTTATACCGATATGGGGGTGAACGGGGCTACCTGTCTGACGTTTACCCATCCGGGACGTATTGCCGAGATTGCAGCCATGAAGCCGGAACTGCTGATTCTGTCCTTCGGAACCAACGAAAGTCATAACCGGCGATATAACGTCAACCTGCACTATAATCAGATGGACGAACTTGTCAAACTGTTGCGCGACAGCCTTCCCGATGTCCCTATTCTTCTCACCACACCTCCGGGTTCTTACGAAAGTTTCCGGCAAAGGCGGCGGAAACGTACGTACGCCATCAATCCCCGGACGGCTACGGCAGCAGAAACAATCCGCCGTTATGCCAAAGATCATCGTCTGCTCGTGTGGGATATATACGATGTAGTAGGGGGCAAGCGCCGTGCCTGTACCAACTGGACGGAAGCGAAACTGATGCGTCCCGATCATGTGCATTATTTACCTGAGGGATATATCCTGCAAGGAAATTTATTATACCAAGCCATAATTCAAGCTTATAACGATTATGTTTCCCATTGATATTGATTTCAGCCGGTTAAAAGAGGTGCTTACCTACGATCCGCAGGCACCGATGATATTCAGCAGTGGTATCTTCCTTTGGCTGTTTGCCGCCTTTATGATCGTATACACCTTGTTGCAGCGTCAGTATACGGCCCGTATTCTGTTTGTGACGCTTTTCTCTTATTACTTTTATTATAAGAGCAGCGGCACTTACTTTTTCCTGCTGGCGCTGGTCACGGTTTGCGACTTCCTGCTGGCGCAATGGATGGACCGTACCGAAGGACGCTGGAAACGCAAAGGGTTGGTAACTCTGAGTCTGGGAGTCAATCTGGGGCTTCTTGCCTACTTTAAATATACTAATTTTCTGGGTGGAGTGATTGCCTCGTTGATGGGAGGAGAATTTACGGCGCTTGATATATTCCTGCCTGTAGGTATCTCATTCTTCACTTTCCAATCATTAAGCTATACCATTGACGTTTACCGGAAAGACATCAAGCCATTGACCAACATACTGGATTACGCGTTTTATGTATCCTTCTTTCCGCAGCTGGTGGCCGGACCTATTGTGCGTGCCCGTGACTTTATTCCGCAAATCCGGAAACCGCTTTTCGTTTCTCAGGAGATGTTCGGGCGGGGGATTTTCCTTATTCTCTCCGGTTTGTTCAAGAAAGCAATCATTTCCGATTATATCAGTGTCAACTTCGTGGAGCGTATCTTTGATAATCCGACCCTTTATTCCGGTCTCGAGAATCTGATGGGAGTATACGGATATGCTTTGCAGATTTACTGTGACTTCTCCGGATATAGCGATATGGCTATCGGTATCGCTCTGCTGCTGGGCTTTCATTTTAATCTCAACTTTAATTCTCCTTATAAGTCCGCCTCTATTACTGAATTTTGGCGGCGTTGGCATATCTCATTGTCCAGTTGGTTGCGCGATTACCTGTACATATCTTTGGGAGGAAACCGGAAAGGTAAGTTCCGCCAGTATCTGAATCTGATTATTACCATGTTTCTGGGTGGATTGTGGCACGGAGCTTCCTGGAACTTTGTACTTTGGGGAACATTTCACGGCATCGCTTTGGCGGTGCATAAGATGTGGATGTCCATCATAGGTCGTAAGAAAGGAGAACAAAGTCATGGCTGGCGTCGTGTATTCGGAGTCATTATCACTTTCCACTTTGTCTGTTTCTGCTGGATATTCTTCCGTAATGCCGATTTTCAGAACTCGATGGATATGTTGAGACAGATATTCACCACTTTCCGTCCGCAGCTTTTCCCGCAGTTGATCGAAGGCTACTGGCGCGTGTTTGCTTTGATGCTGCTCGGCTTTCTGCTTCATTTCACTCCGGATAGTTGGGAAAATGCTGCTTGTCGTGGAGTCATTCGCTTGCCGTTCTTAGGGAAAGCTCTGCTGATGGTGGCTCTGATTTATCTGGTCATTCAGATGAAGAGTTCGGAGATTCAGCCGTTTATTTATTTCCAGTTTTAGCTTTCTTTCCACACTGTTATGAGCTAAATGATAGTCAATAGTATCTCCAATGGAGATACTACTGTTTGATTCATTTTTAAACAGTTGTGAACAAATCTCTATGTAATCTGTATTTTAGTCTATGGACGTGTGTGGTATTTTGCGCTAGCTTTGCCACGAACAGATAAATAGACATACTATGAGACATAGAATCCTCTTTTTCTTTTTGGCTTTTATTGGAATAAGCCAGTTCGTGACATCGTCCGATGTCCGTAATAAATATAATTTCAATTCAGACTGGTTGCTTTATGTGGGTGATGTTCCCGAGGCAAAGCAGCCGCGTTTTTCTGATTCGGAGTGGAAGAAAGTGACTTTACCGCATGCCTTCAATGAAGATGAGGCTTTCCGCCTGAGCATTGATGAGCTGACCGATACGATTATGTGGTATCGGAAACATTTCCGTCTGCCTGCCGACAGCAAGAATAAGAAAGTTTTTGTAGAGTTTGAAGGAGTCCGTCAAGGGGCGGATTTCTATATAAATGGTCAGAATGTCGGCCTGCACGAGAATGGTGTCATGGCTGTCGGTTTTGATCTGACTCCTTATATTAAGTACGGGCAGGAAAATGTAATCGCAGTCCGCATCGACAATGACTGGAATTATAAAGAACGGGCGACGGGCACGAAATACCAGTGGAGCAATAAGAACTTTAATGCCAATTATGGCGGTATCCCCAAAAATGTATGGCTGCACGTCACCGACCGTTTGTATCAGACTTTACCTTTATATAGTAATCTCAAAACGACCGGAGTCTACATCTATGCCGAAGACATCCGTGTGAAATCGCGCAAGGCCATTATCCATGCGGAATCTGAAATCAGAAACGAATATAACCGTGATAAGCAGGTTTCCTATCAAGTAGAACTGATAGACCGTGACGGTACATCGATCCAAACATTCGAAGGAACAAAGGCGGTAGTGAAACCGGGTGAAACAATCACGCTGAAAGCGGCATCCGAAGTGGATAACCTGCATTTCTGGAGCTGGGGATATGGCTATCTGTATACAGTAAAGACAAGCTTGTGGGTAGATGGCAGGAAAGTAGACGAAGTTGCCACCCGCACCGGATTCCGTAAAACGCGCTTCGGTAAAGGAATGATCTGGCTGAATGACCGTGTCATTCAGATGAAGGGCTTTGCCCAGCGGACAAGCAATGAATGGCCGGGAGTCGGGATGAGCGTACCTGCCTGGCTGAGCGATTATAGCAATCATCTGATGGTGGAGGGCAATGCGAACCTCGTGCGTTGGATGCATGTCACTCCGTGGAAACAGGATATCGAGTCGTGCGACCGTGTGGGATTGATTCAGGCTATGCAGGCGGGAGATGCCGAAAAAGATTGTGAAGGACGTCAGTGGGAACAGCGTACGGAATTGATGCGCGACGCCATCATCTATAACCGTAATAATCCGAGTATCTTATTTTATGAATGCGGCAATGAGTCCATCAGTCGTGAACACATGATTGAGATGAAAGTGATACGTGATTTGTACGATCCTCACGGCGGCCGTGCAATCGGTTCCCGTGAAATGCTGGACATCCGCGAAGCGGAATATGGAGGCGAAATGCTGTATATCAATAAGAGTGCGCATCATCCGATGTGGGCAATGGAGTATTGCCGTGACGAGGGATTGCGCAAATACTGGGATGATTATTCCTATCCTTATCACAAGGATGGAGACGGCAGCAATTCTTATAAGTCCACCGTTACCAACAAAGTACAGAAGAAAGTGGATGCCCGTGTCTACAACCGTAATCAGGATTCCTTTACCATCGAAAATATCATTCGCTGGTTCGATTACTGGCGTGAACGTCCGGGAACGGGTGACCGTGTAAGTTCGGGTGGCGTGAAGATTATCTTCTCCGATACCAATACGCACTATCGCGGAGTAGAAAATTATCGTCGTAGCGGAGTAACTGACGCCATGCGTATTCCTAAAGACCCTTTCTTTGCACATCAGGTGATGTGGGACGGCTGGGTAGATACGGAATGTCCTCGCATCTATATCGTCGGTCATTGGAATTATAATGACACGGTAGTGAAACCGGTATATGTCGTATCGAGTGCCGATAAAGTAGAATTATTTCTGAATGGTAAGTCTTTGGGCAATGGTGAACGGGATTATCATTTTCTGTATACCTTCAAAGATATCGCTTTCGTACCGGGCAGACTGGAGGCCGTAGGATACGACGAAAAAGGAAAAGAATGTTGCCGTACTCAGTTGCAGACTGCCGGCAAGCCGGAACAGATTCAATTGAGCTTCATCCAGAGTCCCGAAGGATGGAAAGCGGATGGTGCGGATATGGTACTGCTTCAGGTAGAAGTCATGGATAAAGACGGCAACCGTTGCCCGCTGGCAAATGACTTGATACACTTTGAAGTAGAAGGACCTGCCGAATGGCGTGGCGGCATCGCACAAGGAGAAAATAATTATATCCTTTCAAAAGACTTGCCGGTAGAATGCGGTATCAATCGTGCTTTGATCCGTTCGCTCACTACTGCCGGAAACGTCCGTATCACAGCGAAGGCCGACGGATTGAAGCCGGCAGAAATCAGCCTTACTTCCTCACCTGTCGAAGTGAAAAACGGTTTGAGTAACTATATCCCCGGTGATGAACTCGAAGGCAGGCTGACTCGTGGTGAGACTCCGCAGACTCCTTCATACAAGGTCTCAAAAGTGGATGTCGGTATCGTTTCCGCCATTGCCGGAGCCAATAATGAGAATACAGTCAACAGTTTCGATGATAATGAACTGAGCGAATGGCGGAATGACGGGAAGGCAGCTACCGCATGGATTACCTATAAACTGGAACGTGCCGCACGGGTGGATGAAGTCTGCATGAAACTGACCGGATGGCGTATGCGCAGTTATCCGCTGGAGATATATGCAGGCAAAGAACTGATATGGAGCGGAGATACGGATAAGAGTCTGGGATACGTCCACTTGGATGTAAAACCGGTACTGACCAATGAAATTACCATCCGGCTGAAAGGTACAAGCAAAGAAGGAGATGCCTTTGGACAAATAGTGGAAGTTGCCGCCCCTGTTGCCAATGAACTGGATTTGTTTAAAGCGAAGGATGGGGACAAGACCGGCCATGAATTGCGTATTGTAGAAATAGAGTTCAAGGAGAACTTGTTGAAATAGTTTTTTAGGGTTTGTATGATTGGTTTTCCAAGGACCGTCCATCGTACTGTCAGTATAGTGACATCATCTGTCTTTTTTGATCAGAATGTGTCTTCTTTACTGGCAGACTGAAGGACGTTGTTCCTTGATTTCAACCTTTGAATTTAGCAATAAGATGGAACATTATTAAAATATTTTCTCTTTCTTTGCAATAACGAAAAAACATTGAACCTTATGGATTACCCATTGAATAATCAGCCGGCTACTGATCGCTACGATCGCATGCAATATAAATACTGTGGCAAGAGTGGCTTGCAACTGCCTCTCATCTCTTTAGGATTGTGGCATAACTTCGGTAGTGTAGATAACTTTAGTGTAGCGACCGACATGATTAAATATGCCTTCGACCATGGCATCACCCATTTCGATCTTGCTAATAACTATGGCCCTGTGCCGGGAAGTGCCGAAACTAATTTCGGACGGATTCTCAAAGAAAACTTCCAGGGATACCGGGATGAGATGATAATCTCCTCCAAAGCCGGACATGATATGTGGGCAGGACCTTATGGCGGTAACAGTTCCCGCAAAAACCTGATGGCAAGCATCGATCAGAGTCTGCGCCGGACAGGGCTGGAGTATTTTGATATCTTCTATAGTCATCGCTATGACGGAGTCACTCCGGTAGAAGAAACCATTCAAACGTTGATTGATATTGTAAAGCAAGGAAAAGCTCTGTATATCGGAATCTCAAAATATCCTCCTCAGCAAGCGCGGATTGCCTATGAAATGATGGCAAAAGCAGGCGTTCCTTGTCTTATCAGCCAGTATCGTTATAGTATGTTCGACCGTGCGGTTGAGGCTGAAAGCCTTCCTTTGGCTGCTGAATACGGTTCCGGCTTTATCGCCTTTTCTCCTTTGGCGCAAGGATTACTGACGGATAAATATCTGAATGGCATCCCCGAAGGCTCACGCGCGGCACGTCCTTCCACTTTTCTGCAACGTTCGCAAGTGACGCCTGAAAAGGTGGAGGCTGCCCGACAATTGAATGAAATCGCCCGTCACCGTGGACAGACGCTGGCAGAAATGGCTTTGGCATGGGTGCTGAGAGACGAACGGATGACATCGGTCATAGTAGGAGCGAGCTCAGTGAATCAGCTGGCAGACAATTTGCAGGCTTTAAACCAGTTGGAATTTACTGCTGAAGAATTAAACGGGATAGAACGAATTTTGTGTAAAGTCTGATGGCTCTATTGGGATAATTGGACTGTCATTTGCTGAGAGTGATTAAAAGATTATTAATCATAATTGGCGCACCAAACTTATTTTTTTATACATTTGCAACGGACTCTTCCGCAGAAAGCCTCCGGGTGGTGGGGGAGCCGTGTATATAGAGAAGACGTTTACAAGCGTTTGTCTTTCGTGTTTCAGAACTTCGCAAACTTTGACCACCGGAATGACGAATAGCAACTAAGACGTCCTCCTGATGTGTATTTATATACATCCGTGCCTCTTTTTGAGAAAACAAAGGGAGGTTACGGGTGTTGTACATATCGGCGTGGGCTTTCTGCGTTGTTCGTTCTCGGTGGTGGGCATTGCGAAGGCCTTGAACATGGAACGGACGAAGGTAAGATTCCCACGCTTTTTTATATATTCCTTTCATCTTACATTTATCCGTTTACCCGGTGGGAGTCAGGGGGACACTCATAGGAAGATTGGGCATGATTCATGCGGGACAGCTTATCGAACGTACGCTTCACGAACAGGGACGCACAGTTACCTGGTTCGCCGGACAGTTATGCTGTACACGTCCCAATATATACAAGATATTCAAGAAGGAAAATATCGACATCCATCTTCTTTGGCGCATTTCGTGCATACTCGATCATGATTTCTTCCGCGATTTATCCGATAACATCCGTATCGGTACTTCTTCATGTGTATCCAAATAAGATACATTTCTGTATCCTATCCGGAACTATGATTTCTCCTGCTGGTATACTCCTTTCGCATACCTTTGCGGCATATTAACATAAAATCACAAAAGAATATGAAAAAGCTGATTCTAATTATGATGCTGGTTTTCGGTTGTGTCATTGGGACGTATGCGCAAAAGACTGTCTTTAAGTTTCGTGATGCGCAGGCACGTGCCGGAGATGCAGTAACCGAAGTTTGTGTAAAGCCTACAGTTGTAGAGGTGAAAATTCTTGAAGAGAAAGGACGAATAAAGGATGTATGGACACTGAGCAGAGAAGAGGTGGAAGTTGCTATGAAAGGTGAACTTGATAACATCCGTGCATGGGGAACTTATTTGTCCACTATCAAGAACGATTGTGATGTAATCATGGGAGCCACTTTTAAAATAGAGGATGATGAAAAGTCGGGAGGATATACGGTTACGGTCGTAGGTTATCCGGGCGTGTTCACCAACTGGCATACTGCCACGACAGAAGATTACGAATGGATACGTATCCAGAAACTTTCGGGTGCCGATGATAGAACCAAAATAGCACCTGTCATAAAGAACAAGAATTAATAACCAAAAAACATAGACAATAATGAAAAAAGTATTATCAATTGTTGCTGCGCTTTTGTTGTGCGTAGGAACACAGGCACAGATTGTATCATCCAGAAGTGCAATCGTCAAGACTCAAAAGCAAGCGAGTAACACACAATGGTTCCTGCGTGCAGGCCTGAACATCATGAACCTCAACGGTGACGGAGTTGAAGCGGATTCAAACATTGGCTACAATGCTACATTCGGCTATCAAAAGCCTATGGGCGGTGCCGGAGCATATTGGGGAATGGAATTCGGCCTCGGTTCCCGTGGGTTTAAAGCCGATGAAATGAAATGTATCGCACACAATATTCAATATTCACCGTTCACTTTCGGATGGAAAATTGGAGTAGCGGACAATCTTAGCATCGATCCGCATCTGGGTGTTTTTGCCAGTTATGACTATACCAGCAAAATGAAAGAAAGTGGTGAAAGCATCAGCTGGGGAGATTTTGCAGATTATCTGGAAGTGGATTACAATCATTTCGATGCTGGTATGAATATTGGCGTAGGACTGTGGTATGACCGTTTCAATCTGGATTTCACTTATCAGCGTGGATTCATTGATGTATTTTCCGATCTCGATGGAATCAAGACTAGTAACTTTATGATCCGTCTGGGTATTGCTTTCTAATTGAGACACATATTTTAATCATATAAATTTCAGCATTTGCGCTCTTTTCTATTTGATGGGAAAGACGTGAATGCTGTTTTCTTAAACATAGCGACGTATGATAACAAGACTGAGACTTTGGGTAATTGTATTATTATTGAGTGGAGTATTGCCCTCTTTGATTGCACAAACTTTTACTGAACAAAAGAATACTTATCCGCTCAGTGCGGACGGCAGCAAATATGTAGTCAACGGATTTATTCCTTTCAGTTCGATGAACGATGAAAGTATTTATGCTAATGCTCTGTTGTGGACTATTAAAAATGTTTGCCCTGCACAGCGTGACGGAATAACAGAAGTGAGCGTTTCTGCCAAGAGTTTTAGTTGTAACTTGGTGCTTACTTCCCAAGCGGATGCCAAACAAAAGAATATGTACTATTGTACAGCCCAATTTCAGGTAAAAGATGGGAAGCTGGTCTATTATCTTTCCAATATTCAGATAGAATCATCGGTGGTTATAATGAAGAAAGTCACTCCGATGGAAAAACTACAACCTGAGAAGAAGCCTTCTCACAAGGAAACTATGGATGACTTTGTGCAAATAGAATCGCAGATGCTGAACAAACTGTTTGATTTTGTCAGCACAAACCAGCTTTCTCCTATCACCCATTGGAATGAAATAAATATCGGTAAACCGGTAAAGGGGATGACGGAAGATGAATGCCTGCTGGCTTTTGGCAAACCGCAAACAATCTCAGAATCAAATGGTGAAGTGCAATGGATGTATTCCAGCTCTTTCTATCTTTTTTTCAAAAACGGGTGCGTGGAAACGATTATAAAATAAAGAAAAGAAGTAATCCCGAAATTGCTTCTCGTGTCTTATCATCTCTCTATTGATCGGCTATTGTGTATGTCTTTGGTAAGAGGAAGTCAGTGTGTGTGATAAAATGATCTGAAAAGTAGTGAAGATTTACTGGAAATTCTATCGCCCTTATGATGAACTTGAACTTGGGGAGTTGTGATTTGTTATTGATGTTTATTGTTTTAGTGATAGTTCCTATTTTTAAGCTTAAAACTTTGACAATAAGCCTGTTTTTTTATTTTTATTTGGTGGTAATATATCTGTGATTGTGTATGAATATGTATAGTATTTAAGCTTGCTATTACTAGTTGAAAGGATAATAAAAGTGTTGGGTGTTTGAGACTTTTTTTCGATATCTTGTTATTATATATTTGTGCACATTGACTCTTTGTTTATCTTAAAGCGGAACTTATATTTGAGATAAACAAAGGTTCTATTTGAAATGAACAGACATTTTGCTTTATGCTTTCTCCACAGTAATTCAACTCGACTTTTGCTCTCATGCCCTAACAGATTGTCTGTATGCCTTTATTCATCTTAGTTTCAGGTATGGCAGCAACTGTGGTAGCAGTTATGATAGCAAGTGTTTGCTCTCACTCTTCCATGTATCATTATCTGTCATTTGTT